>FWPU01003024.1_pt1 | contig 44090 bp, 35 predicted proteins | sample 2228361 | NCBI WGS metagenome assembly FWPU01 (sample SAMEA103939777, study PRJEB20133) | metagenome | reverse complement strand
TTTGGAATTTTTGCAATTTCATACCAGAGCCCGGCATACTTTTTTAAATCAACATAATCAACAGTTTTTGGTGGTGATTGCTGTGCCAATAAGTTAAGAGTTGCAAAGAAGAAAAATATATTTAAAGTTTTCATCAGAAATCCTTATTTCATTAAAACAATTTTATGTGATAAATATTTATCATCTATTTTCATTCTTAACAAATAAACACCGGATGAAAGTTCATTTGCATTAAAGAAGAAAGAATGATTGCCGGTTTGATAGTAACCATTTACAATTTCAGAAATCTCCTCTCCAATTACATTAAACAGCTTAATTGATAATAATCCGTCCTCAGGTATTTTCACTAAGATTTTTGTCGTTGAATTAAATGGATTTGGATAGCTGCTCAACAAATACTCTTCCGGTAAAATATCATCTGAAGGTTGATGAACATTAGTTAAACTTTGTTTCTTAAGCATTATCCGGTTGTACGATTCATCAATTCTTTCTTCAGAAATGATCCCCTTAGAAATTTTATCAATTACAATATTTACAACACTATCAACTAAAGACTTTCCTGAAAGCTTATTTGTAGTGTAAAGTAAGATATCATTGCCTGCTTTTATTGCAAGCTCAACTGCTTTATCAAATGTATAATTGGTGGTTATTGCTCCCATAAACATTCCATCAGTAATTATCAAACCATCAAAGCCGAGTGAATCCCGAAGTAATCGGGTTAAGGTATTGTATGAAAGTGAAGCAGGATAAACTGAATCAATCTGTGCATTAAAAAGATGTCCGCTCATTATAAAATCATCATAACCATTCTGAATAAGTTTAATGTAAGGAATTAACTCTGAATCAGACCAGGTGGTTGTTATATCAGTAAAACCGAGATGTGAATCAGTTGATGCACTGCCGTGACCCGGAAAATGTTTTAAGCAGGTAATAATATTTTTCTTATGAAACTCATCAATAAACCAACCACAGTGACTGAATACTGTATCGGGAATTCTGGAAAAACTTCTGTCCAGATAGCCAATTGCAGGACTTTCAGGATTTACATTTACATCGGCAACAGGAGCGAGATTGAGATTTATATTCGCATCATCGAGCCAGCCAGCCATCAGTGATGCCCAGCTTCTGTTGATTGATTCATCGTTAAAAATTGTCCCCACCTGATAAGCAGTATATGTTGAGGAGTATCCGTTCGTTTCTCTTAATCTTGCTACCCTTCCCCCTTCCTGATCAACTGCAATGAAAACAGGTATTGTTGAATAGCTTTGTATTTGCGCAGTAAGTTGATTTAACTGAGATGGTGATTCAATATTACCAGCAAAAAGAATTACACTTCCGACTTTACGGTTTTGTAAATCATTTATGATTACTGTATCAGTCAATGTTTTACCAGGAAAACCAACCATAATCATCTGAGAGATTTTCTGCTCAAGAGATTGAGCAAACAAAACATTTGTTAAGAATAAAATCAGTAAAATTTTTTTCATATTATTTATTGTGTGGAACGAACGCCTGTCCGTTCTGGTTTTAATTATTTCGAACAATTAAATAATTACATTATATTTTGATCAAGCCTTCTTCGGATCGGTCAGGAGACCGATCTCTACATCATACCTTTATAAAAATTTTCTTTGCATATAGAATCCACATCAAACCGAGCCAGAAAAGTATATAGAAAATTGCAAATCCAAGTGATGCATTTATCGGTTCGAGCCAGGTAAGGAAAAAGTTTTCGAATATATAAGTTTTAAGAGTATATGCTTTACCATCTTCTGTAGTCCATTTCACCAGAAATAAAATTCTTCCCAAAATACCGGAAAGGAAGAATACTGTAATTGCATTCATACCGTAAACAAGAAATGGTTTGGTCCACCAGGTAATCTTTTTAACATCAATAAACCAGTAGCAGAAACCAAGAAAATTCAGTGCAAGCCCACCTGTCCATAAAACATAAGAACTCGTCCATAAATTTTTGTTCAATGGGAACCAGAAACTCCAGACCCAACCTGCAAGCATCAGAACATTCGCCCAGATGAAAAGATAAACAACCTTTTCTTTCTGATCATTATCGCTTCGCAACCAATTGCCCGTGAAGATGCCAAGCATTGCTGAACCAATTGCAGGAATAGTTGATAGAATTCCTTCAGGATCCCAGAGCTTTGTTCCGCTCCAAACATGAGAACCGAGAATACTCTGATCAATCCACGCTGATAAATTTTTTCCGGGTTCAAAATTTGCATAACCAACTCCCGGAACCGGAATAAAACTCATCAATGCTGCATAAAGAATCAAAATAAATCCTGTAAACCAATACTGAAATTTTGTTGAAGTGCTTAAAAATAATGTCGCTGAAACAAGATAAACTATTGCAATTCTCTGCAATACACCAGGAATTCTTAAAGTTTCCCATGAGAATTGATGACCGAATAGTAAACCAAATGGAAATCCGTTCAGAATCAGTCCGAGTAAAAACAGAATAGCACTTCTTCGGAGAATATTAAGATATAATGATTTCATACTTCCGCCCTGCATTTTTCTTTTGGTCAGAGAGTATGAAATTGCAACTCCGACAATGAAAAGAAAGAAAGGAAAAATCAAATCTGTAAAAGTACAACCATGCCATTCTGCGTGAAGTAATTGAGGATAAACTGCACTCCAGGTACCGGGATTATTTACCAATATCATTCCCATAATCGTAATTCCCCTGAAAACATCAAGAGAAACAAGCCGTTCGGAAGGTTTCATAATTTCTCCAAAGAAGATTATTGACACCTCAAAAATAACCATTCTGAGATGAAATGGAATACAATATGTTCTGCTCAATCAAAGCTGTTAGGTCATTGTTTCAATAATTGAATTTTATCAAAGTTAAACCTGATTTATTTAATTTTAGGGAGATACAATTAAACTTTATTCCAATCAGTTGGAAATAATTATGAAAAAAATCTTAACATTCATTATGCTTTCAACAGCAATGGTTCTCTCGCAAACAAAATTCGAAGATGTAAATGAACTGGTGAATTCCGGTGAGTTTACAAAAGCATTAAACCTGATTGATAAAAAATTAAATTCATCAGAATTGACACACGAAGAAATTTTTCAGCTTCAGTTTGAGAAAGAAAGATTAGACAGAATAAGAAAAGATTTTAATAAAACTTCTGAAGACATTCTGAAATATGTTAGAAAATACTACCCTGATGCGGATGAAACATATCTGAAAAAGTGGGAAGATGACGGCTCACTTGAATTCAAAGTTATTGATGGTAAAAAATGGTACTTTGCAAGAGCGGCGTCAAATCTTTTCAGAATAAACAAGGAAGCAAAAAAACAAAAAGAATTGGTTGACGGTTATCAGAAAGATGAACTTGATATATTTCTTGAATCTTATGTGCCTTTGGTTCTTAATGAATCAGCGAATTCACAGATGAATCTTGTTAAACCTGTTAAAATGAGATTAAATTACACAGTAATTGTTAAACCAAATGAAGTGCCGCACGGTGAAATAATCAGATGTTGGTTGCCATTTCCAAAAGAGAATCATCAGCGGCAGACTGATATTAAATTACTTGGCGTTAACGCTGATGAATATATCATAGCAAGTAATGATAATTTGCAGCGAACAATATATTTCGAGAAAGTTGCTCAAAAAGATCAGCCCACAGTTTTTAATATCGTACTTGAAGTAACAAACTTCGCTGAAGTAAATTTCATAAATCCTGAGCAGATAAAAGCATACAATAAAAACTCAGGACTTTATCAGACTTTTACAGCAGAAAGACCTCCGCACATTGTTTTTACTGATAAGATTAAAAAACTCTCACAGGAAATTGTTGGTGATGAAAAAAATCCATATTTAGTTGCGAAAAAAATCTTTACCTGGATTTCAGAGAATATTCCCTGGGCTGGTGCACGCGAGTATTCAACCATTGAAAATATCTCTGACTATTGCATAACCAGAAAACACGGTGACTGCGGAATAAAAACATTATTGTTTATGACACTCTGCAGATACAACGGAATCCCTGCTAAATGGCAAAGCGGCTGGATGCTTCATCCCGGTGAAGTGAATCTGCACGATTGGTCAGAGATTTATCTTGAAGGTTATGGCTGGGTTCCTGTAGATCAATCATTCGGTTTGGTTGACTCTGAAATTGAAGATGAAAAGTATTTCTTTTTAGGAAGCATTGATGCATATCATTTAATAACTAACGATGATTACTCAACGCCTCTATTTCCGGCAAAAATTTTTCCAAGAAGTGAAACGGTTGATTTTCAAAGAGGTGAATTAGAGTGGCGGGGCGGCAATCTGTACTTCGATAAATGGAATTATAAAATGGAAGTAGAATATTCTGAAGTTAAACAATGAACAAAGGAATAATTATGAAGTATATTTTATTTATCCTGATAACTTTTGTACTATCTTCAAATAATTTAATATCACAGGTAAATCCGGATATGGAAAAAACAAAAAAAATAATTAGTCAGGTAAAAGAAAAATATGCACCCGATAAAAGAGTAGCTATTTTTAATATTGAAATAGAGCAACCAGAGAAGAAAATTTTATTAAAAGGTGAAACAAATCTAAGAGAAGCAAAAGAGGAACTAATAAAAATGTTGGATGGTGAAGCAATAAAATATGAAGACAATATTGAATTACTCCCTTCGAAAGAGCTTGGAGATAAAACTTTTGGAGTGATAAATCTTTCGGTTTCAAATATCAGATCAAATCCTGATCATCCTGCTGAACTTTCCACTCAGGCACTATTGGGTACACCAATTAAAGTTTTGAAAAAAGGTAAATGGGGATTTTATCAGGTTCAGACGCCGGATGGATACTTATCCTGGCTTGATGATGATGGATTCCAAATCATGAATGAATCAGAGTGGTTGGAATGGAAGAAATCTGATAAAATAATTTATCTGAATGAGTTTGGCTGGGCTTACGAAAAACCTGATGTAAACTCACAACACATATCTGATCTGGTTGCTGGTAATCTTCTCAGACTACTTGATGAAGAAAATAATTTTTACAAAGTAGAATATCCTGATAAAAGAGTTGCATTTGTTCTGAAATCAGAATCAGAAAAATTTGATAAATGGTATCAGGGATTAAATCCCACAGGAGAAACTATTTTGCAAACAGCTTACAGATTTATGGGAGTTCCTTATCTCTGGGGTGGAACTTCACCAAAAGGAATGGACTGCAGCGGATTTACAAAAACGGTTTACTTTCTGAACGGGATAATTCTTCCAAGAGATGCCTCTCAGCAGGTCCATACAGGTGAACTTATTGATACAAAAGAAGGTTGGGAAAATTTACAAGCCGGTGATTTACTTTTCTTCGGAACAAAAGCTGATGGCGATAAGAAAGAACGAATAACACATGTTGCAATTTACATTGGAGATGGTGATTTCATTCACGCTGCCGGCAGAGTGAGAATAAACAGTTTTAACAAATCAAAGCCCTATTACAGTGAATACAGGGAAAATGGATTTATCAGAGCTAAGAGAATTTTGTCATCAATTGGTAAAAACGGTATCGTAAAGATTTTAGATAATGAATTTTACAGGTAAAAAAATCATTTGAAGTTTTTCGGAACAGTCGGTAGACTGTTCCCTACATTTTTTGATGGGAATGGACGCTCCGAATCAATGGCTTCGTCACTGTTTATTCTGTTTATTGAAAATCGGAACTGCTGATTAAAGACTAATCTACCAATGTCATTCTGAGTGCGAAGCAATCGAAGAATGACAATATCTTTCGGAACAGTTGGGAGATTGTTCCCTACATTTTTTTGTAGTGATAATCTCATTCTTATTGTGTCGTTCCTCTGGAACTTTGTGATTTTTATGCGTTGTCATTTTTTCTATTAACATTCCGTTCCCAAGGGGACTTTTTAATTGCACACAGATTACACTGATTGAACAGATTTTGACAGATATTTTTCCTGGCTTGCAGACTGCGAACTGAAGACTGCGGACTTGCTGATAATAATATCATCCATCCGGGATTTTCGATTTTGGTTTTTGCGATTTTTTTATAAAATAATTTCATCCCAGTGGGATTTTTGAATAATTATTATTTAAGGAACAGTCGGGAGACTGTTCCCTATTATTTTTAATTTTTATAGGTGACAGGTTACCTATACCGCAATAATGTTTGAATCTTTTCGGCTTGTCAGAAATAACCTACTCATACAAGTTGCAAAGTTAATGTTAGCGATGATTTACTTCTTGAAACCTAACCTTTTCAATAAAGCATCAACTTTTGGTTCTCTTCCTCTGAATTTTTTGTATAACTCCATAGGATCATCACTCCCGCTTTTTTCAAGTATATTTTCTCGGAATGACTTTGCAACATTCTGATCAAATAAATCAGTTTCCAGGAATGCTTCGAATGCATCCGCATCTAATACTGCCGCCCAACTGTAACCATAATATCCTGCTGAGTATCCATCGCCTCCAAAAATATGATTGAAATTTGTGCTTTGGTATCTTGATGTTATTTCAGGAATTAATCCGATTTTATTCAAACTATTTTCTTCAAAAGATAAAACATCAATTTCAACAGGTTCTTTCAGTGTATGCCAGTCCATATCGAGGAATGATGCTGCCAAATATTCAGTCTGCTCAAAACCTTTATTGAAATATTGAGAGTTCTGTATTTTTTCTATCAACTCATCAGGAATCGGTTCATTGGTCTGATAGTGTTTTGCATACATTTTCAAAACATCAGGATGAGAAGCCCAGTTTTCCATAATCTGTGATGGTAATTCAATAAAATCCACAGGAGAGCGTTTTGAACCCGGATAAGTAGATCTTCCGAATAATCCATTGAGAGCGTGACCGAATTCATGAAATAAAGTATTAACATCATCAAAACTGAGCAATGCAGGTTTATCTGAAGTTGGTTTGGTGAAGTTACCAACATTTACAACAAGAGGATAAATCATTTCACCATCTATGCTTGATTGACCACGATAGTAACTCATCCAGGCGCCGGCGCGCTTTCCGTTTCGCGGATAGTAATCAGTATATAGAATTCCCACCAGTGCACCATCCGCTTCCTGAACTTCATATACTTCAACATCGCTATCATAAACCTCAATATCATTCCGTTTTATGAATTTAATACCAAACAATCTGCTCGCAACATCAAATGCTCCCTGTCTGACATGTTCCATTTTGAAATACGGTCTAAGCATTTCTTCATCAATATCGTACTTTGCTTTTTTAACTTTCTCTGCATAGAACCACCAGTCCCATGCAGCTAATTTGAAATTTTCTCCTTCCTGTTCAATCAGTTTTTGCATTTCTTCAGCTTCAGCTTTTGCCTGATTGATTGAAGGCAGCCAAAGTTCATTCAGAAATCTGAGAACAATATCAGGAGTCTTTGCCATATTCCGTTCAAGCTTAAAGTGTGCATAAGTTTCATATCCAAGAAGTTTTGCTTTTTCAATTCTGAGCTTAACGATTTCTTTAATGATTTCTTTATTATCAAAATCATTGTTGTTATTTCCACGATTTATATATGCTTTATAAATTTTTTCTCTCAGATTTCTTTTAGTAGAATATTGAAGAAAAGGAGTCCAGCTGGGCCTTTGAAGATTGAATGCCCACTTCCCCGCCATTCCATTTGCTTCAGCAAGTTCTTTAGCGGCTTTGATAACAGCATCCGGCAGCCCTGCAAGATCTTCTTCATTGTCTATTACCAGAGCAATTGCATTAGTTTCTTTTCTGAGATTATCACCAAATTTTAATTGAAGCGAACTCAGTTGCTCATTTATTTCTCTTAATCTTTTTTTCTTTTCTTCACTTAAACCAATCCCTGCGCGAGTAAAATCAGTGTAATAATTTTCAAGCAAGCGAAGTTCTTCTTTATTGAGATTTAAAGATTCTCTTTGTTCATAAACTGTTTTAATTCTTTGATAAAGTTTTTCGTTAAGATAGATGTCGTTATTCAGTTTAGTCAGCTCGGGTGTAATTATCTCAGCAACTTTCTGAAGTTCATCATTCGTATTAGCACCTGTAAGATTAAAAAATACTCTTGTTACTTTGGTAAGAAGTTTACCGCTTTTTTCAAGTGCAGCAATAGTGTTCTGAAATGTTGGCGGTTCAGTTTTATTAATAATTGCATCAAGATCTGCTCTGGATTGTCTGATTCCCTCTTTCAGAGCTGGCAGAAAATGTTCGTTTTTTATTTTACTGAATGGCGGCGTCTGAAAAGGTGTATTCCATTCTTCAAAGAACGGATTATCTGAAATAGTTTGTGCAAGCATAATTGTTGAATTGATAGTTATTAAAAAAAATCTTAAATAATGTTTAATCATTTTTTCTCTCCTGATTGTTTTTTATTTACTTCGGTGAGGATTTAATTCCAAATTCAGGGTCAACTTTAACTAACTTAGCCATAATAAAACCCGGAATAGTTGCAACACATACCCAAATGAAAAATAATTTATATCCAATTAATTCCTGAAGCCAACCACTCCACATCCCCGGTAACATCATTCCGAGAGCCATAAATCCTGTTGCAATTGCATAGTGAGATGTTTTATACTGACCCTCAGAAATATAAATCAGATAAAGCATAAACGCAGTGAAACCAAATCCATATCCAAACTGTTCGAGTGCAACAAGTGAACTTACGATGAACAAATCAGAGACCTGAGTGTATGCGAGAATAACATAAACTACATCGGGGACATTGATTGCGAGTACCATTGGCCACAACCAGTATCTTAATCCTTTCTTTGCAATAACAATTCCACCAATTATTCCTCCCAGAGTTAAACAGGCAACACCAATTGTTCCATAGACCAGACCAATTTCCGAGGTTGTTAATCCAATTCCTCCGGCTTCTTTCGAATCAAGAAGAAACGGTGAAGCGATTTTAACTAATTGTGCTTCTGCAAGTCTGTATAGAAGAATAAATCCCAGTATTAAGCCGATATCCTTTCTTTTGAAGAATACAACAAAAGTTCTGATGAACTCTGCTAATATCGGTTCAGATTTGTCTCTTCTGGCTGGAAGATCAGACTTAGGATAAGGCAGAATAAATTTATGATAAATAAAGAAAGCAATAAATAATCCCGTTAATATGAAAAATGTAATCGACCACGCAAGAGGAATGTTCGAAGTAGAAGTTTCAAGAAAGCCGGCAAGGATAACAAGTAAGCCCTGCCCGGTAATCATTGATAACCTGTAAAATGTTGATCTGATACCAACAAACCATGCCTGATCTCTTTCAGTTAATCCGAGCATATAAAATCCATCGGCGGCAATATCGTGAGTTGCAGAGCTGAAGGCAAGAAGCCAGAGAAATGCAAGAGAGTATTGAAAAAATTCCGGAAGTGGGAGTGTCAATGCCACCCCAGCCAATCCACCTCCGAGTAAAAGCTGCATCCAGATTATCCAGTTTCTCTTTTTCCCGATTATATCCACAAAAGGGCTCCAGAGTGGTTTGATAACCCAAGGTAAATACAACCAGCTTGTGTAAAGTGCTATATCAGTATTTGATATACCAAGTCTTTTATACATTATTACGGATACTGTCATAACAATCACATAAGGAATACCTTCTGCATAGTATAGCGAGGGTATCCATAACCACGGATTTCTATACTCTTTTTTTTGATTTGCCATTAAATCACCAATTAAAATGGGAAATTTCTTAGATTAGTTTGACCTGATGCTAATTGCTTAGCCATAAGAACAGCACCTACTTCCGGTGGGTTCTCAGGTTCTTTAATTACAACATCATTAAATCGTTGTACTACTTTCTCTTTGAATGTGAATGAATAAATATTATCAGTTGCAATAAGACTACCAATCAATGAGAGAAATAGCTTCTTTTCTTTAAGCTTATCTTTCATTGCTTTTATATGCAGAATAAGTTCATCAGCTTCGGCTTCAATTATATTTCTTGCAACCGGATCCCCACACTCAGCTGCCTCAATTACTAAAGGAGTAACCGAAGCTATATCAAAATTGTTTTTATATATTTCTGTTATCAGATTCTCAGGCGAATCAATTTTAAATTTATCTTTTAATAATTCTGAGATAATGGTTTTCTCTCCCCTTCCATCAAATTCCTTTGCAACAACATTAAGAGCTTTCTGACCTAATCTAAATCCACTTCCTTCATCTCCGATAAATCTTCCAAAACCACCTACGCGGTGGATTATTCCTTTAGCATCTTTGCCGAACATAATTGAACCGGTGCCTGCAATCAGAATGCAACCCGGCTTTCCGCTGAAAGCACCTTCGAGAGCAATTCGTGCGTCGCTTTCAACCCGAAAATTTTTAAGCGGGATTCTTTTGTGTGCAGCAAGGTGAGTTATCGCTTTTTCAAGTTCTTCAGCATCGTTTCTTCTTCCTCCGCCTGTAGTACCGAGCACAATTGCAGAAATATCTTCATAATCGATTTGTAAATGATTAACACACTGATAAATCAATCCAAGAATAGTTTCAGCAACTTTATCCGTGCCAAGCATTAAAAAATTCGAGGGTCCGCCTGTTGTTTGAAATAATGGGTTTAAATTTTCATCAGTAACAACACATTTGGATTTTGTTCCGCCTCCGTCTATTCCGATAAAATAATTCACTGCGAAATCCTGCTTAATTTAAAAAATTACATATGCAAAATAGAAATTATGAAAATGACAATGAACTCCTCAATGAATAACTAAACCCAGAACCAGATAAATTATTGCTGTAATAATACCAGCTGTCAATGCATAAGGCAACTGTGTTTTAACATGGTCAATATGGTCACTTGCCGAAGCCATAGATGAAATAATTGTAGTATCCGATATTGGCGAGCAATGATCTCCAAAGACACCTCCACCAAGTGCCGCTGCTATCGTCAGATAAATATTTGCATCAAGTGTCTGAGCCATAGGAATTCCTATTGCAAGCATTATTGCAAAAGTACCCCACGAAGTTCCTGTTGAAAATGCTATGAAGCAAGCAACCACAAAAATTATAACAGGCACAAAATTCGGAGATAACCATTGTTTTGAAAGTTCAGCTGTATAAATTCCGGTGCCGAGTTCACGACAAACAGTTCCTATCGCAAACGCCAACATCATTAACAGAGCTAATGGAATTAATCCGCTAATACCTTTAAAAATTAAATCAATCGTTTCTGAAAATGTGAAAATCTTCTGAGATATGTAAAGAATGCTTCCTACTATTATTGAAGTCAACACAGAATATAAAACTGCAGTTGAACCTGAACCTTTTCCCAGAGCAGAAAATATTTGTTCATACCATCTTAATGATGAAATATTCTCAACCTGACTCCAGCCAGTATATAAAAGCATTAGCGGCATCATACCAACCATAACAGCAATTGGAATAATCATATTCATCGCTCTTTCCTTAACATTTTCTTTCTTCTCAAGTGAAACAACATCAGAAGAAATCAGAGGAACTGCGCCGTCACGAAGAACTTTGCCTTCATTCTTTGCTCTCAGTTCTGCTTTTTTCATGGGACCAAAATCTTTTTGACTTAAAATAACAAACAATACCATTGCCATAGCAAGCATTGGATAAAAATTAAGAGGAAAAGCTCTAACCAAAACAGATAAAGGATTTTCAAAACCCTGTGCAGCGATAAGTCCCATTATGTAAGCCCCCCACGCATTCAAAGGAATTAAGATGCAGGTAGGAGCAGAAATGGAATCAGCTATATATGCAAGTTTTTCTCGTGGAATTTTTAATTTATCAAAAACAGGCCTGAAAACTGTTCCAACTGTAAGAGCATTTATACTTGATTCAACAAATATTGCTGTTCCGGTTGCCCAGGCTAAAAGCTGAACTGTCTTTCTGCGATTTCCAATTTTCTTTGCTTCAAGTTTATCAAGAAAATTATTGATGAGTTTAACAAATCCTGCAACACCACCTGATCTTTGAATAAAAGCAATCAAAGCACCAACAAGACTGCTGAACATTATTGTTCTTGTATTACCCGCATCTTTGAAAACATCAACCAATGCCTGAAGAGTTGCAGTTGTTCCGTTTATTAAATTTCCGTCACTAAGAATTATCCAACCGAGCCAGATACCGAAAAGCAATGAAACAAACACCTGACGGGTTTTGATTGCCAAAGCAATAGCCAATACCGGCGGTAGTAATGAAAAGATTCCATAATGTTCCATAAAGTTATTCTGATTATGTGTTGAATAGAATCCAGATTCTTAATTTGAAAAATAAAAAAGAGTAATTGATAATTATAATTTTAAAAGATTTTTGATGAACAGTCAGGAGACTTTTCCCTAAATTTTCATTTGTAGGGGAAGGGCTCCCATAAAGGGACAGGTTGCCCTTCCCGTGATATGTTTGAGATTTATTTTTATCACAAAGAGAATTTTCACCCTGTCCGCCTGAGGCGGATTATTTCAGGATCACTTGCCTATGGTGTCGTTCCGCTGGAACTTTGGAATTTTTTTGTATTGCATTTTTTCTACTAACATTTCGTCCCGATGGGACTGTTTTAATTGCACACAGATGACACAGATTAAAAAGATTTCCACAAATGTATTTTTAGATTTGCAGACTGAGAACTGAAGACTGTGGACTGACTGCTTGAATTACCATTTGCCGTTTGGCATTTAACTACCATTTTAAATTTTTTCCCTAATCAAATCTGAGCATTATTAAACAACGAACACTATTATATTAGTCAGGAAGAATTTATTATTTAATTTATAAAGTTGTAAAAATGGTTCGAATCGAAGGGCTCACAGAATCTGAAGCAATTGAAATACTTCATTCAGATATTTCATCTGAACTTAAGAAATTCTTAAATACACCTTTAATTGTCTCTGAGGATCAAATTAACTTCTATCAGCAGAATGGTTTTGTGAAAATCGAAAATGTGGTAAGCGAAGATTTCTTACCTGAATTGCGAAAAATTATCCAGTCTGCAGTTTTGATAAGAAAAGGAAAAGATGAAAGAGAATTGAAACACAAATCTCAGTATGAACAATCTTTCCTACAGTGTGGTTATTTGTGCTGGGATTTTCCTGCTGTCAAAGCAATAGTTTTTGCGAAAAGATTTGCTGGTATAGTTCGTGACTTAATGAAGGCAGAGCATATTCGTCTATGGCACGATCAGGCATTATTCAAAGAACCTGGAGGCAGAATTACTGATGCTCATCAGGATTGCAGTTACTGGCCTATTCACGAACCTGAATTTACAAGCACTATGTGGATCGCACTTGTAGATGTTCCTTTTGAAAAAGGTTGTCTTTACTTTTATCCAGGAACGAATGATCCAAAACTAAGGGAGTATGTTGATATATTTAAAAGCCCTCACCAACCCGATTTTCTCACAGAAAAAGAAAAAGTTTTTGTTCCTTTAAAAGCCGGTGAATCTACCTTTCATTCCGGTTTAACTTTTCACGGTGCAGGTGAAAATAAAACTTCTCAGATGCGCGAAGCAATGACTGTGATTTATACTAAAGACGGAGTAACATTTGATTCTTCAGATGAAAGAAATAAAACGCACACTTCCTGCATCGGTTTAAATGAGGGAGAAATAATTGACACCAAATACACACCAATTCTAATATGAGAAATTTTATGAAAAAATTATTACAACTCTTCAGTTTCATAATTGGTATTTTAATTTTCGCACAATGTGCTTCCTCTTCCGAAATAATATTTGTTTCAGACTTACACTATCCTTCTGAAATGAAAGTAGTAACCAGAGATCAATGGGGATGGAAACCTCTTAGTAAAGCTTTGCCCCAGCACAAGATAGATAAAATCACAATTCATCACGGCGGTGAATTTTTTCCGGAAGAAAAAGATATGATACAGTATCTGAAGAATCTTCAAAACTGGAGCAGAAGAGAAAAAAAGTGGATTGATATTCCCTATCATTTTATGATTGATCTTAAAGGAAATATCTACGAAACGCGACCAATAAATTATCCCGGTGATACAAATACAGATTATGATGTAACTGGTCACGCACTGATTTGCGTTGTTGGTAATTATGAAGAGCAAATTATAAATCATAATCAGTTGAATTCACTAATTAGCTTAATAGCTTTCCTTCAGGATAAATACAGCGTTGCAGATAAGAATATCCGTGGTCATAAAGATTATACAAATCAGACTGTTTGTCCTGGTAAAAATTTATATCAATATATCGAAGACGGAACCATTATAAAGCTCTTGCACGAAAGAAAGGCAACTGTAAAGAAATATGTAAAAGTTAAAACAGGAATTGAAGTATTGCGCGAAAGAAACTTTGATTTATTGAAAGGCAAAAAAGTCGGTCTCGTTACAAATGCAACCGGAGTTGACAGCAGATTAAAATCAACAATTGATATCCTTTACGAAGCTCCCGAAGTAAATCTTGTTGCTCTTTACGGACCAGAGCACGGAGTCCGCGGAAGTTATTCCGCAGGCGAATATGTTGACTTCTATATTGATGAAACAACAAATCTTCCTGTTTACTCATTATATGGTAAAACAAGAAAACCAACTGAAGAGATGCTTAAAGATGTGGATGTTTTAGTCTTTGATATTCAGGATATCGGAAGCAGATCTTACACTTATATCAGCACGATGGGGTTGGTGATGGAAGCTGCCGCAGAAAATGATAAAGAAGTTGTAATACTCGACAGACCAAATCCTCTCGGTGGAAATCGTGTTGAAGGTAACATCGTCGAAGATGGATTTTATTCTTTTGTCAGTCAATTTGCTATTCCATACATCCACGGATTAACTGTAGGTGAACTTGCAATGCTGTTAAATGAAGAAGGACTTCTTTCCAACAAAGCAAAATGTAAATTAAGTGTTGTTAAAATGGATGGCTGGAACAGAAGAATGTTCTTTGAAGAAACAGGACTACCGTGGGTCTTAACTTCTCCGCATATACCACATCCATATTCTTCTTTCTATTATGCGGCTTCAGGAATTGTCGGAGAATTGCGCGGAGTAGTTTCTATCGGTATTGGATATACTTTACCATTTCAGACTTTTGCAGCTGAGTGGATTAACTCGGTAGAATTAGCAAACAAGATGAACTCTTACAATTTACCGGGTGTTATTTTCAGACCAATTACCTACAAACCTTACTACGCTTTTGGAAAAGACAAGATGTTAAACGGAGTACAGATTCATATTGTTGATTATGATATAGTAGAATTGATACCAATTCAATTTTACTTTCTTGAAGCAGTCAATGAACTTTATGGAAAAAATCTGGTTGTGGAAGGAAGAAATGATGATATGTTTGACAAAGTTTTAGGTACAAGTAAAATCAGAGAGATTTGGCTGAAAAATCTTAAAGTGAATGATATTCTTCACTACCTGAATAAAGATATTGAAAACTTCAGGGCCATTTCACGCAAATATTATTTATACAATTAGTCGAAGAGAAAAATTTTTTTGAACCATTTTATAAACAAGAATTATTCTACCAATGCACTACTTTGAAACAGATTTTATCAGATATAAGAATGATGAGTTATATATCGAGGATGTGAGCGCTGTTAAACTCACAGAAGATTTCGGAACACCTCTTTATGTATATAGCAAAAATCATTTCATCAATCAGTACAAAAAATTTGAGAAAGCATTCTCAGAAATTGATCATCAGATTTTTTATGCAATGAAATCAAATTTTAATCTGAGTGTAATCAACACATTTGTTCAGCTTGGCAGTGGTGTGGATGTAAATTCAGAAGGAGAACTTTTCAGAGCGTTAAAAACAAATGTTCAACCATCAAAAATTATTTTAACAGGAGTTGGAAAAACCAGAAATGAAATCCGGCTTGGATTAGAAAAAAAAGTTCTGATGATAAAAGCTGAATCAGAAGAAGAAGTCGAATTGATAAATAAAATTGCATCTCAGATGAATGTTATTGCTCCGGTTGCATTAAGAGTAAATCCTGATGTTGATGCAAAAACTCATCCATATATTTCAACAGGATTATCCAAAAATAAATTTGGTATAGACTCTGTAACTGCACTTTCAATTTACAGACGAAAAAATGAGTTCAGAAATATTCAGTTTGTTGGGATTGATATGCACATTGGTTCACAGATAACGGCTATAGAGCCATTCGTGGAAGCAATTGAGAAAATGAGCGAACTTTATTTTACTCTGAAGGCAGATGGAATTAAACTTAATCACTTTGATGTTGGTGGTGGAATCGGAATACAGTACAATAATGAAAAATCGTTTTCAATTGAGGAATTTGCCAAAAGTACTATTCCCCTTTTCAAAAAACTTGATTGTAAAATTTTGTTTGAGCCGGGAAGATTTTTAACGGCGAATGGTGGGGTACTTTTAACAGAAGTTTTATACAATAAACAAAACGGCAGTAAAAAATTTATAATAGTAGATGCTGCAATGAATGATTTGCTTCGTCCTACAATTTATCAGGCATATCATCATATTCAACCAATAGTTAAAAAATCAGGGGCAGAAGATATTGTTGCAGATATTGTTGGACCGGTTTGTGAGACCGGCGATTATTTTGCACATGACAGAGAAATCACAAAAATTGAATCTGAGGAATTTCTTGCTATTATGTCTGCCGGCGCCTATGGTATGACAATGTCTTCAAACTATAATGCAAGAAGAAGACCTCCGGAAATTATAATTGATAAAGAGAATATTTTTATATCGAGAAGCAGGGAAACTTTTGAGCATTTACTTTGGGATGAAAAAATTAATTAGAATTGATTCCAGATAAATTATTTTTTTACCTACCTGAAAAAGAAAGTTCTGAACTTAAATCACAAAGATGAACCTACTCATTAAACCAGATTAATAATTGGTAAAAAAATTTTTTTAACTTAATAATTTTTTTAATAAAGTAGCTGGATGTAAAACTTTCACATCAACATCAAATCTCTCAGCACCATATTGGATTTGTCCCATACAGCCGGGATTTCCGGTTAATACAACTTTAGCGCCCGTGTTTCTGATATTTTTCATTTTTCGTTGTAATTGAACAATTGCATCATCATACCTTACAATGTTATATATTCCTGCACTACCACAACACCAGGATGCTTCTTCAAGCTCTGTATATTTTATCCCAGGAATTGATTTTATAACCTCTCTTGGCTGAGAAGAAATTTTCTGAGCGTGAGCAAGGTGGCAGGCGTCGTGGTATGTGATGGGATTAAGTTCAAGTTCAAGTTCGGGTTTAAGTTTAAGATCAATATTTTGTTTGAAGTTTAGTTGAATTTTTTGTTCAGCTATGAATTCCATTATGTCTTTAACTTTTGATGAAAAGATTCTTGCTTTTCCCGCATATTCAGGATCATATTCTAAAAGATGAGCATAATCTTTCATAAAAGCACCACAACCAGCAGAATTTGAAATCAGAAAATCATAATCATATCGGAAGAAAGCATCAATATTTTTTCTTGCAAGATTTAAAGCGTATTCCATATCTCCATTGTGTGCCAACAAAGACCCACAACATACCTGATCTTTAGGCGTAACAACTTTGCACCCTATTTCTTTCAACACATCAATAGTATCAATATTTATATCTGCGAACATAGTGTTCATTAAACAGCCGAAGTGAAATGCTGTTTTAAATTTAATTTCACCATTTGGTAATTCAATTTCTTTAATCTTTGAATCAGAAAAATGATTTGCAATTTGAGGTGATAATTTTTCAATCTCGGGAAGATTTTTTGATATCAATTTTAGAATGCCGGTTGTTCTTACAAGTTTTTGCATTCCTGATTTTTGATATAGCCAGAGTAATCGTGAAAAAAATTTCAGCCAGAATCTTGAACCAACAATATTTCGCAACATAAATCTCTTAATTAATAACCGAAACCTGGGAGTATAACCAGCTCTATCAACAACAACTCTTGCTGCCTCCACCATTCGACCATACTTAACTCCTGCCGGGCAAGCAGTTTCACACGCTTGGCAATCCAAACAGAAGTTCATCTCCTCGGCAAATAAATCACTCAACTGCATCTCACCTCTCGCTACCGAGCGAATCATTCTTATTCTTCCCCTTGGTGAAGAGCGTTCAAGTTTAGTTAAATCATAAGTCGGGCAGGTAGAAAGACACATTCCACAATGAATACACTGTTGTAGTATATCATCATGCGGTAATACTTTTAATAATTCAGTGAGTTCAGGAGAAGTTTTCATCGAAGTTTTTTATCTGTTCTCTTTTTTGGGGAAGATTGCCTTCACACTTGGGTGAAATTGAAAATATTTTCCCCGGATTTAAAATATTATTTACATCAATTGCCTTTTTAATTCTAATCATCATATCTAATCCAACTGGTCCGGTTACTTTTTCAAGAAATTGTTTTTTAGCTAAACCTGTTCCGTGTTCGCCTGTAATTGTACCACCAAGTTTTATAGCTTCATCAAAAATATAATCAAATGCCCTATGAGCTTTCTCCAGTTCTTTCTGTTCTCTTTCATCAGTTAATGCTGTTGGATGAAGATTACCATCACCTGCATGTCCAAAATTACCAATGATCACATCAAACATCTTTGAAGCTTTAACAATCTTTTCAATCATCACAGGCAACTCACTTCTCGGAACGGTTGCATCTTCAAGTATTGTAGTGGGCATTCTTCTTGCCAAAGCACTGAATGCACTTCGTCTTGCAGTTTTTAATACATTCGCCTGTGTTTCATCAAATGCTTCCCTAACGGCTAATGCTTTATTCTTCTTCAGTATAAACTTAACCGTTTCAGCATCATCTTTTACTTCACTTCCACGGCCATCTACTTCAATAAGCAGCAAAGCTTCAACATTTCTTGGTAATCCGATTTTAGTATAATCTTCCACACAATTTATAGTTGTATTATCAAGAAATTCCATCATTGCCGGAGTAATCTTTGCAGCAATAATATCAGATACTGCCTGAGCACTATCTGTGAGTTTATCAAAAAATGCCAGAATGGTAATTGATTTAGTCGGCTTAGGAATCAATTTGAGTAAAACTTTTGTGATAATTCCGAGAGTTCCTTCGCTTCCAACAATAAAATCTCTGAGATTGTAACCGGCAACATCTTTCATATTCTTACCACCAGTTTTTAATAATTTTCCATCCGGCAATAACATCTCCACACCAAGCACATAATTTTTTGTAACGCCATATTTCAAACCACGCAATCCGCCGGCATTGTTAGCTACATTTCCACCAATAGTACAAACATTAAGGCTTCCGGGGTCAGGAGGATAAAACAATCCCAACTTTTCAACTTCTTTCTGAAGAACACCTGTTACAACTCCGGGTTGAACTGTAGCTGTTAAATTGTTTTCATCAATCTCAAGAATTTTATTCCACTTAGTCATTACGAGAACGATTGAATTTTCAACAGGAACAGAGCCACCGCTTAATCCAGTACCAGCACCTCGTGGTACAATGCTAAATCTTTCATTGTTTGCGAGATTAAGAATTTTTGAGATTTGTTCTTCGTCCTTTGGAAACACAATTGCTTCGGGCATTTGCTGTATTACTGGTGTGCCATCGTAAGAATAAACGAGGCGATCTTCGTATGAATCAAAAAAATTTTCGTTACCTACGATCGCTTTAATTTTATTTTTAGTTGTTGCTTCCATAAAAATTCAAAATTTTCTGTTCAAACATAAAAAATTATCCAATGAACCAACTAATGTTTTTACATATCGTGTTATCTTTGGAATGATTATCAAAACAATAATTTGGAGAAACCGATGAACACGATAATTATTTTAATAATAACTGGATTACTTGCGGGTATAATGAGTGGATTTTTAGGAATCGGTGGAGGAATAATTGTAATACCTGCATTAGTTTATTTTTTAGATTTTTCACAGAAGCAAGCTCAGGGAACTTCATTAGCAATGTTATTACCACCAATCGGGATCTTAGCAGCGTACAACTATTACAAAGCAGGATTTGTAGATGTAAAAGCCGCAGTTATTTTGATATCAGCGTTCATTGCAGGAAGTTATTTTTCATCATTGATAGCGGTAAATCTTCCGGAAGCAATAATAAAAAAGATATTTGGAATTTTTCTGCTGATCTATGCTTTTAAGTTATTTTTTGAGAAGTAATTTCGGTAAAAACTTTCTGCTTTTTTTAAAATAAAAAACCCGAGCTTTTTTACTCGGGTTTATTAGTTGAGCTGGCGAAGGGATTTGAACCCCCGACCTGCTGATTACAAGTCAGCTGCTCTACCAACTGAGCTACGCCAGCATGTTTGACTCAAATTATTTTATCTTTTTCAATTATCACTGCTCTGCCTCCGTTAGCTAACGGATGAGCTACGCCATCAATTAAAAAATTGCGTGCCAAAGTTATAGTAAATCTTACTACTAATCAAGATTTTTCTCAGTTAATTTCTTTTAAATCGCCGTTAACCGCATAAACTCTGAATTGAACCATTTTTTGTCTTATTTTCTTGATAAGCTCAAATACCAACCCATCATAATCAAGTTTTTCGCCTGGATTAAGAATTTTTCCTGTTCTTTCAGCCACAAAACCTGCAATTGTATTATACTCTTCTGATTCAGGTAATTTATAATTAAAAACCTCATTAAAGTCGCTGATATTCATCGAACCAAGAATATAATATTTACCATCTTTACCTAAGTTATAGGTTTTATATTCCTTTCTTTCATCTCTTATCTCACCAATTATCTCTTCTAGTATATCTTCCATTGTAATCATTCCTTCAGTACCACCATATTCATCTGTAACTATTGCAAGACGCTGCCCCTGCTTTTGCATATCCCTGAGTATTTGAGATATTGGTTTGGATTCCGGAACATAATAAACTGGTCTCATTAGTTCTTTAAGTGAAATATTTTTTTGTTCAATTAGTGACTTCATAACATCTTTTGTATGAAGCACTCCAATAATATTATCAATTGAACTTTCATAGACAGGAATTAGTGTATGACCAGTCTGAATAATTTTCTTTATGTTTAATTCAAAATCATCATCAATATTTATTGCAACCATTTCGGTTCTCGGAACCATAACTTCGTTTGCTTTAAGGTCGGTAAACTCAAATACATTTTCAATTATCTGTTGTTCAGTTTCGTCGAGTGTTCCGGATTTTACTCCATCAGAAATAATATCAAGTATTTCATCTTCAAAAGGTTTGGACTGTGAGAAACCTATTTTTTCTTTTAAGGGAACGAGAATGAAATTTGCGATTGAGGATATAAGTTTTATCGGATAGCCAAATAAAGTTGCAAGTAAAAGAATTTTTTTTACAGATTTTTTTCCAATATAATCCGGATACTTGAATGCAATTGCTTTCGGCAATAACACATTAAAGATTAATACGATTAGTGTAAGAATCAGAGCTGTAAGTAAAACTGCAAGAATATCAGCAAGATTTCCAATCTCTTCGGCTCTTGACAATATATTCAAAATAGTTCTGGAAAGAATAAAATAGCCAAGTATACTTATCGTAATGAGAAGAAAATGATAGATGAACTGAATTGTGCCATAAACTTCTTCCTGTCTTGCATTTAGCTTCTCAAAGTAAGTAACTGTTTCATCCTTCGATTCCCGAAGTTCTTCAATTTTATTTTCACCGAAAGCACCTAAAGCTATTTCAGAAATTGATAACAAAAAATTAATAAAAACCAGAACCAGAAATAATATTATTAAAAGCATCTTTCCTTTACATAATTTTATCTACGCAAAAATAGTATATTCTTTGTTCAATCATAAGTTATATTTGCATAGTAAATCACATCCAACTTTATTATGAAACCGAAGCAAATAAAAATTCTTGATAAAACAAAATTGTTTATTAAATGGGAGGATGATACTGAATCGACAATCAGTTTGAAGTATCTGCGGGATGAGTGCCCTTGTGCAAATTGTAAAGGCGAGACAATTCTTCTGAAAACATATCGTCCGCCAAAGTTGAATTTTATTAAGGAAGGCATGTATGAAGTTCAAAATATTGAAGTTGTCGGAGGTTATGCAATACAGATTACCTGGAAAGATGGCCATAATACAGGAATTTATTCCTGGGAATATTTAAAGGAGCTTGAAAAAGGAGAGAAGGAAAATATCAGGCAGAATTACGACAAACTGTTATGATTACAAAAAATGAATTGAAATATTATTCATCGCTTTCTCAGAAAAAATTTCGGGAAAGCGAATTAAAATTTTTGGTTGAGGGCTTAAAGAATGTTAAAGAAGGGCTGGATAGCCATTTCGGTTGCGAAATAATTTTAACCACTTTTGAATTTGCTGAACAACATAAAAACATTTTTACCGAAGCCAGAAAAAAGAAAATAAGAATAGAAACTATCCGTTCACAGGATTTTATCAGAATATCCGAAACAAAATCACCTCAGGGAATTGCTGCTGTATTTAAATATGCAAAACTTAACTTCTATCCTGAAAAAACTGCTTCAGATATTTTAATTTACCTCGATAACATATCTGACCCGGGTAACCTTGGGACAATAATCAGAACCTGTGATTGGTTCGGAATAAATGAAATTTTAATCAGTAAATTTTCCGTTGACTATCTTAACCCGAAATCAATAAGAGCATCAATGGGTTCAATATTTCACCTTTATATTTTCGAAGACCTTGATAGAAGTGTGTTGACTGATTTACAAACCAGAAACTATAAAATCATTTGCTCGGATTTAACAGGTAAAAGTTTATTCGACTATAAATTTCCAAACAAATTTGTATTTGTTTTCTCCAATGAATCCACCGGACCAACCGAAGAAGTAAAAAGCATTGCTGATGAAGTTATAACCATCCCTAAATTCGGACAAGCTGAATCGCTTAATGTTGCAATTGCATCAGGAATTTTTTTATCCAAAGCAATTTCAGAACATAAACTTTTTTAAAGCAAATTATTAACTGCAATAATTTTATAATCGACTGTTTTTAGAATGTCTAGTTAAATCATTTCATCAGGATCATTTTTTTCGTTTCAGAAAACGAACCTGCCTGAAGTCTGTAAAAATAAACGCCGCTTGTTAATCCGCTTTTCAAAAATTGTTCGGGATTAAATTCAACTTCATGTCTGCCCGCATCACGATATTCCTCCACAAGTGTGGCTATTTCATTTCCCAGCACATCATAAACTCTCAGTGTTTGTTGACCGCCGAATGGCGACTGCCAACTGATTTTTGTAGTCGGGTTGAATGGATTCGGATAATTCTGCTCCAGCTTATATTCATTTGGTATTAAATCGCCAGCTTCTTCAATATCCAGCAATAAACCTGGTTCCGGTGTTGGTAATTTTACTGTTGTATAAATGTGAAATTCGCCTGGTTCAAGAGTTATCTGTTGTGTTGGATTTGTAACAAAAACACTATCTCCACTAAAGAAATCGTACCACCATCCTGAGGTGCTGAAGTTTGCTGATGGAGAAAGAGGTCCAACATAGAAATTTCCAATTATAGCAATATCCATAGTCGGATGATATAAATTAATCTTCTTTATAAATCCGCCAGTATCCATTGTAAAATTATCAGTTCGGAATGCTTCGTAATTTATTTTAAGATTAATCAGCTCCCTGAAGACTTTATACAAATTTTTCCTTCGTAAGTCATTAAGATAATCCCAACGAACAGGTTTTTCGCCTGTTCTTCCATTAAAGTCAATACTTATATCGTAACCGAGCTCACCGAATTGCCAGAACATTTTTGGTCCTGGAATCGGGAATAAAAATGTTGCGGCTAATTTGATTCTCTGAATAGCGATTGAAAGATTTTTTATGTTATAATTCCCTAAGGAATTACCATACATTAAATTTTTATACATAAGTCTTTCTTCATCGTGGCTTTCCATATAAGTTATAAGATGAGGATATGACCAACCCCTTGCTTTGTAAGAACCCCAACTCAAACTTGACTGATAACCCATTGCTGCTTCACTATAATCGTGATTCAAATTTCCCCAAAGCATCATTCCATAATTTGCAAGAACAGTTTCTTCAGAATTATCAGCAAAATGCTCAAGAATTACATAAGCCGTTGAATCAAATTCCCAGATTTTATCTGCCATTCGCTTTAAGATATTTATTCTTGATTGATCGTACTGACTCCACTGACCGACATCATTTGTAAAATTCTGTGTAAAACCTTTTGATAAGTCAAACCTGAATCCATCGAACTTAAACTCCTTGAGCCAGTACTCATTAACTCTGTCAACAAAATATTTTGTAGCATTACTTTCATGATTAAAGTCATTAAACACATTAAAGGGATGACGGGCAATTGGATTCAGATATGGATTATTTGTAGCCGGTCGATTTTGAACATCATCCCACCATAACATTGCCAGCGGAGACTGATTATCTGTATGATTTAATACCATATCAAGAATTACTGCTATTCCATTTTGATGACATAAATCAATGAATTGCTTTAACTTGTTTGCTGTTCCATAGTACTTATCAACCGCAGTATGATAAATCGGATTATATCCCCAACTAAGATTTCCACTGAATTCCATAATTGGCATTAGTTCTATTGCATTTATTCCAAGAGATTTCAGGTAAGAAAGCGTATCAATCAGGAACTGAAAATTTCTTAGTGTTGAAAAATCTCTAATAAGCAATTCATAAATGACCAGATTTTCTTTCGGTGGCTTTTGAAAATTCTGAACCTGCCATTGATATTGCGACTGTGCTGTTTGTAGTATGCTTACTATCTTTTCCGTCTTTCCGGTAGGATAAGGTTTTAAATCAGGATAAGTTGTTGCCGGAATAAATGAATCATTCCACGGATCAAGTATTTTTTCAGAGTATGGGTCACCGGTTCTTATCTTTCCATCAACATAATATTGAAATGCGTATTCGACTCCGGGACTTAAAGATGAAAGTTCAATCCACCAAATGACGCTATCCTGATTGACATAATGACGCTTCATAAAATAGTTTGTCTGTACTTTCCAATCGTTAAAGTCTCCGATTACATAAATAAAATCTTTGTAAGGCGCAAAAAGTGCAAGTGTTGCAGTTACCGGGCTCGTATAATTAATCCCTGGTTTAATTCCATTCGGTAAGGGAGCATTAACAATTTGTGGATTTACAAACATCATAAAAGAAGTTGAATCGACAGAATTTGTTGTATCAATACCAACAACTTTTAATATATGCGGACCAACCGAAAAGTTGGCATAAATAAAATTATAAATCAACCTTGCTGAATCACTTTGTGCAACCTGATTTCCATCAATAAATAAAATTATTGACTGCACCCTGGTTTGAATTTCAACTGCACGAATATCAATAGGAACAGTCTCCCCTTCCTTTACAAAAGCAGGTGATCTTTGGGGATCACCAAATTGAACCGAAACAGCAGGATTTTGAACAATCAAATTAAGTCCCGGCTGGTAAATATTGACAAAAATATCCGGCCGGGTTTGTTTGGTGGCATCTGCACTTCTGAAAACCAAAGCTAGTGCAATAATGATTTCTGCGGGATTAGTTACACTATAAAATATTCTTGGATAACCAATTGTAAGTTTGTAAAGATTCGGACCTAATCGTGTAAGAGCTGGCTGTGTTTGATTATTTCCCCAACTACCAATTACATGCTGCCAGTTACCAAAATTTGTATTAACTCCTGTATGTGCATAGACTGTTCCTGTGTAGTTAAGTAATTCTTCGGCACCTGGTTGGCTGGCATCAAAGAAGATTACTATACTATCAAGTTGTGTTGGATATTCAGGTTGAGTTATAACAATTTGTGAAAATAAACTATTTGAGAATATTGAAATGACTAACACAAATAAAAATTTTTTCATTTATCTCTCTTTCATATTAAGTTTCTTTTGTACCTGTTAACTGGACTATAACTTCTCGTGTTCTGGCGCGATTGTCAAAATCAACAAGAACAACCTGTTGCCAGGTTCCTAAAAGCAGTTTCGAATTTCTAAAAGGAATTGTGAATGAAGATTTTTGCAATGAAGCTCTTAAGTGCGAGTGACCATTACCATCGTGCCAGGTATTATTATGATGATAGGATTCACTTTCTGGAATCAATTTATCAAAAAGTTTTGGATAATCTTTAAGAAGGCCGGGTTCATATTCAATCGTAGTTATACCGGCAGTTGAGCCTGAAATAAATACCAATGCATTGCCCTCAATATATTTTTGTTCTCTGACTATATTTTCAACCGCATCAGTGATATCAATAATATCACAATTACCTTTTGTTTTAACGCTGAATGAGTATGTTTCAATTGTTAGTGTCATAAAAAAAAATTGTTTTTTCTCAAATTATCAAAGCAAGTCTCAATAAACAAGAGTAAAGAGTTAACTCAGAAAAAGCTCCAACGATAGTCACAGTTTCTTTGGTAATCAGTTTATTCAAAGGTAATTTTGAGGTGTATTTTTATCAATTATGAAATAAAAACGGAAGGAATATGAACTCACAATATTATATTGAACTCGAGCACAAATATGGTGCACACAATTATCATCCTCTTGAAGTTGTTATTGCGAAAGGGAAAGGAGCATGGGTATGGGATGTTGAAGGTAAAAAGTATCTTGACTTTCTATCCGCATACTCAGCAGTAAACCAGGGACATTGCCATCCCAAAATTGTTAATGCAATGATTGAACAGGCACAAACTCTTACCCTTACATCAAGAGCATTTTACAATAATGTGCTTGGAGAATATGAGAAATTCATTACTGAACTTTTAGGATATGATAAAGTTCTACCGATGAATACGGGTGTTGAAGGCGGCGAAACTGCAGTAAAACTCGCCCGTCGCTGGGCTTACGATGTAAAGGGAATTAAAAAGTATGATGCAAAAATTGTTGTCGCAAATGATAATTTTCATGGCAGAACAATGATGGCTGTTTCAGCTTCCACTGACCCTGAATCATACGAAGGCTATGGACCATTCTTACCCGGTTTTATAAAAATTCCTTTCAATGATATTCCGGCTCTTGAAAAAGCACTTGAAGATCCTGCTGTATGTGCTTTTATGGTTGAGCCAATTCAAGGTGAAGCTGGAGTTGTGGTTCCGGATTCAGGTTATCTAAAAAAAGCTCAGGAATTGTGCAAAGCTAAAAATGTTTTACTCGTTTGCGATGAAGTTCAGACAGGACTTGCAAGAACAGGCAAGATGTTAGCTTCAGAACACGAAAATGTTAAACCAGATATTTTAATCCTTGGTAAAGCTCTCTCAGGTGGAACAATGCCGGTTTCAGCAGTTTTAGCAAATGATGATATAATGCTCACAATAAAACCCGGTCAGCATGGTTCAACATTTGGAGGCAATCCACTTGCTGCCAGAGTTGCTATTGCCTCGCTGCAGGTATTGGTTGAAGAAAAACTTGCGGATAACGCCGCCAAAATGGGTGAGTATTTCCGGAATGAAGTTCAGAAGATGGTTGATGAGTTTGAAAATCTTGTTTTAGTGAGAGGTAAGGGATTGCTTAATGCAATTGTGATTAAACCTTCCTCTGATGGTAAGACCGCCTGGGATGTTTGTGTGGCACTCAAGGAGGAAGGATTATTAGCTAAACCTACTCACGGCGATATTATCAGATTCGCACCTCCATTGGTAATTAATAAGGAAGAAATTGATTTTGCTATTGAGACAATAAGAAAAGTTCTTAAGAAATTTAACTGATAAAAAAAAGCCGCACTTTTTAAGTGCGGCTTTTTACTTTAATATTTTTTTAGTTATTCTGTCAACACATCCCTGAATAATTCTTTAGATTCTCTGATAACTTTTGCAAGTTTAGTCATTCTTTCTTCAACACTGTCAATATCCATACTTTTGGCAGAGAGCTCTATTCCAAGTGCTTCATCGCCAATAGCCTTTGCACCTACTGAGTAGCTCGAACCTTTTAGTGTATGAGCTAATTCCTGAATTTTCTTCAGATTTCTTTGAGATACAAACTCTCTTAGTGTATCGAGTTTGAGTTCAACATCCTTGAAATAATCTCCAAGCAAATCTTTTTCAAATTCTTTGTCCCCCAAGCTAACCTGATTTAGTCTGTCAAAATCAAACAGACCAGAAGCTTTATCAATCACCTTTTTATCTCCTTGAGGCTTATTTTTTTGAATCCCTAAGTATTTATCGAGAATTTGCACAATTTCTTTAGCTACAACTGGTTTTGAAATATAGTCATTCATTCCTGCTAACAAACATTTTTCTTTATCACCAAGTAGTGCGTGTGCTGTAAGGGCAACAATCGGAACTGAATTAAACGGGGGCTCTAATTTTCTTATTAATTTTGTAGCTGTATAACCATCCACTTCAGGCATTTGGATGTCCATTAAAATCAGGTCATAATTTTTCGATTTATGCTCACTTACTGCCTGTTCACCATTCAGAACAGCGTCAATCTGATAACCGAAAGAAGTCAGTGTTCTGATTGCTACTTTTTGATTAATTAGATTATCTTCTGCAAGTAATATTCTGAATTTTTTTCTTTGCTCAATTAAGGAATGATCAAGTTGCTCCTGCAAAGAATCAGCTGGAGATAATTGATTTTCCGATTCAACATTAGTTTTCTTTCCAAGAATATTACTTAATGCCGGTTCAACAAAGAAAAAGAATGTAAATTTTGTTCCCACTCCTTCTTCACTCTCTACTTTGATATCACCCTCCATCAGATTCAGAAATTCTTTACAAATTACCAAGCCCAGTCCGGTTCCTCCGAATTTTTTCCCTTCAGAGCCATCAACCTGAGAGAATGGTTTAAACAGCTCTGATATTTTGTCAGCAGGAATTCCAATTCCTGTATCTTCAATTGAAGAAATGATTTTTATTTTCGAACCGTTGTTATCGGATTTTTCCACTTTAATTCTAATCACACCTTCTTCAGTAAATTTAACAGCATTGCCTAAAAGGTTAATATAAATCTGCCGTATTCTTGTTGGATCACCTACAAAATTCAGTTCATCTGCAGGCGGCAATTCTTCAATAATCTTAATTCCTTTCTCTCTTGCTTTCTGATGAATTACCATAATTGCCTGATCAATAATCTTGTGTAAATTAAAATTCAATTTTTCAAGTTCAATTTTTCCAGCTTCAATTTTCGACAGATCAAGGATAGCATTTATTACTTCCAATAACGATTCTGCAGAGCTTCTGGCTGTTGATATAAATTGTTTTATCTCATCTTCATTTCGGGCATTTCCATCTTCTATGATTGAAAGTAATCCAATTATGCTATTTAAAGGTGTCCTTACTTCGTGACTGAGATTTGCCAGAAATCTGCTTTTAACCTGACTGATATTTAATGCTTCCTGAGCAAGTTTTTCTGATTTCTCCTTTTCTCTTTTAAGTGATTCCTGATATTCATCCCTTATTTGTTCTGCTTTAATCTGCTCCGTTATATCCTGCAGATTTCCTTCTATAATTTTTTCAGCAGTACCATTCAGTGCTACTAATCTCGCATTAACCTTAAGATAAATTTCATCAAAATTTTTTCTGATCAGGGTTAGTCTCAGATTTTCAACTTTGCCTTTTTCATTTAAAAGTTCAATGAGATGAATCCTTTCATCCGGGTTTTTATAAAATGTGATTATATCTTTCCCAATAACATCGTCTGCTTTTTCATATCCCAGGATTTTAGCCATTGCATCGTTGGCTGTAATTATCCGGCCGTCTAAAGTGGTTTGATAAATTCCAATCAAAGCATTATTGAAGATTGATTTATACTTTTGCTCAGATTTTTCAGTTTGAATTGATTTTTCTGCAATCTGCAATCTTAACTTAAAATTAATCGCACTTCCTAAAATTGAAATCAAACTCATAAACACTACAAATAAGAGCGATTCTATCGTATTTGGTAGTATGTAAACTTTTTGATCATTTAATAGTATTGCTGAAGCAAAAACCAGATTGTAATAGATGGCTGCGATAATTTGGTTAACTACCTCCCAACTAAGAAATAATGCTGAAGTGAAAATCACAAGTCCCACAATCTGTGAATTAACTACAACAGTTTTAGGCATCAGATAAATCATTATTGCTGAAGAAACGATTATCGTTAGCAGAAGAATATGAACCAAAGCGGTAGAATATTTTGCGGAATTTTTTGAATTTGTAAATACCAGAATCAGGAAAGCTAATAAGGTTGCAATTAGTCGGGTAAAATAAATTTCAAGCTGCAAATGTTGATGATATCTAACCTCAAAAACCATTGCAAAAAGTCCGGAAACAGCTACCATAAATGCGATAACTCTAAGCGGCGTAACCAGATAATTTCGCGATTCCTCACGAATTTTCCGGTAATTTTCTTTTCTGAAGAATTCACCGGGATTTAGTAAAAACTTTATTAAATTTTCTTTTTTTTCCATCGAACTAAAGTAAATATTTCAGTTAAATCTACTTAAAATTTGAAATTTTAACTGATTCTTTCGTTATTTTTAACTATCAGATTAAAATATAAAAGCAAAAATGAGCGATTTTCTATATTCAATTGACCTTCTGATATTTTATTTCTTTAATCATACAATTTCCTTGCCTGTTTTAGACAGATTTTTTTCTCTTATTACAAGTGTTTCCAATTGGTATATAGCTTATGTGATTCTACTTGGAATAAGCTGGACAAAAGGCGGCTTAAGAGGAAAAGTTGCAGTTTTTGGAATTATTCTTCTGATTTTAGTGTCGGACCAGACTGGTTACCGGATTCTTAAAGAATTTTTTGCCCGTCCCAGACCTTGCAATGTGCTTTCTGATGTTATAACGCCACTTGGTTGTACAGGAACATTTTCTTTTCCTTCAAATCATGCGTTGAACAATTTTGCTGCTGCATTTTTCTTTTATAAACTTTTTCCGAACTTGAAGTGGATACTTTTTATAACCGCCGCTCTTGTCTCAATTTCAAGAGTATATTTAGGATTACATTACCCTTCTGATATTATTGGAGGTGCACTTATTGGGATATTATTCGGCTTTATTTTCGCTGAAATAGCATTATTGAGTGAGAATAAATTAATTCAGATAAAGTCAGAAAAAACCAAAAGCAAAGGAAAAAAACTTTAAGGTTACATAAATGAAAATAATTTATGCTTTTATTATATACTTATTATTTACATCATTTTCTAAAGCTGAAACTGATTCACTGACTATAATCAGACACGAATTTTATCAGTCAACTGAAGACACTTCAGCTTATGTCAGAATAATATATCCACAAATAGCAGGTTTGAGGAATTCGGCAATCCAGAATAAAATTAATTCATTCTTAAAAACTGAGTTTATGCAGGCAAATAGCTGGTTTGAAGATTTCATTGCAGATACCGATTATATCTCAGAGTTTCCTCCGGATTGGGTTTTCAGTTTTGAATGTGATTTTAGAATTACTTACAACAGCAATGAGATTTTGAGTTTAGTACTTGATTATTATGAATTCACCGGTGGTGCACACGGAAATTATTATTCTGTCGGATACAATATAAGGGTATCTGACGGAGAACCGATTTATTTAAATAACATACTTAAGCCAAATTCTATTCAAGCCCTTTCAGAATTTTGCGTTGAAGAAATATTAGATATGTTTGATGCAAATTCACTTAATGATGCCGGATTCTTTGAAGATGCATTAACTATTTCCGATGATCAGGATTTTTTTATTACTCCCGATGATTTGGTAATACAGTTCGATCCTTATGAGGTAGCGCCATTTGCAATGGGTTCTATAGAGGTAAAGCTTAATTTCGGTAAGATTAAAAATATTTTGAGAGAAAATCTTCCATTTCTTAACCAATAAGATGCATTATGTATGATTACAAGTTAATAATCAGACCGGCAACAAAGTCAGATATCCCAAACATTCTTAAGCTAATTAAAGAACTAGCCGAATACGAAAAATTGTTACACGAAGTAGTCACAACAGAAAAACTTCTTGAAGAAGTAATTTTTGGTGAGAAAAAATTTGTTGAAGTACTGATTGCAGAATTTGACGGTGAGCTGGCAGGTCAAACAATATTTTTTCATAACTTTTCTACATTTATAGGAAGACCTGGATTATACATTGAAGACTTGTATGTCAGACCTCAGTTTCGTGGGAAAGGAATCGGAAAGGCATTACTAAACGAAGTAATAAAACTTGCTAAAGAAAGAAATTGCGGTAGAGTTGAATGGGTAGTGCTTGATTGGAATAAACCAGCAATAGATTTCTATAAAAATATTGGCGCTAAATCAATGGACGAATGGACGATTTTCCGATTGACGGAGGACAAATTCTAACTTCCGCCAATCAAAAACCGGTTTATACAATCGGTTAAAATTCTCTATCTTTGCAAACAATAATTCGAATCAAATTGAATAAATGAAAGGGAAATTATGATTTCTAATCGCAGAGTTGTAGTAACCGGAATGGGAGCATTAACACCCATTGGTTTGACCGTTCAGGAATTTTGGGAAGGTATGATGCGGGGTAATAGCGGTGCGGCTCCGATTAAAAGTTTTGATACTTCAAGAGTTGATACAAAATTTGCTTGTGAACTGAAGGGCTTTGATGTTACAAAATATTTGGACAGAAAAACTGCCAGAAGACTTGATCCATTTGCACAATATGCTTTAGTTTCTGCTAAACAATGCATTGATGATAGCGGGCTTAATATTGAATCCTTATCTGAGGAAGAAAAATCCAAAATAGGAGTAATATTTGGCAGTGGAATTGGAGGAATTCAAACATTCTATGAACAATCAGTTATAAACCGTGAGCAAGGTCCCGGAAGAATTTCTCCGTTTTTTATACCGATGTTAATACCGGATATTGCTGCAGGACATATTTCAATGCAATATGGATTTCAGGGTCCAAATTACTGTACAGTTTCTGCCTGCGCAACCGGTAACAACAATCTCATTGATTCATATTTGCTAATCAAAAACGGGCTGGCAGATCGTATGATTGCCGGAGGAAGTGAAGCTTCCATAAATGAAATTGGTGTCGGAGGCTTTAATGCTAACCGTGCACTTTCTACGAGAAATGACTCTCCGGAAACAGCAAGCCGACCATTTGATGCTACAAGAGATGGATTTGTTATGGGTGAAGGAGCAGGAGCACTGCTTTTAGAAGAACTTGAAGTTGCGTTAAAAAGAGGCGCAAAAATTTATTGCGAAATTGTAGGAATTGGTCTTTCGGCTGATGCTCACCACATTACTGCTCCGCATCCCGAAGGAACCGGGGCAATTTTGGCAATGGAAATGGCACTACGAACTGCTGGTATTTCACCAGATAAAATTGATTACATTAATATGCATGGAACATCTACTCCGCTTGGAGATATTGCTGAGACCAAAGCAATTAAAAAAGTATTTGGTGAACACGCTTATGAAATGAATCTGTCATCTACAAAAAGTATGACTGGTCATTTATTAGGTGCTGCCGGTGCTGTTGAATCAATTGCATCTATACTTGCAGTTGTAAATGATAGAATTCCACCAACTATTAATTTTGAACATCCTGATCCTGAGTGTGATTTAAATTATACTTTTAATAAACCTCAGGAACGAGTTGTTAATTACGCATTAAGCAATGCTTTTGGTTTTGGTGGGCATAATACATCGGTAATCTTTAAAAAATTTACAGAATAGACTGAGTGAAATTTTATTTATCGACATATATAATCTCCTTATTGTTATTCTCAATATTTATTTATGCTGGTGATGATCAGAAAGCAAAATTGATTGTTAAAATAACCGGATTGAAAAATGATCAGGGAACAGTGAAGGTTGCCCTTTGCAATTCAAAAGAGAATTATAAAAATGACCGATCACCATTCAAGGCAGCAATTATTAAAATAGAAAACAATCAGGCAGTAGCAGTATTTGAAAATTTAACTCCAGGTAGCTATGCTATTAAAGCTTTTCACGATGAGAATGACAACGACGATTTTGATACTAATTTTTTAGGAATTCCCTCAGAGGATTATGGATTTTCAAATAATGTCAGAGGACTTTTTGGTCCCCCGTCGTGGGATTCAGCTAAATTTCAGTTGAATAAAGCGGAGCAGATTATCGAAATAAATTTGCATTAACGGGTTTAGCATAGTGATTTTTTTATTATATATGATTTTATGACTTTTTTTTTTTTGTAATTAATTTTATTGTTGTATCAGAATTCAGGCGATGGTAGAATTAAATGCCTCCTAGAGTGCTAATGGTTCCCTCCTTAGTAACCCTTGCAAACTACCATCGCCATTTTTGTTATTTACCCTCAAATACGGAATCCAAAACTCCCCTGTTTACTTTATAATCAGAATATTTTACAATTACTTTTCCTTTGGTTGGCGCATCCGGCAACCGCTTTTTCCTTGAAGGTGGATTTCCATCACTACTTAAAGCTTTTGGTAGATTGAGTTTATCAATGTTAAATGAAAATATCATTTCCACAGGTAAAGGATAATTAAAAGAATCATTGTAAGATAATTCAATAGTAAAAGTCCCGTTCGTTTTAGTCGTTGATTCAACTTTTCTTATAACTTTTTCAGCAGTATCAATCCACAATGTTGATAAGATTACATTAGATTGTTCTCCAACGGGAATTACTTTCACGACTGAAACTTTCTTACCATTAAGTATTACATCCTGCTCATAGATTGCAGTATAATTTTTTTTAGCCAGTGCAGATGGTGAGAAATCCAATCCTTCTTTTGGCAGCATTGCAAAACCTTCAGATTTTAATTTTATTTTATCTGGTTGCTTAAAGAAAATCTTCGCCTTTGAATCGGGTACTTTCAGAAAATCAACATCTACTTTTATTTCTATATCAACCTCATAATCTTGAACTCTGTTGAAATTTGAAATTACAGAATTAATTAGCTCATCGGCATTTTTTTGTTGAGGCAAAATTTCACTGATCGTAATTATCATTATTATAAGAAATATTTTTTTCATAATGTCCTCTTCAGGTAAGAATATCTTTTCTTTTGAAAATTATTATTGTAGCTCCGAAGAACATTGCAATATGTAGAATCAATATACCTATTGATTTGAGAAGTTCCGGCATGTCAACAGGGTTGTCAAAAAACAATTGCCACGAAGAAATGTAACTGGTAAACAGATATGGACGAATAGATTGCAATAGTTCAACATTGATTGCTGATATTATCACAAATACAATTATTACTGCCATAGTACTCACAATCGGACCAATAGCATTTTCAACCAGAGAAGAAAAAAGGAATGCAAGGGAAGCCACCACAGTCATCCCCAAGGTGGCATAACCATACGCTCCCAAAAATCTCCATAGCACATCTTTCTGTTCAAAAATAATAACCATATCACCTCTTATAATCAAGAGTTCGCCAACTCCGAAAATAAAATATCCAACAACGAGACTAATGATTGCTAGCCACAGTATTAAGAGATTAGTGTAAATCAATCCGGCAATAAACTTGGCTGTTACAAATATCTCTCTTGTTACAGGTCGTGTTAGCATCAACCTGTATGTTCCTGAAGTTGCTTCGCCCGCAAGTAAATCACCTGCTACTAAAGTAATAAGAAATGGGATATGAACTGTAAGACTATTAAGAACAATATATGAAATAAGATAGGTATTAAGAAGATTGCCAACAAAGACAAACGACTGTTGAATATTTCGTGTCATAAAATCAATAGTATCTTTTCCTTCGTAAACCATAGCAATGTGAATAATAGGGACAAGAATACCTATGGCAATAAAACCGATGTAGGTTCTCCATTTTCTGAAAATTTTATAAAGTTCTATACTAATGAGCGTTAACATCAAAGTGCCTCTTGAGTAATTTTTAAGAAGTATTCCTCCAGTGATCTGGTAGGTATGATTGAATAAACATCAACACCATTTTCAACAAGGTACTTATTCAATTGAGCAGTTTCATAATTACCGAGCGAAAACTCTATTTTGTTTGATTGTCTGCCCTTTAATTTTTCTGACCAGCTACTTTGGGATATTAATGAAATTGCTTTATCAGAATCATTTACTTCAATAGTAACAGAAAGGTTTGTTGCATTTAAGAGATCTTTAACATTTCCTTCCACTTTTGAAGTTCCTTTATTAATTATAATCATTCTGTTAGCAACCTGCTCAACTTCATATAAAATGTGAGAAGACAAAAAAATGGTTTTCTTTAAGTCCCGGCTCAAATGAATTATCAGGTCTCTGATTTCTTTCATTCCCATCGGATCCAAACCGGTTGTCGGTTCATCGAGTATAATCAAATCCGGATTATGAAGGAGAGCTTGTGCAATCCCTAATCTTTGTTTCATACCGTGAGAAAAAGTTTTTACTTTACTCTTGTATCTCTCAGCCAATCCAACAAGTTCAAGAACCTCCATTATTCTTTTCCTTGGAATATCATGTCCGGAAATTTTTGCAAGTATTTCCAGATTTTTAAATGCAGAAAGGTACCCATAAAAATCAGGCTTCTCGACAATAGCACCTATATTTTGTAAAATTGATAAACGCTCGTTAAATAAATCTTTTCCGAAAATTTTTATTATTCCTTCATTCGGTTTTATAAGAGTTAACAACATTCTGATTGTAGTGCTTTTACCGGCACCATTAGGGCCAAGGAATCCGAATACATCGCCCTGATAAACATTTATATTCAGATTATTGACTGCCTTTAAATTCTTGAAGGACTTACTGAGATTTTTTATTTCTATAACCAATTCACTGTTAACTGATACCATAAAATTTTCTTCTAATTATTAATCAAAAGTAACTAATAAAAATTTTCATAACTAATACAAACTTTCTCATAAAAAAAATTTTTTTTCAAAACTTTGTTTTTTATTAATCAAGTGATAATTTGAACAAGAAAGTTTGAGCTGAAAAAATTTTTTTCAAAAATCTTGCACCAAGAAAAATTTTTGATTAGTTTCACGCCCACATTAATGTTTGGTTTACTAATCTTTAAAACCGAATAAAAATTTTTTCAGTTCAATACACACCAAAAGTAATAAACAAGTTTTTGAATAACATAACACACGGGAGTGCCTGATGCAAATAAAAAGATTTTTTACCAGTGAGGGGAAAGATCCTTTATCAGATTTTACTTTCGAAAAACGCACCTCAGAAATCAGAAATCCTGATGGCTCAATTGTATTTAAAATGGACGATGTATATGTTCCTTCTCAGTGGTCCCAAGTAGCCACAGATATTATTGCACAGAAATACTTCAGGAAAGCCGGTGTACCAAAACTATTAAAGAAAGTAAAAGAAAAAGGAATACCAACCTGGTTATTGCCTTCAACGGCAGATACCGAAAGACTACAGGAATTACCTGACAATGACAGATATACATCAGAAAAAGATGCCCGACAGGTTTTTCACAGATTAGCAGGCACCTGGACTTATTGGGGTTGGAAATCAAAATATTTCGACACTGAAGAAGATGCGAAAGTATTTTATGATGAGATGATGTATATGTTAGCAAATCAGATGGCAGCACCAAATAGTCCACAATGGTTCAACACAGGTTTAAATTGGGCTTATGGAATCACTGGACCATCGCAGGGACATTATTATGTTGATCATGAAACCGGTGAACTTGTGAAGTCCACAGATGCCTATACACATCCACAACCACATGCCTGCTTTATTCAATCAATTAACGATGATCTTGTTAATGAAGGTGGTATAATGGATTTGTGGGTTCGTGAGGCAAGATTATTTAAGTATGGTTCCGGAACCGGATCAAACTTTTCAGAGCTCCGTGGGGCAAATGAACCACTTAGTGGTGGTGGAAAATCCTCAGGCTTGATGTCATTCCTTCGCATTGGAGATCGATCAGCAGGTGCAATAAAATCCGGTGGTACAACCCGTCGCGCTGCTAAAATGGTGACTGTAGATTTAGATCATCCTGATATTGAAGAGTACATCAACTGGAAAGTTGTGGAAGAACAAAAAGTTGCAGCATTGGTTGCGGGTTCAAAACTCTGCAATTATCATCTGAATGCAATAATGAAAGCTTGTTATGATGAGCATCCCGAGAATGACAGATTTAACAAACAATTAAACAAAAAACTTAAACAAGCAATTATAGAAGCACGCAAAGCACAGATACCTAACAATTATATTGAAAGAGTGATTCACTTAGCAAAGTTAGGTTTTAAATCAATCGAATTCCCCATTTACGATACTGATTGGAATTCTGAAGCTTATGCAACCGTATCTGGTCAGAACTCGAATAATTCAGTAAGAGTAACCAATGAATTTATGAAAGCAGTTCTTAATGATGGCGAATGGAAGTTATATTGGAGAACAGAGAAGAGAAAAGCAAAGAAGCAAAACAGAGAACCAAAACCGTGCAAAGTTCTCAAAGCCCGTGATCTGTGGGATCAAATTGCATATGCTGCCTGGTCATCTGCTGATCCCGGAATCCAATTTCATGATACAATTAATGAATGGCATACTTGTCCTGCGGGTGGAGAAATAAAAGCTTCGAACCCTTGCAGTGAATATATGTTTCTTGATGACACTGCCTGCAATCTTGCTTCATTAAATCTTGTGAAATTCTATGATGAGAAAAACCACAAATTTAACATCGAAGCTTTCAGACATGCATCTCAGCTCTGGACACTCGTACTCGAAATTAGTGTTGCAATGGCTCAATTCCCCAGTAAGGAAATAGCAAAACTTAGTTATGAATACAGAACGCTTGGTTTAGGTTACGCTAATGTTGGCGCCTTACTTATGCTACAGGGAATACCTTACGACAGCAATGAAGGATTCGCTATCTGTGGAGCACTGACAGCAATAATGCATATGACTGCCTATGCAACTTCAGCAGAACTGGCTAAGCAAGTCGGACCATTTCCCCGATATGAAGAAAATAAAGACAATATGCTGAGAGTAATCCGCAATCATAGAAGAGCGGCTTATAATGTACCTAATGAAGAATATGAAGGACTAACAGTGTTCCCTGTCGGAATCAATCCGAAATATTGTCCGTCTGATCTGCTTCAGGCAGCACGAGAAGATTCTGATCGTGCATTGGAACTCGGTACTTTGTATGGCTTCAGAAATGCTCAAGTTACAGCTATAGCGCCAACAGGAACAATTGGACTTTTAATGGATTGCGATACCACAGGCATTGAACCGGATTTTGCGTTAGTAAAATTTAAGAAGTTGGCTGGAGGCGGATACTTTAAAATTATCAACCAATCAATTCCTCCTGCATTGGAAAAACTTGGTTACAATAAGGATCAGATAAACGAGATAATCAAATATGCTAAGGGAGCCGGAACACTGGAAGGATGCCCTTATATTAACCCGCAGTCGCTAAAAGCAAAGGGATTTACTGACGAAATAATCAATAAAATTGACAAAACCTTACCTGCTGTTTTCGATATCTCATTCGCATTTAACAGATATACTGTAGGTGATGAATTTTTAATTAAAACTCTCGGCTTTTCAGCAGAAGAAATTAATTCCTACGATTTTGATTTATTGCAAAGACTTGGATTTTCAAAACAGGAAATCGCAACGGCGAATGACTACATCTGCGGAACAATGACTATCGAAGGTGCCCCATTCCTAAAGCACGAGCACTACCCTGTCTTTGACTGTGCAAATAAATGTGGAAAGAAAGGAACCCGTTTCATAAAACCAAGCGCTCACATTAAAATGATGGCTGCAGCTCAACCTTTTGTATCCGGCGCAATATCAAAAACAATTAATCTTCCAAATGCAGCATCCATCGAAGATATTAAGGATGCATATTTGCTATCTTGGAAACTTGGAACAAAAGCCAATGCTATTTACAGAGATGGATCAAAACTTTCGCAACCTCTCAATACATTAACTGAGGAAGAGACAGAAGCCATACTAGAGGAAAAAGAAAAGAATGATATTGTAAAAGTTGCTGAAAAAATTATTCACAGATACATAGCTAAAAGAAGAAGACTTCCGGACCGCCGAAGCGGATATACTCAGAAAGCTAAAATCAACGGACAATCTGTTTATATAAGAACCGGCGAATATGAAAATGGACAGCTCGGTGAAATCTTTATTGACATGCATCGTGAAGGGGCAGCATTCAGAAGTTTGTTAAACTGTTTTGCTATTTCTATTTCGCTCGGGTTACAACACGGTGTGCCTTTGGAAGAATTTGTTGATGCTTTCGTATTTACCAAATTTGAGCCGAGTGGTATTGTTACTGGGAATGACAAAATAAAAATGGCAACATCAGTAATAGATTACATTTTCCGCGAGCTGGCAGTAACATATCTCGGAAGAAATGATTTAGCTCATGTGAACGATGAAGAGATTTCTGCAAAAGCTTCAAGAGGCATTGTTAAAAAAATCAATGAACCTGATTTCGAAAGTGAAGAATTGGTTAGCGAGAGAGTTGTAGAATTGGATAGAAATAACATTGAACAGTCCGGCTACTCACCATCGCCTGCAAGTTTTGGAATGAGTTCAGGTTCAAAACAAAATGGTCTTACGGCTAAAGTTAAAAAGGCAATTGAAAGTGGTTACACTGGAGATATCTGTCCCGAATGTCAAAGTATCACAATGGTAAGAAACGGAACTTGTCTGAAATGTATGACTTGCGGTGCTACAACAGGTTGTAGCTAAAAGAAGCAAACTCATTTGGAAAAGCTCTCCTGCTTTTTTCAGGAGAGTTTTCCATTTTAAAAGGTATTATCTTCAACCACTCTTCTGGCACCCATAAATCTTTTCGAGTAATAATCTTCATCCAAAGAGGAAATCATAACACCGCCTTTTGTACTTGCATGTGCGAATAATCCATCGCCAATATAAATTCCAACATGTCCGGGTCTGACTCTTCTTCGGGTATTAAAAAAAACTAAATCACCAAATTGAAGCTCTTCCCTGTTAGCAACTACTTTTCCCTGATTAAATTGATCCCTTGCTGTTCGATTCAGATTAATATTTAATGCATCCTGATATACTGATTGTGTAAATGCACTGCAATCAATGCCATTTAACGAACTTCCGCCAAATTTATAAGGAGTATCAAGGTATTTAATTATTTCCATTATCAATCTCTCACGGGTACTCGTTTGTTCATCACTCAGATTTTCATTTTTTTCAAGCTGCTTCATTATTTCAGAAATATTGTAATTTGATTTCTCTTCGGGTAGGTCGTCGGGATCAAGGTAGTCAATTATTTCATCAGATTCATCATAAACCAGAGTATCGGGAACAACGGCTGATTTTGTTTCGGTTTTGGTTCGATCATCTTTTCCATATCTGATAGTTTGTGATGATGGCGAACAACCGATGTAGATGAATATAAAAAGAGAGAGTACAAGAATTTTTATTAATGAACCCATTAATTAACCCAGATAAGATTTTAAATTTTTGCTGCGGGAATTATGACGAAGCTTTCTAATGGCTTTTTCTTTTATTTGTCTGACCCGCTCACGGGTCAGATTAAATTTTTCCCCAATTTCTTCCAGGGTCAGTGGTTGGTCAGAATCGATACCAAAATATAGTTTCAGAACTTCTTTTTCTCTTTCATTAAGAATCTTAAGCGCCCGTTTTATTTCTTCTTTTAATGATTCAGTCATCAGCTCATCGTCAGGAGATGGTAATTCATCATTAATTAAAATATCATGTAAACTACTTTCATCACTCTGACTAAATGGTGCATCCATTGACATTGGTTTTCCATTCATTTTCATTACATCACTTAACTCATCAACATCCATTTCAAGAGCTTTTGCAAGTTCCTCAGGACTCGGTTCGCGTTCAAATTCCTGTTCGAGATGGCTGTATGCTTTCCCGATTTTGTTAAGTGTTCCGACACGATTTAAAGGTAGTCTTACGATTCTGGATTGCTCAGCAAGTGCCTGAAGAATTGATTGTCTTATCCACCATACTGCATAGGATATAAATTTAAAGCCCCTCGTTTCATCAAATCTTTTTGCAGCTTTCATTAAACCAACATTTCCTTCATTTATCAGATCTCCAAGTGATAATCCCTGATTCTGATATTGTTTGGCAACACTGACTACAAAACGAAGATTGGACTTGATGAGTCTTTCCAGAGCAGAAGTATCTCCATTTCTAATTTTTATTGCTAGCTCAATTTCATCCTCTGCAGTCAGCAATGGTTCCTTAGCTATTTCACTAAGATATTTATCAAGCGATGCTGCTTCTCGATTTGTTATTTGCTTATATAATTTCATTACTTTTCTCTCATATTAACAAACATTTTCCCAATAACATAGATTTTCAAAGAAAGAAAATTATAGCTAACAATTTTACATTTATGCTGAGTTAAGATAATAAAGCTAATAAAATTTATAAACTGAATTTTTAAGAAAACTAATTCAGATTTTTTTTCGCGATTTATTTTCAGATTCGGTTTTTACACTTCCGTGTTTGTATTTTTCAGGTGAGTTGGTTGCTATAACAAGATTATTCTTTAGAGCGACAATATAGAACAGGCAATCATTGTAATTCCTGAACATATTATTATAAAGTGGAATTTCTAAGGAATAACGACTGTTAAGTCCGAGGACTTTTATTGCATAAAGTAATTTTTTTACAGCAAGCTTATGTTCCTCCGTTTTAGCCGAAAAGAATAATTCGCTCGCATTCAGAACGGTTGTAAAACACTCGCCCTTTATCATCAATCGAGTAAGGAATGATCTTTTCTTTTTGTTCGTATGAACCAGGTGGTTATATAAAACATCGGTGTCTACTAAATATTGAATACTCATATAATTACTTTATTAACTTAAAATTCGTGCCGGACAATGCCCCTTCTGATTTAAGAAAGTCAATCACAAATATTTTGTCAAGTTTCTGAACATTTGATATCCTTTCAATCAGTTTGACTTCGGATTCTGATAATCCTTCAAAACTTTTTTCCGGTATAAAGATTCTGTAATTATACCCTGCTTCAAATTTAATGAAAACATTTTTTGGGTTTAGAAAATCGTGTATTTGCTTTTTCATAAGATGGAAGTACTATTGATTAAGAAAACTTTCACCTGAAAGTTCATTAGGCACCTTGAAATATTCAGCAACTGTTTTTCCAACATCTGAAAATGTTTTACGGATTCCCAAATCAAATGCTCTTTTGTTTTTACCATAATAAAGTACCGGAACATATTCTCTGCTATGATCAGTACTTGGAGTTGTAGGATCATTTCCGTGATCAGCTGTAATGATCAAGCGATCATTTTCTCCTAATTTATTTATGAGTTTGGGTATAAAATCATCAAACTCCTTTAATGCTTCATAAAATCCTTTTGGATCATTTCTATGCCCAAAATAAACATCAAAGTCAACAAGATTTACAAATATGAACGACGAAGACACCATTGACACATATTCCAATAATATCTTCATACCTTCAGAGTTTGTTTTACTATGCTCAGGAACATTTATTCCACGATGATTGAACAAATCATTTATTTTTCCAATTGCTATAGTATTGATGCTGTGCATTTGAAGATAATCTAACACTGTACTGGAGGGTGGGTTGAGCGAATAATCTTTTCGGTTTGTAGTTCTTATGTAATTACCTTTTTCTCCCACAAAAGGTCTCGCGATAACTCTTCCGACAGCCAAGGGTGGAATTAAAATCTGATTACGTGTTATCTCACAAACTCTGTAAAGATTGTCAAGACCAAAGTGTTCTTCGTGTGCAGCTATCTGAAATACCGAATCTGCTGAAGTATAAACTATTGGAAAACCTGTTCTGATGTGTTCGTCACCGAGTTCTTTGATAATTTCTGTTCCGGATGCAGACTTATTCCCCAAAACACCTTTAACACCAGTGAGCTCAATAAATTTTTGAATGATGTCATCCGGAAAGCCATTAGGGAAATAAGTGAAATCAAAATCTATTTTCAATCCGGAAATTTCCCAATGACCTGTTGTGCTGTCTTTGCCTTTAGAAACTTCCGCCATTTTTCCAAACGAAGCCATTGGTCTGGAGACGGGATTTAGACCTTCAATCTGGATAATATTTCCCAACCCAAGTTTCTGAAGGTTCGGTAATTGAATAGCTCCTAATGCCTTACTGATATTTGCCAGAGTATTGCTCCCTATATCACCGTAAAGTTCAGCATCCGGAAGTTCGCCTACTCCAACTCCGTCAAGAATAATTACAATAAAATTGTTCATTAGGTTTTGGGGGTTAGTTAATATTTCTTACTGTGTTTCCACCTTTTTCGACTGC
>FWPU01003023.1_pt1 | contig 44091 bp, 46 predicted proteins | sample 2228361 | NCBI WGS metagenome assembly FWPU01 (sample SAMEA103939777, study PRJEB20133) | metagenome | reverse complement strand
AATTTATCCATGGGAAGGATACACCCTTTTGTCTTTCCTTCAAACCCTCCTTCTAGAATTTACACAAGATTTATTACACTACCTCGCTCCCTTCCAAACCCCCTTGCAATTAGCCTTTTATTTGATATTATAAGACTTTGTGTCTTAATGTCTTAATCAGCCCCCGGAGAATCCTTAGATGTTTAAAATAATAAGAAAAGAAAAACTGTCTGAGAACATCTACCGCACCGTGGTAGAAGCACCAAAGATAGCTAAAAAGAGGAAGGCAGGCCAGTTTGTTATGCTCAAGATAGACGAGCAGGGGGAACGCATACCTCTAACCATCTCTGATGCAGACCCCGAGGCAGGAACCATAACCATTGTCTTCCAGACAGTAGGTTATACCACCAAGCAATTGAGCACCCTGCAGGTGGGGGATTACATACAGGATATAGCTGGCCCTCTGGGGCATCCTACCCACATTGAAAAATATGGTACGGTAGTCAGTATTGGGGGAGGACTGGGCACCGCCCTGGGCAGGCCCATCACCGAGGCCCTCTACAAGGCAGGCAACTACGTAATTGCCATCATCAGCGCACGCAACAAGTCCCTCGTGCTGTTTGAGGAAGAGATGAGAAAAATCAGCCACGAACTCCTGATAGCCACGGATGACGGTTCCTGCGGATTCCACGGCTTCCCCACCCAGTTACTGCAGAAACTCATTGACGAGGGACGCAAGATAGACCTTGTGGTCTGTGTGGGTCCCGTGCCCCTTATGGCCGCCGTAAGCAAGCTAACCAAGCCCTACGGTATAAAGACCATCGTGAGCCTGAACCCCATAATGGTGGACGCCTCAGGGATGTGCGGTGCCTGTAGGGTAACGGTGGGAGAGGCCACGCGCTTCGGCTGTGTGGACGGACCCGAGTTTGACGGACACCAGGTAAATTTTGACGAACTGATGAAGAGACTCAAAACCTATACCGAGCAGGAGCAGGAGTGGAGCCAAAGATTTAATGCCCGACAGCTCCAGGAGATAAAGAGATGACAGACCCCACTATCGCGTGCGAAGAGGGCCACGACCTGAAACAGACCAAAAAGGTCCCCAGGCAACCCATGCCTGAGCAGGACCACCACCTGCGGGTAAAGAACTTCGGCGAGGTACCCCGTGGCTATACCCCCGAGCTTGCCAAACTAGAGGCCAGCCGCCGCCTACAATGCAAGAAGCCCCTCTGTCGTGCAGGCTGTCCTGTGGGGATAGACATACCGGCCTTCATTAAATTCATTGTAGAGGGAGACTTCATTGGTAGCGCCAGGAAGCTGAAAGAGTACAACAGCCTCCCCGCTGTATGCGGTAGGGTATGCCCGCAGGAAGACCAGTGCGAGAAGGTGTGCATAGTAACCAAGAAGGCTGCCTCCGTTGCCATAGGTAACCTTGAGCGCTTTGCTGCAGATTATGAGAGAACCAACGGAACAATAAGCATCCCGGAACTGCCCGAACCTTCCGGTTACAGGGTGGCAGTGGTGGGCTCCGGCCCCGCGGGGCTTACTGCCGCAGGGGAGCTGGTAAAGAAGGGCCACGAGGTAGTGATCTTTGAGGCCCTTCATAAACCGGGTGGAGTACTGGTGTACGGCATCCCGGAATTCAGACTCCCTAAATCAATCGTGGAGGCAGAAATAGAATACCTCAAGAAGATGGGGGTTAAGATAGAGGTTAACTCCGTCATAGGGAAGACAGAGACCGTGGACGAACTCCTTAGCAGTGGCTTCGATGCCGTCTTTGTGGCCACCGGTGCAGGTCTCCCTCTCTTTATGGACATTCCCGGGGAAAACCTGGTCGGGGTCTATTCTGCCAATGAATACCTCACCAGGATAAACCTCATGAAGGCCTACGACCCCAACTATGTAACGCCTATACTCAAGAAGAAGAGGGTCGCAGTGGTTGGTGGTGGTAACGTGGCGATGGATGCTGCAAGGACCGCCCTCAGGATGGGTACAGAAGAGGTCTATATAGTCTACCGCCGCTCCAGGGCAGAGATGCCTGCAAGGATAGACGAGATAAAACACGGCGAGGAGGAGGGTCTGAAGTTCCACCTCCTGACCAATCCGGTAAGGATACTCGGGGACGAAAAGGGCTGTGTGAAGGCCCTTGAGTGCATAAGGATGGAGTTAGGGGAACCCGATGCCTCAGGTCGCCGCCGACCCGTCCCTGTGCCAGGCTCTGAGTTCCTCCTGGATGTAGACTGCGTGGTTATTGCCATAGGTACCAGTGCACACCCCTTGGTCCCCATGACCACCCCCGGGGTGAAGGTCAACCCAAAGGGCCATATCATGGCGGACGACAAGACCGGGCAGACGTCTCAGGAAGGGGTGTTTGCTGGAGGTGACATCGTCACAGGGGCGGCCACGGTCATACTGGCCATGGGGGCCGGCAAGCGGGCCGCTCAGGCCATCGATGAGTACGTCAGGACAAAGAGGCCTGCCAGAACCTCAGCAAGCCTGAGGTCCATTAGGTGAGAGGTAGTGTAGGTGCAGCTGGTAATAAATGGAGAACGAGGCGACTATCCTGAAGGCCTAACAATCCAAGCCCTCCTTGGCAGGCTAGGCATAGCCCAGCGTCCGGTAGCCGTGGAAGTCAACAAGAAGGTGGTACCCAAGGTGGAGCATGCCACCAGAGAACTAAAGGAAAACGATACACTGGAAATCGTTACCTTTGTAGGAGGAGGATAATTATAGTTGTTCTGAGCAGGGATTGCTTCGGGGCTTTGCCCCTCGCAATGACTTACTAGGATTGTCATTGCGAGCCGAAGGCGAAGCAATCTCAGTTCTGAGTGTAGAAACAGGATAGTTGTTAGGAAAGGAAATTTAAAAGGCAGACAATGGAGCAAGTCATAACAAAGCCAACCACTGAAGACAAACTCAGACTGGGCAAATACGAGTTCACCTCCAGGCTCTTTGTGGGTACTGGGAAGTATCCCTCCATGGAGATAATGAAAGAGGCACTGGAGGCCAGCGGGGCAGAGGTGGTGACGGTGGCAGTGAGGAGGCTCAACCTGAAAGACCCACAGGGAGAGTCACTCCTTGATTACATAGACACCAAACGCTACACCATCCTCCCCAACACCGCCGGCTGTTACAGCGACGAGGAGGCCGTAAGGACGGTTTATCTCGCCAGAGAGGCAGGCTTCTGCGACATGATTAAGCTGGAAGTATTGGGTGATGAACGTACCCTCCTCCCGGACCCTGTGGAGACCCTGAAAGCCACTAAACAATTGGTGAAGGAGGGTTTCACTGTCCTGGTCTATACCTCCGATGACCCAATAATCGCCAAAAAGCTGGAGGATGCCGGCGCCACCAGCGTAATGCCCGCAGGGTCTCCCATAGGTTCGGGGCAGGGTGTACTGAACAAGAATAATATCAGGATTATCCTGGAGAATGCCAGGGTACCTATTATAGTAGATGCTGGTGTAGGTACTGCCTCCGACGTCTCCATTGCCATGGAACTGGGATGCGAGGGGGTCCTCCTCAACACCGGTATCGCCCATGCGAAGGACCCTGTGAAGATGGCCCGTGCGATGAGGCTTGCCTGTGAGTCAGGCCGCCTTGCCTATCTAGCCGGCAGGATACCCAAGAGACTCTACGCCAAGGCCTCAAGCCCGGAGAAGGATTTTTAGTATAAGTTCTTAGGATAATTTTAGCTGTACACTGAAGAGGTGTTCAATGAAAGCCACAGACTCAAAGGAGATACTCTCAGCGTTAGAAGCCCTTCCAGACGATCAAAAGAAGGAAGTATATGACTTCATAAACTTCCTTAAAACTAAAGCAAAAAAGGAAAAAAAAAGAGGGCTTGTCAAAAAGGTGTACGGCCTCACCAAAGGCTCTAGATTAACTGCAGAATTCTTTAGCAAGATGAAGTTTGAGGAGATAGCCTTGGAGAGTAAGCTGTGAGCAAATTTATCTTGGATGCCTGCTCTCTTATTGCTTTTGTCAATGCCGAAAAGGGCGGGGATAAAATAAAAACATTGCTAGAGGATGCAGATAATGAGATTTATATGCATATGATCAACCTCGGTGAGGTATATTATGGATTCTATAAAGTAGAGGGCAAAGAAAAAGCAGAAACTGTTATTGAAAATCTTATACAGCTTCCCATAGATTTTGTAGAAGATGTGTCCCTTGATTTCGTAAAGACCGCGGGAAAGTATAAAGCAAGCTATAGAATCTCTTTTGCAGACGCCTTCGTGTTGGCCCTGGCAGAAAAAAGTCAGGGACAAGTGGTAACTACTGACCATGGGGAATTTGATCCTGTAGCCAAGAAGGAGCGGATTGAGTTCTTTTGGGTGAGGTGAGATTCTTGACAGATAAGAGGCCTCAAGCCCCGAGAAGGATTTTTAGAAAACGTCCCGCTTGCCAGTAACCAAATTTGAGAAAATAAAATGCTTCAGAACCCCGATGTAGTTATAGCTATCGTTGCTATACTTGCTTTAATTCAGCCTTGGGTTTCTCTCTTTACAATCGTTGAAAAACAGGCAAGCTACACATTTATCCTACTGGTGGAATAGAGATTGGCTTTAGTGAATTTGGACCTACGCTGGCTCTTCAAGGAACCTTGGCTTGCGAAACAAAAGATGTGTTCATTCAGAGAATGGAAGTTAAGGTAAAAAACAGAAAGACCTTTGAGAGTCACACTTTTTTATGGCTAGCAGCCAGGAGTCCTAGGATTAACTTGATTAATCCTGCTGATCAGACGCTGGAGGTCCCTTCCAGTTTTTTATGCAAAATAGAACAACCTTATCGTTACGTTCTTGTGTTTAATGATAGAGATACTCAAGATGCAATGAGGTCCTATTTAGAAGAAGTAATTAAAAAGACTGATTCTCTTACAATGGATTTACTTGAATTATCGCATAAGCCGCATCAAGAATACGATTCAAAACTTGGGGAACTTCGGAATAGTGTCGAGTACAAGACCGCTTACGACCTACTATGGGACCAATTATTTTACTGGAAGCCGGGTGAGTACGAAGCCACTTTGTGTGTTGTAAGTGATAAGCCAAAAAGAGAGTTTACTACTCCCCTAGTCTTTTCTTTATCCGATGACGATATAAAACGTCTTCGTCTAAACATTATTGCCATACTAGAAAATCGCCTTCGCCAGTATTTTGGATTGCAACCTTTTCTGTACCATTTTGCGTATCCGCGCGACACCGAACAACTTCGTAGTCAAAAATAACAAAAGCCATTGCTAGCCAAACGCATTATCCCCTGTCTGGACGTAAAGGCCGGACGTGTAGTAAAAGGCACCAGGTTCCTTAATCTCCGTGACGCCGGCGACCCTGTGGAGATTGCGGCCTTCTACGATAAGGAAGGCGCCGATGAGATAGTCTTCCTTGACATCACCGCCTCCGCCGAGGAGAGGGATATAATAATTGACGTTGTGGCCAACACAGCCGCTGAGGTCTTTATACCCCTGACCGTGGGAGGAGGGATAAGGACGATAGAGGACATCCGTAAACTCCTCAAGGCCGGGGCGGATAAGGTATCCATAAATACGGCGGCAGTAAAAGACCCTGAATTAATCAATCGTGCCTCCAGACGCTTCGGGAGTCAGTGCATAGTGGTTGCCATAGATGCAAAAAGGAGAGACGGCGGGTGGGAGGTCTACATAAATGGCGGCCGCACCCCCACAGGGAGAGATGCGATTGCCTGGGCCAGAGAGGCCGAGACAAGGGGTGCGGGAGAGATACTCCTCACCAGCATGGACTGTGATGGCACTCAAGATGGTTACGACTACGAACTCACCAGAAGGGTCGCCGAGACAGTCAGCATACCTGTAATCGCCTCAGGTGGTGCGGGTAAGCTCGAACACTTTTATGAGGTCCTCACCAGAGGCAAGGCTGACGCCGCCCTCGCTGCCTCAGTGTTTCATTACAGAACCTTTTCCATTTCACAGGTAAAATCCTTTTTAATGAAAAAAAACCTCTCGATACGCCCCTGCATTGTCATCACAAATCAGCCAAAATAGGCTCACAAAACAACGTCTGTTTATCTAAGAAATTACATATTTTGTCAAAATTTGCTTGACATCACTTGCATTTTTGTTACAATTTTGCCAAAATTTATTTCAGGAAGCGAAAATGACGGAAGGAGGTGAATCCTAGTGAGTAAGAAAAAAGGTAAGAAGTAAGCTTTCCACCCTGGGCGAAGAAGGCCCGGAGAAAGGCCTTCTTCGCCCAATTATGTTCCACCTACCTAACTCTCCATTGTCTCCAAACCTTCTATATCTCCCTAACTAATAAAGTTTTTTACCTTTTGACTTTCTTCAACAAAGTGGACTAAAATGATTTTCAGTATCCTTCTAAAAATCTAAAACTGCCCATGAAACTACAGCCTCTAGAAGACGGTCAGAGAGTTATCATAATTGGCGGTGGACCAGCAGGAAGTAGCTGCGCCATCGCCCTCAAGAGCCTGGGTAGAAAACTGGGCAGGGACATAGAAATCGTCCTCTTTGAAGGGATGCAGTACGGGCCCGAGTGCATAAAACGTGTAGGCGTTCTGGCCCCGCCCCTTGTACAAACGCTGGAAAACACACTCGGGGTAAACTTCCCCTGCCAGCTAGTGGCCAGAAAAATAGTTGGCTACTATCTGCATTCAGGCCGACACAGCATCAGACTCTATATGGGAGGGAACCTCTCGTACGTAGCCCATAATGTGGCCATAGATGCTTATCTGCTTGGCATGGCCAGCAGGATGGGAGTAAAGGTCGTCCAGGGTAGAGTAAAAGATATAAAAATTAACGGTCATGAAGTGGCCGTTGAAGGAGAGGCAGGTGGAATGCGTGGGGATGTCCTGGTAGGGGCATTCGGGTTAGATTCCTCCACCGCCGGCCTCCTGGAAAAGGTTACACCTTATCGCAGACCCAAGGTCCTCTACTCAGTCGTAACGAAGATCCCGGCCCCGGTGGAGCACCTCCTGGGGCGCGAGGACTATATACACGTCTTTTTACCATCCATGAGGGAGGTGGAATTCGGTGTAGTAACTCCAAAGCTCACCCACTTCGTAGTAAACGTAGCTGGTACAAGAGTAACCTACGAGGCCCTGAGGAGATTCCTCGCCCTCCCAGAGGTCGCGAAGCTTATACCTGCAGACGTCCTGAGGGGTTGGTTCGCCTCTGGCGGATTGGTCTCCCGTCCCATACCCTTCCCCCTGGAACCTGCCAGGAATAGCTACGGAGACAGGTACGTCACGGTAGGAGATGCTGCAGGGCTGGTGAGGGCCTACAAGGGTAGCGGCATCAATTCCGCCTGCGTTACCGGGGCAAAGGCGGCAGAGGTGATGTTAACGGTGGGCATATCCCACGATGACTTTCTTTATCACTACCTGCATGCCTTCTCGGACATAATCAAGGATCTGCCTTACGGAAGGGCCGTCCGCAGGCTAGTCCTCTTTGGAGAGGGTTATGGGCTCCTCCCCCTTGTCCTCAACGCCGCAGGAAAAGACAGGACGCTGGTAAACGTGCTCATAGATTTCCTGGCCGGCCAAAAGACCTACCACAAGATTCTCAAGGACTGGGGCGGGGTAGAACTTGTCTACAGGTTCCTGAAGGGACTCCTCCCCTGGGTGCCACCTGCCAGGGTGGAAGCACCGCGGCCTCCTGAAGTAGCTGCTGCAAGGTTCTTCCCCAAGTAGGTACGATGGCGTCGTACTAGGCTCCAGCTCAAAAAGACACTTACACCCCTACCAATGTATAATAAATTTAGAGGCTCTCCATGTGTTGGTTGTTTATTCTTTTTCTCGTATTTCTTTCTGGTTGTGCTGCACCACCTCCCAGGATAGTAGCCCTTTCAGAGTTGGCTTTGAATCCTGAGCTTTTTAAAAATACTACTGTTCAGTTTACCGGGTTTGTAAAGGAAAACAAATATATTGAAATGGTCTTGGGCAGGTGGGAGTTGACGGTAACTGATGGTCAATATGAAATCTACTGCTTTAAGGAGGGTTATAACCTTTCCTTGCTCAGGCACGGGGCTAAACTGGCCGAAGAGGCTAAAGAAGGAGAGGGGGCAGTCACAGTGACAGGGAAGCCAATCTTATTACACGGCCTCAGGCCGATGTCGGCTTTAGAAATTGAGAGGCTAAACTATAAAGATATAAGTGTTTACGTTAAACCGGCAGACTATCCACTCTACTATTATTATGGCCCTTATTATGGCCCTAGACGCCCCTTTTTCTCCCGACCCCTGATACATAGGTATCATCGTTAGGCTTCGTAGGGATTAACGGAGGAGGAGAGGATGATAGAAGGGGCAGACCAAAAATTACATTACGGTGCGCCATGCCTCTTACAAAAAAGAACATCCCCACCTTTTGAGTGGGGATGCCTTTACAGCACAACCTATGTCTGGCTCATACAGTATAATTAATTATCTTTGAGAAAAAGCATATTATTATATAGTATGAACATGAGACATAATTATAGCTTCACTACTTTGGTGGCCTTACGCCCTCTAGCATCTTCAACCGACTCGAAGTCCACCTTGTCGCCTTCGGATAGGGTTCTATATCCCTTGGCCTGAATGACGCTCTGGTGAACAAATATGTCCTTACCACCTTCGTCTGGGGCGATGAAGCCGAAGCCCTTGGTCTCGTTAAACCATTTCACTGTACCTGTTGCCATATTATCACCTCCTTTCCTTTTTCTAAAAAGCCTATAACTAATAAAAAAACCACAAAAGCCAGAGTACTGTCTGGCCTTTATGGTTTCTGACGCGACAATACTATTTGCTAACAAAATATTTTGTTGACAAACATTTTACCAGAAATAATTACCTTTGCAACTAAATACTTAACAATTTCTTCAATCTATAATTAATTGCCCTTCTTCTCCTCACAGGCTCACCCTATTTGTATTCCTTGGTGAATAGCCTTGTTACCCTTTCTGAGGCCGCCTCCAGGCTGGAAAGGACGTAATTTATGCCCTGTTCGTTGACCACGTACCCCGGCCCCCCTTCTTTTGTATTCAATGGTTCGCGGAAGGCTATCCTCCTGATGTTCTCATCGTTCTCCATGACCTTCTCCTGGGTCAAGGTGCCGAGTTTTACCAGCCTCTCCTCATAGCCAGCCCTCCTGGCCCCCTTTTCCGGGGAACCCTTCTTAAATGACTCCAGGGCATCCTCCCAGTAATACTTCATATAAATCAGGGAGACTCCCACTAGTTGGTCCTTAAGGGTCTCAAGCTCTTTTTCTGACCAGTTCTTGTGCTGTCTCTCCAGTATCGCCCAGAATTCATCGTGTGTCTCCCTGGTAGGCATGTTAGACTTCTTAGAGACCGTCTGAAGAATCTGGGAGAGGCGTTCCCTGTCCCTCTGATTTATGGATTCAAGAGGATTCGTAACCCCCTCTGCCAGGGTGATACTGGCGGATAGTAAGACCACGAGAAACACAAATCCTTTTAATCTCATTCACATCTCCTTAATTGGGGTTTGGAAAAACATTTGCATTTATTAGAAACGAGATACTTCGCTTCGCTCAGTATGACAAGGGGACTAATATTATTTTGAGTCTGCCAAAGGCAGACGAAGAATCTCAGATACTCCACTCACAATGATATCTGGAGAAGTTCGCCTCATTACGTAGCCGCTCCGCCTCAGGCGGATAGCCTGCGTGAGTCTCACTTTAAAATGGCACAACCTAAAGGTTGCGGCTACATCAATCCCTTTCTACCAGGCCCAGCGTTTTTCAGGCCATGCCTCTCTCCGTTCTTCGGTCACTCTCAATCTGATCTTCCTGAGGCGTCTAGGCCGGCGGGCCTTCCTCTCAAAGTGTCTAACGAGGGATTTTATACCCTCCACTATACCGAAGACGGCAAAGGATGCGCCAATGATTTCCAACCAGTCCCACCAGGGGAGGGGTACAGTATGAAATATTGGGTTAAGGAAGGGCACGTAAACAATAGCCGCCTGGAGTGGAAAAGAGATGGCACAGGCTATAAGGAGTTGCTTATTGGAGATAAAGCTTATCTTGTGGAATGGACCAAAGGTTCTGAAGTTATACGCTATGAACTTCTCTACTACTACAAAGAAGGTAAAGGCGACAGTCCTTGCCTCGTCTACGTTCATCCCAAGATAGAATAAGGACAGTGTGGCCGCAGCCACTACAAACCCCACGGCTACGAGATAGCTGATTATGCCCTTGGTGACGATACCCTCCTTTGGGTCTCTTGGGGGGCGCTTCATTATCTCCCTTTCGTAAGGCTCCACCCCCAGGGCCAGGGCTGGAAGACCATCGGTGACCAGGTTTATCCAGAGCAGTTGTACTGGCAATAAGGGCAGGGGCATGTTTAATAGTTCAGCGACAAAGATGGTAATGACCTCGGCGAAGTTGGAGGAGAGGAGGTAGTAGACGAATTTCCTTATGTTTTCATATATGCCCCTGCCTTCTTCAACGGCCGAGACTATGGTGGCAAAGTTGTCATCGGCCAGTACCATGTCACTGGCCTCCTTGGTGACGTCGGTACCGGTTATTCCCATGGCCACGCCTATGTCCGACCTCTTGAGGGCCGGGGCATCGTTTATTCCATCCCCGGTCATTGCCACCACGTGGCCCATCCTCTTGTGCATGTCGGTTATCCTTACCTTGTGCTGGGGAGAGACCCTGGCATAGACCCTTACATCGGGAGCCATTCTGGTGTATTCCTCATCGCCCAGGGCATCAAGTTCCGTCCCAGTAATGACAGTGCCTCTGTCGTCAATAATACCAATCTCTTTTGCCACGGCGGCCGCAGTATCCTTATGGTCGCCGGTTATCATGACCACTCGTAAACCGGCCTCCTGGCACTTCTGGTAGGCCTCCTTTACCTCTGGTCTGGGAGGGTCAATCATTCCCTGTAATCCCAGGAATACCAGACCTCTTTCCTCGTGGTGTTCACCTGCCTTTAATTCCTTTCGGGCAAAGGCCAGGACCCGCAGGGCATCGCTTGCAAAGAGGTGGTTTACTTCCAGTATCTGATTTATGTCAGCCTGAGTAAGCGGTTCTATCCTCCCGTTCTTGTATATATACGTGCAATTCTCCAATACCTTCTCTACGGCGCCCTTTGTATGTATTATTACCTTTCCATCTCCAGCGCATATCACGGACATCTTCTTTCTTTCGGAGTCAAACGGTATCTCATCGAGCCTCTCGTGATATTCCCTTAAATCCGGCAAGCCTGCTTTAGTGGCAGATACAAGGAGGGCTATCTCGGTGGGGTCTCCAATTGGTTCTTTACCGAGGATTGCATTATTACATAATAAACCTGTTTCAAGAAGGAGTTTTAGGTCTTCAGTTGGCCCTACTTTTTGTCCGTTGTTTAAGAACTCACCTGTGGTATCGTACCCTTTGCCACTGACGTCAAAGATTTTGCCATCAACAAATATCTTCCTTACGGTCATCTCATTCACTGTAAGGGTGCCGGTCTTGTCTGTGCATATTGTGGTTGCGGAGCCGAGGGTCTCTACGGCGGGGAGCTTCCTCACTATGGCATTTTTCCTGGCCATTTTGGTAAGACCCATGGCAAGGGTGATGGTAACGACGGCAGGGAGGGCCTCTGGTATGGCCGCTACCGCCAGGGCAACAGCCGTGAGGAACAGGGTCATTATTTCCTCACGGTTACCCAGACCCACACGGGCTATTCCCGTACCAAAGACGGCGGCGCATATGACCAGGATAATGATACCCAGGAGTTTGCCTAGCTTCTCCAGACGCTTCTGCAGGGGTGTACTTTCCTTTTCTTCGGCCTGGAGCAGGGTGGCTATCTTGCCGAACTCGGTCTGCATGCCCGTAGCGGTGACGACCGCTTTGCAATGACCGTATACTGCCGTGGTGCCAGAAAAGAGCATGTTCTTCCTTTCTGGAACGGTGGCTGGCTCCTCTATTACCGCCGGATCCTTCTCCACCGGGACGGATTCCCCCGTAAGCACGGACTCATTTATCTTCAGGTTAAGGGACTCCATGATACGGCAGTCTGCCGTTATCCTCTCCCCTGCCTCAAGTATGAGGATGTCGCCAGGGACCACAGAGCGTGATTCCACCACCTTCACAGAGCCATCCCTCAGGGCCTTGGCCTTTGGCACGAGCATCTTTTTGAGGGCCTCTACGGCCTTTTCGGCCTTCCTCTCGTGAAGGAAGCCCATGACGGCGTTCAGTATGACGATGGCAAATATGACTCCTGCATCAAGGTACTCGCCAAGGACGGCTGATACAGCCGTGGCCACCAGCAGAACGATTATGAGGACTTCGGTGAATTGCTTCAGGAACTGGAGCCAGGCCGGGGTCTTTTTCCTTTCAACAATCTCGTTCGGGCCGTACTTTTCCAGCCTCTTGGAAGCCTCTGTATCGCTAAGACCAGCAGGGCTACTTTCAAGTTGCCTCAGCACCTCCTCCGCGCCGAACCTGTACCATTCGGGTTGGGGTACGGCTACAGGAACCTCCGGTGCCCCCCTTTTGTGCCTTTTCCTGTGGCTTTTTTTCGGTTCTTTTATCTGGGTGATTGTTTGTCCTACCATAACTACTTAAAGAGGTGTGAAAACTCTCTACTTATTAAATTATTAACTAAGGGCAATCTGGAGAAGTAATTTCTTTCCTCTGAGTGATTACCTGTTATTTCATACTTCTTGAGCGGCTTTAAATATTTTAACCTTCCAAAAAAAGTATACCATACCCCCCTACCCTATTCAACTTTTTTCTCCATAGTTTTTTGGCTTAAAGCGTACCCCATTTTCTGAGGATGAACCCCAGGAGGAGTTCCAGGGCGAAGAGGGTAACTGCCCATATCATACATGTTATAGCAATGCCCAGGCCACCTGAGCTGGATTTGTTTCCCCTCTTTTTTGAGCTGATGGCATAACCAAGGGCAGTGGCCGCAAGGGCTACGGTTACCGTTTCTATGGTGGCAGATTCGGCCGTGGCCTTGACCTTCAAATAGAGCCGTCGGGCCAATATCTCTGCTATGTTGAGTCCGATGCAAATGTAGAGTGTGATAACGGCAGGTTTTATGGAACCAGTACTCCTGGCCCTTACCAGGAGTATCAATGCCACTGAGGCTGTAACTAGCGAAAGTAGTTCAAAGATGATTTCCATGTTATTTTATGCCTGAGGCCCGCCAGCCTTCGCGACGAAGCGTGCGGCTATATAGAAGTGGGCCTCCGTGCCTGCCTCAAACCGATTGGACTATAATCGCCTTTTAATAAGTTCCAATACTCCATTCTGTCCTGTACTGCCTTTAAAATATTCAGTATACAAAAAATATACAACGAATCAATTACTAAAGAAAGGGGGAGGTGTGAAAGAGACATGCAAAAGACGTATGTTATTCTGGGCGAGGGAATGACAGGTGAGAAAGGGCCAAATTTTAGGGCCCTGATGACGGAGCATCAGGGCCCTATAGTACGCCTTAGGCGGATCCGCCTGTGGCGGATGTCCCAATGCTGGTCTTTACATATTTCCTATTATACTCCTGGAAATGGTTATTACTGCTGGCCCAAGGATTACTATGTACAGGGTCGGAAATATCAAGAACAACAGGGGAAAGATTATCAAAACGGGTAACCTTGCAGCCTTTATCTCGGCCTCTTGACGCCTCTTTGTCCTCAGAGAATCTGAATACACTCGCAGGGTATTTGCTATACTAGTCCCAAGTTTATCGGATTGAATAAGCAAGGTGACAAAGGATTTGATAATGTCGATATCTATTCTCTCTGCAAGATTGCGTAAGGCCTCGTGCCTAGGGATACCTATTTGCGGTTCATAAATATATGACATAAACTCTTTAGATATATGCCTGTTAGTCAATGCCATCTCTTCGGCAACCTTTTTGATGGCGGCGTCAAAGCCTATCCCTGCCTCAGTGCATACCGCCAGGAGGTCCAGGGCATCCGGGAAACCTCTCATAATCTCCCTTTTACGCCTGCGCGCAAAGAAACGCAGAAACATTAAGGGGGTAAATATGCCAACCAATACACTACAGATTCCTGCCGCTATTACTACCTGTAACTCGCACTTCATCAGCAGTGTCGGTAAGACGGACATTAAGGTTAGCATAACAGGCAGTAAAACTCTGACACCCAGGAAAATATGCATCGCCCGCTCAGAGTATATACCGGCGGCATTCAACTCCCTGTCAATGGCCTTACGCCACGTCTCCCTTTTTGGGGAAATCAGTCTCCCACAACTTATCAAACTATAGATAAAAACGTTACCCCTCTTTTTTTCCTCAAAAACAACTGTCTTCTGTAGACCGGACCCTTTAATTTCCTCTAAACGTTCTACAATTCTGGAACGCTTTCCCTTCCTACCCAAGATAAAAACCGTCACCAACATTGAAATAGAGACCCAGAGCATAATAAGTACAACGAAGTACAGATCCATTGGAAGCTCCTTAGTAATCTATGTTAATCATCCTCTTAATTACAATAATCCCCAGAGACCATAAACACAGGGCAACCAATATAAGTTTCTGCCCAAACGGTTCGTTAAACAGCATACCCACGTAATCTGGCCTTACCACTGACAAAGCCAGTGCAACGGCGAAAGGCAGTATGCTAAGCACCCACGCCGACATCCGGCCTTCGGCAGTAAGGGCCTTTACATGCATCTTTAGTTTGAACCGCTCGCGGATTAAATTGGCGATATTATCCAAAACATCCGCCAGATTTCCTCCTATCTCCCTGTTTATTTGGTAAGTCGTAACAAAATACTTAAGGTCCATGAGGGGTATCTTCTGGGTAAGGATTAGGAGGGAGGAGGAAAGGGAAATACCAAGCTCCTGCTCTCTGAAGATACGCTTAAATTCTGGTCCAAGGGGTGCTGACAATTCTTCTCCCACCAAGAAAATGCACGTCGGGAATGCATGTCCTGCCCTGAGGCCCCTCACAACAAAGTCCAACATCTCGGGCAGTTGTGTCTCGCAGTTCAACAAAAACTTATCTCTCCTGTACTTAAGTATACACCACGCACTGGCACTAATAGCCAGAATAACGACGCACAGAATCAATCCAAAGTATTGGCCGGAGAACAAGTAGTAAGCAATACAGGCAAATATTAATACTGAAAGAAAGATGGGTAACGCCATGGCAAGCTTGGGATTAAGCTCTATTCCCAACCGCGTTCTGAAGTATTCACAAACCTTATTCACTTTTTGCTGGTGAAGTATCGCATCCTTTCTTAGCAGGATCGTAGGTTGTTTTACATCGCCTTTACTGTCGGACTTAACAAAATTCAGGCGTTCCCGTAAAAGTGCTCTTGATTGGTCTCTTAAAGAAAACCTCACTAACAAAATGCTAAGTATAATGATAGCAGAACTGGAGCAGCCAATTACTGCCCACAAAAGGATTGGGTGACCAAGAAGCACCATTTTAGTTACGACCTCGTCTCCTGTAGCGGCTTAAATATTGAATCCTGAACCTCAATGCCCGCAGCCTTAATGCGGTCAAGAACCTTTGGTCTGATGCCAGTCGGCACAATCTTCCCGTGTATTTTGCCGTTCGTTCCCACCCCCAACACGTTGAATCTGAAAATCTCCGCAAGGGTTATTGCAGTGCCCTCCATGCCTGTAATTTCCGTAATAGTAATGACCTTCCTGCTACCATCGGAGAGTCTGGCCACCTGGACTATCAAATTTATGGCAGAGCTTATGTAATACCTGATAGCCTGTACCGGCATCTCCAACCCGCTCATTATGCACATGACTTCAAGGCGGGTTAAGGCATCCCTTGGGCTATTGGCATGGATGGTGGAGAGGGACCCTTCATGGCCTGTATTCATGGCCTGCAACATGTCAAGGGCTTCAGCCCCACGCACCTCTCCGATTATTATACGGTTTGGACGCATCCTGAGGCTGTTTCTTAGCAAATCCCTCTGAGTTATCTCACCCTTACCTTCTACGTTGGCTGGACGCGTCTCAAGCCGCACCACATGTTCTTGTTGCAACTGTAGCTCGGCAGCGTCCTCTATGGTAATGATACGCTCCACACTGGGGATATAATTTGAGAGTACATTTAACAGGGTAGTCTTTCCGGAACCAGTACCCCCAGATACTAATATGTTTGTCTTGCCTTTAACGGCCACGGCAAGGAAGGCCAGCATCTCTTCCGTTATGGAATTAAAATTTATCAAATCCTTAGCCGTGATAGGCGTAGTGCCAAATTTTCTGATGGAGAGCGCGGAGCCGTCTAAAGCTAGCGGTGGCAGTATAGCGTTAACACGTGAACCATCGGCCAACCTGGCATCTACCATGGGTGAGGACTCGTCTACCCGGCGCCCCACGGCCGAGACAATCCTGTCTATAATCTGTCTGAGATGGTTTTCGTCCTGAAAAACTATATCCGTTCGCTCCAACTTGCCAAAACGCTCCACATAGACCTCTTTGGCATTGTTCACTAAAATGTCCGTCACTGTCCCATCCCCAAACAAAGATTCTAGAGGACCGAGGCCGAACATCTCATCGCAGACTTCATTTATCAGTGTCTCTCTTTCCATGTTGTTTAAGAGTCCACATTCAGGTTCTGTGTTAACGAAGGATTGCAAGACCTTACGTGCCTCTCGCTTAAAAGCGTCTTTATCCATGGTTATCTTTGAGAGGTCCAGGACGTCTACAATTCTCCGATGCATGAGCCTCTTGAGCCTGCTGAAGAGGTCTGCACACTTCTTTATTTGAGGACCACCCGTAGATGTATTTCTAGCGGCGGCCGGTCTTTCCTCAACGTTGAGTCTCAATCGTTCCAGTACGTCCATTTTAACCCTTTGCTATTGCCTCTTTACTCGCCTGGGGCTTTGGCCTTGATACAAGGTCTACAAGCTTTAGAAAGCTCTGGGCTACGTGGGACTTGCGCTTTTCCATTACAACGGCTAAGCCCAGGTTTATGGCCTCCGAGACAAGCCCGTAGTCGTCCGGGATGGTACAAAAGATTGGCTTGTTTACCGTCTTTACGACGTCTTCCAGAGAGATAGCGGTTGCGCCCTTTGCAAGGAGCTTATCGTACCGATTAACTACCAGTTTCGTATTCTGGTGCAGGTCTAATTGTTCAAAGACTGCCAATTTTTGTCTGACGCTGCGAAGGGCGGAGAGTTCAAGCGGGAAAACAAGCAAAATTGTATCTAACATCCTTAAAATCTCTAACGCATTCTTGGAAATGTCGGTCCCCAAATCGGCAATTATATAATCGTAGTCCTTACTCAAAAGATGAACGAGAAACTGCGTTGCCTCCTTATTCATGGCAGGGATGGAATTAAACATATAATCTCCTAACTCCATCGCAGGGATAATGCGGACACCGGAAGAATGCTCCACTGTATAACTTGTCAGCAGCGTTGAGTCGAGACGATCCAGGTTTTCAATAACGTCTTTTAAGGTATGACGGTACTTGAGATTCAGAAACAGAGTTACGTCCCCACCAACACAACCCTCCATTAAAAGGACCCTTTTATTGGTAGCAAGCCTTAAGGCCACCGCCAGATTAACCGCCACAGTGGTGCAACCAACCCCTCCCTTAGCAGAAACCACACCAATCAGGCGAGGAGAAACAGTACCCATTTTCACTTCCAAGGCTGCCTTTATTCTGTGTATGGCGTTTAACAGTTCAGCGTCATCCAGTGGCGTAGTCAGGTACTCCCTGGCCCCAACTCTCATGGTCTTAAGCATAATTTCAGGGTCTTTTTCTTCGCTAATAATGAACAGCTGTGTATTGGGCAACGATAGCGTAACCCTTTCGGCCAATGAGTAGACATCCGTTTTCTCTCTGGAACACAGGCCTATTATTGCGATATCCGGCCTGCAATCCCTTAACATGTCAAAACCCAGGCCTAGATCCGTCCACTGTCCAAGGACTGCTACAGACGAACCGTTGTTTTGGGGAAAGTTCTTGCTTATAGCCTCATTGACCTGCTGTAGGATGTTCTCGTTATCTATCACCAGGCCAACTGTCAACTTGCCTCGTATCCGTTCCATTACTGTACCACCTCTTTCATCACTGGATTACTTTATCAACTGCGGTATAAAAAGGCCCAAGGAGGCGCCAGGAACTCCGGTTGACATTCCTCCCGTCACGTATCCTACAAAGGTGCCTCTAATGCCAACATTATTAACCCTAACTAGCCCAGTGAGTACCTCTGTTACCTGAAAGGCTGCCAACCTTGAAATTGTTATCTGCTGCCTTCCACTACTGACCTCTATATCGTAGTTGAAGAGGGGGATTTTTATCGTCTGCCCTAGCAAATCCTCTGCACCCTGGAGCGTGGGTCCAACCATAGCACCTGGCTCTATCCAGAGTGAATCTCCTATATTTATAGTACATCCGGAGTCACATGAACTGCCGTATAACAAATTATCCCTGTATGCATCGGCACCCCATTCCTTGCCCGTAGCACTGCATTCAACAGGAAAATCAATGGGGCTGAACCAGCCCGGTGCCGGTATTGTGCCATTTTTTACATCACTCCTACTATAGTAGAGGGTTACCTCTTCATTAAGCTCAAACCCATTACCACCCTTATCCCTCACCATCCAGGGGCGGAGTTCGCATACACCTGTCAGGGGGGCCATCCTTGCCACAGCAGTGGCGACGACATCTCCCTGTGAACGGCCGAATATCCGCGAAAAAAACAGGTCTACGGGTGTGGTCTCACTGGTCCTCCTGACAATAACTCTTATCGCCCAATCGTTTACACCTGCTACGCCAAAATTACTGGCAGGGCCAAAATCAACGGCCACATCTGTAGCGTATACCGACCTATCCGCTGCAAGATGTCTTGTGGCATAATCAATGGCTTCTTGCATTGCTAATTGTTCACTACTGCCATCAGCCACACCATAGGCATAACCGAGCAGGGCAGCTCCCGCCAGGGCACCCGCATCCGCCGCATTCTGCAACTGATTCCTCACCACAAACAGATACCCTGAGTCCACAGATAGTGCAAGTATGCCCAGCAGGGCCGTTATAGTTAATGTGACTATTACTGCCACACTTCCTCTATTATCACCCAGGTATTTCATTGCTACCTCCGGGAAGGGGCAATCCTTTTATTGGTAGCCCCGAGAGCCCACCAGATTTTTACTTGGCTCAAGTTTTTTCTAGAAACTTTTCATAAACAGTTAGCACACCATTCCTGAAACAAGTTCAGGACAAGATTGTAAGTACCAAAGCCACACGTCAGAATCCTCTGGCAAGGGTCGTCATCCCAGCCTTTGACACCGTTTCCCCACCCTCATCTTTCTTTTCTTCTCCTGTACTTGCTGTCTCCGCTACTTTGACCTGGACCTTCTCCCCTCCTCGTATTAGTTCTACTGCTGACGAGGTCCCGTCTTGAGTTTGCTCCCCCCACACATCGGCTGGCACAGAACCACTGGTCTTAACGGTTACAGTGTCTACACCTGAACGTAGTGTGAGCAAAAGGGTGCCCATCTTGGTGGCAAGGGCGAGTTTTTCGGCCTCCCTTGGAGATAATAAAAGGGTTGCTGTATTGACCACCTGGGGCTTGTCTTTGCCCTCTAGCTGCGTAAAGTGTTGTCCAGCGGCAAGGATAGGCACGTTCTGCAATATAATCCTTGAGTTCTTTTCCTCCTTACCACCCGACGCGCTGCTGGTTCCGGCTAACAGTACGTCCACTCTCCCACCGGGTCTAATAAATCCTGCAACACCAGAAACCTCGTCCACCTTCACTGTCATGGCCCTCATACCCTCTGGGATCTTACCAAATACCCCCACTGGTGAGCCTGCTTGTGCCAGACAACCCTCGCATACAGGGCTTCCTCGTACAATGTCCACTGCCGCAACCCTGTTTATCACCTTTGCCTTGTTTTTGGCATCAATAAAACCCGGTGGAAACTCCTTCCCATGCCAGGGAATGGTACTTATCATCTCAGAAGTTATTAAAGCTCCAGTGGCTATATTGTTCTTTGCCACAATTACTTCTGCCGCCTTCGGTCTCTGGAGATGAATAAACGCAAAATAGGTGCTCATGGCAAAAGCAAAGGCCACACAAAGCAGTATGATGGGTAACAGCAATCTTTTCATAGGAATTATCTCCTAATTAACTAAGTTCCCTCACGTCTCATACTGGACGATGCGACTATCCTCCAATTGCTAGACCTGACCATCCTTATCAATGGTGCGTATTCGTACGTTACTGTCACGGTTACAGATTCACCTGGTCCCGGGGTTATAGGAGGGCCCGGGTCAATCGTTGGAGGGTTTATAGTTATCGTAGCTGTGTTAGGTAGGAGTGAATTACTAAGGTAGGATTGTACTATGCTTTCTACAACAGTGTTCGTAGCACTCTGCGTAGTAGCTATCCTTGCCCCCTCTCTCGCCGCATTCGTTACTACGGCCTTTGTGTATAACGCCCACCCGAATTCTATCGCCCCGAAGAGCGTCAAGAGTAATAAGAGAATAACTAGTGTGAATTCAACAATAACAGAACCTCTGTTTCCCTTTCCTGACCGAGACCTAGACATAGGCATCCACTCCCTTCAGCTGGCTTAGATCAAACCTCGGGTATTCTCTTCCTGAAATAGGTCCAGGACAAGTTTTATCGGTCCCCCCACCCTCTAGGTGGCTGGGGAGAGGGAGACAAGACACCACCTAGAGGGTAGGTAAACTGGCCTCCGCAACGAGTTTTAACTACTGACTCACAATGGCTGCAGCGTTATTGAGACGGTTCGCCACCGCAGTATAGAGCGCAAGTGCAGCAGCCGATACTGCAACAGTCAGACCAGCGATGAGCAGGGCATACTCCACTACTGAGGCACCGCTTTCCTCGTCACGGAGGCGCCTTAAGGTCTCGTAAACCTTGTCCTTCAGGTCGTCCCTCAGTATCATTGCCTCTACGTACATCCTTGTCAGCATTTTTTCCTCCTTTGTGAAAGAAACTTAAGAAACAACCCCCATACAGGACAGGCATGCCCGCACTAGTAGTAAGGCCCCTTACAAAGTCTACCTTACTTCTCGTATACGAACCTCTCCTCCTTTTCCCTCCTTTTTCTGAGCATCATCAACGTCCCGCCACCTGCTAAAAGGATTACAGCAATGATTACTAACGTAGGAACCATCATCGTTTGGGCCTCCTATTACGAATTTTGAACTTTACTACCATTCAATCAACTCCCAAGGTCATGCCATTGTCAGCGAAACATTTTGCAAAAATGATTCCAGGGAGTTTATCTCTCCAGGGATACAGGCCCTCTTTCACTTAAATAGGTAAAGAACTTTCACTTAGGTTCCTTCATACAGTTGTGAACAATAGGAGAGAATTTTTTAGCGTGCAACAATTTTTGTTTTGCTCTATACTTTATTGGATTTGTCCAATACGGAAAAACCTATAGCACGTTTGGCAGGAGGAGAAAGCGTGATGTGTTTAGCCGGTCAACGCCCAGGCAGTAAGGGAAACGTTTATGTAACGTTTATGTTATGGGAGACGGCCGTGCGGAGATAAAGCGAGAGTTCTTAAAAAGTCCTTAAGTTACTTTGATTTTATCCCTCAAGGGGGAGGGAGTGTTTAGTACAGACTCTAAAATAAGGTTTTTGCAGAGGTCTCAAAGCCCTATTCGTTTCTCTGTATTCCCTCTGTGTCGTCAAATAGCTCTATAGCATGCTGCTTGATTTTTAAATGCAGGGTACTGTAGTCAATATCAAGTAACTTTGCTGCCTTTCTTTTATTACCCCTCGTTTGCCTGAGGGTCTCCAAAATGGCCTTTCTCTCTACCTCCTGTACCACCCTCTTCACTATGGACTTTAGAGGCAAACCTTCCTGCACAAGTCCCTCTGCTCCGTTGGAGGGATGGGAGTGGTAATCTTCATTCTTAGGGAGAAACAAATGCTCAGGCTCTATGAGGCTGGTTGCCATGAGGACTGCTCTTCGTACCGAATTCTTTAATTCTCTTACATTCCCTGGCCAGGAATAAGCCAGGAGATGTCCCACGGCGGCTTCTGAGAAACCTTTTACCTTCTTGTTCAGTTCCTTATTTGTCAATTCCAGGAAGTGGCGGGCCAACAGTAGAATGTCGTCCTTTCTTTCTCTCAGGGGTGGTATCTGTATAGTGAACTCATTCAGGCGATCGTACAGGTCTCTGCGAAATCTACCCTGGGCGAGTAGGTCTTCCAATTTTTCATTACATGCAACTATTACCCTGATATCTACCTTGATATTCTGCTTTCCACCCACCCGGCGTATATACCTTTCCTGCAGGACCCTCAGGAGCTTACTTTGCATGGGAATGGGGAAGCTGCCTAGCTCGTCCAGGAAGATGGTACCTTCATTGGCTAATTCAAATTGTCCTTCCTTTGTAGTATGCGCACCCGTAAAGGCCCCCTTCTCATGCCCGAACAGTTCACTTTCAAGGAGCGATTCCGGGATAGAGCCGCAATCTACCACTACGAAATTTTTACTTTTTCTGGGACTGAGGTTGTGGATGGCCTTAGCCACAAGTTCCTTACCTGAACCGGTCTCTCCGTAGAGGACAACGGTAAAGTCCGTAGCGGCCACACGCCTTATCTGCTCAAATACCTTTTTTATGGCGTCGCTTGAGCCCACCAGTTCGGAAAGGGTAGTCCTCTCTTCAAGCTGGGACTTGAGGGTATCCAGCTCTTCCTTTAACTCCTGCTCCTTAACAGCCCTCTGAACCCTAAGAAGTACCTCGTTACTGTCAAAGGGCTTGACCAGATAGTCATAGGCACCGAGCCTCATAGCTTCTACAGCAGTTTGGACCTCTCCAAAAGCAGTAAGGACAATGACGGGTATATCCAACTGCCTCTCTTTCATCTCTTTTAACAGTTCTATACCATCCATCTCAGGCATCCTTATGTCCAAAAGGATAGCCTCGGGCTGGGCTTTTTCTATCTTTTCGAGCGCCTCCCTGCCATTGCTGGCAGAAAGGGGATGGTAACAACCATGCTCAAGCATCTTGCTGAGGGTCCAACGGACGTCTTGCATATCATCCACAATCAAGACCTTTTTAACATCTTTCATTTCTTTCGCTTTCTCAGGCGGACAGGGACTAAGGCCTATATGAATTTCCCCTGACGGAAACCAAACTTACCCTCAACTTCTCTACAGTATCAAGCACCTCGTCTGCAAGGAAAGGCTTACCGATAACATAGTCTACCCCTGCCTCCTTCGCCCGATTGGCGTCAATAAACGTACCTAGCCCGGTTACCAGCACCAAGAAGGGATGGGGGCCGGCCTTGAGGAGCTTGAGTTCTTTTACCCTGGCTGCAATGTCCCACCCAGAGACCCCTGGCATAGCAAGGTCACAGAAGATTACGTCAAAAGTACCCGTGGCCAGCGAGTTGAGGGCAACGTCTCCCTTTGTGGTGATAGTTACATGGTACCCCTTTTCAGAGAGGATGTGGTTAAGGATTCTACAGGTCTCCGGGTCGTCATCAACGACCAGGAGCCGAAGGTTCTGCCTTGTCTCGGGTAAGCTCACTCTGGTGTACTTCCGCCTGGCCACCTGGGTTTTTCTCTCTCTTGAGTCTTTACAACTAGCGGGTAATTTAACTGCAACTGTTGTGCCTTTACCCTCACGGCTTTCTATCTTTATTTCTCCTTTATGTCTTGAAATTATCCCGTAGGCCACACTCATTCCCAGACCGCTACCCTCCTTGCCCTTTGTAGTAAAGAAGGGATCAAAGACCCTTTTGCGTACCTCTTCAGACATGCCTATGCCTGTGTCCTTTATTGAAACGACAAGTCCACCCTCTTCTTTGTGTATCCTGACGATAAGATCTCCACCCTCTGGCATGGCGTCCAGGGCATTGTTTATTATATTCAGGAAAACCTCCTTGAGCTCAAAAGGGTTGCCTACCACTGTACTTTCCTTGGTGGCTACTACAAGCTCAACATGATAGGTAATGCCCCTGGCCTGGGAGAGCGCCCTCCAGCGGGGTCTGGTATAGTCCATTACCTCTTTTACGATCTGTTCAACGTTTACAGGCACAAACCCTGCCGTATCGGTCCTGATGTTAGTGAACTCTTTCAACCGCCTCACAGTTTCTGCCCCGTCCAGGGTGGCCTTCTTTATGACATTCAAACACTTTTTCAGTTCTTTATTTTCAATAACCTGCTTTTCCATGAGCTGCACATTACCCAGGATAATCGTAAGAAAATTGTTAAAATCATGGGCTATACCTGAGGTAAACTGCCCCAGGGCCATGAGTTTTTCTGTCTGGCTGAATCTCTCATAGAGTTTCTTTTTTTCGGTTATGTCCGTGAGGACTACCCTTATCTCTTTTCTCTCTGCACAGCCAGCCTGAGTAACCTCTACGGCAGTGTGGAGTCTGCCACCACCTTTTGTGACGAAGCTCAACTCACCCTCAGAGATGCTTTCCTTCGAGGAACTCCCAAAAAGGTCGCTCGCTACGGGGATAGAACGTTCCTCCAGAAAGCTAAAAAGGGACCTGCCTATGACTTCCTCCTTTCTATAGCCCAAACAACTTGCTCCAACATTGTTACACTTGAGAATGACTCCATTTTCGTTCAGTGAATAATACATACAGGGAGCCTGGTCATAGAGCTCTTTATAAAGTTCTTCCGACTCTTGTAACTTCCTGTAAAGCTGTGCCTTGTCAACAACCACTGCCACCTCACAAGCAAACATCTCCAGTAACTTGAAATGAAATTCTCCGGGTATGAAATTCTGGGGGAAAAACACGTTAATACAGCCAATATTTTCACTATTCCTCTTTATGGGAACGCTTAACATTGCCTCTATGTTTTCCTCTTTAAGGAGGGTCTGGATAGTCCTTCTGGCAGCCTCTTTTTCAGCGGAGACCGTGGAGAGATAAACGAAACGTCCTTGAGAACATGCTAACTGGGAAGCACATCCATCATAATCTGGGTCCGGAGGAAAGAATTTCTCTATAAATTCCCTGCTCAGACCCTGGTTGGCCACCACCTGTGGCTCTTCTCCCCAACGGGTGAGGCATATAAATACCTTACTATCAGCGAAAAGATACGAGACTCCCTCGGCAATCCTCTGGAAGAGCTGGCAAGGAGACTCTATCTCCCTGGTAAGCTCAAAAGCAACCTTGCAGAGCCTCTGCATCTGTTCTAAATGGGTCTTCAGGTTACTGAGACTTTTTGCGTTTTGAATGGCCAGGACAATCTGAGGGGTCAATTGCGCCAATACCTCCCATTCCACTCTCCTGTGAAAACGCTCCTTCTTCTTACTGAAGAGGAGGAGCATTCCCACTGTCTTTTTGAGGTAACTAATGGGGTAGAGAAGGTGGGATTGGATACCTTCCTTATGTAACTTTTCACCCAAGAGGCTTCCTTCAGGAAGGCTAACTCCTCTCTGGGCTTCTATATTTTTAAAGTCAAATTCTTCCAGGACGGCATTATCCAGAAACTTGTTATAATAAAAGGAAGGATAGATGTAATGTTCTATAGGGCATTCATGGTTATCCTTCTCAAAGAAGATGAGTTCCAAACCATCGAAGTCCACCACCGTGCGCAGTTCCCTAATAAAGGCCTCCATAATCCGGTCTATGCTTGGGCTGGAGACGATGGCCTCATTAATTTTCTTCAGGGCCTTTTCACATAATTCCTTTCGTGTCTTGTCGGTAACATCGGAGACTATAGCTACAACTCCTCTCAGTCTGTTATTACTGTCTTTTAAGAGGGTGAGAGTGAACTCCTGTACTAATCTACTGCCGTCTTTCTTAATGGCGATGCCGGTATCTTTATATGCGCCCTGTAGCTGTAGCCTGTTCAGGAAAAGAGGGAACGGGTTCTCGCCAAGTGGACTAAGGAAACTACCCATATCCTTACCCAGAATTTCCTCTCTCTTCCAGCCATAGAGCTTTACCACGGCCTCATTACAATCAATGATTTCTCCATGCAGGTTACTGGTGAGGACAGCAAGAGGTATGCTCCCAAGGACAGCGTTATATTTTTCCCCTATCTCACGTGTCTTGGAAACGGGAGAAGAAAGTAGGTTTGAAAATGCCATCCTGAGCCTGCTGAACGGCGAAGACTGTGTGACCGTCATTTTTGTTCGCGATGGAGACAAGTTACCTCCTCACATCTTGTACACAAAAATTGCCAACTTAAGCCACGTAATAGTCTTCTTGCGTATATACCACAAAAATCTCTTAATTCTATATTTTGTGCATAAAATACTACATACCATGAGCAAAGTCTAGCCTTTTTCTCAAGGCGGCAACTTAAAACTAAGCAAGGTCTATGCCAGTCACCTTAAAGAGAAAAAAATCTACTAAAAAAAACAAAATCAAAGGAGATAAACAAAATTCTGGGAAGTTACTAAACAGGCAAAACCTCCTGCGGAATCCCTAGAGGGCTGCACAGTTGGAAGTCTATGGAGAGTTAAGTCCTTATGGTGTAAGTGGGCCCGCCAGGACTCGAACCTGGGACCAACGGATTATGAGTCCGCCGCTCTGCCAACTGAGCTACGGGCCCGTTAAAAGACAGGAGTTAGGGAGTAGGGGATAGGGGGTAGTTTTGGTTGCTTGCTAACCCCTACTCCCTACCCCCAATCCCTAGTTGATTATATCGCCTTTATCAGGTGGGTCAAAGGGTTTTTAAGGGTATGCCTGCGGGGAATCCCTAAATCTCATTGCAATAGTGTAAACCCCGCACAAGGTCAGAGATTTAGCCCCTGGGCCTTACACTAGTGTTCTTCTAGCAGTAGTCCCCGTCGTCTCTTGATTCCTTTTTCTACTACAGCAAAAATAAGGTGGTCTACAAGCAGGCCGATGGTCACAATTATCACCATCACAGCAAAGAGGAGGCTCGTATCGTTTACGTCCCTCCCGTGTTTGAGGAGGTGGCCCAGACCCGTGGTTGCGAAGAGGAGTTCCCCTCCCATTAAAGACCTCCAGGCAAAGCTCCAGCCCAGTTTCATCCCGGTAACAATGGCAGGAAGGGCACTAGGGAGAACCACTTCCCAATAAAGCCTCCAACCCTTAATCCCCAGTAGTCTGGCATTCTTTATAAAGAGAGGGGGTACGTGTCTCACCCCATCCTGGGTAGAGATACAAACGACGAAAAGGGAGCCTACTACAATTACAAAGGTAAGGGCCACCTGACCGAATCCAAACCAGAGGGTGGCCACTGGTACCCAGCAGATGCTGGGGAGTGTCTGTATGCCCAGGAGTGCCGAGCCCAGGGATTTCTCCAGATACTTCACTTTTCCCAGCAGGAGACCCAAAAAAACACCCAGGACTACTGATATGGAGTATCCTATGATGAGCCTCTCCATGCTTATCCCTACACCCACAAGGAGGCTCTTATCCCCAAAACCTCTATAAAGTGTTATGGCGACGGACACAGGAGAGGGGAGGATGTAGGGGGGCCATATATGCGCCAGGCATATTAGCTCCCAGATGCCCACCATTCCTACGTAGAACCCGAACTTTACAAGGTGATCTCCCCAGGGTATGACCTTCTTAGGGTGGGCTGCTACAGGTACTTTCTTTGGTAAAATAGTCTTGCGAGGAACCAAGGTTCTGCCCTTTGTGCCAGGTATATAGGGGCGGGGTTACCCCACCACTACTTGGGATTGCCGTTTTCAGGGGTGACGCCCACGCATTTCACCTCGCACTCCTTACAGGAACCCTCATCCAGCTCTTCCCTCATTACCTTCTCTATCTCACCCCTCAATACCTCCATGATTTCTCTGGAAAGAGAAGCTACCTCTACGCTACCATCATCACGGGGCCTGGGCAGGTCTATGTGGTATTCCCGTTTTATGCGTCCGGGCCTGCTGGATAACACTATAACCCTGTCTGCAAGGCAAACAGCCTCTCTGATATTGTGCGTAACAAAGAGGATGGTCTTACCCGTCTTTTCCCATACATTTTGCAGTTCGTAATGGAGTATCCACCTTGTCTGTGCGTCAAGCGCGCTAAAGGGTTCATCCATTAGTAAAATCTCCGGATCCATTGCCAGAGACCTGGCCAGGGCCACCCTCTGCCTCATACCTCCTGAGAGTTCGTGGGGATGGGCATCAGCAAACTTAGAAAGATGGACCATCTTGAGGAAGTCCATTGCCTTTACCCTCCTGGACCCTCTGGAAAGACCCTTGCTCTTCAGCCCTATCTCAATATTCTTCCGGACAGTTAACCAGGGAAAGAGTACAGATTCCTGGAACATCACGATACGATCCATCCCGGGACCTCTTACCCTCTTTTCATTGCAGAGGACGTCCCCGCAGCCGGCCCTATCCAGCCCGGCAATAATGTTAAGGAGCGTAGTCTTACCGCATCCTGAAGGTCCTACTATACAGACGAACTCTCCCTCCCCCACCTCAAAGTTTATGTCCTGTAGGGCAAGGGTAGTATTGCCATTGGCGGATAGGAAGGCCTTACTCACCCCTGATAAACGGAGCTTTGCGGGCCTGCTCAAAGAGGGCCTCTTTACGGGGCTGAGTCCCTTCTTCGCCTCTACGACAAGACTCATGTCAGTCATAAGCCTCCCTGCTAAAACAACCGGATTTCAGTAAAGTCAGAAATATAAAACTAAGTCTATAATAATGATAGACTTTTAGTGCCGAAAAAAATCCCCTCTCTAAGTCTCTTCCTCTAAACCTCTTCTACGCACTGTAAAACGCATACCCCTAAATCTCCTATAAAATCTACTGAGTTAATAGAACTTAAAAATTGTAACCACCTTACCTTTTTTTGTCAAGGAATTTTTTGGTAAAGGACTATGGAGTACATAGACCATAGCTACAGTATTAAAAATTATTGAGGTCACTCAGAGACCTCTATTTTTTCAATCTCCTAAAAACCTGTACAAGGGGGCGAAAACCCTTCACCACAATAATTGGGGAATCCGCAATTAGCTAATGCCACCGGTAATAAAATTTTTGGGGTGGTAATGAGTACAGAAACTAATCCTTGCCCACCTCATCAAAGTTAACATGTTCCCGTATATGGTATATAGGTTTATTGGCAGACTCGTGGTAAATACGGATAATCATCTCGGCCAATATACCCATAAAGAGTAGCTGCGCCCCGGACACAAGAAACACCACCCACACAAAAGTTAGTGGCGTTGCCTTTAGATGCCCAGACATCAACATACGATATCCATCGGTACCCATTAATACAAAGCCAACCAAGATTGCCACTAGCCCCAGTCCACCAAATAGATAATTAGGTTTAGTGGAATACTGCATGAAGAATTTAACCGTACTCAGATCCAGCAGTACCTTAAAGATGCGCGAAAGGTTGTATTTGGACCTTCCATGTCTTCTTGGAAAATGGTTTACTTCTGTCTCTACCACCCGTGCGCCTACAAGCGCTGCGAGGGCTGGTATAAAACGGTGCATCTCACCGTATAGCTTGAGTTCGGATAGTATCTCCCTCCGATACCCCTTGAGGGAACAACCGTAGTCATGCAGATAAAGCCCGGTAATCCAGGAAATCAGCTTATTTGCCAGGAAGGCAGGCATTATCCTGTATAAAAAGGAATCTTTTCGGTTCCTTCTCCATCCACTTACCACGTCGTAGCCCTGGTTTATTAATTCCAGGAGGCGTGGAATATCATTTGGGTCATTCTGTAGATCCGCATCCATGGTGACGACCACCTCCCCTGAGGCGTGGTCAAAACCGGCCATCAATGCGGCCGTCTGACCGACGTTTTTCCGAAGCCTCAGGACACGAACTTTGGAATCCCTACCGGCGATCTCCCTTAACACCTCGTAGCTATTATCAGTACTCCCATCGTCCACAAAGATAACCTCGTAATTGCGTCCAAGTCCTGCACATACCCGGCTCAGGCCTTCGTAGAGTGGCCGAAGATTTTCCTCTTCATTGTAAACCGGGAGCACTACGGATAGTTGTCCTTGTCCTTTTTCCATTGAGATACCTGAGTTATGAGCCTCACATGGTCAGTCGTGGAGGGCCACATCGGCCAGCATCATTCTATTTTCTCATCCCATAAATTACAATAGCATGGTCGGTTACTTGACCCCTCCCCGTAGTTCATGATAAGATTGCCCATGTAGGGGCAGGTCTTGCGTCTGCCCGCCTAGCGCCTGCCCCTTATTGAGGTAAACCAGATGTCTAAGTCTTGTAGTGAGCGAAGCGAATCTGCTGGAAGGGTTGTAGCGGTCTGTATAAGCGAGAGGAAAGGCACCCAGAAGAAGGATGTTGGGGAGGCCCACCTCATAGAAGATTACGGCATTGAGGTGGCAGGGCCAACCCCGATAAAAGATGCCCATGCCGGGCCTGGCCACCGTCAAGTTAGCCTTCTTGCCCTGGAAAGTGCCAATACCATGAGGGCCAGGGGGCTTGACATAGACTCGGGGGACTTCGGGGAGAACATCGTTACGGAGGGCCTCAATCTTAAGGAATTGAGCATTGGCACTAGATTAAGGATTGGCAAGGAGTCCCTCCTGGAGATTACCCAGATTGGTAAGGAGTGCCACGACCGCTGTGCCATCTACTATCAGGCTGGCAATTGCATCATGCCAAGAGAGGGCATCTTTGCCAGGGTACTCAAGGGTGGTACTATACGTGTTGGAGACGTAATAGAGATAATCTCAAATCCCGTAAGTAGCCGCAGGCTTTAGGTTGGGGGCAGAGCCCCAATCCTATAATAGCCCAGGTGCTCCGTCACCTGGGCTGCATTAGAAATCAGTTGTCAGTCGTCAGAAAACTGAAGACTTGGAACTGAAGATTGGAGGAACAAGGAATTATAAATGATAAAGGCGGCCATACTCACCATCAGCGATAAAGGCTCCCGCGGAGAGCGGGAAGATAAGAGCGGACAGGTCATAAAGGACATCCTGAAAGAGATAAACGTTGAAGACCCTCTTTATGATATTGTACCCGACGAGAGAGCGCTTATAGTAAAAAAGCTCAGGGAGTGGAAGGACAAGGTTGACCTCATCCTTACCACTGGAGGCACAGGCGTAGCCCCAAGGGACGTCACCCCGGAGGCAACCCGCGAGGTGATTGAAAAGGAGTTACCGGGCTATGGGGAGGCCATGCGTATGGAGGGCTTTAAGAGCACCCCGAGGGCCATAGGCTCCAGGGCAGTGGCCGGCGTGGCAGGCCGTTGCCTCATCGTCAATCTCCCGGGGAGCCCCAAGGGGGTAGAAGAGTGCCTCAGGGTTGTACTTGAGGTCATACCACACACCATAGAACTGATAAAAGGTGAGGCTCAGGAATGCGCCCAGCCCTTAAAAAGGCATTCTCTCGGTCATTCTGAGCGGAGCAAAGAATCTCACAAACACTAGACCCTTCTCCGCCTCAGGTGGGTAGGGGCGACAATTGAACTGGCAATAAAATTGAACTTTATGACAAAAGAAACCTTTCTAACCTTTCAGGAAATCATACTGAGGCTGCAGAACTACTGGGCGAAGAAGGGATGCGTCATCATGCAGCCCTATGATATTGAGGTAGGGGCTGGCACCTTTAACCCAGCCACCTTCCTCAAGGCCCTGGGCCCGGAGCCATGGAGGACGGCCTACGTGGAACCTTCCCGGAGGCCCACAGACGGCCGTTACGGGGATAACCCCAACCGCCTCCAGCATTACTACCAATTCCAGGTCATCCTCAAGCCCGCTCCCGATGACTCCCAGCAGATTTATCTGGACAGCCTGAAGGAACTGGGCATAGACCTGGTTGGCCACGATGTACGCTTCGTGGAGGACGACTGGGAGTCTCCCACCCTGGGTGCAACTGGCCTTGGGTGGGAGGTATGGCTTGATGGACTGGAAATCACCCAGTTCACCTACTTCCAGCAGGTGGGTGGGATAGAGCTAGAACCCATATCCCTGGAACTCACCTACGGACTGGAAAGGATTGCCATGTTCATACAGAAAAAGGACTCTGTGTTTGACTTAATCTGGTCGAACGGCCTCACTTATGGCGATGTCCACCACAGGGACGAGGTGGAATTCTCCACCTATAATTTCCAGGAGGCCGATATCTCCATGCACTTCAAGCTATTTGACCTGTACGAGGCCGAGTGCAAGAGACTTTTGGAGAAAGGGCTCGTCCTCCCCGCCTACGACTACGTACTCAAGTGTTCTCACACCTTTAACGTACTGGACGCCCGCAAGGCCATAGGCGTCACCCAGCGGGTAAGGTACATTGAGCGTGTAAGAAACCTTGCCAGGGCCGTGGCCGAAGGCTATTTGAAACTAAGAGAGAGCCTCGGCTGGCCGATGATAAAACAGGGCTGGAAACCAAAGATTAAAGTTTAGGATAGCATCTTAGCAATATTGCAAGATGGGAGGCTAAAAAATGGGTAAGGTAACAGCAGGGAATACCGTAGCAATTCCAAAAGGGGAATATAAGTTATTGAAGGAATTGTATAAGACCGTAAAGCGGCAACAGTTTTTATTCAGACTGGAAGAAGCTGAAAAGAACCTGAAGGCTGGCAAAGTAAAAAAGGTTACCGTTGATAAATTCATTGAAAGCATCTAATCCGCATGAAGCCGAAGTACATCAAGTATGATGCTACATTTGAAAAGAAGTTTAGGAAATATACAAAACAGTTAACCGATACTGAAAGACAGCGATTAAAGAAGAGGCTGGAGATATTTAAAGAAGATGTCTTTGACAAAAGATTAAAGACCCATAAGCTTAAAGGCGAACTCAATGACTCTTTTCAATCAGCTATTCAGATAGGATTGTTTTCAAGATTCTTGGTGATGAGGGAATATATTTTATAGAAGTAGGCCCTCACGACGTTTGTTACTAAATTTTACTGTCCTGCAAGGCAATAGGTGTGACCCAGCGGGTGCGTTATATTCAGAGGGTAAGAAACCTTGCCAGGGCCGTGGCCGAGGGTTACCTCAAGCTCAGGGAGAGTCTGGGCTGGCCAATGCTGAAGGCAGTAGCTAGTAGTCAGTAGCCGCTTCGCCTGAGGTGGATAGCCTGCGTTCTAACACACCCCCTACCCCTCTTGATAGAGGGGAGGCGCAACCTGAAGGTTGCGGCTACCCGTCCTACTCTTTACCATCTGAAACCTTGTGCTTGGCGGGGGCGGGTTGTGACGTCCCCTTACTCTCTACCTTTTCCGCCGTTGCCTGAGGTGCTAGTGTCGCTGGTGCGGACGTAGGCACCACCTCCGGGGCATAGACGTATAGGTTACCGGTGGCCTCGCAGATGATGTAGATATACCCCTTATTATCCTTGGTAATGCCCTCAGCCTGAGTGACCTCTATAGAAAAAGACTTCAAAAGTTGGCCCCTCCTGGTGAATTCCAGGACGGCCTTGGATTCATGGCTCAACACCAGGAGCCTGTCCGTTGCAACATCGTAATAAAGGTCAGATATATCACCAACCTGAATTACCTCAAAGGAGTTAACAAGCCGTCATTCGTCCTTCAGTTCCATAACCTGCCTCGGCCTCTTTTCATTGGCCACAAATATACTCTTTCCTTTGGGGTCGTATGCCACGCCTTCTATCCCAAAGTTCAGATTCCAGTAGTCCCGCTCTATGGGCACTTTGAAAGCCTTGAGGATCTTGCCTGCCCTGTCAACCTCCACCACCTCCCGCCTCCTCTCCTCAGCCAGGAGAAAAGTATCTGCATCAGGTCTGTAAGCAATACCCTCCAGGTCGTTAGACCTTATAGGGACCTTTTTTAAGACGTTACCCTTCTTGTCTATCTCAAAGAGACTTGCCCTATCCCCTTTCTTGTCCATCGAAAAACGACCTCCACCGCCATCCTGCACTACCCAGAGTGAATCGTGAACGGGGTCGTAAGCGAGTCCAGAGGGTTCTTTAACGTCCACAGGAAAGGTACCTACTAGTTTGTATTCTGCCCCATGAATGGCAGGCGACAGCAATGCGAGAAAAAGCGAGAACAATACTGTAAAGCATAATCTTAGATTTTGGGATTTAAGATTTTGGGATTTAAAATCTTTAAATCTAAAATCTTTAGATCCAAAATCTCGAAGAAGCCACATAGTGTCTCCTTTTCTAATGAAGTTCTCCAATTTTTTTCTCCACGCACTCTACCAGTATACCCCTCTGTACCAGGTTAAAAAGGGTCTCTATGTCTTTGGAAAGTACCCTGTCCGTCTCCATATGAGAGACCTGTTGTCGTATGAGGTTGTAGGCCTCCAGTGTGCCACGGCCAGGTTTGAGGTTAGTAAACAGGTCCATTGCCTGGGCTGCACATAGTAGTTCTATGGCAATTACATACTGGGCATTCCTTAGCACCTCCCTGCACTTCCTGGCCGAGATGGTGCCCATACTCACATGGTCCTCCTTGTTGGCTGAGGTGGGGATGGAGTCAACGCTTGCAGGATGGCAGAGGGCCTTATTCTCAGAGACCAGGGAGGCCGCCGTGTACTGGGCCAGCATGAGGCCGGAGTTAAGACCGGGCTCTCTTATCAAAAAGGCAGGCAGGCCGCTGAGATGAGGGTTCACCAGCCTTTCCACCCTCCTCTCTGAGATATTAGCCAGTTCCGATAGGGCCATGGAAAGGAAGTCCATGGCGAGGGCCACAGGCTGCCCGTGGAAGTTTCCCCCATTGAGTATCTCCCCGGTCTCAGCAAAGAACAGGGGGTTGTCTGTGGCTGAGTTCATCTCCGTAGTTATCACCCTGCGTGCGTACTCCAGGGCATCTCTGGAGGCACCATGAACCTGCGGGATACACCTGATGCTGTAGGCGTCCTGTACCCTGGTGCAATCCTTGTGTGAGGAGATGATGGCACTATCTGCGGTGAGCTTACGGAGATTCTCGGCGGTGAGGGATTGGCCTGGATGGGGCCTCACCGTATGAATCTTAGGGTTAAGCTGTATATTGGAACCCATAAGGACCTCCAGGCTTATACCCGCCGCAATATCAGCGGCCTTCATTAACAAGGTAGCCTCATGCACCACCAGTGCCCCTACGGCCGTCATCACCTGTGTGCCATTTATGAGGGCCAACCCCTCGGCCTCCTCTAACTGAAGGGTAGGCAGGCCGGCCCGTCTCATGGCCTCTCTGCCGGGGAGACGCTCTCCCTGGTAAATGGCCTCTCCTTCCCCGATTAACACCAGACCCATATGGGCGAGGGGCGCAAGGTCTCCGCTGGCCCCCACAGAGCCCCTCTGGGGAACTACAGGATAGATGCCTTTATCAACCATATCCACCAACACCTGAAGCGTCTCAGGTCTTATCCCTGAATAGCCCTTGGCCAGGCTATGGGCCCTCAAGGTCATTATGGCCCTTGTGGTCTCCAGGTCAAATGGGTCGGCTACCCCTGCCGAATGACTGAGCAGGATGTTCCTCTGCAGGTCTCTGGCCTGTTCTCTGGATAGGACCACCGTACTCAGTGCACCAAACCCAGTGGTCACACCATAAACGACCTTTTGTCCGGAGACGGCCTCCTGGATGAGGCTCCTGGCCTTATTGAGCCTATCAAGAACGGACGGGGAAAGTTTGACCTCTGGTTTGCCTGGGGTGGACTTGGCTATTCCCGCCAGGGTTTCAACCGTCAGAGACTCCCCATCAAGGTATACTATTTTTCCTGTTGTGAGGTATGTGGCCATTGGCTCTCTTTAATTTACTCGTTTAATCCAGTGGTCCGCTTTAGGCGGATTGAATCCAGCCATTTACTTTTTGAGAGGGTTTGCTAGTCTTGAGATAGTATAAAATATCACGGGGCATATTATACGGAGAAATACGATGACATACAAAGGGCAAGAGCTTGAAACGGTAATCCTCCAGAAATTAGAAGCTATGGAAGACCTATCAAAATCGCTTATGTCTAGCCTGGCAGGACTATTTCAAAATAAAGGAGGAAAAATTACCTGGGTCAGGCCTCCTTATGATGGACAATCCTTAAGTGGTATTACGACTCTGGCGAGTGGGTTTACAGGGACCTTCCTCTCTATGCTTTTGAGTCTCGCACACATGAAATCACCGATGAACCTTCCCCTGCCGATGGCTACCTTTTCATCAAGGTAGAAGAGGGGGGAGTTACTAGAGGGACTCCTATAGCCTTCATAGACCCGGAGTCCTCTTTAGTCTAGAGGAGCCAACCACACTGAAGTAAGATTTCACCAGGGGTTACCAGCCTGGCCCACTCAACTATGCCCTACGGACACAGGATCTTTGCCAAACAGTTTGGAGCCCGTACCACTAATTTGATGTCCTGCGCCCTTGCACTACTATCCTTGACAGTTGCACTGGTGTCATTCACTGTGGCATCACCCCCTTCCTCAGAAACGCTGGTATCCCCTACGAAGTCGCAGGAATTGTGTATAGAGCCATCAGGGTTGAGCTTCAGTACCAAAATATCCTCCCAATCAGCACCAAAAGACCTTGTGTAACCGGCCACTATATATCCTGCATCCCCCGTTTGCTGGATGGAATGGACTCCATCCCCTCTACCTCCACCATATGTCCTTCGCCACTCTACAGTCCCATCAGATCCGAGCCTCAAAACCAAGGCCTTAGACCCCGAAATACTTATGTCTCCAGTAATGTGAACCGTCGCACGACCCATCCAACCCGCAACTATATACCCCCATCTGAGGTCTGCCGAATGGAATAGGCCACATCCCAATCATCCCCTCCGTAGGTCTTCTGCCATTCCACCGTTCCATCGGGTCTAAGCTTCAAGACCCAGATGTCTACCCCTCCAGCACCAAAAGAAGTTGTCTCCCCTACCACAATGTAGCCCCCGTCACTGGTCTGTTGGACCGAATTGGCCTTACTCCTGGTCCTATTTTCACCCCCGTAAGTGGCGGCCCATCCATCTGAGGCGGATAAAGAGGGAGTGGTCATGGAGAGTAGGAACACAATAAACAGTAAACAGCGTACAGGGTACAATATACATGCCTGTCTGGCCGGGGAGGGTCGTGCTACAGCCATAAGGGTTTCAATAGTCAGAGACTCACCGTCCAGTAGTACCATTTTCGCCTCAATCCAGGAAATACAGTAAGCAGTAAGCAGTAGGCACAAGATTAAGTGCTTACTACCTACTGCGCACTGCCTACTGCCGTGGAACTGGCTATCTCTTTCAGGGCCAGGGCTACCTGGGCTATGTCATCCTCTGTGTTAAAGAAGCCCGGGCTTATCCGCACACTGCCTTGCGGAAATGTCCCCATCTCCCTGTGGGTGCCAGGGGCACAGTGTAGCCCGGAACGGACGGCTATCCCAAAGGACTCATCCAGTATCGTCCCCACCACCTGAGGCTCCATACCCTTTACGTTCAGGGAGAGGATGGGCGAGCGGGCAGTAGTGCCGCTAGCGTCTAGATTAGCATTCATCTTTTGTATATTTTCCCTCCCCCTTGAGGGGGGAGAGAAGGGTGGGGGTGAATCCCCCTCCCCCTTCCCCCTCCCGCCAGGGGAGGGGGAAATGTTTGTTATGGTATCAGCCTCAGACTGGCTGGTGTCTATGTCCAGCGGGCCGTAGAGGGTAAATCTCTTATCGTCTTTCAGGGCGTGCAGGAGCCGACTGATGAGGGCCTGACCGTGCCTCCGAACTTCATCCATACCTGTACGTATGACAAACTCCGTCCCAGCCCTAAGACCCACGAGTCCCACGAAGTTAGGCGTCCCTCCTTCCAGACGGAAGGGCATGTCTTGAGGTTGCACCGGGTTCTGAGAATCCACCCCCGTTCCGCCCTCCCTCCAGGGTCTTAACCCCACCCTCTCTCCGACATACAGCCCTCCTGTACCTGGAGGGCCGAACAGCGCCTTGTGCCCGGTAAAGGCAAGCAGGTCTATGCATTGTTCCTCTACGTTTATGGGCCACAGCCCCGCTGACTGTGCCGCATCTACCAGGAAAAGGAGTCCCCGTTCCCTGAGAAGTCGGCCAACCTCCCCAATGGGTTGAACCGTCCCCAGGACGTTAGAGGCATGCACCAGGGCAATAAGACGCGTCTTTGTAGTTATAGCCCTTTTTATGTCGTCAGGGTCTACAAAGCCCTGGGGGGAGGGTCTTACCCTGGTAACGGTAATGGCTCCTCGCCTTTCTAACGAGTTCAATGGGCGGGTAACAGAGTTATGCTCCAGTGAGGTAGTGATGACGTGGTCGCCTGGGTCAAGCAGTCCCTTCATGGCCATGTTAATGGCATCGGTGGCATTAAGCGTGAAGACCATACGCTGAGGTTCACGGGCGCCAAAGAATTCGGTCAGGGTCTTTCTGGCCCCCTCTATTTCCCTCTCTACCTCAAGGGAGAGCCTGTAACCGGCACGGCCAGGGTTAGCAGCCTTTTCCCTGAAGAACTCGTCCATCTCCCTGTAGACCTCAGGGGGTTTGGGAAAGCTGGTGGCTGCGTTATCCAGGTATATCATTTAAAAATTCCAAATTTCAAAGCTCTAATTCCAAATTCCTAGATTTGACATTTATTTGGCATTTGGATTTTGACATTTGTCATTTATTTAAGCTACAGTCCTATGTATTGAGAATAGAGGGTCCTTGCAAGGGAAGTGTCCTGGGTACCGAATAGCAGGGCACGGCCGTCCGGGAAGATAACCATCTCGTGCCCCTTGAGTCTGAACTTGAGGAGATACGGGGACTGGCTGACATTATCCATTCCCAGAGTGGATTGCAGGCGTTGAGACAGGGCACAGAGGTCTATTTTAGAACCATTTGACGGGGTGATCTGTACGGCATTAGAGCCGCAGAGGGTAGTAGTCAGGCTGAAACTCTTTGCATTGAGAAACTCATATTTTCCCATCCTGCAGGCAGGGCAGGTGCGTGAGAAGGAATCCGTTGTGTCCACTTTCTGGAAGGTACCCTTCCAGAGGTCTATGCTTACGAGGCCTGTGATCAGGGCCTCCGTATTACCTGAAAGGATTTTCAGTGCCTCAGCAGTCTGAAGTGAGGCTATAAGCCTGGCCGCAGGGGCAAGTATGCCAGCGGTCTCACAGGTGGGTAGACTGCCGGGGGCGGGGGCTGAATCTACCAGGCAACGAAGGCAGGGGGTCTTACCAGGGATTATGTCCATAAGAAGGGCCTGACTGCCCAGACATGCAGCATATATCCAGGGGGTCTTGTTCTTCAGGGCGCAATCATTGAGCAGTAACCTGGTCTCAAAGTTATCTGTACAGTCCAGGATAACCTGGGCGTCTCCCAGGAGGGTCTCGGCATTAGCGGGGTTGAGGTCGGCAACAACGCCTTCTATGCGAACAGTGGAATTGATACGCAAAAGCTTCTTTTCTGCAGCCAGGGCCTTGGGCAGGCCTTCCTTCAGGTCCTCTTCGTCAAAGAGCTCCTGTCTCTGGAGGTTACTCTCTTCCAGGATATCACGGTCAACAACCCTGAGGTATCCTACTCCAGAGCGTGTCAGAAGGCTTGCAGTAGTGCTCCCTATCGCTCCGCATCCCACTACTACAGCACGGGCTTTTGCAAGGCGTTTTTGTCCCTTCTCACCGATGGGCTTGAAAAGTATCTGTCTCAGGTAGCGGTCGGTCTTCATGAATGGAAGGGGAAGAGAGGGGTGGGCAATCCGCAACAGGCGGATTAGCCCACTTTATAGCTACTGACACAACTATCATCACCGTAGGCGATGCACTTCTGTCTCTCGTGTGAGATGGAAGGATTAAGCCCTTTACCGAAGCCCGATATCCAGGAGGTTATGATGTCGCACATGGCCTTGGGAGGTGCCTGAGTAAGTTGCCAGTATCTACCATGGATACAGACCGTATGGTCCCAAATTATGTGCTGATTATTCTCATCCAGCACCTGGGCACCACGGTCACAGGGCATTCCGTCGCAGAAGTTGTCCAGAAGGAGTTCAAAGGCCCTTCCGGGGTTGGCCCCGTTCTGGCCCAGGTTCTTTTCCCTTGCTGCCTGTTGGGCGCAACTCAGGCCATGGTTGTAAGCCGCCCTACAGGCCTCTTCTTTGGCCTCCTCGCCATACTTTGCGTAGAAGGCGGCAACAACGGCAGCCTCACGGGTCTCCACATCGTCTATAAGCCCCTGGATTCCGGCATGGATTGGTTTATCCTCTAGAATTTCCTCTAGCGCCTTACCCTCTGTCTGTGAGGGGGGATATTTCTTATAGACTCCTTGCAGGATTACATCTGCTTCCTTGCCGTACTTTCTCTTAAGGGCCTCTACAATGGCCTTCTCTCTGGCCTCAGAGATCTTTATCTTCTTGTGCATCCAGTGATGAATAGGCCCTAAGACTAAACTCACAGTTTCTACTCCTTTCCTTTGTAACTGAACGGCCCGTCCTAGGCGGGCCGTACCAATGGTATTTTATTTTAAGGGATTAAACGGCCTCCACGCACTCCAGGTCGGGTATCTCTTGCTTTAGCCTTGCCTCTACTCCCATCTTCAGGGTAATAAGAGAGCTTGGGCATGTACCGCAGGCCCCTTTCAGCCTGACCTTCACTACCCCACCGTTTACCCCTACAAATTCTATATCTCCACCATCCGCCTGCAAGGCAGGTCTTATCTCACTTAAGACTCTTTTCACTTTCTCTATATCTACTTTTGGCATTTGCGTTTCTCCTCCTGAAAAATCCCGCCTCTAACCCCGTCTTCCGGAAACCAATCCGCTCAAGACGGTCAAGGCGGCAGACTAAACCTTCTTCTTTGCTGCTATGACGTCGTTAATCTCCTTCACAATTACCTCGGGGTCAATGTTATGCATCATGGCCCCGAAGGCAAGGTCTTCCATCTTAGAACCAGGACAGGTAAAACAACCTGAACCGAAATACTTTTTTACCACCGGCTCGGCCTCGGGATAATTCTTGATTATCTCCCCTATACTGGTTTTCTTTGTGATTTTAGTCTCTGTCATAAACGTTTCCTCGTTACCTCCTGAATTACTAACCTTCAGCGGGGGCCGCCCCTATGCTCGCCATGATGTTTGCCACAAACATACCCACAGACACCACCTGCAGGGTGGCAAATATCTTGGCCAGACCATCAGCATATCCCCACACGCCACACAACCCAACAAGGCTGAGGTTGGCCAGCCAGAAATGCCACTTCATCAAGCCAGGATAGGCTACAGGATTACCGCTGAACCTGGGAAGGATATGATACCCCACCCCATAAATCATCATGGACATCCAACCCAGTAAGTTAAAGTGCACGTGAGCAAACCTTAACAAAGGCTCTTCTTTCGTGAACATCTGGAGCAAACCCAAAGATACTCCTATAAAAAAGTAAATAAGACTTGCACGTACAAAATTTTTCGCAATTGGGTCCACTAGTTCCCCTCCTCCACGGTTTTCCCACTGTGAATAACTAATGGAATTCCTAAGATTTCCAATTTAACTTATTCTGAAAACCCCTTTTTGTCAACCAAAAAATACAGATGCATGGAGTTAGGGAATTATAAACTCACATTTATTCTACCAACTTTTCTAGCTGGACGTAAGTGGAGTTATAGGCTGCGTTACCTCCAAAGGCCTGTACCTCGTCAGGGATGAGGGCATTTACCCCCTTACCCCCGCAGAGCTTGGGCCAGAGCCCCCCGTAGGCCAGCACTACCCCCTTCTTTATGTCTTTTGTCGGCCTGGCCTTCATGGTCAGCGTGTCCAGGGCATTCCTTAACCTTACTAAGTCTCCCTCCTTTATACCCCTCTCCCTGGCCTCCTCCTCATTGAGGAGCACCACTGGCTCTATCTCCTCCTGCCAGACGTTATGGAACTGGGAACGGGTGATGTGCATTAGGTTTACGGTCAAGAGTTGAAACGGATAGCCATCCCTATTTTCTTCATAATAGCCAGGAAGGGGTGATAACTTGGCCTCTCTGACGCCAGGCGGTGCTACCGCCTTTTCGGCAAGTTGGGAACAAAACTCTATCCTGCCCGAAGGTGTGGGGTAGATGTCCTTCGGCCTGACCCTCATCTTCAAAAATCCCTCCTGCTCTAGTTCTTCCAGGGTAAACCCTACAGCCTTACTCCTGGCGAGGAACTCTCTTACGACCTCCCGTTCAGGGGGAAATATTTCGTCGGACTCCAGGCCCAAGACCCCGGCCAACTCCCTGAAGACCTGATAATTAGGCTTCGCCTCCCCAAGTGGCTCAATAGCCTTCTGGTTTACCGACATGTAATTATGGTAATAACAGACGTGTACATCAAAGGACTCCAGGAAGCTCGTGGCTGGCAGGACAATGTCGGCATAACCACAGGTATCGTTCAGGAATAGGTCGTGTGCTACCACAAACAGGTCTTCCCTCTCAAGCCCCCTTTTCACCAGGTTCTGATTGGGGAGGTTTACCACGGGATTGGTGTTGAAGACAAAGAGGAATTTTATCTCCCCCGTCTGGAGTATCCGTCCCAGTTGGGCCATGTTATACAAATGCGGATTTTGGAATTCGGATTTTGGATTTTGGATTTTGGAATTCCGCACCCCGCATTCCGCATTCCGCATCTTGGTGAGATGGCTCCCTTGAAGGAAACCCAAGTCTAACTCTCTGTCGGTATTGCTATAATGCACACGGAATCCGCCGACTAGCGGTGGTAGTAAGGCGATGGCCCTCACCGCCTCCCCGCCGTAGAGGTGTTTCTGTATGCCGAAGCCCAGGTGTATGAAGCTGGGCCTCAGACGGTACATATCCTCTGCCAGTTCTACTATGTCTCCCCTGTGTAGCTCCGTAATCCTTGAGACCCTCTCAAGGTCAAACTCCCTCACCACCTCCAGGAACCGTTCAAAACCATAGGTGTACCTTTCAACGTGAGTCCGCTCATAAAGCCCCTTTGATATAAGGTAGTTCGCAATCCCCAGGGCCAGGGCACCATCGGTGTTGGGCTTAATGGGGAGGTGTTTACCGAGTTCGCAGGTCCTCATGGGGTCTATCGTGTAGAACTTTGCCCCCTTTCTGACGGCCTGCTTGACCAGGTTGTGACCGTGCAGGTTACTCCACGGGCCGTTCAGACCCCAGTGGATGATGAGCCTGGAGTTAAGTATCTCTTCCGGGTCTATACCCCAGTAGCCTCCGTAGACGTACTGGAGGGCTGTCCTGCCTGCCAGGGAACAGACGGTAGGGGAACACTTGCTGGTACCAAGGGCATTAAAGAGACGCTGTGAGAACTGCTTGTTGAGGAGCCCCATGTGGCCGAAGTAATCAAAGGGCAGGATGGCCCCCGGGCCATGCCTTCCCTGTACCTCCTCTATACGGCGGGCAATCTCCCCGTAGGCCTCCTTCCAGGTTATCCTCTTAAAGCTGCCTGTGCCTTTCTTACCCACCCTCTTGAGTGGATACAGGAGTCTTTGGGGAGAATACACGAATTTAAGGGCGTTCTGTATCTTCCAGCAGAGGAAGCCACGGGTTATGGGATGTCTCGGGTTGCCCTGTAACCTGACTGCTTTTGACGGGAGTGGCCCTGCCACCTTGCCATTCTCAACGGTAGTGAGGATGGAACAGGTATCGTAGCAGTCTCTGGGGCATGTATTATATGTAATCATCGTATATAAACAGGCAGAGCCCAGGTGATGTCCCCCGCCTTATGTAGGGCAGGTTTCAAACCTGCCCTACTACAAAACCCATGCTAACAAAAAGATGAAAAGATTGTCAACCTCACCAGCCACCTGGGCTATAGAGGTAGGGGGCTCTGTCCTCTGCCTCAGAAGGGATAAGAAAGAGGTGATTCTGCTTGACCGTAGTGAAATGCTGGTGCTATAAAAAAGATGTAGGGATTGGATATTCAGGAGGTGACTGAAGATGGGGAAAAACTCCTAGCATTACTGGAGAGAATCATAGAGATAGTTGCGCTTATCTTCACCGGTCGCTGGCGACCTGTACCGCCGGCATAAAGTAAATTTCAAATCGCAAGGGATTGGAAGGCTGCCCAAATCCGCCTCAGGCGGATGGGTAGCCTCCATTTTTTGTTTCGCTTATTTTACCAATTTCACCTTAAGAAAAATTCCTCTATCCTCAATATCCTTTCCAGGGAAGCTTACTTCGGGAGAAGAAAGGATCTCCTCAACCGTTTTTAAGGTCAAAGAAGAGTGTACCCTTACCACGTAAAGAAAGAAAAGAGAGAAAAGCCAGCCATATTTAACCTGAAACCTGCGTGAAAATGGGCTAAATTTTGAGTTTTTCAATCTTCTTTATAGCGTATTCAAATGCATCTTTGTACAAGAAATTAGCTGGTAGTTTTAAGGTAGGTCTGTTGCCAGACCTTATAAGTTCACCTGGAATTAAAAGTAACCGAGACCTTAAGGTCTTAAGCGTCATGTTCTGAAACTCCTCTGGTAGAC
>FWPU01003022.1_pt1 | contig 44098 bp, 41 predicted proteins | sample 2228361 | NCBI WGS metagenome assembly FWPU01 (sample SAMEA103939777, study PRJEB20133) | metagenome | reverse complement strand
CTCAAAGTTATTTTTCACTCGCTCCTTCCCTAAACCTTCCCACCCCAGGGAATTCCCCCCCAAGGGCGACCTCCTTCCTTTCGGTATCGGTTAGTGTAACACTCGATCCAAAGTTGTCAAGATCCTCTTAAGGCATATCCCACACCTGATTGCGGCATTTGCCTTACCTGCTCCATTTTAAGGATCAAAAAAGCCCGCTGATCCTGCCATCCTCATCGATATCCAGCCGTTCAGCCGCAGGCTGTTTGGGCAACCCAGGCATGGTCATGATATTGCCGCAGATCACTACCAGGAATTCGGCTCCATGAGCAGGTCTAACTTCCCGGATCGTCAATGTATATCCTGTGGGAGCGCCACGCAAATCAGGGTCACAGGCGAAAGAGTACTGGGTCTTGGCAATACAGATCGGATAATGGCGATACTGCTCGCTGAGCCGGTCCAGCTGCTGCTTTACCCTAGATTCTGCGGCGATCTTAGCAGCACCATAGAGCTTGATGGCGATGGTTTCGATTTTTTCCCACAAAGGGAGATCGTCCTGATAAAGAAAACGGAAACCGGAGGGTTGCTCTACTGCCTGCAACACCTCGCGCGCCAGTTCTTCCGCACCTACCCCCCCCTCAGCCCAGTGACGGCAAACTACCGCCTTAGCGCCTAGTGCCGCAACCCTGTTCTTAATGCACGCAAGCTCATTCTCCGTATCGGAAGTGAAATGATTGATGGCCACCACGCACGGTAGTCCAAAATGTTCACGGATATTGCACAGGTGCCGTTCAAGATTCACGAAGCCGGCTTCGAGGGCGGTCAGGTTTTCCTGCTGCAGCGCTTCTTTAGATACCCCACCATGCATCTTCAACGCCCGCACTGTCGCCACCAGCACTACCGCATCCGGCCGGATTCCAGCCTTACGGCACTTGATGTCGATGAACTTCTCAGCCCCTAAATCAGCGCCGAAACCCGCTTCGGTCACTACATAATCGGCCATCTTGAGCGCAGTCTTGGTAGCGATGACCGAGTTGCAACCATGGGCAATATTGGCAAATGGTCCGCCGTGGATAAATACCAGGTTGTTTTCAAGTGTCTGAACCAGATTTGGGCGGATGGCGTCTTTGAGCAACACCGCCATCGCCCCCTGAGCCTTCAGATCCCTGGCGAAAACCGGGTCTCCGGCGCGAGTGTAGCCCACCAACACATTGGCGAGGCGCTGTTTCAGCTCTCCTAGGGATTCAGCAAGGCACAGGATAGCCATGACCTCGGAAGCCACCACGATATCGAAACCATCCTCGCGCGGTACGCCATTGGCCTTGCCCCCCAATCCCGCAAGGATATGCCTGAGGTTGCGATCGTTCATGTCGATCACCCGCCGCCAAGCCAGTTGGCACACGTCCAAATCCAGCGCATTACCATGGTAGATGTGGTTATCCGCCAGGGCGGAGAGCAGGTTGTGGGCGGCTCCGACCGCATGAAAATCGCCGGTAAAATGAAGATTGATATCCTCCATCGGCACGACCTGAGCCCGCCCACCACCGGTAGCCCCTCCCTTGATGCCGAAACAGGGGCCTAATGACGGCTCACGCAGGCAAATCAAGGCCTTCTTACCGATACGATTCAGGGCATCCCCAAGCCCCACGGTTGTGGTGGTCTTCCCCTCACCAGCGGGAGTCGGGCTGATAGCAGTCACCAGAATCAATTTGCCGTTTGGGCGACCTCCAAGGCTTTGGATATAGTCCAACGACAGCTTGGCTTTATAGTGACCGTAAGGGTCCAGATGGGCAGGATCGATGCCAAACTTCTCTTGGGCCAGTTCGACGATGGGGCGCATTCTCGCCTGTTGAGCGATTTCGATGTCAGAGAGCATTGTTTTCTGTCCTCCGCGAGGAGCCGAAGGTGTGATTAACCAGGGAATTGGCACCTGCTTGGGTTTAACCGGACTATTGTCAGGCCTCCAGCGGCGGGAGTTTCACCACCTCCTTGAGCTTCGCGATGTGGCGCACACCGTCGCCATCGACGACCTCGATGCTGCGCAGGCCTTCAATGTCTTCGTCGACGTAGACTTCCTTAGGTCGATGAGCCAGATGATCGATCCCTTCCAGGACAAATTCAATGATATCGTCCTTTGGATCGTAACTCACCCCGTAAAAAGGCACCCATTCGGCTTCTAACTGATCCCCCAAATTTATCGCCGCCACCTCGAGTTCCACCCGATTGGCCCTAAGGTGTTTGGAAATGTTGTCGAAATAGGTTTCCCATTGGGATTTGGGCATTGCACGAATTGCCATGGCACAATCTCCTCGGTTGTCAAACGTTGTCCCCTATATGGGGGTTGAAGCCCGGAATCACAACCCTCTAAATGCAATGGGGTGGCTTGGGCAGTCCGGCCAATTTGCAGGCGTATTTCAGCGGCCCTTTGGGGAACAGGCGATGAAGGTAGCGACTGCTGCCCTTCTCTTCCCCTAAGGTCTGCCCCACCGCCTTGACGAACATCCGCATGTTGGGCAAGTGTTGGACACGCAGATAATACGCGCGCACAAAGCGTATGATCTCCCAATGGGCATCGGTCAAGGTCATCCCCTCGCGCGCGGCCAAGGCAGTCGCCACCGTCTCATCCCAGTCGCGGTGATCGCACAAAAATCCATCGCCGGTCAGCATTACTGACCGACCTTCGACCTCCAGAATCACCATGCCAGAATACGAGCATAAGCGACGGTCAAATCCACGAATCCCTCGAAATCCACCGGGGTGATCTCCAGCAGCACCCTTTCCATGGCGATCCCTCGTGCCTCCAGGTCCGGGATAAGCGCATAGCACGCGGCAGGACTCGCCCGGATGCTGTCGGCAACCGGGCTTTCATGACAAGCACCGTATACTGCACCAGCGAGAAGCAGCAGGGCATCCCCCTTTCCCAGCCGCGCCAGGCATTGGGCCAGATCCAAGTTAGTGTAAGGGGAACGCGATACCAGGTGCAAAACGCCCATCGTCAATCTCCTAACACCCGGTCGTATTCCTGCAACAAGCCGGCCAGACGCGCCCGCGGCAATAGCCGCACCGGCAGCGCCAAGTCCGCCACATCCAGCCCCCGCTCGGCCAACGACTCGCTTTCCACCCAAGGCGGATCGATGCCGTATATTTCCAACGCCTGCCACATCGCCGCAATGTTTTTCTGCCCCAGGATTTCCGGATGCTGGGCCTGGTGGAGCTGCCAAATCCCATCCTCCAACAGCACGACATCCACCGCCTGATCGAAAGCCGCCAGGGTCAAGAGCAAATCCAAAGCTTCCTGGGCACGCCCGCCTTCATAAGGGGCAGTTCGGATGACCAACAGATAACGCATCAGCCAAATACCAGCAAGCGGTCGGTTTCGAGCATGGATTCCACCAACAAGGCCAGGCCAGCGATCCGAAACCCGGGCGCAAGCGACGCCTCCGCTTCCGGGGTCAAGACCCCTCGACGCTGAGCGGCCGCCGAGCAAACCACCAGATCCACCCCATGGGCATCGGCTAGACTGGTCCAACGTGCCACCTGGTTGGATTCATCCGCAGGCGGGGCAGCGAATCTGAGTGCGTGGTACACTCCGTCACCATAGAAGAACACTCGTCGCACTCGATGCCCCTTGGCTAGCGCCGCCACTGTGAAACGATAGGCAAGCTCTGCCGCTTCGCTGGCATAAGGGCTGACGTTGACCTGGATCGTAAACTTAAGGAACCCGGCCGCCCTGACTACGGTCTCTTGCTCGTCCATTTTCAAAGGCTCGCTTACATGTCGTTCGTTCGCACGATCATCCTAGCCTGGCTGTTTTCCGTCTCTCCGGAGCCTGCAGCTTTAGCTGAGTTGCCCGACATGGGAGCTCCCTCCGATACCGTCTTCAGCCCGGATGAGGAGAAGCACTTGGGGGAGGCCTTTTATCGCAACCTGCACCAACATTTGCGCATCAACCAGGATCCGGAAATTCAAGATTATATCGCTTCTGTAGGCGGGCGCCTGGTCGCCCACAGCGAGATGGCAAACCGGCCGTTTCACTTTTTCGTCGTCATGGAGCCAGAGATCAACGCCTTTGCCGGTCCTGCCGGCTATATCGGGGTCAACAGCGGGTTGATCCTGGCCACTCAGTCGGAAGGGGAACTGGCGTCAGTGTTGGCGCACGAAATCGCCCACGTCACCCAACATCACTTACGACGGGCGTTTGCCGCCGCCAAACGCATGACCCTACCGCTGGCCGCGGCCACCTTGGCTGCCATCCTGATCGGCATCCAGGTACCGGAACTGGGACAGGCCGCCCTCATCGCGCTGCAAGCAGGAGGCATCCAGCAGCAAATCAATTTTACCCGCAGCCACGAACAGGAAGCCGATCGCGTCGGCATCCAAATACTTGCCGCCAGCGATTTTGATCCGCGCAGCATGCCCTCATTTTTCGAGCGCCTGCAGCAATCGACCCGCTTCCTGGGGCAGGATATCCCTGAGTTCCTGCGAACCCACCCGGTCACCAGTGCACGCATCGCCGACACCCGTGCCCGCGCCGAAACCTTTCCCTATCGCCAATATCCCGATTCGCTTGGCTATCTTCTGACCAAGACTAAATTGCAAGTCCTGACTGCCACCGATCTGACCGCGTTGCAACGGAGCTTTCAGGCGCAACTGAAGCAAGGGACCCAAGCCCAGCGGGCTGCGGCCAGCTACGGCTTGGCTTTGACCTTAAAGGCCCAAAACCAACTCGAGCCCAGCCGGCAATTATTGCAGGCCCTGGTCGACCGATCTCCTGACCAACCTCAATTCATCCATGCCCTGGCCCAAGTCGAACTCGCCCTGGGCCAAACCGAGCAGGCCCTCAATTGTTACCAGGCCGCTCTTAAGCGTTTTCCAGCATCGCGCGTGCTGCAATTGGAATATGCCAGCTCTCTGTTGGAGAACGGTCATTTTCAAGCGGCGCGCCAACTTCTGCAGCCTCTCATTTCCACTCAGGCGCTTACCCAACCGTTGCTGTTCAAATTGCTTTCGCGCGCCTATGCTGGCCTTGACAACCCTGCCGAAGCCCAACGCTATCTGGCCGAGTACCATTACACCACCGGTGATCTGGAGGAGGCGATCGAGCACGCCACCTTGGCGTTCAAGATGGCCAAAGGCGACCGTATCCTGGAAGCAATCACCGACCAGCGCCTGCGCTACTTCCAGGCCGAAGACAAAGCCCGCAAGCAACGCTAGCTGAGAGATTCCCCCCGGGCTAAATGCGGCAGGTTCCCTTCCAGCCCCATGGCATACCGCATTACCGCCAAGCGGGCCGGATGCAGCCTTTGGGCCAAATTTAATCCCAGGTTGCGCAGCAGCTTCAGAGGTAAGGATGGAGTGCCAAACACCCGGTAAAACAGATCCATAGCGGTCATCATAGTCAGGTTGTCGCGCCGGCGCATCGCCTCGTATTCCCGCAGGATGCTCAAGTCGCCAAAATCCTTGCCCTTTGCTTGGGCAGTCACCAATACCTGGGCTAGGGCTGCTGCATCCAGCAAGCCGATATTGACCCCCTGGCCTGCCAGCGGATGAATCATGTGCGCCGCATCTCCAATCAGGGCTACGCCCCCTTTGACATACCGCTGGGCGTGCTGGCGTCGCAAGGGGAAACTACCCCAATCGAGGATCTGTACTATATCCCCTAACTCACGCGGGAACGCCTCATACAGGGCGTTCAATAGTTCGCCGTCGTCAAGGGACTGGAGCCTACGCACCTCCTCTGGACGCTGGTACCAGACCAGCGAAGCATGGGGACCCGGCAGGGGCAAGAACGCCTGGGGACCGTTTTCGGTGAAGCGCTGCCAGGTAATATCCTGCTGGCCGTAGGCGGTTTCCACCGTCAACACCAGCGCCGATTGCTCATAATCCCACGCCGTGATACCGATATCGGCAGCCCGCCTGACCTGAGAGCAACCGCCGTCGGCAGCGACCAATAACCTGGCCTTCAGCTGACTGCCGTCATCCAGTTCGATTGCTGAACCTTGGGGGCGATAGTCGATGTGGAGAGGTCTTGCCGGGCATAATAAATCGATATTGCCAAATTCCGCCAGGCGCTGAAGCAATCCCAGCTGGATCAATCGATTCTCAATAATGTACCCCAATTCCGGATACTGAACGTCGCGGCTACGGAACTCGGTGCCATCAGTGATCTCCCATACCTTCATGCGCCGGAAAGGACACAGGCGCATCGCGGCGATGTTATTCCACGCCCCGACCCCTTCAAGAATCCGGCGGGATGCGATGCTGATGGCCGATACCCGCAAATCCAGCGGCTGCCCGGATTCGAAGGGTTGCGGGCGCTGGCCTTCGATCACCGCTATGCTCAGCGGCGTATTTCCAAGCGAACAGGCCACCGTGGCCCCGACCATTCCTCCCCCCACGACAATCACGTCATAGTGCCTTGTCATGACTGTATCCTCCCGGGTTTGGCCAGTAGTTAACAAAGCAAAAACCCGAAGACGACATTGCCGGCTTCGGGTTAATCCAATCCCTGCCCACCTCGATGGGGTCGGGTAGCAGGGACGCATCGCTGCGTCCCCGCCCCCTAAGAACCGTACGTGCGAGTTTTCCCCGCATACGGCTCAAGCCTCTGCATAGCCCCTTACAGAGGAGCCGGCAGTTCCCTTTTAAGGACTGCCTTTGCGATACGCGTTTGCAGCTTTCTGACGTCAAAGTCGGAGGCCGCACCAGTTGCTATTGCAACCGTCATTTGCCTGTCCTCCTTAGATAGGTTCTGCAAACTCTCTCGCAAAGAGAGCCCCGGCGGAAGTCAGCACCCCTTCAGGTCTGGGCAATCGTTTCATCCCCTATCCGATCCATTACAGATCGGCCTTCGCTTTCTCCGCCATCCTCTGCCCGCTGCGGTCTCAGCTTCCCTTACAGGTCGCTTTGTCCTACCTTGGACACCGCATCGGGTTTACCACGTTCCGTTCACATAACAGGACACTTGACCGACATACGGTTTGGATGAGCAAGTCCTGCTCATTTGGCCATCCGGAATTCCCCTCCGCCAGTTCCGCCTTACGGCTTGTAGAGCCGATCCCGCTCCTTAGGCTTTCGGAGTTCCTTTCACACCAACCGTTTGCGGTTGTGACTATTGTGTGAACGGCTTTCGCCGCTCGTATGACTCATAGTTTCCTATGAGCCATTCATTGTTTTGCCACTCTTAACAGTGGTGGCTAGGCCAGGCACCTAAGCGCACTCGTGTCGCACCGGATATTATGCCTTAAAGCTTTATGCGAACTGCCGACGTGGCCGGGAATTCTCACGGGGACGGGCTTCATTGACGCGCAGGGCACGTCCTTTCAGATCCTGGCCGTCGAGATTTTTGATCGCAGCATCCGCTTCCGAATCTACCGGCATCTCCACGAAACCAAAGCCCTTGGAGCGGTCGGTATAGCGATCCTTGATAATGCGGACGGAAGACACTTCTCCAAATCGAGAGAATGCGGCGCGCAGCTCATCTTCGCTCAGCTGGTATGACAAATTACCTACATAGATATTCTTCATTGCTATAACCCTATTGAAAAACCACGCCATTTTCATCATTATTGATCGTCAAGCCGGCCAATGGCGCGAAGACCAGCCTTCCGAGTCCAGGGCAGGTGCCCGAGTTTTTGGTATTTGTCCGCAATCTAAGCTGCACAATGCGACCTGCAGGGGTCGCGCGTGCCAAGCTGAGACAATAAGCGGGAGACAACCCAGTAGCGACGTTAGCCCCATCAGGGGCGGTGGGAACTCCGGCTTTTCGACCGGAAGTTCGGAGACGAGGAAATCCATAAAGCATCAGGTCGGGTCAGATGAACATAAGAGTATTGGACTCAACCGATAAATGCAAGGATTATCTGTGGAAATTCAATAAAATTTCTTTGGCCCGATTGATTTGGGCGGCGAGAAAGTCTGAACCACCGCGATCGGGATGGACTTTCTGCATCAAGCGGCGGTGGGCGGCGATGATCTCCGCGCGCGTGGCGCCGGGCTTGAGCCCCAAAATCTCATAGGCCTCGGCGATGGATTCAGGCATTGCTCCACGGCGGCCACCGAAAGCACCGGCATCAGCCCGCGCTCGCTGTTGCCAAATCCGCGCAAGCTGCGGCCACCAGCGGAGCAAATAGGGCAGCCCCCGGATGACCACCACCCCGATCGCCCCAAGGACAGGCAGTAGCCAGCTGTGGGCTAACAGTGCCAGCAGGATCAAAGCCGCGGCCAGGCAAATGCCGCCCCGGCCGCGCAGTTTCGCCATCACCTCCTGAGGCGGCTTCTGCATGAACCAACGCAAGCCCCAGAGCAGAAAAGCGAGCAGCGCTAAAATCAACAAGATGCGAATCATGTTTTCGACTCAAGTCATGCCTGGATCAAAATGATATAGTACGCGCCCATGACAACCATCCGTACCTTCGCTTACCTGTGGCTAGTCTGGATAGGCCTTTTGAGTGGCTGCGAGGGTCCACTGAATAGCCCTTACCCTGCTTCCGAACAGCACCGGAATATTCTCTACTCCGCGTTCATCGAACATCCCAAACATTTGGATCCGGCGGTAGCCTACAGCGTCGATGAATACAGCCTGATCGCTCAGATTTACGAACCACCCTTACAATATCACTATCTGAAACGCCCCTATGCCTTGACCCCGCTCACCGCCACTGGGATGCCAGAAGTCACTTACTTCGATGCTCAAGGGAATGCTCTCCCCAAGGATGCACCGGCAGACGAAATCGCTTTCAGCGAATACCTGATCACCATCCGTCCAGGCATTCGCTTCCAGCCCCATCCGGCGTTTGCCAAGGATGCCCAAGGAGCTTTCCACTATCATCACCTCACCGACGAGTTGCCAGCAAGCATTCGCAGACCATTGGACTTTCCCCAGCAGGGCAGCCGCGAACTGACCGCCGAGGATTACGTCTATCAGATCAAGCGTCTCGTGCACCCGCAGATTCACTCTCCGATCGCTGGCTTAATGCAAGGCTACATTGTTGGATTGGCGGAATTCGCCCAACAGCTCGAACGCCGTTATCGAGCAGCAAAACCGAAAGGATTCTTTGATGTGCGCCCTTATCAGATCAGCGGGGTTCGGGTTCTGGACCGCTACCGCTATGCGATCCGCATCCGCGGCAAATATCCGCAGTTCAGATACTGGCTGGCGATGCCATTCTTTGCCCCGATACCCTGGGAAGCTGACCAGTTCTATCATCAGCTGCCATTGATCGAACGCAACCTCACCCTGGACTGGTACCCGGTGGGCACCGGACCTTACCTGCTGGCCGAGAATAATCCCAACCGGCGCATGGTGCTGGTCAGAAACCCCAATTTCCACGGCGAACCCTACCCCAGCGAAGGCGAGGCGGACGATGCCGCCCGGGGACTGCTCGCCGACGCCGGCCGCCCGCTCCCCTTCATCGATGAAATCCAGTATATTCTGGAGCGAGAATCGGTTCCCGCCTGGAACAAATTCTTGCAGGGCTATTACGAAGCTTCGGGCATAGGCTCCGACAGCTTCGATCAGGCGATCCGCTTTGGTACCCAGAATCAGGCCGAACTGACCGATGCTCTCAAGGCCAAGGGGATTCAGCTCCAGACCGCGGTCGCCCCGTCCATTTTCTATCTCGGCTTCAACATGCTCGATCCAGTGATAGGTGGATTGGAGGAACCCAAGCGCAAACTACGCCAAGCCATCTCTATCGCCATCGATTATGAAGAATACATCTCCATTTTCCTGAACGGCCGGGGGCTTTCAGCCCATGGCGTATTGCCGCCAGGAATCTTCGGCTATCTGGAAGGTCCTGAAGGTATCAACCCTTACCTCTACGAGTGGCGAAATGGCAAGCCACAGCGCAAATCCATCGACTACGCCCGCCGCCTGCTCGCTGAGGCGGGCTATCCCGGCGGCCGCGACCCCAAAACCGGCCAGCCCTTGTTGCTTTATTTGGATACCCCTGGCGGGGGGCCTGAGGACAAAGCCCGCCTGAACTGGTACCGCAAGCAGTTCGAGAAGCTGGGGCTAGAACTGGTCGTCCGAGCCACCGACTACAACCGCTTCCAACAGAAAATGCGCACCGGCAACGCCCAAATATTCACCTGGGGTTGGAACGCCGATTACCCCGACCCGGAAAATTTCTTTTTTCTGCTCTATGGCCCAAACGGCAAGGTCAAACACGGCGGTGAGAACGCGGCCAACTACGCAAACCCCGAATTTGACCGCCTGTTTGAACGGATGCGCCACCTGGACGATACCCAGGAGCGTTTGGAACTCATCCAAACGCTTCAGACCATCCTTCGCCGCGATGCCCCCTGGGTGTTCGGCTTCCATCCCAAAAATTTTACTTTGTATCATGGATGGCTCTCCAACGTGAAACCGAACCTGATGGCGACGGGCACCCTCAAGTATCTGCGCCTGGACTCGGACCAGCGGGCAGCAGCGCGCAAGCTTTGGAACCAGCCAATCTGGTGGCCGTTAGGCCTGCTCTTGTTCGGCCTGGTGGCAGCCTGTCTGCCAGCCTGGCTTGAGTTTCGCAAACGGATGCAGGAGGCCGCGCTGACATGACCGCCTATCTGCTGCGCCGCATTTTGTACGCATTCCCGATCCTGATCGGGGTCAACGTAATCACTTTCGTGTTGTTTTTTGTGGTCAATCCGCCCGATGATATGGCCCGAATGCAGTTGGGCCATAAACACGTCACCCAGGAAGCCATCGACAAGTGGAAACACGAACGCGGCTACGACCTGCCCTTGCTTTTCAATTCAAACCGCCGAGGAGCAGAAAAATTCACCCGCACGATTTTCTTTCAGAAATCGGTCAATCTGTTTCTATTTCGCTTTGGGCGCTCCGACAGCGGCCGCGACATCGGCGCCGACATCAGAGAGCGCATGTGGCCTTCTCTTGCCATTGCGGCACCCAGCCTGGGGTTGGGCCTTCTGACCCACGTCAGCTTTGCCTTACTGGTGGTATTCTTTCGCCGCACCTATCTAGAATTTACAGGCCTTGCCGCCTGCGTCGTTTTGATGTCGATCTCAGCTCTATTCTATATCATCGCCGGCCAGTATTTGTTCGGCAAGGTCATGAAGCTGGTACCCATCTCCGGCTACGCCGGTGGGTTGAGCGCGGTCAAATTCGTGATCCTGCCGGTGCTGGTGGGGGTGGTTTCGGGAATCGGTTCAGGCGTGCGCTGGTACCGCACCCTGTTCCTGGAAGAGATCGAAAAGGACTATGTCCGCACTGCCCGCGCCAAAGGATTAGCAGAGCCTCAAGTATTGTTCCGCCATGTTCTCCAGAACGCGTTGATCCCGATTCTCACCGGCGTGGTCGCCATCCTACCCCTCCTGTTCCTGGGCAGCCTCCTGACCGAGTCCTTCTTCAGCATTCCGGGACTGGGAAGTTACACGATCGACGCCATCAGCCGGCAGGATTTCGCCATCGTTCGTTCGATGGTGTTCTTGGGATCGGCACTTTACATCCTGGGACTGGTGCTGACGGACATTTCCTACACCCTGGTGGATCCTAGGGTGCGCCTCAAATGACCTTAGTAGTTTTGTGGACGGATGCCCTGCTGTTTCTGCTTACGGCCGGCATCGCCTTGCTCGTGATCTATGCTCGCCGTCAGGAGCATCTGCGCCGTCCTTGGCGCAAGATCGTCCGTAGCCGAACCGGCATGGCGGCTTTGACCGTGCTGCTTGCTTTTACCGCGATCGGCCTGATGGATTCTATCCATTTCCGCCGCGCCGAAAACGGTCAGGTGCTGAGCCTGTTCGACTTATGGGTCGAACCGCTAAGACTAAGAGCCGAGAAAACCTATTCCGCCCCCCTTGCCACCCACCTTTATGCACGTGAACTCCAGAGCCTGCCTGATGGGAGCATAGCCTGGACTTATCCACGGCTGAAACATGGCGGCGCCCACCTCAAAGACCCTGATGACAAATGGCCCGACATTGCCCTCACTGCCTTGCGTGGGAGCGTCAAGGGCGTGGGAGTTTGGCTGCTTTGCCTGGCAGCGGTGCTTCTATGCCGCGGCAGACCATCTCCTGGCCTTCCCTGGATGACCCTGGCTGCTGCCAGCGGGGGGATCCTGATCGCCGGTTTCACGATAGCTGAACTAAGCTTCAATTATCACGTCCTGGGAACCGATAAGATAGGCGAGGATGTGCTCTACCAAACCCTCAAAAGCATCCGCACCGGCTTGGTCATCGGCACCCTGACCACCTTGGTGATGCTTCCTTTCGCCTTAAGCCTTGGGGTCTTGGCCGGCTATTTCCGCGGCTGGGTGGATGATGTCATCCAGTATCTTTACACTACCCTGAACTCCATTCCCAGCGTGCTTTTGATTGCGGCTGCGATCTTGATGCTCCAGGTTTACATGGCCGCCCATGAAGAGCAGTTCGCAAGTTTAGCGGTGCGTGCCGACATGCGTTTGTTTTTTCTATGCCTGATCTTAGGCATCACCAGCTGGACCGGGCTGTGCCGGCTGCTGCGGGCCGAAACCCTGAAGCTGCGGGAGATGGAATACGTTCAGGCGGCACGGGCGCTGGGGGTATCCCACTTGATGATCCTTTTGCGCCACATCCTGCCTAACGTGTTTCATATCGTTTTGATCTCGGTGGTGCTGGATTTCAGCGGGCTGGTACTGGCCGAAGCAGTGTTGTCCTATGTCAACATCGGCGTCGATCCCGCCACTTATAGCTGGGGCAACATGATCAACAGCGCGCGCTTGGAACTGGCCCGCGATCCCATCGTCTGGTGGACCCTGGCTGCTGCTTTCGCGTTCATGTTTGCGTTCGTGCTCTCGGCCAACCTGTTCGCCGACACAGTCCGCGATGCCTTCGACCCGCGCCGGGCCGAAGAATGAGCACCCGATTTAAACCTTGACTGATTTGCCATGCCAACCTATCGAACTGTCATTCATCGTCCTCGCCTGCCACCTAAGTACCATATGCGGTTCGCTCAGCTGGGGCAGCTTGAGACTCGTCCGGGCTATTTGCTCCTGCAGCACGAAGGACCTCTGGAACTGGAATCTCTGCGGCGCGAACTTGCTTGTGATATCAATACCCTACCGCTAGACTTCGAGCCAGAAGAGACCCGCCTTTTGGTCACCGATCTGGATTCCACCCTGATCACCATCGAAACCATAGACGAGATCGCAGCGACGTTGGGTCTGCGCGCTCAGGTCGCGGCCATTACGTCCAAGGCCATGGCGGGAGCATTGGATTTTGCCGCGGCACTGAAGGAGCGGGTGGCACTGCTTGAGGGACTGCCGCAGGAAAAGCTGGCCCAGGTCTTTGAGGAGCGGATGAAACCGGCCCTGCAGCCAGGCGCCAGCGCCACCCTGACCTGGCTCAAGCAGCGCGGGATCACCACGGCGGTGGTCTCGGGCGGATTTACTTTCTTTACCGAGCGGCTGAAGGCCATGCTGCCTATCGATCAAAGCCTGGCCTGCGAACTCGAGGTCCAAGCCGGACGGCTCACCGGCAGACTCAAAGGCCCGATTGTGGATAAACACGCCAAAGCCGAGTTTCTCGCTTGCCTGGTCCACAAATTGGGTATTTCTCCAGCCCAAGCGGTCGCGGTAGGAGACGGGGCCAACGACGTTTTGATGTTGGAGCTGGCAGGGTTGGGAGTGGCCTATCATGGCCATGCCATCGCCCGCGCTCACGCCAATGCTTGGATCGATTACGGTGATTGGCGCGACCTGCGCTACCTGCTGGCACCATGACCGAACCGCTGCTATCCGTAGAACACCTTACCACCCAATTTCAGCGGGCTGGCCACACTGTCACTGCCGTGGATAGGGTAAGTTTTGCCATCCACCGCGGCGAGACCTTCGCTTTGGTGGGTGAATCCGGCTCAGGCAAATCGGTCACCGCCCTGTCGGTCATGCGCCTCTTGCCCCCCGAGGCCCGCATCACCGAAGGCCGGGTGATTCTGGATGGCGACGACCTGCTCAGGCTGCCGGAAGCGCGGATGAACCGCCTGCGCGGCAACCGCGTCGCGATGATCTTTCAGGATCCGATGACTTCGCTCAACCCGGTCCGAACCGTCGGCAACCAGATCGGCGAGGTCCTGGCCCTGCACCTGGGCTTCAAAGGCCGGGCGATGCGCCAGCGTTGCCTGGAGCTTCTACGTCAGGTCGGCATTCCCGATCCCGAGCAAAGGATAGACAGCTTCCCCCACCAGTTGTCCGGCGGTCAGCGCCAGCGGGTAATGATCGCCATCGCCTTGGCGGGAGAACCGGAACTCCTCATCGCTGACGAACCCACTACTGCCCTGGACGTCACCATTCAGGCCCAGATCCTGGACCTGCTCTGCAAACTCCAGCGCCAGCGTGGCATGGCCCTGTGGCTGATCACCCACGACTTAGGGCTAGTGACCGATCTGGCCGACTCGGCAGTGGTGATGCAAAGCGGCAAAATCGTCGACACTTTCCACAAGCGGGACGCGCCTCTGTTCGCTCATCCCACCCATCCTTATACGCGGCAACTGCTCGAAGCCCGGCCCAGACTGGACCGCTGTCTTGCCAATCCACCTGTGCCCAAACTGGGCCCCCCCCTGCTCCAAGTGAGAAACCTTAAGGTCTGGTATCCCATCCGCAGGGGGCTATTGAAGCGGGTCAAGGATTACGTACGGGCAGTAGACGAGGTGTCTTTTACCTTGTACCAAGGGCAGACCTTGGCCCTGGTAGGCGAATCCGGCTGCGGCAAAACCACCCTTGGCAAGGCGCTGTTGAGATTGATTTTACCCACCTCAGGGCGGGTTTATCTCGATGGCCAGGAACTGGATAGCTTACCGACCAAAAGCCGCTGCCGCACCCTTCAGATCGTGTTTCAGGATCCATTCTCAGCGATGAATCCCAGAATGTTGGTAGGCGATATCCTAGCCGAAGGCCTTAAGTCCTTACGCTCCGATATTCCTTCCAGACAACGAGTCGAACGGATCGAGCGCCTGCTGGAGGAGGTGGGCCTGCCCGCCGAAAGCCGCTTGCGTTATCCCCATGAATTCTCCGGCGGCCAGCGCCAGCGCATTTGCATCGCCCGGGCGCTCGCAGTCGAACCAAGGCTGATCGTGTGCGACGAACCGACCAGTTCGCTCGATGTCTCGGTCCAGCAACAGATTATCAAACTGCTCAAGGCCTTACAGCAGCGCACTGGGGTCAGCTATCTATTCATCAGCCACGACCTGGCCTTGGTGGCGGAAATCGCCGATCAGGTAGCGGTGATGCACCAGGGCAGAATCGTGGAACTGGGGGAAACCCAGCGAGTTTTGTTCTCCCCGCAGCATCCTTACACTCAAAAGCTCCTGGCTGCGCTGCCCGGCAAGCGTCTGGGTCAAGCACAAGACCTGTCACCAAATGACGCCCCCATCCCTCAAGCACAATCTGCAAAAAGCGCCAATTAATCATCAAGTCGAAGGCAATCTTCGACCCTCCCCATTCTTAGCCAGTGGAACTCTCCAGGTTAGCGGTGTGGTTCAAATACACTTTGATGCGTTGGCCTGGATACAGCACTTCCCCCAGTCGATCCTGATTCCAGTCGCGCAGATCCTGCAGGCGAACGCCGAAACGCTGGGCGATTCGATACAGGTTATCCCCTTCTTGTACGGTATAGCTAACCCAGCCGAGCAGATCGCTTTCCGGCCGGGCGACTATTACCCGCAAGCGCTGACCCACCCGCAAGGCACTGCTGGTTCGCAAGCCATTCAAGCGTGCCAATTGCCTGATCTCCATCCCATAACGGCGCGCCACTTCCCACAAGGTTTCCCCTGAACGCACGACGTGGATCTTTGCCTGGCGCGGCTGATTTTGGATTTGGCCCGCACCCCCGGTTTGCTTTACCAGAGTGGGGCGGGGTTGGATCGGATGGGCTACCGGAATCAACAACGCTTGCCCGGGCCGGACTTGATCGCCATCCAAGTGATTGACAGTCCGAAGAAGTTTGGGTGAGGTGGCGTAGCTTTGAGCAATGAGGACCAGGGTTTCTCCAGGACGGACCCGATGGCGTTCCCAGTGTATGCGTCTAGATTTCGGTAATTGGGCCAGCCGTTCTTCGAACAGTTCGACTTTTTCCAACGGCAGAACCAGGCGGTGGGGGCCATCGGGAGCGGTGATTCGTCGTCGGAAGCCGGGATTGAGCCGATGAATCTCCTCCAACGGAGTGTCCGCCAGCACTGCCGCCAAAGCCAGATCAATCTGCGACCCCACATCGACCCGGGCGTAGAGCGGACGGTTGGGGATAGACCTCAAGGCGATACCGTATTGTTTGGCATTCGCGAACAGATGCGCCACCGCCAACAGTTTCGGGACATAGGCTTTGGTCTCCTCCGGCAGGGCAAGGTGCCAGAAGTCGGTCGGCTGAAACAGGAGGCGATTACGCAGGATCGCTCGCGTCACCGCTCCCTCGCCGGCGTTGTAGGCTGCCAGGGCGAGCAACCAATCGCCGTCGAAATCGGCGTAGAGCTTTTTCAGATAGCGAATTGCCGCCCGGGTGGAAGCGTGGACATCGTGGCGCAGATCCACCCACTGGTTTTGCTTTAGGCCGTATTGTTCTCCCGTCGAAGGAATGAACTGCCACAGCCCGGCAGCCTGTTTGGGAGAGCGGGCATGGGGTTGAAAAGCACTCTCCACTATCGGCAGCAAAGCCAGTTCCCCAGGCAGGCCGTTGTGTTCAATTTCCTCCACGATGGTGTAGAGATAAGGCCTCGCCCGTTGTTGAATCCGATCGAGGTAATCAAGGTTGGCCGCATACCACTTCAGCTCCGCTCGGATACGGGGATGGTCGATCTTCGGTAGCTGGTAGAGAGCAAACAACCGCTCCCATAGATCGTTGCGACGGGTAGGTTGAGATTTCTTCTTCGGTTTGGTCGGGGGCGTGAATTCTGGATCACGCAATTTAACATTCAAGGCAGGCGGCTTGTTTGAGAACGCGTTAGTGGGTTTGATCGGCTGTTGGCTACAGCCAGACAGCGTAACCGCTGTTGCCAGTGGCAACGCGAGGATAGCTTTTTTCATCGTTCTTCCTCCCTTTTCCAGCAATCCCACTGGATTGTCGGCTATTATATTGCAAACTCTTCGATTGCCAACCCTAAAGCGTGTTTCACCATCGTTTATCCCCTCGCGTCCCCTCTCGTGTCGCTTTGTGCCAGTGGTATCAAACCCCCCTGGGACGTCGGCTTGGGCAATTGGAGGCAGGTTTCTTAAACCGCTCGATCAAGGTCCCTTATTCTTTCACTTTAGCCCAGTTGGGCAGAGTAGGTTGGGAAAAAAATTACTTGGACGGCGGTTATTTGCCGCACTTTTTCATAGTTGATGAAAATTCGGGTAAACTCGATCTGCCGCTCATACGCGCCCACTTGAACTCCTTGCCGTTGGCTTCAGAAAGCATCGACGTCTTGATCCTGCCCCATACATTCGAATATGCTCCCGACCAGCACCAGCTCCTGCGCGAAGTAGAACGGGTATTGAAACCTGAAGGGCAGGTGTTGATCCTGGGGTTCCACCCCTGGAGCTTCTATCGCCTGTACGCTTACTTCCCAGGCGGACATCACGCCGCCCCCTGGAGCGGCCGAGCGGTCAGCCAACACACCCTGCTGGACTGGTTGAACCTGCTCAACTTTGCCGCTGAGATATGCGCCCACTATGATTTCCACACCCTCCATACCCCCTCCCAGCACTGGTGCCGGGGCTATTGCTCAGCCATGTGGTACCTGGGTTACGCCATGCGAGCCATCAAGCGGACCTACACTGTGATTCCTATCAACCCCGTCGCAGAGCCATGCCCTGGCTGGGTACCAGGGATAGCCCCCACCGCCCAGAGGAGGATCGATGGCGCAAAACGACGGAATAGTTGAAATTTACACCGATGGCGCCTGCCGTGGTAACCCGGGCCCTGGTGGTTGGGGCGCACTGCTGCGCTATCAGGGCAGGGAGCGAGAGCTATACGGTTCGCAGCCCAATACCACCAACAACCGGATGGAACTGATGGCGGCCATCGCGGCCCTTGAAACGTTGAAATATCCTTGCAAGATCATTCTGAGCACCGACTCCCTATACCTCAAGCAGGGCATCACCGAATGGCTGCCCAACTGGATCAAGCGTGACTGGAAAACCGCTGCCGGCAAGCCGGTCAAGAATATCGACCTATGGCAGCGCTTACTTAAGGCGATGGCGCGCCATCAAATTCAATGGGAATGGGTGCGTGGCCACAGCGGCCATCCGGAAAACGAACGCGCCGACCGGCTGGCCAATCGCGCCATCGACGAATCGTTACCTCAACGGCAGACATCCTGATCATAAGGAGGACCCCATGCGCCAAATCGTGCTGGACACCGAAACCACCGGGCTCGATCCCCTGGCCGGCCACCGCATCATCGAAATCGGCTGTGTGGAGTTAATCGACCGCTGCTTGACCGGGAACCGCTTCCATGCGTACCTGAATCCCGAACGGGAGATCGACCGGGGCGCGATGGACATACACGGCATCGACAACGATTTTCTTGCCGACAAACCCCGGTTTGCCGAGATCGCAAGCGACTTTCTCGCCTTCATTAAGGACAGCCAGGTCATCATCCATAACGCTCCTTTCGACACCGGTTTTATCAACGCTGAATTGAACCGTGCAGGTCCCCAATTTGGTCGCATAGAGGACCACTGCGCTATTGTCGATACCCTAGTTTTAGCGAAACACAAGCATCCCGGTCAGCGCAACAGCCTGGATGCCCTATGCAAGCGCTATCAAATCGACCGCAGTCGTCGCGACCTTCACGGCGCGCTGCTCGACGCCGAGCTCCTGGCCTCGGTGTATCTGGCCATGACCGGAGGGCAAATTGCGCTAGGGCTGGACGGCGATCCAGTCGAAATCCGCCTTCGGAAAGCCCCAAGCAGCGGGCATCGCCCCCGCCCGACTTTGAAACTGGCAACTTGCCCGCAGCAAGATCTTAACGCCCACCTGGAGTGGCTCAAGGTCATCGACGAGGTCAGCGGCGGCAGGTGCCTATGGCTTGAGCACTAGCCTGGCTCGCCATTTTTGGCTATGCTACCTTGCGCCTTGAGGAGAGGTGGCTGAGCGGTTAAAAGCACCGGTCTTGAAAACCGGCGAGGGGAGACCCTCCGTGGGTTCGAATCCCACCCTCTCCGCCAAATAACGTCAACCAGCCTGCCATGCACTCACTATCAGTTATGGCTTGCGGTTGGGGGGTTTCAACTCGCTGGCGGCCAATACAACTTGCTAAACGAGGATAGCGACTAAATAATAAGCGGTCTGCCTCGGTGGTGGAATGGGTAGACACACGGGACTTAAAATCCCGAGGGAGCGATCCCGTGCCGGTTCGAGTCCGGCCCGAGGCACTAAAATTTTTATTTTTAAGGATAAACAACGATGGCAGGTCGCAATCATCTTTACGTCCCCGGCCCTACCAACTTGCCGGATGCTGTGCTCAGTGCCATGCACGTGCCGATGGAGGACCATCGGGCGCCGGACTTTCCGAAACTCGTCAAACCGCTTTTCGAAGATCTGAAAAAGATCTTCCGCACCACCACGGGACGCCCATTCATTTTCCCCGCCACAGGTACCGCCGGCTGGGAGATCGCCATGACCAATACCTTGTCGCCGGGAGATAAGGTTCTGTCCTATCGCTTCGGTCATTTCAGCCACCTGTGGATCCAGTCGGCCCAGCGCCTGGGACTGGATGTGGAATACTACGAAGTTCCTTGGGGGGAAGGGGTACCTTTGGATCACCTGGCCCAGCGCCTTGAGCACGACACCCACCACGAAATCAAAGCGCTCCTTATCTGTCACAACGAAACCTCCACCGGGGTCACCAACGATCTGGCGGCGGTTCGCAGGATCCTGGACGAGACCGATCACATGGCACTGTTCATGATCGACGGGGTCAGCTCCATCGGTAGCATCGAGTTTCGCATGGACGAGTGGGGTGTGGACGTGGCTTTGACCGGTTCGCAAAAGGGCCTCATGCTGCCGGCTGGCGGCGCTTTCGTCTGCTTCAGCCAAAAGGCGCTCGAGGCCCGCCACAGCGCTAGGCTGCCGCGCAGCTTCTTCAATATCGACGACCAGATCGCCAACAACGATGCCGGCTATTTCCCCTACACGCCCAACACCGCCATGCTTCACGGCTTAAGGCAAGTGCTCGACCTGCTGCTAGGCGAGGGGCTGGATCAAGTCCAAGCCCGCCACCGGCGCCTGGCCGAAGGGGTTCGGCGCGCGGTTCTGGACGGTTGGGGACTGAAGCTGTGTGCCAGGGAACCCAAGTGGTATTCGGACACGGTTTCTGCCATTGTGGTGCCGGAAGGCTTCGACGCCCGCGACGTGATTCATGTGGCCTATCATCGCTACCAGCTGTCCTTGGGTTCGGGGCTATCGCAACTAGCAGGCAAGGTGTTTCGGATCGGTCACTTGGGAGACGTCAACGAACTCATGCTGGCGAGCGCCATCGTCGGCGCCGAGATGGCGATGCGCGATGTGGGGATCGATTTGAAACCCGGCAGCGGCATTGCGGCGGCAATGGAATACTGGCGTGATACCTCCCCGCCGATGTCTACAAGATAATCCATCCTTCCTTACCCGCCACTGGCTGATCAACCCTGGCGCTGCACTAACCCTCCTTAAAAAGATGCCGACCTTCAAACAGACCCTGTTCGCCCTGATTCAATATCCTTTGCCCCATCATTTGCTGTCGCGCCTGGTGGGAAAATTCGCTCACTTAAGGTGGCGCTGGTTTAAAAATCTCCTGATCCGGGGATTTATCCGGCTTTATGGCGTGGCTCTGAGCGAAGCCGAAAGCCCAGATCCTGAGGATTATTCCTGTTTCGATGCATTCTTTACCCGTGCCCTCAAACCTGGCGCCCGCCCGCTCCCTGAAAACTCACAAGTCATCGTCAGCCCTGCCGACGGTACCCTCAGCCAGATCGGCGCTTTGACTGGCCAGTGGCTGATCCAGGCCAAAGGCAAGGATTACTCGGTGGCAGGCTTGCTGGGGGGAGATCCAAAGCTGGCCAGGCGGTTTGAAGACGGTGAGTTTGCGACCATTTATCTATCCCCCCGCGATTATCACCGCGTCCACATGCCCCACGCCGGTACCCTCAAGGAGATGATCCACATTCCAGGTCGCCTGTTCAGTGTCAATGAAGCCACTGCCGCGGCAGTGGACGACCTGTTTGGCCGCAACGAACGGGTGGTGTGTGTGTTCGATACCGACTTGGGTCCCATGGTGCTGGTGCTGGTCGGAGCGCTGCTGGTGGCCAGCATCGAAACCGTCTGGCACGGCGTAGTGACGCCACCGATGGGCGGTGAAATCCGGCGCTGGACTTACCCCGAACAGTCGATCCGGATGGAGGGGGGGGCGGAACTGGGGCGTTTCCACATGGGTTCCACCGTAATCGTCCTGTTCGGGCAAGGGGCGGTTCAATGGCTGGATCTTTACCCCGGAAAATGCGTTCGGGTAGGAGAAGCGCTAGCAAAGCCCAAGCCGGCATAGGGGGAGCTTAGAAATACAACCTGGCCGAAGCCTGGAAAATGTCGGGGCTGGCGCCTTGAAATTTGCCTTTGCTGATGTCCAACACGCGTACGTAATCGAACATCAGCTTGGCGTTGGGGTTGACGTACCAATTGAGGCCGGCGGTGAAGTTCTTCTCCTTGGCGCACAGGGGATTGGCGCAGTCGCCCAGATCTAGGGTGCTGTAACGGGCCGCCACTTCCCACGCGCCGACCCCGCCTTTGCCCACCACCCTGTGGGGATGGGGATTTTTAAACACCCCCTCCTCAAAATCGTATTCCCTGGGCTCGCCGGTGATCGTCCAAGTTCCCTGCACGTACCAACTGTCGAAGTCGCGGTCGTCCTGACCGAAGAGTTGGGCGCGCAGATACTCTCCCTGCAGCGAGAAAGGGCCATACAACACCGCCGCTTCCGGCATCAGGCGCACCACTGTGCGGGTGTCTGGCAAAGGACCGGTATCGATCAAGCGCACCGACTCACCCATGCGTGCCTCCGGCACCATGCGGAAGCGCACTGCGGTGGGGTCGTCGAATTTGAGCCAGGAACCGCCAAAGCCCAGGTGGACCACACGTCCCTCAGCGTGGATTGGCGCCAGCGTCACCCGGCCGGTGAACACCAGAGGATCGGAATCCTGATCCTTGCCGAATTCGTTGCCCGCCGCGCCCTTGCCGAACACCGCCGCCGAAGCGGTCCACAGCTCGTGACCATAGGTGTGGAGGCTCACTCCTACCCGACGACCGTCACCGCCGCCGCCGAAATCGTGGAAGACCCGGGTGCCCAAAGCGCGTTCGATGAAGGTCATGTCGTTGGAGCTCATGAGGCTCTCCAGACCCAGGGTTTCCTTGAATTGACCCACAGTGACTGAAAGCGGCCAGGCGTTGGGCAGATTCTGGAACCGGTAGCGCAGATAGATGTCGCGCAGCCCCTCATCGCCACCATCGGTAGTCGCAAAGTCATACTGGATCTTGAAATCCCAGGCTTTCCAGATAGTAGATTCCAGAGTCAGGCGTGCGCGGCGGATATCCACCCCATCCTCCAAAGGCGTGCGCTCCAGCGCGCCGTCATCGTTGCGGAAAAACCCGCCATTGACGTGGAGGCGGCCGCGCAAGCGCCATTTGAAATCCCCGTCGGGACTGGCAACCTCGAATTTGCCTTTGGTATTGATTACAGGGGCCTCTTGCGCCACTGCTTTGGCCTTTTCCTCCCGGCTTTCCTCTTGTAGGGCTTGCTCTACCTGCCGATAGGTCTGTTCATCGATGGTACCCTTGGCTTTGAGCGCCTTGAGCAGCTCCAACACCGCTTCGGACTCACCGGCAAGCCCTAACGACGGCAACAAGGCAAGACCCAAGGCCAGTTTTTTTTTATTTTTAAGCTGCATTTTCCCCTTCCTGAAATTTAAACAAAACATTATGCCAAACGGAGGAAGATGACAATCAAACAAATTGGCGGAAACCCAAAAATTGGAGCTGTTTCTTGCTAGCGACAGGGAAGGGATGGATGCCGGAGCACGTGCAATTGTGGTCCTTCGAGCGAGTTTGGCGGAGAGGGAGGGATTCGAACCCTCGATGGGCTTTTGGCCCATACTCCCTTAGCAGGGGAGCGCCTTCGGCCTCTCGGCCACCTCTCCAATGCATTCCGCTATTCGACTTCGGGTTCGCCGTCAGACAGTTCGGTATCAGCAATCGGTTCAGATCCCAGCGGCTGGACTGCCGATCCCCTTTCGCGCTTGATGCGTTCGTAGATTTCCTCCCGATGGACTGAGACATCCTTGGGCGCGTTGACGCCGATACGAACCTGGTTGCCCTTGACGCCAAGCACGGTGACCGTGACATTATCGCCGATGACCAGTGTTTCCCCTACTCTCCGGGTCAGAATAAGCATATGATCGTCCTTTCCGTTTACTGAAATCAGTCACGGCGCAAATCGCGCTAGCACTGAACGCAGTTCGATCAATTATAACACCTCATTTTTGAGGGGCAAATCCCATTCAAGCCGCCGGTGCCTTATCCAGTTCAAAGGTATCGTGCAGGGTACGCACCGCCAGTTCCAGATATTTTTCGTCCAATACCACTGAAATCTTGATCTCCGAAGTGGAAATCATGCGGATGTTGATTCCCTCCTGGGCGAGGGCCCGGAACATCTTGCTGGCGATGCCGGCGTGAGAGCGCATGCCCACCCCAACCAGCGATACCTTGACGATGCGGTCGTCGCCGCTGACCCTGCGCGCCCCCAGGCCGCGCTGTACTTGCTCGAGGAGTTCCAAAGCTTTGCGATAATCGTTGCGGTGGACGGTAAAGGTGAAGTCGGTGGTGTCGTCCTCGGCCACGTTCTGGACGATCATATCCACCTCGATGTTGGCATCGGCGATCGGCCCCAAAATTGCGGCGGCAATACCTGGACGATCGGGGACGCCCTCCACCGTCAGCTTGGCCTCGTCGCGATTGAAGGCGATGCCGGAAATCAACGCTTGTTCCATCGTTTCATCCTCGTACGTGATCAAAGTGCCCGGGCCGTCGACAAAGGTTGATAATACCCGAAGCGGCACGTTGTACTTGCCGGCGAACTCCACTGACCGGATCTGCAATACCTTGGAGCCGAGGCTGGCCATTTCCAACATCTCCTCGAAGGTGATCCGGTCCAGGCGCCTGGCCTTGGGTTCAACCCTGGGATCGGTGGTGTAGACCCCATCCACATCGGTGTAGATGCGGCATTCATCCGCCTTCAAGGCTGCCGCCAACGCCACCGCCGTGGTGTCGGAGCCGCCCCGGCCGAGAGTGGTAATGTCACCTTCCTCATTCACCCCCTGGAAGCCGGCCACCACGACCACCTTGCCCTGGGCCAAGTCTCTTCGAATGCGGGAGGTGTCGATGTCCAAAATCCGCGCCTTAGTGTGGGCTGCATCGGTGAGAATCCTAGCTTGAGCCCCAGTGTAGGAACTGGCCGGACAACCTTCGACCTCCAAGGCCATGCACAGCAGGGCGATGGTGACCTGCTCGCCGGTGGCCAGGAGCACGTCTAACTCGCGCGGATTGGGCCGATCCTGGATCTGCCGGGCCAGCCCCAGCAATCGGTCGGTCTCGCCGCTCATGGCCGAGACCACCACTACTAGACCATCGCCACGCTGCTTGGCTTGGATGATCTTGGCCGCCACGTGTTTGATCCGGTCAACCGTGCCGACCGAAGTGCCGCCGTATTTGTGTACGTAAAGCGCCATGTCGCGAGCTCACAAGCGCTCTCTGACCCAATCCCCCACCCCCGCCAGCGCCTGGCCCAATTTCTCCGGCTGGGTGCCGCCGGCCTGGGCGAAATCCGCGCGCCCCCCGCCACGACCGCCTACCTGCTTCGCGACGAAGTTGACCAACTCCCCGGCCTTGATCCGGCCGGTCAAATCCTGGCTGACCCCAGCCGCCAGAGTGGCCTTGTCGCCCTGGGCCGTCGCCAGCACGATCACCGCCCGCCCGAGCTTGTTTTTGAGTTGGTCCAACAGCGTGCGCATAGCCTTAGGATCAGCATCTTCCAACTTGGCTGCCAGTACTTTGACTCCATCGATTTCAACCGCCTGAGCCGCCAAATCACCGCCCACTTGGGACGCCAGCTTAGCTTTCAGGCGCTCCAGTTCTTTTTCCAGTTGGCGGTTTTTCTCCAGGGTCTGGCGGGCTTTGTCCTCAAGCTCTTCCGGTTTGCACTTGAACCACCCCGCCACTGCGTCCAGGCACCTCTCAGCCGCGTGCACCCAGCGCAGCGCCTGCTCCCCCGTGACCGCCTCGATCCGCCGCACGCCGGCGGCGATGCCGGTTTCGCTGACGATCTTGAACAAGCCGATGTCACCGGACCGTCGCACGTGGGTGCCCCCGCACAATTCCACCGAGAAATCGCCGATCCTCAGCACTCTGACTCGCTCGCCGTACTTTTCCCCAAACAGGGCGACGGCCCCAGCGGTCATGGCATCTTCTATTGCCATCACCTCAGCGGTGACCGGCTGGTTCTTGCGGATCTCGGAGTTGACCAGGCGCTCGATCTCCTCGATCTGTTCGCGGCGGAGCGGCTCAAAATGGGCAAAATCGAACCGCAGCCGCTCGGCATCCACCAGAGATCCTTTCTGCTGCACGTGCCCGCCCAACAGTTTCCTCAAGGCCGCATGGAGTAGGTGAGTGGCAGAATGATTGAGGGCGGTGGCGCGGCGCAGTTCCTCGTCCACCTGAGCAGTGCAGTCAGCCCCACGGTCGATGTGACCCTGCACCACCTTGCCCAAATGAAACCGCGCATCGCCCTGACTTTGGGTAGTCTCGACCCGGAACAAGCCAGAAGCGGTACGGATCTCGCCCCGATCCCCTACCTGACCACCACTTTCGGCGTAGAACGGCGTCTGGTCCAGGACCACTGCACCCAATTCTCCGGCCAGCAGGGTTTCGACCTGATCACCACCTTTCAAGAGGGCCAGGATCCTGGCTTTGGCCTCAAGTCGATCATAACCGACGAAGCGGGTCTTGGCATGGATCGGAATAACTTTGTGGTAATCGGCGCCAAAACCGCTCGCCGCCCGGGCCCGCTCGCGCTGTTCGGCCATGGCCTGGTCAAACCCTTGAAGATCAAGTTCCAGGCCGTGCTCTAGGGCGAAATCCCGGGTCAGATCTACCGGGAAACCATAGGTATCGTAAAGCAGGAAGATCAAACTCCCTGGAATGCGCTTGCCTTTGAGCTTTTGCAGGCTATCCTCCAAAACCCGCATGCCTTGCTCTAGGGTCTCGGCGAAGCGCTCTTCCTCGCGCCTGAGCACTTGTTCGATCTGGGAACGATTGGCAACGATCTCAGGATAAGCATCCCCCATCACCTCCCCCAATGGGGCGACCAATTGGTAAAAGAAAACCTCGCGGATACCCAGCCGATAGCCGTGGCGCACAGCGCGGCGGATGATGCGGCGCAGCACATAGCCGCGCCCTTCGTTCGAGGGCAGCACGCCATCGGCGATCAGGAAGGCTGCGGCGCGGATGTGGTCGGCGATCACCTTGAGGGAACTGCTGGTCAGGTCATCGGTGTGAGCCAGATCGGCGGCGGCCCGGAGCAGACGGCGAAACAGGTCGATGGCGTAGTTGCTGTGCACCCCTTGCATGACCGCAGCGATCCGCTCCAGTCCCATGCCGGTATCCACCGAGGGCTTAGGGAGCGGCGTCAAAGTCCCGTCGGGGGCCCGATCGTACTGCATGAACACCAGGTTCCAGATCTCCACGTAGCGATCACCGTCAGCCGCCGGCGAACCGGGCGGCCCCCCTGGAACCTCCGGACCATGGTCGTAGAAGATTTCGGTGCAAGGTCCGCACGGTCCCACATCCCCCATAGACCAGAAATTGTCCTTGGCGCCGATACGGGCAAAACGCTCGGGAGCGACTTTCATCTCCTTGAGCCAGATCTCAGCTGCCTCATCGTCCTCCTCGTACACTGTCACCCACAGCCTTTCCTTTGGGATCTCCAGCACCCGGGTGAGCAATTCCCACGCATACTGGATCGCTTCGCGCTTGAAATAGTCACCGAAGCTGAAGTTGCCCAGCATCTCGAAGAAGGTGTGATGGCGGGCGGTGTAACCGACGTTTTCCAGATCGTTGTGCTTGCCGCCGGCGCGCAGGCATTTCTGACTCGATGCCGCACGGGTATAGGGCCTAATTTCGCGCCCCAGGAAAATATCCTTGAATTGGACCATCCCGGCATTGGTGAACAGCAAAGTCGGGTCACCGGCTGGAATCAACGAGCTGGAAGGCACGATGGTGTGACCGCGCTCGCGGAAGTAATCCAGAAACAGGGTACGGATTGCCGAAGTCGTCAAAGTTTTCATGCCTCTCCCAACAGGGTGCGAATGTGCTCCGTCTTGAAACCGCGCTGTGCCATGAAGCGGTAGCGCCTGCCGTATTCACTGGCGGTTTGGATCGGCCGGTTTCCGTACTTGCGCAGGTATACCTCTCGGGCGGCCTGTTGCCAATCGATGGCCAGGGTGGCCAAAACCTGCTCAATCAAACCGTCGTCGATTCCTTTTGCCCTAAGCTCGAACTGGATCCGCACCGGCCCCATACCGCGCGCATGGCGCGCGTGGATAAAGCTCTCCACAAAGCGGCGCTCGTCCTGCCAACCGGCGGTCTGGAGTTCGGCGACGACCTGGCGGGCAAGGTCATCTGCAACCCCTCGTCCACGCAACTTCCATAGCAGTTCCCCGGCGCTGTGCTCGCGTCGGGCCAGGAATCTCAGGCAGAGGTTTTTTATTTTAGCGCGCTCGTCCGTCTCGCTCAGCCTCGTTTACTCCTCTAGCGGGGCTTCGGCGGCAGATTGGACCTCGGCAAGGGCGGTGCCAAAGACCTTTTCCCGGATTTTCTGCTCCAGCCCTCGCGCAGCTTCGGGATGTTCCTTCAAGTACTGGCGGACGTTGTCTTTGCCTTGACCGATGCGCTCTTGGCCGATGCTGTACCAGGCACCGGACTTCTGCACTAGACCGTGCTCGACCCCCAGGTCGATCAGCTCCCCTTCTTTGGAGATGCCTTCGTTGTAGAGGATCTCGAAGGTGGCGGTCTTGAACGGTGGCGCTACCTTGTTCTTGACCACTTTGACGCTGGTGTCGTTGCCGATGACTTCCTCGCCTTTTTTGATCGCCCCCGTGCGACGGATGTCTAGCCGCACCGACGCATAGAACTTGAGGGCATTGCCGCCGGTGGTGGTCTCAGGGTTGCCGAACATCACTCCGATCTTCATCCGGATCTGGTTGATAAAGATCACCAAGGTATTGGAACGCTTGATATTGGCGGTCAGCTTTCGGAGTGCCTGGGACATGAGCCTGGCCTGCAGGCCCACATGGGCATCACCCATCTCGCCCTCGATCTCGGCCTTGGGGGTCAGCGCCGCCACCGAGTCCACCACGATCACATCTACTGCCCCCGAGCGGACCAGCATGTCGACGATCTCCAACGCCTGCTCACCGGTATCCGGCTGGGAGATCAGAAGATCGTCCAGATTGACCCCCAGCCGCTCAGCATAAGCGGGATCCAAGGCGTGCTCGGCATCTACGAACGCCGCCACCCCGCCCTGCTTCTGCGCCTGGGCGATGGTGGACAGCGCCAGGGTGGTCTTGCCCGAGGATTCAGGACCGTAGATCTCGACGATCCGACCCCTTGGCAATCCTCCAATCCCCAAGGCCAAGTCCAAGCTCAGGGAGCCGCTAGGGATGGCTTCGATCTCGCGCACCAGGCCGACATCGCCCAGCCGCATCACCGACCCTTTACCGTACTGCTTTTCGATCTGCAACAGCGCCGCACTGAGCGCTTTGCGCTTGTTTTCGTCCAACATGATCTACTACCTATCAAATTTAGTTAAGCAATTATGGCCCAACTTAAGTATCGCTCATATCATCGCCATGATCTTAAGCAGCGCTGCCAAAAGCCCAATGGCGCCAAACAACTTCCAGGTCTGCAGATTGAGCGCACGGTATAAGTTCTTGATATCCGACTGGATGGTTTTGATATCCGCTTGGACCGCCCTGATATCCGCTTGAATTATTTCAAAGCGCTTGTCCATCGCCTCAAAGCGCCGGTCCACCGCTTCAAAGCGCTTGTCCATCGCCTCAAAGCGCCGATCCACCGCCTCAAAGCGCCGATCCACGGCCTCAAAGCGCCGGTCCATGTCCAGTTGAAGCGCTTCAAAGCGCTTGTCCATCGCCTTGAAGCCTTCGTACATCAGCTCCCGCTGATGCTGGAGCGCCTCTTCCACCCGTACCATGCGCTCGCGCAACTCCATCTCGTAAACCGCCACCGGCCTGCCGAGGCTCTGCTCTGCCAGCCATTCCCCAAGATGCGCTTTGATGAATTCGATATCCTCTTGCGCCAGCGTCATGGTTGCTCTTACTCCATCATGCCGTTCGCCGAGCTCCTCAGCCAGCTTGGCGTATATCGCATAAAATGCAGTATAGCATGGGCACAAGGCGTCCAGCCATGCCGCAAAAGCGGCCAGAACGACTTCAAAGCGTCAGTGGTTGACTTGCACCCCAACGGCCAAACACCCGATAACGAGACCCTTGCGGGCTAAGTTCCGAGGCCACCAAGCTAAACTCATGCACCGGCCAATGAATCGGCTCGATCTCGCAGCCAGCTACCCGTCTTTTCACCTTCCGCGCCAAGGTCAGGTGAGGCCGGAACGGGCGTTTTTCGGGTCTGAAGCCCAGTTTACGCACCCCTCGTTTCAAGGCCTCGACCAGTTCCGCCAAGGGTTCGGGAACGGCTTTCGCAGTCAAGCATAAGACGGCCGGACGCACCCAATGTTCCAACCGGTCGAGCGTCAGATCGCATGGCGCCAGCTGGAGGTCCTCCGCCAGCATTTTGAGATCCTCGATTCTGTCCTCGGGAACCTCGCCCAGAAACAACAGCGTAATGTGGAATTTCTCGGACTCGACCGGCTTGCCCTCGTTCAGCCCAAGCTCCTGGCGCAATTTGGCCAGCCTCTCCAGGACCACGTCATCTGGCCAGAGGGCGAAGAACAAGCGTTTTTTAAGAGGTTCAAGCGCAGACATCCAAAATCCCCGCCAAAGCCGCCTGCACCGCCTGGCGACGGATGCTTTCCCGGTCCCCGGCAAACTGAACCTGCCTGGTGCGGCAAGGCTGACCTTTGACCTGCCACGCCAGCCACACCAATCCGACCGGCGGCTTGTCCGGCGTCCCTCCCCCAGGACCTGCGATCCCGCTCACTGCCACCGCTACCTGCGCCAAGCTGCGCGCCAACGCGCCGGCGGCCATCTCCTCTACCGCCTGTTCGCTTACCGCGCCATATCGATCCAGGGTCTCGGCCCGAACCCCGAGCATCTCCATCTTGGCCGCATTGCTGTAAGTGACAAACCCGCGGTCAAACCAGGCCGAACTGCCGGCCACGTCGGTGATGCACTTGGCGATCCAGCCGCCGGTACAGGACTCGGCGGTGGTCAGGAACCAGCTGCGGTGTTTTAAGGCGGCACCGACCCGGAAAGCGAGCTGCTCCATCATCTCCCTCCGGCAGCCTCCTCGCACTGCTTCTCAATACAATACGAGATTATCCGCAAGCTCATAGCCATCACTCTCTAATAGTTTAAGAAAGTTTTGTTCTAATGCTTTACGGCCAAACCGATAAGAACGCTTTATAGCCGAATTAGATAAATCTTCATATTTTTCCCTGTTTTTTAAAAATAGATTTGCGCAATACCGAGTGTATGCTATCAATTCACGTTCGCTTTTAAAAACAAATCCATTAATGCCATGTTCGACGATTTCCCTCTGGCCGCCAGCATTAATGACCACTGGAACACATCCATACGACATAGCCTCCACAGTAGAAATACCAAAATGCTCGCACAGCTCCGGATGTTTGATCATATCTTCATTTAGCCCAGTAGCATGCCAGTAAATGGCAGACTTGGCATATAGATGCCTCAGATCGTGCAAGGATATATCGATATAAAATTCTACAGGATAACCGATTGCCTCTGTTTTAACCATGGTCAGGTATTCTATTTGATCATAATGTACATGACCGGCAAGCACGAGCCGCCATTCGCTATCTAATGCCTGTTTGTCAAGCAGCTTTTTAAATGCCCTTACCATTTCCAACTGCTTTTTGTTGTGGCCGAATTTGAAAAACCGACCAACACTTAAAATTAGCTTTTGCTTGTTTTCTGAAATATGAATTGGATCGGGTATAGAGGGGTATAATACCTCCGCATCCACTCCCCACCACCTCTTAATCCAGGTTGCTGTGTAATTAGAGTTTGCTAAGTATTTGCTGTAACTAGCTAAGAAGTTGTTTGCCTCATCAGGCCTGTCGTCGAGTTGATAAGGAAAGCTTACTATATAATAAGATAAACGCGCGGCGCACTTTAAATAGGATCCAAATGTGGAGTTTATGAAAATGTCATATTGTGAAGTCGCATCTGCAAAATGAAGATACTCTGGATGCACGATGCGCTTGCGACAAAATTTAAGACTCAAACCGAAATTATTCTCAAGCTCTGAAATATTGAAATCATTTTCAGATATCAAATCAACAAGACCAAACTTTTGCAATACTTGCGCAATAACACCAGCGTGATGTTCTCCGCCGCCGAGGGTGTGCCAGAAATTATTGTAGATCGCAATCTTGGGAAATACTTTTGCTCGTTCCAGAAAACGGCCAGATTCAATAACTGGAATAAGTGTTCGCCAGTCATCAAAAATTTGTGGAATTTGCCTTGCAAATTCCAGTTCTTCGGGAGAAGATGGTTGATTTTGGTAATGTGTCAGCAGGTGATTGAGCTCAGCTTCGACATCATGAAGCTTGCGCTGCCAAATTTGCTTTGGATAGTGAGAGGCGAGAAATAATATCCTGTTTCTGTTCACATAATATCTAAAAAAAGCGGAGTCTTCTTTACTACTCGATGCATGTTTATGATAAATCACGCTGGTTGGACAATATACCAAATTGTACCCAGCCTTCCTGATCCGCAGTGAAAGTTCGGTATCTTCGTAATAGGCAAAGAAATACTTGGAAAATACAGGCTTTCCCTGTAACGCCTCACGCCGTATCAACATCGAGCCGCCGCAAAGTGCGGTCACCTCCTCTCGACCGTCGAATTGACCTTTATCAGGCTCGCCAAACCCCCGATCTCTAACTTCTCCAAAATCATTGACTTCTGAAGCAGCATTGTTGATCAGGTAACAAAGCTCGGGGCTTTCCAGCTGATCATGAAAATCAAAACTGAATTCGGCCCAATGTTCTCCTGGGATCATGTAAATAGAAGGCTCAGGCTTGACAGAGGATAAAACCATAACCTCAGTTTGTTTTCCTGGATCGCATCTTAACCGCAATCTGACGCACGCTTGGCCTTCGCATATTGGGAAAAGCAGCTTAGATTTCCAACTGAACCGCAGGCACCTTCTGCCCTCGAACAGATATTTTTGCTCCAATGCTTGGGGAGAAAACCATTTTTTATAAACCGGCAACGACTCCTCAAAGGCAGTCAAATCCAACCAAACATCGACATTATCTTTAACTTTAATTTCCAGTTGAACGAATTTTTTCCAAAATAATATCTTCGGACCGACTGCACCGATCTTCGGGTCTCCTTCCATGCAGGTTACCAGCTGTTTCAGCCAATTCGGGTCTGCCTGCATGTCGTTGTTGACTAGACATAAATATCGGCTACTTGCTATTTCAGCTCCGATATTATTGCCTTCCGCGAAACCGACATTCTGTGCCAGCGCTATGATTTTCGCCTGGGGGTAAGCATCCCTCACATAATCAACCGAACCATCCGAAGATCCGTTATCGACGAAAATCAGCTCGAAGTCCTGATAACTTTGCGACTGAAGTGATGCGAACAAACCAGGCAGATGATGGCGCCCGTTATGATTGACGATAATTATGCTTACCCCGCGATCGCCTACCCAGTCTTGATGTTGGAACTCTGTTTGGGTGTCGCTGGTATGCAATTTCGTACCATAATGAGCTGGCAGCGGAAACCCACTCAGGAGGCGACTGTAATAATCGATGACACCTCTGGCGGTATCCGGTTTTTTGACAAAAGTAATATAAGCATTTTGGAGCCGTTCTAGATTGAGTAAGCGAAAAGTTTTGATTGGATGATGAAAAATCAGCAAGATTAATCTGGATATCAAACGTAAGTTATCCGGATATTTTGCAAAAGGATCGAATACAGCATCGTAAATGACCCTTGCAGGCCAAGTAATTCCTCTACCCAGACGGTAACTAAGAGAACGCTTGATATCCGCTATCTGCTGAATGGCCCCCCGAAGATGCTCATCTGTTTGTTTTTGGAGCACAATCAGTCGGTCCAGTTCACGCTTATTTTCTTCACGAATAGCATTTTTTTCCTTCTCATTTTTCAATACCAGATCGGTAGTCTCCTGCGCCATGCGCTCCAATTTCAATACCAAATTGGTGACCTCCTGCGCCATGCGGTCCAGTTCATGGTCCTTGCGCTCCAACTGGCGCTGAAACCATTTCAGCTCAGCCTGCTTCTCGGTTTCTAACTCCTGAGTCTTATGGTTTAACTTTTCTGCCAGTTCTATTTTGAAATAACCCAATTGGCGTTGATAATTCCCTGCTTCCAATACGAGCGGATCGATTTTATCTAGAACCATCCTTGCCCGTTCATTCGACCAACCGGCAACCACAAACTCATCCAGACACTGGTACAGCTCCAACATTCCGGGTAAATTTTGAGCAGCTCGACGAACGTCTTCCATCGTCGAAAGGGAATGACACAATTGTTTGTCGACGAACTCCTTTATGAATCGATCGGTTTGGTCAATCTCCCGTTCAGTCTCACTATCCCCAACGAATTGCACTAGACGGTTCAATTGCCTGTGCGGTTCTTCCAACAACTGCTGATACCCGACGAATAATGGCTCCGGGGAATGCAGTAGATGACGTAGAATCAGATAATTATGATTGAGCCATAGCATGTAGCCTTTCTGTAAGTCAAATCCATTCCGTACCTGTAGGGAGTTGGCGACATCCAGCGGGTTTCGGACGGCAACAACATAACGGCTCAGGATCGACTGCCTCTTAGTCAGTTCAAGCCAAAACGGCAATACCAGACATAACCTAGGATCTTTTATCGCAAATATTCTGGCTTTTGAGGCTTTTTCCTTTAGCAACGCTGCTGCCCGGGCTCGTAGTGGGGCAAGCTCAATCGCTGAAAAATCTACGAGAGGTACAACGGTAGGAATATCCCAGCGCAGGTTCAATGCCTCTAATAAACTCGTATTGATTTCGAATACATTTTGGTCTTCCCAAAAACCTTTGGGGTTGTCCGGTCCAGGCGGCATCAACTCACCACCCAGATCTGCCCCCGCCGCCTCCACCGCTTTAGCCAGAAGACTGGTGCCAGAGCGGTGCATGCCAAGGATGAAAATAACCGTGCGGCTTATTAGATCAGTCATAAGACACCAGTGTTGTTCAGCCTGCTGATGATCGACTGCTTCACACGCTCATACAACATTATTTCGGCCAGATTATGTTCCTTTATCAGTTCTTTGGCCCACTGCAATTCCTTTTCACTAATCATCTCCATGTGCCGGGATTTTTGCGGAGTTGGATTGACCTCTTTTAACGGAAGATCTACACCACCCAGTTTTTCTGCCAATGCTTCAATAAACTGTGGCAGCAACTCTTGGATGCCGTAGCAGAAAAATCTTGATATGTTCGACCAAGCCTTGTCGATGACATATTCCGGATCGGTATATACTCTGGCGAAAGCCTGTTTACCCACTAAAACCATTAATTGATGATTGCGAGTGGAGTGGATGACATCTGGCAGAGAGGAGCTCAGGTATTCCACAATGCCTTTTTCTTTGGCCAGTCTAACTCCCTCCTTCTGATGATCTGGAACATTTGGATCGATTAAAATATCCTCTGGATAGTTGCGAACATAAAAGTAAAGCGAGATGATGCGTTCAACCGGGTCTCGGAGTACGGTTATATATTTGGTGTCTTTAGGAAAATTCTTTACTGCAAAACTGTAATGAACATGACCCTTGTACAAAAGATAATTTTCAAACACCGCCGGGTCGACTGAAACATATTCATACATGAAAGTCGCACCGAATATCTTCTCTGCCGGGTATATTGCCCGCAAGGCATCGGTTACCGCGGTACCGGCGGTTTTTGGTATATGGATGTAGCATAAACGGGGAGGTTTCATTTTTATATCCTGCTGATAAACAGACCCAAAACCATCGATTTTCCAAATCCAGATATTGACGTTATCTATTGTTCTTCGCCCGAACGAAAACCTCGTATGCCTCCACCACCTCGCTCACCTCGCCCTCCATTCTGGTCTCCCCCCGCTCGATCCAAACCGCCCGGTTGCACAGCCTTCGAATTTCACCCATGTTATGAGAAACGAGGACGATGGTTTTGTCCGAAGCGATCTTTCGTTCCATCTCAGCACGCGACTTGCGCTGGAAGCCGGCATCCCCGACCCCCAGGATCTCGTCGACGAGCAGAATGTCCGGCTCCAAATGGAAGGCTACCGAAAATCCGAGCCTGGCCCGCATGCCGGCGGAGTAGGTATGCAATGGATAGTCGATGAACGCCCCCAACTCTGAGAAGGCAACGATCTCGTCCAATTTTTGGTCGATCTGACGCCGCCTGAACCCAAGCAGAAGACCGTTCATGATCAGGTTGTCGCGCCCGCTGAGATTGGGGTCGAATCCCAACTGAAGTGACAACAAAGCGACCGAACGGCCGTAATTGACGAGTTTCCCCTTGTCCGGCCGGATGATGCCGCTGAGCACCCTAAGCAAGGTACTCTTGCCTGCGCCGTTGCCGCCGATCACGCCGAGCGATTCTCCCTCGTACAGATCAAAGGAGACATCGCGCAGGGCTTCGAAGCGGCCTCGTTTCAAAAACCCGGTCCTACGGTAGTAACTGACCCCGACGTTTGCGAGCGAGAGCACCACACCGCCGGCCATACGCAATGACCTCATGCCTCGATGATTCTCGGATAGAGGTGACCGAAGTGCCGAATCAGACCCTGGGCAGCATAGAAACCCAAAAGCGCCAGCAGCCCGATCTTGCCCAGCATCGCCCAATCCGGCCACACACCATGCATGAGGATAGCGCGATAGGCCTCGATCAGGCCGGCCACGGGATTGAGGTAAAAATATGCCCGGTATTGCTCAGGAATCGACTCCCCTGAAAAAAACACCCCGGAAAGGAAAAACGCCAGATTCAATAGCGCATCGATCAGGAATCGCAAGTCCGGCGCAAACGGGATGATCGCCGCCGCCAGATAGGTAAATGCGGTCAGCAGCAAAAGTTCCACTGCCATGACCAAAGGCAGCGCCAGATAAGCCGGACCGATATTGAATCCATAGATCCATAGAAAAATGACCAGCAGCGCGAACACGAATCCGAATTTGACCAAATCCATAACGATTTCGATCGTCGGAAAGATCTCCTTGGGCAGGTCCACCTGGGTCATTAGCCTGCCGTTGCCAAGGATAGAACCCATGCCGTGCCGGATCGAGTTGGCGAACCACTGCCAGACGACCAGCCCCACCAACAGGAAGGCGACAAAATCCTCGGTCCCGCGCTGGAAGAGCAGCCCGAAGACCACGTAATAGATCGACATGGACAGGATGGGGTCGAGGACCCACCACAGGAAGCTGAGATATGTGCGCGCCGCTTCGGACCTAAGCCCGGTGTAAGCCTTGAACAGGATCAGCTCCAGATAGCGCGGCCGGAGGGCAGTGATTCCAAACATTGGCTAACTGATTAATAGCTTTGTTGCTCTACGACAAATCAGCTCGGCGCTTTCCGTTCCAGTTTGCAGGAGAATAAACACCCGCTACTCGTCAACCTGCCAAGCCGTGATTCAGATCGTTTGCAGACCACGTGCTACCACCTTTGACAAAAGGCTAACACGCGGTGGTCTAGCGGTTCCTGCGTCTCGATACGCCGCCAGCAAAGCCGAGATTAGATACAATCGGCCGTGCACCAAATAGGTCAGCATTTTACCCGCAAAACGCAAGCTAGCCGCTATCGGCAAGAGCCAGGGATGGTGTTTTCTGGTATATAGCAGCGTGCTTAAGTTTTCATGATAATTGCTCTGCCAAGATTCCCTGCGGTTGACCGAAGACCTCCCGCCGGTGCTGACCGCTCCTTTGTGACAGACGATGCTGCCTTTGCACCAGCCAAGGCCGCATCCTGCGGCCCGCGCCCTATGCGCCAGGTCCAGTTCCTCGTAATACAGGAAAAACCGCTCGTCGAACAAACCGGCCTGGCGGAACACCTCGGCCCGGCAAAACATCGCCGCGCCGCTGACGTAATCCAATTCGACCTCCGCATCCGCCGCGAGCACCTCATCCAGGCTGCAGCCGGCATAAACCGGCCTTACGATAGTGGTCAGCGGACGATAGCGGCATCCGCCGGCAAGCTGCACCATCCCCGGAGCGTAGTAATCGACCAGCGTGCTTCCGAATATCCCGATTTGTTCGTTTCGCTGCGCGCACTCGAGCAGTGCCTCCAACGAGCCTTCGCGCACCACGGTGTCGTTGTTCAGAATCCAAATGAACCGACACCCTGGGCGCTTTAGCGCATAGTGAATGCCGACGTTGTTGCCCCCGGCAAACCCCAGGTTGGCGCCGGTCTGCACCAACAGAAAATCCCAGTCCGTGCCCCGCCCATCGCTGAGGTTGAAATGGCGCTCACCCCAATTGCAGATTCGCTCAACCGAATCGTCGCAAGAGCGATTGTCGCACACCACCAGCGCAAGTTGGCGCCGTACAATCATGGGAAGCAGGGAATTTAAGCATTCTATGGTATCGTCGGGGCGGTTCCAATTCAGCACGATCGCGCAGACCTTGGGATTGTCAGGCGAGGTTTGGGGCATGGCGCTTTACCACGCATTCGGGTCAGCCAGCGCGTGGCGGGCAGAGAACTCCAGCGACGGCAGCGCCGGCCTGGGGACACTGCCCAGGTAAACCGGCCGCTTTTTCGGCGGGACGAAATCCTCTCCCCGGATCGCTTGGTATTGCGCTTGCCACAGTTCGATGCTGCGCTGCCACTGGGCCTGCCCGCTGTTGGTCGCCACCCCGCCGTGGAGCTGATGAAATGTCCCTTCCCCGAGCAACACCACCAGCTCTGCATTCTCGCGCAGCACCGCGCGGCGATAGAAATCCAGATTGACCAGCCCACCCCCGGGCGCATCGAAGCGCTCGTCATAGCCGCCGAGCTTTAGATAAGTCCGCCGGCGCAGAAAGAGCGCATTGCTTTCGGCCATGGGGGCGAACCATCCACCTAGACAGGAACCTGCGGGAACGGCGATCTCGAACAGGCGGTAGCCGTCTTGGGGAAACCCGATCGATTCCAGCAGCCTGTCCTCGGCGGCCTGATCGTAGCCTTCGGCAACCGAAAAGTTTTGCAACTTCGGCCCCAGATGCCAGCCCATCACCGCTACGCTGGGGTCAGCGAAGGCCCGAAAGGCTGCTCGGGCCAGACGGACAAGACCGGGCGATGCGATCCTCGCCCCGTCGATCATCAGGCAGACGATGGCGCCGCGCGATCGCTTGACGCCGTAATTTAGGGCAAACGCCGGCGAGGGCGGGGCGTCCTCCAGATAAAAATAGCGGAAATACCCGCCGTGCCTTTCCACCCCCTCCCTGCCGAAGGGAGGCTTGGAGCCGTTGTCCACCACGATGACCTCGTAATCGATCCGGTCGCCGTCCAATTGATAGGCCTTGCTCAGGGAGTGAAGGGTTCTGGGAAGCTCCCTTTCCATCTGATAGGCAACGACGATGAAAGAAAGCGCCACCTGTCTGCGCAAGCCTAGTCTCATTGCAAAGCTGTTGCCACCAAGGTTTGATACAGTGCTTTCACATGCGCAGGCAATTCGATTCCCTCCTCTCCCTGTTGGACGCGAAGCTTGGGATCGAAAAACGTCAACGCGTCTTGCACCGGGTTCAATCCCAGCCTTTTCGCGGCGGCGGCTACTCGGCTGCGGTAGATCTCAGACGGGTCGTCGAAGCACACCAGATCGAAGCCGAATTTCTCCTGAAACTGGAGCAGGCGAAGGTTATATCGCCACCACAACTCCAAATACCGGCTCACATCCCCTCCTCCCCTGGCCACCAGGGAGCGGGCGACGGCGATAGGATGCCGGAAGCTGCCGACGAATTCCAGCCCGGGCACCACCTCCAGCCACCCCTCGAGGACGAGCAGCGTTCTTGGATCCTTGAACCCCCAGACCCCCAGGTGGGCGCGGGCAGAGGTCAACGCCTCAAGTTCCTCCAGCTGGGCCGGATTCCAGCGGCAGCGCTCAGGCGGCGCGTCCCAGCTTCCCCCGTTAGCCGCCAGCACGGCGTCGTGAAGCGCCACGATCGCTTGGTTTTCATTGTTCCCCTTGCGGTTGTGCGGGTTCCACCTAGACACCGCACCCAGGTTGAGCCCGGCGTTCTCGAGCAGCCCCGTCAGGCAGGACGTACCGCTTCGGTGCATCCCCACAATGGCGATCACTCTGGCCGTCATCCACCCTCCGCCGTGCCGGCCATGCAAGCATCCCGCCCCTGCCGGGGCAGCCCCACCCTTACCCGCACAACCTCTGCGCCCGCCGCGCTATCGTCCGGCGGCCCTTCCGGCGCCTCCAGCCAGGCGGAAAGATCCCGCCCCAAATACCGCCCCAAAGAGGCGATTTTGTCCGCGTACAAGCGGCGCAGTTCGTCGGCCAAAGGTTCGGTCAGGGGCGGTTGGCTCGCCTGAAAGCCGATATCCGGCCGGACCTTGCGCCTGAGATCTGCCTCCGGCAGGCGGTCGAAAAACCCGCCGTCGACCCCCAGATGGTTTGCGGCCTCGGCCAGCAGCCGGCGCGGATTCCGCAGCAAATCCGCGTAATCTAACAGCAACAGCTGGGATTCCTGAAACACCCGTCCCCAGCGGCGCAGGGTCGCCTCGTAATCGCCGCGCGCCAGCGATTGCGGGGAGCGGAACACCTCGATGAACCACCGGTCGCCGACCTCCTCCCGCCGCAGCCCCGCCCGGGCAAGCTCCATGAGGGCCGCCGACCAGGCGCGCTCGATGGGGTTGCGCAGAATGAACAGCAGGCGCAAAGCCGGGTTGAGGGCGTGAATCTGGCGGATGTACGGTTCCTCGAGCAGGGCGTAGGCCGGGGTGATCTCTCCCTTGACCCGGCCATCGTCGCCGGCGAATAGTTCACAATACCACTCGATCTCGGCGGGGCGCCTGCCGGCCTGCACCCAGTCCCAATAGTGCACCTCCTTGCCGTGCGGAAACCGGATCCTAGGGTGGCTTGCAAGCTGGGCGTAGAGCCAGGTGGTCCCGGCCTTCTGCGCACCGATTCCGAGAAAATCGAGCATGGGCGTGGCCGCTCAGCGCGTCTCCACCCGCCACCACTGGCCGTCCTCCTTGACCCAGGTCTCCTTCAGATAGGCGGTGTTGCGGAACACCGGCTGCGGCCCGAAGCCCAGGGTGCTGTAGGTAAGTTCCAGTGCCACCCGGGCGGCGGTGCGCTGGGGATTCTGGAACTCGATCTTGACGATCTTCACCCCCTCCTGCTTGAGCTGGCGGGCGTACTGGTTGAAGAAATGCTGCTTCGAGTAAACCCGCCGGTAGGAGGGACTGGCGAAGGCGTAGGCCCGGTCGTAATCGCCGGCGATCACCGCCTCCCAGCGCGCCAGCACCCGCTGCTCGAGATTCGCCTTGTCTTCAGCCTCAGACAGCGGGGTGGCGCAGGCCGAAGCCAGCGCTGCAGCCAGCAGCATCACCAGGCCGTTCCACAGACTCATGGCGCCGCCTCCTGTTCCGCATCGCCCTGGCCGAGCAGGGCCTCTAGGGCGGCAAAGTCGATGGTGTCCGGGTCGGGATAGGTGTCAGAGCGCAGTTCCTGCAGCCGCGAGTCGCGATACTCGGCGCGAAGCTGGTGGAGGATCTTGTCCCTGACCTCGTCATAGCCGAGCTGACGGGCTGGCTGGACCTCGAGCAGCTGGATCAGGTGCAGGCCGAAGCGGGTCTCGACCGGGGCGCTGACCTCCCCCGGCTTGGCCAGGGCGAACACCGCCCGGCTGAACTGAGGCACCAGGCGGTCGTCCTCCGGCTCAATCCACAGCTCTAGCACCCCGCCCTTGGCGGCGGTGGCCTTGTCGTCGGAATACTCGCGCGCCAGGTCGGCAAACTCCGCCCCCTGCTTGAGCTTGTCCTGAAGCTCGGCGGCGATTTTGTTCGGGTCGCGGGTATCGCACGGGCAGTCCGGACGGGGCTTGCGGATCAGAATGTGGGCCACCTTGCGCTTTTGCGGGAGCTTAAACTTGGCCTTGTCCGCCTCGTAGCGCTGGTAGCTTAAGCGCTCAAAATCAGGATAGTCGATCCCGGCCACCACCCGGTCCATGTAGGCGGCGGCCAGGATGTCGCGGCGCGCTTTGGCAAGGCGCGCCCTGACCAGCGGGTCTTGGGCGATCCCCTCGGCCTCGGCGCGGCGCGCCAGCGCCTCGTCGGAGTGGACGTCGAGCACGAAATCGAGCAGGTTGGCGCGCTTGGCGAGCAAATGACGGCGCGCCTGCGGGCTTAAGATCCGCACGACCTCTAGCCAGTCCGCCTGGGTCAGTTGCAACTTCGGCGAGCGGCTGACGACCTTCTCCGCCGCGCCAGCAGCCGGCAGCCAGGCCAGCAGGATCAGCATCCAGACAAACGGTCTTTCCATGGCAAGCGGTCCTTTCTGAAACCTCGGTGTTCAAAACAAGCGGTGCCGGCGAGCCTGACCCGCCGGCACCGGCTGTATCCCCCAACCGCGCTTGCGGTCAGATCATGGTGTTTATAACGAGTTCATTTTTTACACGCTGATAGGCGTGGTCGATGGCGCTGCCGAAGTTTTTGGTCACATCGCCGAAGGTGCGCTGCTTGACCAGGAAGCCGATCACCGGCAGCCCCGAGTAGCCCTCCAGACCGCCGTCGACAGTCAGTGTGGCGCCATTGTTGTCGATGAGCTGCACCGTTGCCGCCGCGTTGGCAGCGTCATCAGTAGTCAGGTCCAGCCACAACCAGCCGGCCTGGGAGGGTAGCAGCGGGGTGGTGTCGACGTCGGTTGCATACTGCGAGCCCAGCACGCTCTGGCCGTTGAAGGTGAGCACGTTGGTCTCGAAGCACAGCTCGGCGGTGGGCAGCACCGGCGCCGGCGAGGGAATCACGTCGCCGGTGATGCTGATGGAATTTTCCTGGCGGTCGAAGCGGTCGAACTGCACCTTGCTGCACGACTTGGCCGAGCTGGGGGCGTTGACGATGGTCTGGGCAAACGCCTTGGCGAAGGGCGGATAAGGCACCTGCACCTGGCTGTCGGCAATTCCGTCACCTCCGACGCCACCGCTATCACCATCATCACAATTCCCGTCGTTACCGATGTCACAGTAGACCGTCTCGTCGCGGTCGCCGTCGATCACGGCGAACTGGCGCCCGTCCCCCTGGTCCACATAGAAGCCCTTGGTGGGGAAGGTGACGACCCAGTTGGTGGCCACGCCCAGGTTGGAATTGCTGCTCCACTCGTTGATCACCGCAGCGCGCTGGATGGTCAGGCTGAGCGCATCCACGCCGCGGGGATGGGAGGATAGAAGGGCGTCACCATCGTTCTCGTCCGAGAACACCACCCGGTAGGCATCAGTCGTGCCTGGCGTCACAGTAGTCGCCACATTGGCGCTATCATCCCACCAGTTGGCAACTGCCGGGTAGGCATCGTTTAGGGTCGGCTCCAAAAAGTCGAACGGCACCTGGGCGGTGATCAGGTTGGGGCAGCTTAGGCCAAGACCGTCGTTGGGATCCCAGTCGGTGCCGGACCCCGGGGTGGGGGAGGCGGCATCGCGCTCTTCGCCGCGGGTGATGGTGCAGCCGGCGTCAGCCACTGTTTGATCGTCAGGACCGCCTGCCGGATTGTAGAAGTTGGCCCAGGTGACGGCGTGGCCGGCCACCTCCACCCCGCGGTCCGGGTTCAGCAGGCGGTAGTTGTACTTGAGGGCGTTGATCGGCTCGCCGAACTGCTGGGCAGTTTCAAGAATGTTAGGATCACCGTCGCTGTCACTGTCGGTCGTGGCGAAAGCATTCTGGACGCTGCCGCCGGGACTTGTACCTCCAGTGCCGGTACAGATGTGGTTCTCAATGTCCGATCCGATACCGCTGCTTGCTTGCGTGTTCCCCAACACGATGAACTCCACGTACCCCTCGCTCAGCCGGTCGGTGTCCACCGGCCCGCCGTCGGCGTTGGAGTTGCCGCGGTCGTCGGTGCCGCTGAAGGCGAGCTGGCCGCCCGGGCTCAGGTTGAAGGTCTTCTGGTGGGGGATGACGCAGGTGTCCAGGCTGCCGTCGTCCTTCAGGTCGGTGACCTCGAACACCGGCCCGCTTTCACCCTGCTTGATCACCCCGGTGAAGACGTCAAAGCCCGACAGGGCGACGTTGATGTCGAACACGTCGCGGCTGTTGCGCCCCTCGTGGAAGCGGATCTTGACCACCACCGGCCTGTCCTGGGTGTTGGTGACGTTGATCAGGCTCTGCCAGCCGTCGCGGGTGGTGTAATAGGGGGCGATGGCGACTTCGCCGATGCCGTCGGTGGCGAGGTTGACCGCCTCGGCCTGCGGCGCCAGCGCAGCGCCGGTGAGCGCGGCGACGGCCACGCTGGTGGGTTTGAGTCTGAATCTCTTGATCATGAGCGGATCTCCCTTGTGTTGAAGAAAGGACGTTAAAACTGCGGTGCAGACACGGAAAACGTAGCAAAGATCGTGTGGCGTGTCAACGACAATTTTGTCACAAAAAACAACTCTGTCTACGCCTCCCACCCAGCTCCTCCCTTGGGCGTCTTCCCGCACCGCGGGTAGCGTTAAGTATGGTTGTCCCAACGGCACAAGTCAAGCGCCGTCGGCAAATTGCCCCTGCCTGACTCACTCAAATACGCCGGGAGCAAGCACCTCGACAATGGTCCCTACGTCAATGCCACAACATCGAGTAATTTCATGGCCTTACCCTTAAGAAGGGGGAAATCTTCAGCCTGCCTGACGATCCATGAGGACCGAACTCAAATCAAGCAGGGCGTAGTCTGCGTTTGGAAGCTTCAAGGTCTTATGC
>FWPU01003020.1_pt1 | contig 44099 bp, 45 predicted proteins | sample 2228361 | NCBI WGS metagenome assembly FWPU01 (sample SAMEA103939777, study PRJEB20133) | metagenome | reverse complement strand
AATATTACATTAAATATTTTTCTTATATTTGTTATTAATTATAAAATAAAAGTGAGTAATAATTGGAAAAAGAAAAAGTTATTGTAACATCTGCTTTACCATATGCAAACGGGAATATCCATCTTGGTCACTTGAGCGGAGCTTATCTTCCGGCTGATATATATGTACGTTATAAAAGACTGAATGGCGATGATGTGATATATATATGTGGTTCTGATGAACACGGTGTTCCTATAACAATTACAGCCGATAAAGAAAAAGTTCATCCAAAAGTAATTATTGATAGATATCACGAACTCAACAAAAAAGCTTTTGAAAAATTTGGTATGAGTTTTGACATTTACTCACGAACTAGCTTACCTATTCATCATAAAACGGGGCAGGAATTTTTTAAATGTTACCACGATAATGGTTTGCTAATTGAAAAAAAATCAATGCAGTTTTATGATGAAAAAGTCAAAATGTTTTTACCTGATAGATATGTGGAAGGGACTTGTCCACGTTGTGGGTATGAAGAAGCAAGAAGTGATGAATGTGAGAAGTGTGGTTCCCTATATGAACCTTCTGAATTAAAGAATCCTAAAAGTAAAATTAGCGGAGAAAAACCTGTTCTAAAAGAGACTTCTCACTGGTATTTTCCATTAGGAAAATTTCAGGAACGTCTTGAAAAATATATTGATGAAATGAACAAAAAATACGGATGGAAAGATAATGTACTTCAATACTGTAAAGGCTGGTTTACTGAAGGTCTGAAGGATAGAGCAGTAACCAGAGATCTGGATTGGGGCATAAAAGTCCCTCTTGAAAATGCGGACGGGAAAGTTCTATATGTTTGGTTTGAAGCAGTTCTTGGCTATATTTCTGCAACCAAAGACTTATCGGATAAAAGAAATGACCCGGATTTATGGAAAAGATATTGGCAGGATCCACAAACTAAGTATATTGCCTTTATCGGAAAAGATAATGTTGTTTTTCATACCATAATTTTCCCGGCAATGTTAATGGCTTGGAACGATTTTAAAGAAGATAAATTTATTTTACCTCAGAATGTACCTGCAAATGAGTTTCTGAATTTTGAGGGGAAAAAATTTTCTAAATCTCGTGGTTGGGGTATTGATGTTATAGATTTTCTCGAAATCTTCCCTCCTGATCCACTTCGTTATACACTAACTGCAAATCTGCCAGAAAATAAAGATACGGATTTTTATTGGAAAGAATTTCAAGCAAGAAATAATGGAGAACTTGCAGATATACTTGGAAATTTTATCAATCGTACGTTTACTTTTACTTTTAAACATTTTGATGGCAAAGTACCTTCACGCAGTTATCTGGAAGAAATTGATAAAAATATGATTGAACTTTTAAGTTCTTATCCTCAAAAAGTAGGAAATCTAATTGAACACTTTAAAATAAAAGATGCAGTATTTGAAATGATGAATCTTGCTAGAGCAGCAAATAAATATTTCAACGACTCAGAACCATGGATTACAATTAAACACAATAAAGAGAAATGCGCAACAACAATTAATATATGTTTGAATACAATCTATACACTGGCTGAAATATTTGAACCAGTAATTCCATTTACATCCCAAAAAATATTTAATATGCTTAACGCTGAAAAATGTGAGTGGGTTAAATCTGGTAACTTAAATCTGAAAGAAGGACATATAATTAATCATCCAGAAATATTATTTAATAAAATTGAGGATTATGTAATTGAACAACAGATTAATAAACTTGGTCTTGTCGACGAAAATCAAAAAGACGAAGAAATAACCATAGAAGAATTTAAGCGTATTAAACTAAAAGTTGCTAAAATAATTAGTGCCGAGAGTATTCCCAAAAGTGATAAACTTCTTAAACTACAGCTACAATTGGGCAGTGAAAACAGGCAGGTAATAGCAGGAATTGCAAAAAGTTATCAACCTGGTGAATTAATTGGGAAAAATGTTTTAGTTGTAGCAAACTTAAAACCAGTGAAAATATTTGGATTGGATTCTCAAGGAATGATACTGGCTGTCGATTCTGATGAAGAAGGGAAAGTAAAAATAATCGAACTTGATAATTCTATTAAATCAGGCACTCTTGCAAAATAAGTGACCTTTATTATTTAAAGTTCCACTGTACTTGTTTATGAAAAGCAAAAATATAGCACCTAGAAATAAAACAATCTTTTTATCTGATGAGGAGTTTAAAATATTTTCAAAAAAACTAATTAAATTAAATGATAAAAAAAATCTTAATGATATTATCAATAAAACTATTTGTCAGGATACATTGACAGCACTTGATTATTTACCTTATTGCTTTGTTGATTTAATGATTATTGACCCTCCATATAATCTTAATAAATCTTTTAATTCAGTATTGTTTAGAAAAAAGTCAATTTTTGATTATGTAGAATGGATTGAAAACTTTATAATAAAATTAAAAAGGACGCTGAAACCTACAGCTTCAATTTATTTTTGCGGCGACTGGCATACCTCTATTTCAATTCCTCTTGTATTGGAAAAACACTTTATTATTAGAAATAGAATTACATGGGAACGTGAAAAAGGAAGAGGTTCTAAAAATAATTGGAAGAATAATTCTGAAGATATCTGGTTCTGTACTCTATCAGATAATTATACTTTTAATATAGATGCTGTTAAATTAATGAAAAAGGTTATAGCACCATATAGAGATGAAAATGGTAATCCAAAAGATTGGTCATATTCCGAAAAAGGGAAATTTAGATTAACACATCCCTCAAATATTTGGACAGACATTTCTGTACCATTCTGGTCAATGCCAGAAAATACAAATCACCCTACTCAAAAACCTGAAAAGTTGATTGCGAAACTAATATTGGCTAGTTCAAATGTGGGTGATATTGTTTTTGACCCATTTCTTGGTTCGGGTACAACTTCGGTTGTAGCGAAAAAACTCGAAAGAAATTATGTGGGTATCGAGCAAGATGAATATTTTGCTGCTTTAGCAGAAAAAAGAATTCATCTTGCGGAAAAGAATAAGAAAATACAAGGTTTTGAATATGGAGTATTCTGGGAAAGAAATACAAAGCCTTTCCCAATAAATAAATAGAAACTTTTTTGTTTACAGATTTAATAATAAAACAAATTAAAAATTATTGTGGAGGATTCTGAATATGCATATTAAAAAAATGTTTATGTTATTGCCAGCAGTTGTTTTTTTAATTACATCTTGCGCTACTGAACATTCCAGAATTGTAGTTGCTCAATTTGGGAAAAATAAAATCTTTATGGATGAATTCGAAAAAGTATATGCAAAAAATTCCGGGGGCTACGAAAAAGCAAAAGAAGATTCAATTGCGAATTATAAAAAATTTTTAGACCTCTATGTTAATTATAGAATGAAACTTCGTGATGCATTTGTTAGAGGTTATTATTTAGACGAAGACCTTCAAAAAGAATTAAGAGATTATAAGATTAATATCGGAACAATGTTTTTCTTAAATAATGAATTGATTAAGCCAGCAGTCAATAAGCTCTATGAAAGGAGAAAATATGAATTCCATGTTGCACATATTATGCTAAGAGAAGATAGTTCTATGAATGAAGAAAAGGTAATTAATTTAGGTAACGATTTGATAAAAAGAATACTCAACGGAGAAAGTTTTGAAAAATTGGCAAAAGAATATTCAAAAGATACTTACACAAAGGATAGAGGTGGTGATGTTGGTTTCGTTACTGCCGGAGATATTGTTATTCCTGAGTTTGAAGATGCAATATATTCAACAGAACCTGGTTCGATCTATCCTAAGTTATTAAAATCAAGTGCTGCTTATCATATAATAAAAGTTTTAGAAAAAGTACCAAGAAGATATATGCTTAGAGCACAGCATATACTTGCAAGCTTCAAAGATTCGCTTGGTAACGTAGATACATTAAGAGCATATCAAAAAATTTTGGAAGTAGAAAATAAAATCAAACAGGGGGAAGATTTTGGAGAACTTGCTAAACAATATTCTGATGATAAATTTAGTGCAAAGAATAATGGTGATTTAGGATATTTCCAGAGACATCGTATGGTTCCAGAGTTTGAATATGCTGCTTTCAAATTAAAAGTCGGTGAAATTTCTCCGATTGTAAAAACAAGTTATGGTTTTCATATCATTAAACTTACGGAGGAAAGACCTTTACCAACATTTGAGGAAAGTAAAACTGAACTTGAAAATATGTACAAAAATGTTCGCTATAAAAAAGACCTGATAAACTTAAAACAAAACTTGCTTAAAGAAGAAAGTTTACAGATTAAAGATGATACATTCGATAAAATAATTCCTTACATGGACTCATTAAAGAACATAAACGAATATTTCCAGAGCAAAATTCATATGAATTCCGGTAATGATATTATATTTACTCTTAATGGTGTGAATGTCAGTTGTGATTCAGTCTTTAATTATATGAAAAGTAAAGGAGAATATTTTTTTAAGAAGCTGAATAAAGATTTATTAAAAGAGGGAATAGAAGATTATGCTGGTGAACTATTGATTCGTCAAAAAGCTCTTCAATATGATAAATACAATTCTGAATTTGCGTCATTAATTAAAGACTATGAAAATGGGATTTACTTATTTAAAATTCTTGAAGAAGAAGTATGGTCCAAAGTTAAGGTTGATAGTTTAATGGCAAGAAATTATTATGAAAAAAATAAAGAAAACTTTAAGTGGAAAGATAGGGTCGCTTATCAGAATATTAGTGTAAATAGCGATTCTCTTATACAAGTTATCCATTCATTGGCAGTTAGTGGTGTTGATTTTGATACGTTAATAACAAAATATAAAATTAAGAACACTAAAAATAAAAATGATTTGATTGAAATTGGCAAAGATCCTCTGGCAGATGAAGCCAATAAACTTTCTAATATTGGGGATATTTCAAAACCATTTAAAAGCGGAAGCAACTGGCATATTGTTAAACTTATAAAACGTGATCCTGCTCGTATCAAAACTTTTGATGAAGTTAAAAATGAAATCATGGGTATTTTGCAGGAACAGGAAAGTAAACGTCTTGAAGAAATTTATATTAATAGATTGAAAAAATTATATAAACCAGAATATAATTATGAAACACTTAATAAGGCTTTCAGATATTAGTTTAATTTTACTCATTTTTCTTTTTTTTACATTTAACGGTTGCTCAAAAAAAGAAAAATTAAAAAATGAAATTGTTAGAATAAAGGAAAGTGTACTTACCGAAGAAGAGCTGAATATAACTCTTGGTGAAAAAGTAAACAGTGCAAAATTTAGAGAGCAATACATAAACGAATGGATTGAACGTGAAGTTCTATATTATAAAGCAATTGAAGAGGGAATAATTAAAGATAAAGAGTTTGATATTATATTAGAAAGGTCAAAAAAAGAACTTGCAGCAGCATTTCTTTTAAGAAAGATATTATCTGAAAATATGACTATGCCTTCAGAAGATGAGCTAAGGGCTTATTTTTTATCTGCTAAAGATGATTTTAAATTACAAGACGATCTATTTAGAGTAAACATTATTTATTTTAATGACTTTGATAAAGCAGTAAAATTTAGAACTACCTTAATAGAAAGTGACTGGAATAAATCATTAAATGCATTTGGTAAAGATCCATCTATAATTAGTTATGAAACAGGGAAATTATATTATGGATATCAAATTCATCCAGCAGTATTGATGAGAATTATAAATTTTTTACTACCTGAAGAAGTTAGTATTGTTATAGAAATTGGTAATAAAAAATTCGCAGTGGTTCAAATGATAGAAAAAATAGAAAAGGGAAATATTCCTCCATTTGAAACAGTTAAAGAAGTTGTAAAATCACAATATGAAATTCTAAAAAACAAAGAATTTATAAAAAATTACATCCAGGAATTAATTGATGACTATGATGTTGAAATAAAAAGGGATTAAGTATGAGAAAAATAATTTTTATAATCTTGATTTGTGTTTCTGTTAATGCACAGGAAGTATTAGATAAAATTGTTGCTGTTGTTGATAATGAAATAATATTAAAATCGGAACTTGAATTTCGTGCAGCATACGAAGCAGCACAACGAAATTTGAGTACTTCAGACTCTACTTTACTGAAGAATATCTTAATGCAAATGATTGAAGAAAAACTTTTATATGCACAGGCTGAGCTTGATTCTATTGTAGTAACTGATGAACAGGTAAAAAGTCAACTTGACTATCAAATAAATTATTTCATTCAACAATATGGTTCACAGGAAAAATTAGAACAAATTTATGGGATGCCGGTTGAAAAAATAAAAAGGGTTTTAAGAAATGATACAAGAAAAAATATGATGGCACAGATGCTTCAACAAAAAAAATTTGGAGAGGTACAGATATCTCGTAAAGAAGTAGAAGATTTTTTTGACATGTATAGAGATTCGCTTGGCATTATTCCAGAAAAGTATGAAATAGCTCATATTTTTCAGAATCCCAAAACTGGTGATAGAGCAAGAAAAAGAGCATACAATTTTGCAAAGTCTTTGCTCGATTCTCTAAAAAAAGGAGCAGATTTTGCGACATTAGCAAAAAAATATTCTGATGATCCAGGAAGTGCATTACAAGGTGGAGATCTTGGGTTTGTAAAACGAGGTGTATTCTATCCTGAATTCGAAGCAGTTGCTTTTTCGCTTACTCCAAATCAAATATCTGATGTAATAGAATCTCCAGTGGGTTTTCATATAATACAGATGCTTGAAAGAAGAGGGGAGGCAATTCACACACGCCATATATTAATAAAAATGAAATCTGATGACGAAACTGATTTAAAAGCAATAGAGTTTTTAAATGATATTCGAGATAGTATTAATTCAGGAAAAAATACTTTTGAATATTATGCAAAAAAATACAGTGACGATAAAGAAACTGCTAAATTTGGTGGTAACCTTGGTACCTTCGAAGCAAATCAACTGGATAAATCATTACTTGATCAAATTTATAAAATGAAAGAAGGTGATATCAGCTTTCCCAAAAGAATTGAGCTGGATAAAAATACTTATGGTTATCATATAGTAAAGTTAATTAGAAGAATACCGCAGCATAAAGTAAATCTTGAATTAGATTATGAAGAAATAAAAAGACTTGCAGAATATTATAAAAAGCAAAAACTCTATAAAAACTGGATGAAAGAATTAAAAGAGAAAATTTATTGGGAAATAAGATTATAAAGGAATTAAATGGTGGTTAATAAAAATTATAATGACATTGAAATTGTAGAAAAATTATCTCAGTCTGTTCAAGAAATAAAAAATGAGATAGCAAAAGTAATAGTTGGCCAGGATGAAATCATTAATAATTTAATCGTAAGTTTATTATCAAGAGGTCATTGCCTTTTAATAGGTGTTCCTGGTTTGGCAAAAACTCTTCTGATTAAAACACTTGCAGAAGTACTTGATTTAAAATTTAGTAGAATCCAGTTTACCCCCGACATAATGCCAGGTGATATTACAGGAACAGAAATTATTGAAGAGGATCCACTTACAAAAAAACGGGATTTCAGATTTATTAAAGGACCTATATTTGCCAATATTATTCTTGCTGACGAAATTAATCGCACGCCTCCCAAAACTCAATCTGCATTATTGGAAGCTATGCAGGAACATAAAGTAACTGCTGCAGGTATTACATATAAATTAGAAGAACCATTTTTTGTTCTGGCAACACAAAATCCGATTGAACAGGAAGGAACATACCCACTCCCAGAAGCACAACTAGATAGATTTATGTTTAATCTCTGGCTCGATTATCCTTCGCTTGATGATGAGATTAAGATTATTAAACAAACAACCAGCGATTATAAACCTCAACTCAAAAAGGTACTTAATGCTGAAGATCTAATATTTTTCCAAAATTTTATTACAAGAGTTCCAGTTGCTGATAATGTAATTGAATATGCGGTTAAATTTGTAAAATCTACTAGACCTGCAAATGGAACGCTAAAATTTATAAAAGATTGGATAAGCTGGGGAGCGGGACCACGTGCTTCCCAATATTTAATTCTTGCAGCAAAAACGAAAGCCGTTATAGATGGTCGCTATACACCTTCGATTGATGATGTAAAAACTTTTCTGATACCTGTGCTACGCCACAGAATAATCCCAAATTTTTCAGCACAGGCAGAGGGTATAGGTTCTGTAGATATAATTGAAAAATTGATATCTGCTAATGATATTGATTAAATAAATTAATGAACTGTTTCTCTGTTTATTTTTCAATTAAAGATATTTATAATTATGCATAATTGTGCATAAAATTGTAAAAAATAATTTATAAGTTTCTAATTTATTGCAAAGCCGTAAAATATTTTTTATCTTCGCATAAAATTTTTGGAGTAATATGAAAGCAGAATGCCCTGTCTGTGGAGCAATAATTGAATTAAAAGAAGGCACTATAGCAGGAGAATTATTAGAATGTCCCGATTGTGGAACTGAACTTGAAGTTGTTTCTCTAAACCCTCCTACATTAAAGGAAGCCCCTCAAGAAGAAGAAGATTGGGGAGAATAGTTGGTCTGGGTTTTAGATTCAACTTTAAGAGAAGGGGAACAAACCCCCGGTGTTTATTTTGATAAACATATAAAGCTTGCAATTGCTAATCTTTTAGATGAGATTGGCATAGATATTATTGAAGCCGGGCATCCAATGGTTACCCCTGAAATCCATGCAGCTGTTAAAGCTATAGCTCAAAAAAAATATAATGCTATAGTGGGAGCTCATTCTAGGTCATTGAAACAGGATGTTGATATGGCTCTTGATTGTGGTGTTAACTTCATAGGTATCTTTTATTGTGTTTCTGATGAAAGATTAAATACTGTTTTCAAAAAAGATTTGGATGATGCCATTAAACAAATTACAGAAATCATTAAATATGCAAAATCTCAAAAACCGAATTTATTGATTCGTTATACCCCTGAAGATACTGTTAGGTCTCAATTTGAAAATGTTGTTAAAGCATCTATAGCAGCAATAGAAGCTGGCGCAGATATTATTAGTGTTGCAGATACTACAGGTTTTATGATACCAGGTAAAAGAAGTATGTATGATTATATCTCAAGATTAAAAGAAGAATTTGATAAAAAAAATTTACACCCCAAAGTTGCAGTACATTGTCATAACGATAGAGGACTTGCACTTGCAAATGCACTTGATGCTTATCGTGCAGGTGCAGATATCATTGATGCAACAGCTCTTGGTCTTGGAGAAAGAGCTGGGCTTGTGGATCTTGCTCAATTGCTTGTTATTCTTAGCGTTGATTTTGGTGAGAATAAATGGAACCTCCATAAGTTGTTAGAACTATATGATTTAGTCAGTAAACACTCTGGAATTCCAATTCCTGCAAATTTCCCCGTTACTGGTAAAAATGCATTTACTCATTGTGCAGGAGTTCATACACATGCAGCATCGATTAATCCTATGCATTATGAAAGTCTCAATCCTTCAGTTGTAGGGAGACAAAGAAGTTTTGCTTTGGATCATATGTCTGGTATAGCTTCTTTAAGATATGCATTAAATTTAATTGGGGAATCTGATCTTGATGATAAAATTCAAAATGATATATTAATGGAAGTTAAATCAGTAGGGCAACGTGGCCGTACAGTTGACCTTTCCGAACTTAAGCACATCGTTGATGCTGTTAAACATCATCAGACCTATAAACATAATTAAAATATTCATAGCTTTTTAAAGTCTAAATGGGAGAGTATGAAAATGAAAATAGGATTGCTTCATTCTTTGATAAGAAAAGATGAAAAATTCTTAATTGATGAATTTAATGCTATTAAAGGTGTAGAACTAGTAATGATTGATGACCGTGAGATTACATTTACACTCGGGAAAAATTATTTTGACCTTGATGTAGTTGTTGAAAGATGTATTAATCACTCACGAGCATTGCATAGCCTTAGATTGTTTGAAGCCGCAGGTATTAAATGTGTTAATTCATATAAAGTAGCTACAGTTTGTGGTGATAAACTTTTAACATCTGTAGCTCTGGCAGAACACAATGTACCACAACCTGAGGTTAGAGTAGCTTTTACTGAAGAATCAGCTTTAAAAGCCATTGAGGAAATGGGTTATCCTGTTGTACTTAAACCAGCTGTAGGTTCATGGGGGAGATTACTTTCAAAAGTAAATGATCGAGATGCTGCAGAAGCTATTCTTGAACATAAAACAATTCTGGGGTCTTACCATCATTCTATTTTTTACATTCAAAAATATGTTGAAAAAAAAGGAAGAGATATTCGTAGTTTTGTTGTTGGAGATGAATGTATTGCAGCAATTTATAGAACTTCTTCACACTGGATTACAAATACTGCAAGAGGTGGAATAGCATCAAATTGCCCAGTAACAGATGAACTACGAGATATTTCCTTACGTGCAGCTAAAGCTGTTGGAGGTGGTATTGTTGCTATTGATATTTTTGAAACTGAAAAAGGATTTGTGGTCAACGAGGTAAATTATACCATGGAATATAAAAATAGTATTAATACTACTGGTGTAAATATTCCTAAAAAAATGGTTGAATATATTTTAAGAGTAGCTGAGGAAAAATAATGGGAAAAATAAAAGCATCTATTGTTGGAGCTTCTGGCTACACAGGAGGAGAACTTTTAAGATTACTTTTGTTTCATCCAAATGTCGAAATAAAGCAAGTTACATCAGAAAGTTATACAGGAAAATTTGTACATAAAATTCATCCTAATTTGCGTAAAGTCACTTCTCTTAAGTTTAATTCTATTAATGAACTTGAGGAATGTGATTTATTATTCCTTTGTTTACCACATAACAGTTCTCAAAATAAAATTGATACGTTCAAAAAACTTGCACCAAAAATTATAGATTTAAGTGCAGACTTTAGATTAAAAGATCCAGTTGCATACGAAAAATGGTACGGGAATAAACATGCTCGCCCTGATTTATTGAAAGAATTCGTTTATGGTATTCCTGAACTCCATCGGGATGAAATGAAGAATTCTAATTATATCTCAAGTGCTGGTTGTAATGCTACCGCAAGTATTTTAGGATTATATCCACTATTTAAAAATAATTTGGTGGAAGAAGATAGAACTGTAATTGAAGTGAAAGTTGGCTCCAGCGAAGGCGGTAATAAAGTAAATGAAGGCTCGCATCATCCCGAAAGAAGTGGAGTTGTAAGATCTTACATGCCTACACAACATAGGCATACAGCAGAGATTTTGCAGGAATTGTCCTTTGGAAGAGAAATTAATATTCATTTCTCTGCAACCGCAATTGATATAGTAAGAGGTTTACTTGCAACTTGTCATGTTTTTTTGAAGGATAATTTGACAGAAAAAGATATATGGAAAATTTATAGAGAAGCTTATGGAAATGAACCATTTATTCGTATAGTTAAAGAGAGTGAAGGTATATATCGTTATCCTGAACCAAAATTATTAATTGGTACTAATTATTGTGATATAGGTTTTAAAAAAGATGAGTTTTCTAATCGACTTGTAGTTATGAGTGCAATTGATAATTTAATGAAGGGTGCTGCAGGTCAGGCACTTCAGGCATTTAATATAATGTTTGGTTTCGATGAAAAAACAGGACTCGATTTCCCAGGCCTACATCCAATTTGATTTTAATTAAGTTTATTAAATGGTTTTGCATAAATCAATTTTTCAATAAAAAATTTTAAATATAATTGATAAAAAGAATTCGTAAAAATAAAAATGTGTCGACTTCTTTATGTAAATTCAAAAGAAGAATTTTGTATTGTAGATTATCTTTATAAATTTGCTGAAATGTCCCGAAAGAGTAAAGAATATCAGGGACATGGCTGGGGCTGTGCTTATTTACACAATGGTAATTGGTGTTTTTATAAGAATATTAATCCTATTTGGGAAGATAATCTCAAGCAGTTCGGGAACACAAAATTATTAATAGCACATGCTCGTAGTGCTTTTAGAGATGAAGGTATAAGTATTGAAAATAATATGCCTTTTAATGATGATAAATATATTTTTATATTTAATGGAGAACTAAGAGGTGTGAAAATAAAAGAGAAAGGTAGAATAGGAGCAGAGAAAATTTTTAATTATATAAAACGGTTCGATAAAGGAAATTTTTCAGATGCAATAAAAAGAGGGACTGAAATAATTATAAAAAAAACAACATACATTAGAGCAATGAATTTTATTATAACAGATGCAAGCAATGTTTATCTTTATTCTTATTTTAATGAAGAACCTGATTATTTTACAATGTATAAAAAAATCTCAGATGATTTAATATTAATTTGCTCAGAAAAATTAAATGATGAACTGGATTGGCAAACGATCCCAAACAATACATTAATGGAGTTAAAATGTATATAATTAAAATTGGCGGTGGTAAAGAAATTAACTTAAGAGGAATTATTGAAGACCTTGCAATTATTAATGATAAGATGATAATAGTTCACGGTGCAAACGCTCTGAGAGATGAACTTGCACAAAAATTAAATATCCAGAAAAAAGTTGTTACTTCACTTTCTGGGTACGATTCTGTTCTAAGCAATGAAGAAACAATCGACTTGATGATGATGGCTTATGCAGGATTGAAAAATAAAAGAATTGTTGAGTTATGCCATCAAAATGGTATTAATGCAATTGGACTATCAGGGCTCGACGGTAAAGTAATAATGGGGAAAAGAAATAATGGAATTAAAGTTCGCGAAAATGGTAAAACACTTTTGATTCGTGATTTTTCTGGGAAGCCAAAATCTGTCAATAAACATCTATTAAACTTATTGCTTGATAATGGTTATACACCTGTTTTGTGTGTACCTTTAATCGATGAAAATAATTTTGCAATAAATTCAGAAAATGATGATATAGTTGCATTATTGCAAAGTGAGTTTAATGCAGAAAAAATTATTTCTTTAATTGAAGCCCCTGGATTCCTGCTTGATAAAAACGACGATAATTCGTTAGTAAAAAAAATATCAAAAGAACAACTTCAGGAAATGGAGCAAAAGGTCGAAGGAAGAATGAAAAGAAAAATTTTATCTTTAAGAAAATTGTTTGAAAACGGTAATGCTACAATTATAATTTCAGATGGCAGAACAGAACATCCTGTAATTGATGCTCTCAATGGAAAAGGAACAATTATTTCATAGATATGAGGATTAAAATGATTGATTACAAAGCACTTCAACAACAATATGAAATTGAAGTTTATCCAATGAGAGATGTTGTATTCGTAAAAGGGAAAGGGGCACGACTCTGGGATGATCAAGGAAACGAATACATCGATTTATCTGCTGGAATAAGCGTTGCAAATATTGGTCATTGTAACGACAAAGTTGTTGATGCTATTACAAATCAGGCTTCTACCCTCATTACTTGCGCAAACACGTTTTATAATGATAAGAAGGCATTATTTTTAGAGAAATTATTTAGTATTGCACCAAAGAATATGAAGAAAGCTTTTCTTACAAATTCGGGAACGGAAGCAATTGAAGGTGCAATAAAATTTGCAAGATATACAACTAAGAAAGCAAAATTTATAGCTGCTATGAAAGGATTTCATGGCAGAACAATGGGCGCTCTAAGTGCAACATTTAAAAGTGAATATCGTGAAGGTTTTGAACCTCTTGTACCTGGATTTACATTTGTTCCATACAACAATTTTGAAAAACTTTCAGAAGCTGTAGACAATGATACTGCAGGAATCATCCTTGAATTAGTCCAGGGTGAAGGAGGGATTAACATAGGTAAAAAAGAATATTTTCAGAACGTAAGAAAATTATGTGACGAAAAAGGAATAATCTTAATTATCGATGAAATTCAAACAGGTTTTTGCAGAACTGGCAAAATGTTTGCAATTGAACATTATGATATTGAAGCTGATATGATGACGCTTGCTAAATCTATTGCTGGTGGTTTTCCGATGGGAGCAATATTGTGCTCTGAGAAAATTAAAATGGAAAAAAGTAAACATGGCTCTACATTTGGCGGTAATCCATTAGCATGTGCAGCTGGTATTGCAGCAATAGATTTTATGCTCAAAAATAAATTGTGGGAACAAGCTGAGCGAAAAGGTAATTACTTTAAAGAAAAATTAAGTAAATATGCACTATCAAAAGTCAGAGAAATTCGTCAGATTGGTTTAATGATTGGGATAGAACTAAAAGATAAATCTCAACCGGTAATTGTTGAATTGTTGAAAAAAGGAATAGTTACTTTGCCAGGTGGAACAACTGTTTTAAGATTGCTACCACCTCTCGTTATAAGTTATGAAGAATTGGATATAGCAATTGAGAAAATAGCAGAAGTACTGGTGTGATAAACTCTAAGTTAGTATCAAACTTTTTATTGATGAAGTTTATTTACATTATTTGAGCGATTCTAGATAAAAAATTTTTCCATGATAAAAATTGATACCACTTCTTAATATCTCTTTTGCATTATAAATCGAATTAGGTTATTTTTTAATTACAAAAAAATAAAAAATTTGATTTATGATTTTAGATTATATACCAATATTTCTTGTACTTATTTTTTCTGCAATTGTTGGGGGTGCAATAATTCTGTCCTCCAGGATATTTGGTCCATATCGGCCTAATAAAATTAAATTAATGCCATATGAAAGTGGTAAAATTCCAGTCGGTACAACTCACGAAAGATTTTCTGTTAAATATTATTTAGTGGCAATGTTATTTATCATTTTTGATATTGAAGTTATTTTTGTATATCCATGGGCTGTACAATTCAAATCGTTATTTAATAATTATGGAATTTTTGCCTTTTTACCAATGTTTGTATTTTTAGTAGTGCTTGAAATTGGTTTCTTATATATTTTGATGAAAGGGGGATTAAAATGGGATTAGAAGCCAGGTTAAATGGTGATGGTTTTATTACAACTACTATCGATGCCGTAGTAGCCTGGGCACGCAAAAGTTCTGTTTGGCCAATGCCTATGGGAATTTCCTGTTGTGCTATAGAACTAATATCTGCAGCAGATCCCAAATATGATATTGCCCGTTTTGGATCTGAAGTAATGAGATTTACTCCACGCCAGTGCGATTTAATGATTGTTGCAGGTACTGTAACATACAAAATGGCGCAGGTTGTAAGAAGAATTTATGATCAAATGCCTGAACCAAAGTGGGTTATAGCAATGGGTGCGTGCACTTCTACAGGTGGAATGTATCGCTCTTATAATGTAGTGCAGGGAATAGATCAATTTTTGCCCGTAGATGTTTATGTTGCAGGTTGCCCCCCACGTCCAGAAAATTTACTCTATGCTGTTATGACTATTCAGGAAAAAATTTCTAAAACTAAAGCAAAAGATTATCAAGACAAACCTCTTTTAGAAATAAGTTAAATAATTATGACTTTTAAGGAACTTACTATAAGCAAAATCAAACAACATTTCCATAATTCAATTGAAGAAATCCAAGATTTCCGAAATGATTTATCGATAACAATATCCAAAGACAAAATTGTTGAACTTGCTAAATTTTTGAAAGAAGACGAAGAACTTCATTTTGAAACTTGCATTGATGTAACAGCAGTTGATTGGGCTACCAGAAAAAATAGATTTACAGTAGTTTATCATATTTATTCTTATGAAAATAATTTTACTCTAAGAATTAAAGTTAACTTAGACAGCGAGCCTCCTCAAATAGAAACTGTTTCTTCTGTATGGCGAAGTGCTAATTGGTATGAAAGAGAAACTTATGATATGTATGGAATTATTTTTTTGAATCATCCAGATTTACGAAGAATGTATATGCCCGAAGGTTTTCAATATTATCCTTTAAGAAAAGATTTCCCTTTATTAGGAATCCCTGGTTCATTACCATTGCCAGAAAAAATTGAATAGTCTTTATGGATAAGAAAAATAATTTCTATTCCGACGAACAATTATTAAAAAAATTATTAGAAGATAAAAATATCACCATCGAAGATGCACTTGAAAATGAGATGGTGATAAATATGGGACCTCAGCACCCTGCAACACATGGAGTTTTAAGATTGGTTTTAAGACTTGATGGCGAAACTGTTTTAAATGTTGTCCCAGAGCTTGGATATTTACATCGTGGATACGAAAAAATGGCAGAAAATATGAGTTATATTGAGTACATTCCTCATACGGACCGACTTGATTATACAGCTACAATGTGCAATAATGTGGCTTATGTTCTGGCAGTTGAAAAATTACTCGGTATAGAAGCTACTAAAAGGGCTCAATATATAAGAATGATGGTTTCAGAACTTTCTCGTATTGCTGCTCATATGATTGCTATAGGAACATATGCTATGGATGTTGGAGCCGTGACTATGGTTATGTGGACTTTTCGCGAACGCGAAAAAATTCAAGAAATATTCGATAGGCTTGCAGGAGCAAGGTTTACAACAAGCTACACAAGAATTGGTGGAGTTGCCAACGATGCAGATGATATTACATTAAAAATGGTTCGTGATTTTCTTGACCAGCATCATCAGGCTCTTGATGAAATGGATAAACTTCTTTTAAGAAATAAAATTTTTATTAATAGGCTAGATGGAGTTGGTATTTTATCTCGTCAGGATGCTATCGAGTTAGGACTTACAGGTCCTAATCTTCGTGCCTCAGGAGTTGAATATGATGTGCGACGGGCAAAACCATATCTTTTTTATAACGAGCTGGATTTTGATATCCCAACTCAATCAGAAGGTGATTGCCTTGCACGCTATTATCAAAGAGGTGAAGAAGTTCGTCAAAGTGTAAAAATTCTTTATCAAATTCTGGAGAAAATGCCGAAGGGGGATATTCTCACAAATGTACCCAAGCATGTTCTTCCGCATAAAACAGAAATTTATACAAAAATGGAAGAGTTGATTTACGATTTTATGCTTATAAATAAGGGAATTAACCCACCTGCTGGCGATGTCTTTTTTTCTGTTGAAAATCCTAAAGGTGAATTAGGATTTTACATTGTTAGTAATGGAAGTGGTTATCCATGGAAACTTAAAATCCGTTCTCCTTCTTTTTGTAATCTGCAGGCTTTACCTGTTGTTTGTAAAGGAGCTATGATTTCGGATATTATTGCTATAATTGGAAGTCTTGACCCCGTTATGGGAGAAGCAGATAAGTAGTTTATAATTAATTTTTTATGGTATAATAACTATGAGTTTCAAATTTACCGAAGAGAATTTAAAGAGAATTGATGAAGAAAGAAAAAAATACCCCACATCATTGGCAGCAATTATGCCGGCTATTTATATAGCTCAGGAACAAAATGGTTATATAACAAATGAAGTTATGGAAGAAGTGGCAAAAGTTCTGGGAATTGGAAAAGTAGATGTTTTAAGTGTGGTTACTTTTTATACAATGTATCATACTAAACCATTAGGCAAGTATCATATTCAGGTTTGTACTAATGTGTCCTGTATGCTTAGGGGAGCATACGAAATTTGGGATCTGATGAAAAATAAACTTGGAATAGATCATATGGAAGTGACCCCGGATGGAAAATTTTCTCTCGAAGAGGTTGAATGCATGGGCGCTTGTGGTTGTGCTCCTATGATTGCAATAAATGAAAATTATTATGAGAATTTAACAGTAGAAAAAGTTGAAGAAATATTGAATACACTTTCAAAGGTTGATTAAAAATGGAAAAAATTATTTTGCGTGATATAAAAAATTTGGATCAAATAGATGTTTATTTATCACACGGTGGTTTTGAAGCAGCTAAAAAAGCTTTTACTCAGACTCCCGATGATATTATAGAGCAGGTGAAAAAATCAGGATTGAGGGGAAGAGGAGGAGCAGCATTTCTGACAGGCTTAAAATGGAGTTTTATGCCTAAAACAACTGATAAACCCAAATATCTCTGTATAAATGGTGATGAAAGTGAACCAGGTTCATTTAAAGATAGACAAATTTTTGAATTTAATCCTTTTCAGTTAATCGAAGGAATTATTATTACATGTTATGCAATAGGAGCTAAAACAGCTTATCTTTATATACGTGGTGAGTATCATAAGTGGATAAAGTTAATGCAGAAAGCAATAGATACTGCATATGATAGAGGTTTTCTTGGTGAGAAGATGAAAGTTAATTTTGGGACAGATTTTTATTGTAATCTTTATATTCACAAAGGAGCTGGTGCTTATATTTGCGGAGAAGAGTCTGCATTGATGAATTCTATTGAAGGACTGAGAGGATATCCTAGAGTTAAACCTCCATTCCCTGCTCAAAAGGGTCTATGGGGATGTCCTACAACTATTAATAATGTTGAAACAATTACAAATGTGCCTCCTATTATATTAAAAGGGTGGGAATGGTTCTCAAAAATTGGAGCCCCAAAACATCCTGGAACACTTTTATATGGTATAAGTGGACATGTAAATAAACCTGGGATTTATGAATTACCAACCGGAATTTTACTTACAGAGTTAATTTATAATTATGCAGGTGGAATACCTGGTAACAAAAAAATAAAATGCGTTATACCTGGTGGTACATCAATGCCTCCGCTCAGAGGTGATCAACTTGAAGGAATAAGGATGGATGCAGAATCACTCAAGCAGGCAGGTTCTGCTATTGGTACTGCTGGCGTAATAGTAATGGATGAAGATACAAATTTATTAAAGGTCCTTCTACGTATAGCAAAATTTTATTATCATGAAAGCTGTGGGCAATGTACTCCATGTCGTGAAGGAACAGGCTGGATGGAAAAAATATTACATCGTATAGCCGAAGGCAATGGAACTTCTAAGGATTTAGACTTGCTTATAAGTATTGCTAATAATATTGAGGGTAATACGATCTGTGCACTAGGAGAAGCAGCAGCCTGGCCTGTAAAATTTATGATTGAACGTTTCCGCGACGAATTTGAAAAATATGTTAAACCAGATATTAAAATTACTATACCCAATAAAGTTCATGCATTGAGAAATACTAAAATACCTCTTTCATAAATTAAATTAATTAAATGGGGAAAATATTAATACTTTACTATTCAAATGAAGGCCACACACAAAAAATGGCTCAATATGTATTTGAGGGCGCAAAAGAAGTATCTTCAACTGAGGTTCGTATAAAATCAATATTTGAAGCAAGTAGAGAAGATATTTATTGGTGTGATGGATTGGCATTGGGTTCACCAACATATCTTGGAACTGTTGCAGCTGAAATGAAAAAATTTTGGGAGGAACTATTACCAGATTGGCAAAAATTAGATGGTAAAATTGGATGTGCATTTAGTTCGCAAGGAGGTTGGGGTGGAGGTGCAGAGTTAACATGCCAAAGTTTAATGAACATTTTGATAAATTATGGATTTCTTGTTTTTGGTGTAACCGATTATACCGGAAAACAATTTACAGCACACTATGGAACTACAATCGCTGGTGAACCACGTCAGGATAAGGAAATTGAAGCATGTAAACGACTTGGCAGAAGGTTGGCCGAATGGGTGGCTGTTTTTATAGATGGAAGAAAAGACCTTCATCCCCTTCATAACTTATATAAAAGAAACCCCTGGGATTAATTCTCACACTGATGAAATATTATCTCCATTAATTATTCAAAAAAATCTTTTCTTTTCGATAATAAACTATAAAATGTTGTGTTTATTTCGATGGAGGAATTATGTTGAAAAAATTTAATGATTTAAAAATCATTAGTAAAATTATCATACTTTTTTCATTTGTAATAGTTATAATAGTAATTAATAGTTTTTTAATTTACAAAACCCTCAATAATGAAGAAAAAGTAATTAATGAATTGGGAAACAATTTATTACCCGGTATTCAATCTCTGGTTTCATTATATCAGGCGGAAACATCTGTACTTGCAGCAGAAAGGGGAGTACTAAATAATAATTTAAGAGATGAAGCAGTAAGAAAATCAATTTATGAATCTATTCCCGCAGCCTTTAAAAGAGCCGAAGAATCATGGAAAATTTTTGAATCCTTAAAAAAAGATGAAATAGAAAAAAAAATCTGGGATAAATTTGTTCAGGACTGGAATGAATGGAAAAATATACATCACAAAGTTATCACATTACAGAAGCAAATTGATGCGTTATCTAAAAATAGTACGGAGATTAGTACTACCAGTAACAATGAACTTTCAGAATTAATTAAACAAAGTAATAATTTATCAATTGAAGCACTGAAAGAATTTGATGAGGCAAAGATAAACTTAAAAGAACTGGTAAAAATTTATGATGAAAAAGCTTCAAAATTTACTCAAAGTTCACTTGAAGATGTTACAATTGCCAAGGAAAGGACATTCATATTTATATTTATTTCCTCTATAGTATTGTTTTTGATTATTCCAATAATTAAACAGTCAATAATTAAACCCATATCGTTGCTTGACCATAATGCAAAAGAAATTATTAATGGCAATTTTGATATAAAATTGGTTAATGTAAATAGAAAAGATGAAATAGGTCATTTAAATCTTTCTTTTGAGAAAATGATTAATAAAATTCAGGATGAAATAGCTAGGGCCACAAGTTTTCAAAATGGTGTAAATGGAGCGTTTTTTATTGTTGATAGAGATTTAACATTAAGATTTATAAACCAGGCTGCATGTGATATTGCTGGAATTAATAAAAGTCCTGAAGAAATAATTAGTAAAATGAAAGTTACAGATGTATTTGGTACTGATTCGGTAAGTAGAAGAGCAATAGAGGGTATTTATGTTAAAGGCGAAAAAGTTACCATAAAGAATAAACGAGGAGAATCAATACCTATACTTGTTCATTCTGGTCCAATTTATAATAGCAGAAAAGAATTTGATGGAAGTTTTGTATTTTTTACAGATCTGAGAGAAGTAGAAGAAAAGAATAAAGAATATTTAAGAGAACAGATTAAACCCATAGTTGAAATTATTGATAAGCTTGCAAATGGAGATTTTACACAGGAACTGGAATTAAAATCAGACAATGTGCTTTATGAACTTGGTTTAAAGATAAAGAAGATGATTTATGAATTAAGAACTGCATTAGAAAATGTAAAAGAAGCAATTCAATCAACAGCAAGTGCTGCAGAGCAGATTTCATCTTCATCAGAAGAAATGGCAGCAGGTGCTCAAGAACAGAATTTACAGGTTAATGAAATATCCAGGTCAATAGAAAGTATGACTAAAGCAATTATTGAAATGTCAAAAAATATAACAGAAGTAGCTCAGATGTCTCAGAAATCCAGTCAAGCAGCAAAAGAAGGAACTGAAAAAACAAAAAATACAAAGGAAGGGATGAATAAGATAGTTATTGCATCTCAACATGCTGCTGATATAATTGCGTCACTTGCTAATAAAACTGATCAAATAGGAGAAATTACAAAAGTTATAGACGATATTGCTAATCAAACAAATCTTCTAGCTCTTAATGCAGCAATTGAAGCAGCAAGAGCTGGCGAGCAGGGACGTGGATTTGCAGTTGTTGCCGACGAAGTAAGAAAACTTGCTGAAAGGACAACAAAAGCTACTAAAGAAATTGCAGAAACTATTAGATCAATTCAATCTGAAGTTAACGAAGCAGATAAATCTATGTCAAATGCTAAATCCTCAGTTTATGATGGAATGAAGTTTACAGAAGAAATTGATATTGTATTGCAAGAAATTTATAAATCTGCAAAAAATGTATCAGAGTTGATCGATAACATTGTAGCTGCAAGTCAGCAGCAATCAATTTCTGCAGATGAAATAAGCAAGAATATTGAAAATATTGCTAGTGTTTCTGAACAGAGTACAACAAGTACTGGACAGATAGCAAGCGCAGCAAATAATCTTGCTCAATTGACTACACATTTAGAAGAGTTATTTAATAAATTTAATGTTGGAGATAATTTACATGCGTCTTCTAAAAAGAAATTAATGCTTGAAAATTCACGCTATTAATTAAGCTTAAAACTTAGAAGATAGAATTTAATTCTATCTTCTAAGATTATTATTTTTCAATTAACTCAACAATAAAAGTCATTGTTTTATTATCACGCAAAATTACAACTTCAACTTTTTCTCTAGCTTTATGATTTGAGATTGCCTGCATAAAATCATAAATGTTATTAACTTTTTTAGAGCCAAATTTTATAATGATATCTCCGCTTTTTAATCCTGCCTTTTCTGCTGGACCTCCTTCGGTTACCCCGGAGATTTTATAACCATCTCCATTATAACCAAATTCAGGAATTGTTCCTGCTGTTACTCTTCCTCTATTTGATATAGGTTTGGTGGGTTCGCTTACCTTTACATAATCAGGTTTAGCTTCTAAATTTTGAATTTCATTAATTATATCGTATATAAATTCCAGTATATTTACTTCACCCTCATAATTAATTTTCTCTGGATCATCTGAAGGTTTGTGATAATCTGAGTGAATTCCTGTAAAGAAAAATAAAACTGGTATGTTTTTATTTAAAAAGGCTTGGTGATCACTTCCACCAGACCCTGCATCAATTAGACTTAATTGGAAACCATATTTGTTATTTTTGTTAATTAATTCTTTCCATAATGTGGATGTACCTGTTCCTATAATTGTGAGCTTTTTAGTAGAATCAAGTCGACCAATCATATCCATATTTATCATTGTAATTATATTCTCAAGAGGTATCGGTAAATGATTTATGAAATATGTTGAACCAAGTATTCCTAATTCTTCCCCAGAAAAAGCAACAAATAATATACTTCTTTTTAAGTGATTGAGTATTGAACTGAATTTTTCAGCTAGCTCAAGTAATCCACTTGTACCAGATGCATTATCATCAGCCCCATTATGAATTTGCTTATCCTTTCCTTTGTAGAGAGAAGAAGATAATAATTGGTCAATTCCTAAATGGTCATAATGTGCACCTATAACAATGTATTCATTTTTAAATCTTGGGTCGCTACCTTCAATAAATCCAGCAACATTAATCGCGGTATTTTCGGTTTCTTTTATCTCTGTACTTAATGATATAAAGGTATTATTAAAAACAAATGAATTTGATTTCTTTTTCGTATCTATTTCTTCTTGAATTTTATCGAGATCAAAGCCTTCGTTAGTAAAAATGTTTTTTATAATATTTCTTTTTATCTGAATGATTGGTAAATCTTTTATCGGAGGTGCTCCATCATACTGTAGTTTAATAAAATCATCATCTTCTTTTATTGATATTCTTCTAACAAATATGACGGCAGAAGCTCCTTTCTCTTTTGCAAGGCTGGCTTTGAATCTAATCGAGGAATATTTATCAAAATTTGATTCTGCGCTATCACTTTCTGGATGGCCAAGTATTATAAGTACTGCTTTACCATGCACATTAATATTTTCATAATCATCATATTTTAATTCAGGAGCTGAAATTCCATAACCCGCAAAAATAATTTGAGTACTTAATTTACCTTTACCAGAAAATGGGACAGTAATAAAATCTTTTTTGAGAATCAATTTAATTGGTTTCTTTCTGAAGTTAATTGTTACAGAATTATTTTCCGTTAATTCAACTCTTTCAATGAATTTAAATTCTTGAAAATAAAAATTGTTAAAAAAGGGTTTTAACCCATAGTATTCAAATTGTTTTTTAATGTAGTTGGCTGCTTTTTTTTCTTCTTCGCTTCCTGTAAATCTTCCTTTCATTTCATCCGAAGCTAAAAAATAAAGATGTGCTTTAAGATCTGCTGTTGTTATTTCCTTATCAATCCAATTTTTTTGAGCTAAGGTAGATGAAATAATTAAAAGGAATAGGAAAAAAATCTTTTTCATTTTTTTAACTCACAGAAAATTTTTAAAAACTCAGAGTGGTACATGGACAAGGAAAAATTCCTTAGCAGTTCTTCCAATTTCAGATGCCTGTTGAATAGTCATATGAAGTTCTGTAGCAGATTCATCCTGAGCACCTGCTTCAATAATCGCAAGGTCTGAACCTTTAGCCATTTTCACAAGATTATCGCAATAGGCTGTATCGCCACCATAACAAATTGATTTTGAATCATAGTAAAATTTATAGCCGAGCGAAGGAACATTAACATATTTTCCGTCTGGACTAACTTCACGATGGTTTACTTTAAAAGGTTTTATTCTTATAGAATTTCTAGTGAAATGTTTTTCATTCGAGATCGGCTTTAAGATGATATTATAAGAAAGTTCTTTTCCATATACTTTTATAAATGCTTTATAAATATTTTCAATTTCAATGCATCCTTTTGGATAATAGATTGATAGTGACTGTCTTCTTCTTAAAACAGATAGATAGGTTAAAAGTGACCAAACACCACCCACATGGTCATGATGACCATGACTGATAAATATATCCGAAATTCTGAGTATTGTTTCTGCCCCAACATCTTGATTTAAATCTCGTAAAATACCATCTCCAGGATCAATTACAAATGTAGTTTTGCTTGTTGTAAGAAGAATCCCTGTTGAAACATTTGGTATTGAGCTATATATTTTAATAAAGAAATCGTCTTTGCGCCATACAAGTGGATATTGGTGTAAATTTGTTAGTTTCATAACTTATACAATTATTTGAGCTATTATTCCACCGATAAGAAATGCTGCTATCCAGGTCCCTATCCATATTGAGAGTCCTTCTTTTAAACCTCTTTCTTTTAACATAACAACAAATGAAGCAATGCATGGAACAAAAAGTGTAATAGTTATAATTGCCACAGTAATTTGCATTGTAGTAAGTTTCAAATCAAAAAGACCAGCAGCACCAAAATCTCTTCTTACCATTCCCATTACAAAAGCATTCGCAGCTTCTTTGGGTAGTTTTAACCAGTGTATTGTAAGAGGAGCAAGTAAATCTTGCCAGATGTACAACAAGCCAGTAATTTCCATTAATCCCACACCAAGTGCACCTACAAAAAACCAGAAACCTGCTTCCTTCATAAAACCATAACTTCTGTAAAGAGTTTTTTTAATTACATTATTCATTTTTGGAAATCTCATCATCGGGAGATCAATAAGTAAAGGTGTGCTTTCACCGGGAAGTAATTTATTTAAAAGTGTAGAAAGCATAATAAGAACTGTACCAATTACTAAAACATAAATTAACAATGGGGTGAATCCAGCACCACTTAATAACACAGTTATTACTGCAAGTTGTGCAGAGCATGGGATTACAAATTGCAGAATTGCAGTTACAATAGATTTCTCTCTTTCAGAACCAAGAAGTCTTGTGGTTATATTTGCCATTGTAATACATCCAAACCCAAGTATTATTGGGATAACCGCTTTTCCATTCAAGCCAATCTTATTAAATGATCTATCAAGCATTGTTGCCAGTCGTGGTAAGTAACCACTATCTTCAAGCAAGGCCATAACAAAATAAAAACTAATAACCAAAGGGAACAAAAGGAACAGTAGATAAGTAACTGTCATAGTTATTATACCAAATTCACCAAAGAGAAGTCTTAGAAAAGGATTATAAAAGTGAAGTAGAATTTCAAGTGATTCATGTCTAGATAAACTTTTAAATTCATTTCGAAGTATTAAATTATTTTTTATTCCATCTGGGAAATAAAAATTTTGAGAACTTACTATTTTGCCTTTATCATCAAGATTATTAATTGTAACCATGCAGTTTGAGTAATCTGCTATAAAAGATTTTAAATTATATTCAAAATAATTCTTGCCAAGTGTATTTTCAGTATAATCAACAACTCTTTGCGAAATAAAATCCCCAATAAAATAATAAACGAGGATAAGTATACCCGCTAAAATTGGAATTCCTGTTTTAGGATTTAAGGAGTATCTTCCTATATGACTAAAAATTTCTCCTTTTTTTGAATCTTCAAATTCTACCTGGTCTACTATATCATTTACCCTATTTCTTCTATTTAAATAAATTTTTTCTCTTGAATCTGAAAAAATATTTGAAATATTATATTTAATTATTGATTCTTCGTCACCTTCTAAAATTAATAAAGCTTCAGATTGTGGAATGTTTTGTCCCATTAATTGTTGAAGTAGTGAATATAATTCTAATTGTTGATTCCCTATTCGTGCATTTTCGATAGCAAAATCTATTTTATCGAAACCCATTTTAGATACAGCTGCAGTTTCGATTACTTTAACACCCAGAAGTTGTGATAATAATTTCGTATTAATTTTTATTTTTCTTTTTTTAAGTTCATCAGAAAAATTAAGAAGTACGGAAACTTTTTTACCCATGTCAATTAATTGGAGTGTAAGAAAAAGATCTCTTTCGAGGTATAATGCATTGACGACATTTAATATGATATCTGCAGAAATTATAATTTCTTTTGCAACGCGCTCCTCATCATTAAAAGAGGACACTCCATAAATTCCCGGTGTATCATAAATTTCTTTATTCTTATAAAAGCTTTTATTAATCGAAATTGTTGTACCTGGGTAATTAGATACATCGACGTACATTCCACTCAAAAAATTAAATATGCAGGATTTGCCAACATTGGGATTACCAACCAGCACAACTTTTTCTTTTTCTGATTTTACAGTACTTTCATATGTCTTTATAAATTCTTCTGTAGAACTATTATAAACTGGTTTATCGTATTTCATAACTACTGTAGAATTATTTTAATTTTCTTTGCTAAATCGTAACCGACAGCAATTTCCTGTCTGTTTTTTTTAATAACAATTGTTCCGCCTGGCAATCTTTCGGAACATATAACAGAATCCCCTTCAGAGATTCCAAGACGAATAAACTGGGCTTTAAGATTACCTGATGGTAGGTTTATGATTATTACCTTACTACCTTTTTTAGCTTTATCAAGGGTTATTTTTGTCATTTTTTCTCAATTTACAGTTTGGATTAATACATTTTCCAAAAATATTAAATGAATAACCTGTAGGATCAAAACCTAATTTAGTAGAAATTTCTTTGACAATTATTTCAATTGCTGGTTCTGAAAATTCTTTAATATCACCACAATTTGTACAAATAAGATGGTCGTGTGTTTTTTTACCAAATTTAGCTTCATATCTTGTTTTATTTTCACCAAAATTTCTTTTGGAAAGTAGATTACATGCAGCCAGAAGTTCAAGTGTATTATAAACAGTAGCTCGCGAAATATTTGAGTTATTATTTTTCATTTTAAGGAATAATTCGTCTGCGCCAAAATGCCCTTCGTAGTTTAATGCATAGTCAAGTACTTCAAACCTTTCTGGTGTAATGCGATGGTTTTCCTTTTTTAGAAATCTTCTAAATTCTTCATGTGCAGAATTTAAGTCAATATTCATTTGCGTATAATTTAGATTAAGTCTATATAAAAATAGTAAGTATCTTATTAAAAAGCAATTAAATCAAAAATTTTCTATATGAAATTTATTAAGAATTGTTATCAATAAAATTTTTTAGATTTGAAGTGAGTTTATATTTAATTAAACATATGATTGTAAGGTAAAATTTTGGCATAAAAAATAGAAATTTCTATCCTTTTGAAAAGTTTATAAAATTTACAAAAATGTTACTTTATTGAAGTCTTATTTAAAATTTGACAGTATGGCTGAGAATTTCATAAATAAAAGGTTTGAACTTGTCTAATATATTTTCTGTTGTTAGTTGAAAAAATTTATAATAAATAATTACATATTTTAATAACAATTATTTAAAGGAGGATATTATGAATCTTAAAGTAGGTGATTTAGCACCAGAGTTCACACTGAAGAATGCCAATAACGAATCGTTTACATTATCTAATTTTAGAAATAAAAAAAATGTAGTGATTTTATTTTTCCCTGCCGTAGGTACTTCAGTATGCGAAAAAGAATTATGTTCAACAAGAGATAGCATGAAAGATTATGAAAATCTCGATGCTCAGATTCTTGCTATAAGTGTTGATGGTCCATTTGCTCAAAAATTATGGGAAGAAAAACATCAGTTTAATTTTCCATTACTCAGTGACTTTAATAAAGAAGTTTCCCAATTATATGGGGCTTTCTATGATGTATGGTTACCGGATAAATTTAATCTCAAAGGTGTTTCTAAAAGAGCTGCATTTGTTGTAGATAAGAATGGTATTATACAATATGCAGAAGTTTTAGAAAATGCAGCTGAAGAACCAAATTATGATGCAATAAAAAACACTTTGAAAAACCTATCATAAAAATTGCCTGAAAAATATATAGAGGTAATATATGTTAGCTGTAGGTAAAAAAGCTCCGAGTTTTTCTTTACCTGACTCCAATGGTAAGAAAGTTTCATTAAAAGATTTTTTTGGGAAAAAAGTAATATTATATTTTTACCCAAAGGACATGACAAGTGGATGTACAAAAGAAGCATGTGATTTCAGAGATAATTTCCCTAACTTTGAGAAGTTAAATATTCAAGTTATCGGAGTAAGTCCAGATTCAGTCTCATCTCATAAAAAGTTTGTAGAAAAATATAATTTACCATTTATTCTTTTGAGTGATGAGAAGAAAAAAGTAATACAAAAGTATGGAGTGTGGAAAGAAAAATCTTTATATGGTAAAAAATATATGGGAGTAGAGAGAACAACTTTTATAATAGATGAGAAAGGAAAGATTATAAATATTTTCCCACAAGTGAAGGTTGATGGACATGTAGAAGGGATACTGAAACATTTAGGAGCTCAAAAATGATCTATGTAACACGAAGGGAGGTATTCAGTGCTTCTCATAGGATTTATAATCCCAGACTTAGTGATGAAGAAAATATTAAATTGTATGGTAAATGTAGTAATCCAAATGGACATGGTCATAATTATGAATTAGAAGTTACAATTGCGGGTGAAATTAATCCTGAGACAGGATATTTAATCGATCTAAGTGAGTTAAAAAACATCATTCGCAAAAACGTAATAGAAAAACTCGATCATAAAAATCTCAATATCGATGTAGAATTTCTAAAAGGAAAAATTCCTACAGCCGAAAATATTTTAATATCAATCTGGGAACAGTTAAAAGATAAAATTCCTAATGGTAGATTATATTCTATTAAGTTATATGAAACAGAAAATAATTATGTAGAATTTAGAGGAGAATAAATAATTGAACTATGAAGTAATTGAAGAGAGTGTACGAACTATACTCAAAGAAATAGGGGAAGATATAAACCGGGCTGGTCTTATTAGAACACCTCACCGGGTAGCAAAAGCATACGACTTCTTGACTCAGGGTTATAGAAAAAATATTGACGATGTTTTAAATGGTGCTATATTTGAGGTTAAGTATGATGAAATGGTAATAGTCAAGGATATTGATTTTTATAGCATGTGCGAACATCATTTACTTCCTTTTTTTGGGAAAGCGCATATTGCTTATATACCTGATGGCAAAATAGTAGGATTAAGTAAATTACCAAGAATTGTTGATGTTTTTGCAAGACGCCTACAGGTTCAGGAAAGGATGACTCAAGAGATAGCTGATACGATTAATAAGTTTTTAACACCAAAGGGTGTTGCTGTTGTAATCGAAGCATATCATATGTGTATGATGATGCGTGGAGTTCAAAAGCAGAACTCAATTACTACTACAAGTGCAATGCATGGTGTTTTTGCAGATGATACAAGAACCCGTGCTGAATTTTTAAACTTAATTGCTCAAAAAAGAATATAATGGATAAACGAAAAGCAATTTGGATAACAGGTGCAAGTTCCGGAATAGGTAAAGCATTAACACTCGAATTTGCACGTAATGGTGAAACTGTTATTGCATCATCAAGAAGATTGAATCTTATTGAAGCATATGCTAAAGAGCATGGTTATGAAAATTCAAATGTAATTCCTGTTGAACTTGATTTGACTGATTTAAATTCCATTGAAAAGTTCTATCAAAAATATTCAATTGAATATTTTATAGAAACGTTAATTAATAACGCAGGTATTACATCATTTAAGTCTGCAATCGAAGATTCAATCGATCAAATCAAAGAAATCATAAATGTGAATTTACTGGGTGCAATTTATGCTATTAAGAAAGTGCTTCCTGAAATGATTAAAAATAATAGTGGTTCTATAATAAATATTCTTTCAGTAGTTATACATAAAATTTTTACAGGGAGCAGTGCATACTCTGCTTCAAAGGCTGGTTTGTTAGCTTATACAAATTCATTGAGGGAGGAAGTTAGAGATAATAATATCAGGATAATTAATGTTATACCAGGAGCAACGAAAACTCCTATATGGGAAAGTAAAGTATTAGAAAAATATTCACATAGAATGATGTCGCCTGAAGATTTAGCAAAATTAATTTATTATGTTTATTCGATTAAAAACAATCTTGTAACTGAAGAAATAATAATAAGACCTATAAAAGGAGATTTATAATAAAAAATCCCGCATGTAGCGGGATTTTTTTACCTGCAACCTTTCATACGCTGACCCTGAAAGATTTTGTTTTTTATGAAAACTCGCTTACCAAATCCATCTCCAAAACCGCAATAATTTGCCCAAATTTGTTTTTGTTCATCATTTAGGATTTTGTAAACCGCAAGCCAATGATTAATTCTTGATGTTCTCATTTCAGAATATAATTTATTATTAGTTTGCACTAAATCGAGTAATTTTTTCTCGTCTATTTTGTTTTGTCTCATCATATTTCTAATGTCAATATTGTTCTTTTGGATCTGTGCCCTTAAGTCAATCATTTTTTTCTGATGTTCGTTTCTTAAATCTTCAAATTGCTTTTTCTGTTCATCTGTAAGATTTAATTTGTCAAATAAACGGTTTCTCGGATATCCTTTTTGAATGATTATTCCTCTTTCCCCAGGACGTAAAAAATCAATATTTAATTCATCTTCTATTGGATCGCCCACCATTTCTTTTTCGATTTCAATTATCTCGCTATCTGAATTATATCCTTCATCATTGAATACATTTGGTTGACCATAATTAATAACTCCAAAAAGAAATACTAAAATTATCGAGAGATATGTTACCTTTTTCATATATTCCTCCTTAAGTGGTTGTTAAATTTAATTTCATTACTTTGACATTATCATGGTTAATCACGGTTTAATTTTCTTTAAATTATTTGAAACTTTTTGTTTTACATTATTTTTAAACTTTATCTAAAAAAATATTGTCTATAATATTGAGTAGAAGAGATTAAATGAGTTTAAATAACGATTTTGAACTTGTTAAAAAATTTAATGCAGGTGACGAATCTGCATTTAATGAAATAGTAAAAAAGTATCAGAAAAAAATTTATTGGCATGCAAGACAAATGCTCGGTGATCATTTAGATGCAGATGAAGTAACACAGGAAGTATTAATTGTATTGTATAAAAAATTGAAGACGTTTAACTTTAAGTCGTCGCTCTTTACTTGGATTTATAGGATTGTAACAACAAGAAGTTTAAATCAAATTAAGAAGAGACAGGTTAAAAAATTTTTCCCATTCGAAAGTACTGATGAAAAAGAACTTATAGAAAAAAGGGATATAGTAGAGGATATCATTAATAAAGAAAAATTGGAGAGATTAAATAAAATATTACAAAAAATTCCTCCAAAGCAACGACAAATTTTTATATTAAGAAATTTTGAACAACTTTCATATGAAGAAATTTCTAAAATAACAGGCAAAAGCATAGGTGGTCTTAAAGCAAACTATTTTCATGCTTTGAAAAAAGTTTTGGAGTATGCAAATGAAAAAGAATGAAGAAAAAATACTTAAGTATCTTTCTGATATAATGAATGATAATGAAAAATTAGAATTTGAAAATGAATTAAAAAATTCAGCACAATTAAGGGAAGACTTTGATAAAATTACTAAAATATTCAATGAATTATCAGAGTTAGAAAACCTTAGAGTTGATGAGAGATATTTCAATTCTTTATTGCCAAAAATATATCAAAAGCTATCAGTTAGTAAAAAATTAACCCTAACACAAAAAATTGCCTATATTATTCCAGTTCTAGTTGTTATAATTTTATATTTAATTTATCCAACAAACTCGGTAAATTTTGATGAGCAAGTAGATAAAATTACACAAGAAATGTTAGCTTACTATACTAGCATAGATAGCATGGATTATATAATTGATTTTTCAAGCAAGGAATATTCGGAAATACCTATAAGTGAAAATTTTGATGTATCATATCTTGAAGAGGTTAAAATCCCAGATGAATATTTATTGAAATATATTCCTACATTTTATGAGGAACCGCAAATATTAGATAAGTTTTCCAATGATGAATTATTAGCAATTTATAACAACATAGATAAAATTAAGTAGGTGATAACATGAAAAAATGTTTATACACAATTTTATTGGTCTTAACAATTACTTGTATAGTCTATTCTCAAGAAAGAGGTAGAGCATTTGAAAAAAGATTGTTCAATGATGACAGGGCATTAAAAAAAATTGAGCAAATGGAAAGGATGAAATTAATTGAATTATTAGATTTGGATGAAGAAACTTCGCTTAGATTTTTTGCACGTCGTAATGAACATTTAAAAAAAGTTAAAAGTATATTCTATGAAAAAGAAAATTTAATACTCGATCTTAAAAAAAATATTGAAGGGAAAGAAGAGAACGATAGTTATTATAAAGAGCAAATTAATAAGTTATTGGAATTTGAGAACAGGATGGTAAAAGAAAAAGAGAATTATTATAAATCATTATTAGACATTTTAACTCCACAGCAAATTGCAAAGTTAACAGTTTTTGAGTTTATGTTTCGAAGAGAATTAACACATACAGTAATTAAAAAAAAAATAATTGATCAAAAATGACATGTTCGTGAAGTTTCTATTGCATTTTTTTAAAGAGCAGTATATCTTGCAATATAAAAAATGCGGAAGTGGTGAAATTGGTATACACGCTACTTTGAGGGGGTAGTGCCCGTAAGGGCGTGCGGGTTCGAGTCCCGCCTTCCGCACTACTTGTATAAATAATTAAGAGGTAGAGAGAATGAAAAAATATCTTTTAATTTTGGTTTTGTTTATCGTTAATATTAAAGCACAACAAATGCATCCTGATGCGGCTAAAGCTTATAATGAGGGTAATCAATTTTTGAAAGCAGGAAATTATGATAAGGCAATAAATAAATATAAAGAAGCACTAAATTTTTCTAAAGATTATAGAATATATTATCAACTTGGAGTAACATTTAAAAAACAAAACAGCCTCAGCGAAGCTGAAGAAGCATTTAAATCTGCAATTGATGTAAATCCCGATTTTGATATTGCATATAATGGACTCGGTGGAACATATTTTCAGGGAGGCAAATATCAAGAAGCAATTGAAAGCTTTAAAAAATTTGAACAGCTTACAAAACAGAAAACAATGAAAGAACAAGCTTTATTAAATATAGCACGATCATATGTTAAACTTGCTGAAATGAATAAAAAAGATGGTAACTTTCAAAAAGCTATTGATAATTTAAATGAAGCAATAAAATATAATAAACTTGATGCTGCTTATATTTTACTTGCAACAACTTATTATGAAAATGGTGACTATGATAAATCTATTGAATCAGCAGACCAGGTTTTAAGTATGAAAACATCCAATCTTAAAGGCGCTGCATATTACTATAAAGGATTGGCTTTCAAAAAGAAAAATGATATTGCAAAAGCAAAAGAGAATTTTGAACTCGCTAAGCGAGACCCACAGTATAAGCGACTTGTGGAATATGAATTAAAGTTACTTAAATAAAATTAAGCCCTCGTTATGAGGGCTTTTTAATATTATTTACTCGCCTGTATTTATAAAGATTTTCAAAAAATTAGAACTTTTTTGATTTTTGTTTTTTAATGTATTAATTTTAATAAGAAAATGAAAATGCGAAAAGTCATTTTGTTATTCCTACTTTTGTATCCTTTCCATAAGAATAGTGCTGATATTTTGCAAGAATTATTTAGTAAAGCACTCAGATTTTATAATCAAAAAGAATATACTAATGCTTATAATATTTTTGAAAAATTTTTATTAACTGAAAACAAAGACGAAGTTAAAAAAGTATATTCCACTTTTTATGCAGCTGATTGTTTACTAAATATTAAACAATTTCATGCAGCTGCAATTTTATTTGAATCATTAATTTCTGAAAATATTTTGTCTGAACTCAGAGAACCAGCTTATTATAAATTGGGTGAAATTTATTACCAAATTGGGAACTATAGAAAATGTAGGGAGAAATTATTTACATTAACCGAAGCTTATCCTAATACAATTTATAAAGGCGCAGCTTATTACTGGATAGCAGAATCTTATCTTGCAGAAAAAAGATATCTCGAAGCAGAAGAATATTTTCAAAAAGCAATAGAACTAAAAGATAAAAATGAGTTCATTGTTAATACTTTATATTCTTTTGGGCAGCTTTATGAAAACACTAACAATTATTCCAAAGCTGTAGAATATTATGACGAATTATTAACCTTTTATAAAGATTCTCCTATTGCTTCTTTGGCACAATTTAGAATTAGCATCTCTTATTTTTATTTGCATGAATATGATAACGCAATTCTTGAATTAACTGATCCATTAATTAAAAACTTACCAGAAAAAAATTTTGTAGAAGCAAAATATTATCTTGCTTCTTCATATATGCGACTGAAAGATTATCAGAATGCTATTTCGATTTTCAACGACCTGTTGAAAGAAAAATTATCTCAAGATTTAAAAAGAAAAATATTATATGAAATTGCCTGGGCAAAATTTCAGTTGAATGATTACAGCGCAGCGTACGATATTTTTTCTAATTTAACCGAACAAGATGTTGATTCTCTTTCAATCTATGCATTCTATTGGAGTGGTGAATGTAAACGATATGAAGGGGATATTAAAACAGCAGAAGATATTTATAAAAAATTTTTAGAAAAATATCCAAATCATAATTTAGCATCTAAAGCACAGCTAAGTAAAGCAACCGTTTATTATTCAACAAATCAGTCCAAGCAAGCAGAAGAATCATTGATCAATCCAACACTTTCAGGTGATCAAGAAACTAAAGGACGTGCTTTTACTTTACTTGGTGAAATAAAATTAAATAGCAATAACTTTGCAGAGGCACGTAATAATTTTACATCTGCATTAAAATTTATTTCTAATAATGTACAATTAAGTAATAGAGCAAAATTGGGTTTAGCAATAAGTGAATTTTATCTTAATAATTATAGTAGTGCCTCTAAATACCTTGAAGAACTCTTTTCAAGGTATAATGATTTTGAAAATGATAAAGTTAATTTTTACTTGGCTGAAGTCTATTTTGCTAAAAAAGAGTATGCTGCGGCTCTTAAACATTATAATAATATTAATTCATTAAATGATAAGATTAACAGACTAACATTACTGGGGAAAGCATACTCATATTTTAACCTTAAAGATTTTGCAAATGCTGTTTATTATTTTAATGATTACATAAATAAATATAAAAATGATAGAAATATTAAAGAGTTAAAATTGAGATTGGCTGATAGTTATTATGCTCTTAAGAATTTTAGTAAAGCAAGTATTATTTATAAGGAATTATTTTCAGGTGATATATCTTTTCTTGATAATGACCAGGCTTATTATCAATATTGTCAGGCATTATATAAATCTGGAAATATATCCGAGGCAATTAAAGAGTTTTCGAATCTTCAAAGGAGATTCCCTTATTCAAAATACTCAGATGCAGCCCAATATGTTGTGGGATGGATTTATTTTCAGCAAGGAGATTTTTATTCTGCAATAAATAACTATCTTAATTTGATAAAGAAATTTCCTAACTCAGATTTAATCCCTGTGGCTTATTATTCAATTGGTGATTCTTATTATAATTTGAGTAATTACGATTCAGCAGTAGTCTTTTATAATAAGGTATTAGAAGAGTATCCTGGTACACAATATGTTATTGATGCTGTTAACGGGATTCAATATGCTTTCATAGCTAAAGGTCAACCGAATGATGCAATTAATTTTATCGAACAACTTGTAAGACAAAACCCAAATTTAAAATTTGGAGATCAGATTTATTTTAAAAAAGGTGACATATATTATAGCATTAATAATTTTACAAATGCTATTAATTCTTATCAAGAATTTATCCAACTTTACCCACGAAGCGAACTGGTACATAATGCATATTTCTGGATAGCTAAAAGTTATGCAAACATTAAAAAGGATAACGAAGCAATTCAAAATTTTCAAAAAGTGCTTGAATTTTCCAGAAAATCTGATATTGGAATTTCTGCTGCCGTAGAATTAGCAAACATTTATTCTAATAAAAAACAATATTCATATGCTATTGACATTTTGAATTCTATTATAAATGTAATTCCAACTTCAAATCGAGTACCTGAGCTTTTGTATCTTAAAGGATTAGCAGAAGTAAAAGATGGGAATCTTAAATCTGCTTATTCAACTTTCGAGCAGATTATAATATATTATGAAGGAAATATTTTTGCAGCAAAATCAAAAGTTGAATTAGGAATACTTGAACTCGAGAAAAATAACTATGAAAATGCTATCAATCTTTTGAAAGAAACTTCTGAAAATAGAACGGATGATATTGGTGCACAAGCGCAGTATTATTATGGCCTGGCTTTATTTAACCAGAACAAAATTGAAGATGCAATTACAGCATTTGTTAGAGTAAGAACAATTTTTTCTGCTTATGATGAATGGTATACAAAATCACTTTTAAAACTTGGAGATTGCTATGTGAAACTAAATGATAAAAAACTCGCACGTGAAATGTATCGAGCTGTTTTGATTAGACATCCAAAGGGTGAATTTGCTACCGAAGCTATTAAAAAATTAAAACAACTATGAAAAAAATATTTCTCATTTTCGTTCTATTAAGTATTTATATAAATGCACAAACAGAAAAGGAAAGTGTTGAACTTCCTGACTTTGTCATAATGGGTAGACAAAAAATCGATGTTCAAACTGTACCAAAAAGTAAACCGGAACTAATAAAAATCATTACAGAAGATTTTTTATTACCAAGGTATTCTCCTGAAGAATTAAAATTATTGATAAATGCAAATCCAGAGCCAGTTATACCTGTAATTGATGATTTAAATAATTCCTTTTTTGGGAATTTATATGTTGGTATTGGTAAATATTCATATCCTGTAGGTGAACTTAATTTAAATAAATCACTAGATAATTATTTACTCTACGCTAAAGTGTGGGGGACAAATATAAAAGAATATGTTCCATCAGCAGGCTATAATATTTCGGGGATTAATGTTGTAAATAACATATTTATTAGTACTAAATCAAAAATTTTCCCTGGAAGTAAAATAAATGTTATTGGAAATTATCAACGTGATTCTTATAAATTTTATGGTTCATCTTTCCCTGATTCTTTAAGAATTACAAATTCTGCTTTATTTGATTTTTCTTTTTCGAATAATTACAATAGATTGTTTAATTCGAGAATTGCTTTAAAAGCAAATTTCTTTGGTATGAAAGAAAATAATTTCAGAGAACAATTATTTTATGGCTCGGGTTACTTTGAGGCTAAGTTAAAACAATTTACATTGGGGGGTAAAATAAATTATCAAAAGCAAATACTTGAAAATAATTTAAGTGGAATAGATAATAATTATTATTATACAGTTGAAGGATTTTCTAAAATCTATTCTATAAAAAATATGGTTATGAGATTTGGTGTTACTTATTCTAAAACAAATATAGATTATTTTGTTTCACCTTGTGCCTCAGTTGAAATTAAATTTTACAAAAATTCAATTTTTCATGCGGAATTCTTTCCACAAACTGAATTTTTGACAATTGTAAATCTCAAAGAAAAGAATTTATACATGATTCCTGGTTTTATAGATAATGTTTTTTTAAAAACGCATATTAATTTTCAATCTTCTGTAAAATTTGTTTTAGATGATCAAATTAATATTAAACTATGGGGAAGTTATAAGACAATCAAAAATTATCCATATTTTGAAGACAGAGTTTATAAAGGGTTATTTAATGTTTATTTAGCTGATAAAGTATATTCTTATGAGTTAGGCACTAATATTTATATTAATACCCTGCACTTTGGTCTTGTTGATTGTAGTTTTAAGCTAAGCCAAAATAAAAATGAGAATGATAATTTTATCCCATATAATCCACTATACACTTTTAATTTTACTTATAATTACAATTTTTATTTTGGCCTTGGATTTAATTTGAAATATGATCTTTTTAAGGAATCATATACAGATATTAAAAACAGTAAATCAATTCCGGATTATCACAATATATCTTTTGGAATCTATTATAATATGTTTAATAATTTAACTTTAAGAGCAGACTTTCATAATATTTTGAATAAAAGTAATTTTGTATTTGATGGCTATAAAGAAAAACTTTTTGATATAATTTTAGGTATAGAATATCGCTGGCAATAATAATGAAAAGAAAAGATGACAAAAAATGACTTGCAAACCATTATCGCAGAATCACTGGGTGTATCTATTTCTGAAAAGGAATTAGCGTATGATCTTTTAATTTCTAAGGTTGGGGAAATTTTAACACCTGATTTGACCATAAAAATTCCGGGGGTCGGTTTTTTCCAATTAATAAAAAGTGTGGAAGAAAATCAAATTTCAGAAATGATCTTCTCCCCACTGCAGAAAGAATTTTTCGAGGAATCAGAAAATCTTTTTATAATTATTGAACTACCAGATAGTAAAAATACTACGCTTAAAGAAAAGTCTTACAAAATTGATGATGATATTTTTAGCATAGGTATTGGGAAACCATACATACCTCTGGAAGAAAAATATGATAATGTTGAAGCTTCTTTTATAACTCTAAAAAAATCGATAGAAGAAAGAGTAAACGAACTAATAGCCGAAGCAGAACATTTTCCTGATTTGAATTTATGGGAAAAGTATAATTCTCGACAAGAAAATTTATCAACAAATCAACTTGCTGAATTAACATCAAATATAAATTATTCTAATCCAGTACAAGATACTGACGATGATTTATTAGCAGAAGATATTACAAAGACTATTATCCAGTCTGATGTTATAGAGAGAATTGAGGATATTAATATAATTGAAGAAGATAAAAATATAGAAATTACACCAACTGATTTACTCAATGATTATGAAATAAAGAATAAAACAAATGAAACGACTGAGCAAACTGAAACAAAGTTAAAACATAAAGATAAAATTGAAGAAGTGAAGGAAAATGAAATAATCGAAATTGAACTTGGTAAACATCATAAAAAAATTGATGAGAATATTTTTAATAATATTCATGATTACAAAATAGATGAAAACATTTCATATGAAGAAAATTATGAGCAGGAAAAACATTTTAAAGAAATAAGTGAAAAAACTTATCTAGGACTTAAGAAAAAAGGACCTGCAAAAATTGAATGGAACTGGGGTGATGAATTGCGTGAAGAATTAGAATCATACAATAGAGATAATGATTTTTATGATGAGAGAGGAGTCGATTTAAATGAAGAAATTAAAAATGATAGTATAGATGATATATTAAAATCAACCAAGCCCCTTTCCCATAATTTGTTTGAAAAACTAGAAAGCGAGATAAAGAAAGAAATTGAGAAAGTTCAAAAAGAACTTACTTCTGTTGATACTCCTTTTAAACGTAGTAGATATGAATTTGTCGAAGTAGATGATAGTAAATCAAGTCTCCGAACTTTAAGGACAAGTGATTATGATGAGGAGAAAAAATATTATTCACAAGAATATGGATATAGAGGGAGAGAAAATTATTTTAATAAAACATTTATTATTTTATTTATTTCTTTTGTAATATTCTCTGGACTAATAATCTATTTAATCTTACCAAATAAAAGTACAAAAAGTAATGATGCATTATCCAGTATAAATCTGGATACTGTAAAAAATTCTGAACGGATCATTGCAGCGCTGCCAGATGAAGAAATAAAATTTCCAGAAGGTGATGATTTCCCAAGAGTACCTGTATTGCCATCACAAAAAACTGATAACGATAAAATCACTTCACAAACTTCCACAACAGAATTTTCAAATGAAAGTTTGTACAGAAGCATACTTAATGATACAAGGATTTATAAAACAATATATTCTGATGGTAGAAGTTTTAGTGTACAGGTATCATCCTGGCGTAATAAATCTAAAGCAGAAGAAGAAGTAAAAAGATTAAGAAAAGAAGGCTATGATGCATTTATCGTAATTGCCAATCTTCCAGAAAAAGGTGGAATATGGTATCGTGTTAGAATTGGTAAATTTGAGTCGCTTGAAGAAGCAAAAGAATTCTCTTCTAAAATTAATTTCTAATAAAATGGAAGGTTAATATGGATTTACTTTCAATTTTTCTTAAAGGGGGATGGATAATGTATCTTATCCTGCTCTGTTCAATAATTGCTGTTGCAGTAATAATTGAAAAATTTATTGTAATAAAAAAAGCAAAAGTAAATGTGCCAGCTTTCTTAATTAAAATAAGAGCAATGCTAAAAAAGAAAGATATTGAGGGAGCGGTAAATTATTGTTTACAGGAAAGAACACCAGTTTCAAATATTGTTAGAAAGGGATTGAAAAAATTTAGATTTGGTCATCAGAGAGTTATAGAAGCAATTGAAAGCGCAGGCCGACAGGAAATTGGTAAACTTGAAAAAGGTCTTTCCGTACTTGCAACAATATCTGGTATTGCTCCCTTGTTGGGATTTTTAGGAACAGTTACTGGAATGATAAATGCATTTATGAAAGTTCAAGAATTACAGGGGTCGGCTAATCCAGCTGATTTAGCAGGAGGAATATGGGAAGCATTAATTACTACAGCTTTTGGCTTAATTGTTGGTATCCCAGCTCTTACGTTTTATAATTATTTTGTAAATGCGATTAACAGATTGGTAATGGATATTGAACTTATAACAAATGATATTATTGATATTCTTGATGATACTACTAAACAAAGTGATTTTGATGAAGAAGAAATTAATTTATAGAGGATTAAAATGAAATTTGAAACATCGCATAAACCATTAAGCGTTTTTGCTTATTCATCATTGACTGATATTGTTATGTTACTTTTAATATTTTTTCTTTTAACATCTCAATTTGTTATTCAAACAGGTGTTAAAGTAAAACTGCCTGGAGCTAAAAATAATGAACAGGTTACTCCTGCCAAAATGGTTGTAACTATTACCGAACAAGGTAGAATATTTTTAGGAAGAGAAGAAATCGGGATTGATAAATTTGCTGGTAAACTCGAATTGACAAAGAAAATGTCTAAGGAAAATAATTTAATTATTAGAGCGGATAAATCTGTTAAACTTGATTTAGTAATTCGCGTTATTGACATTGCAAAAGGTATAGGTATTGATAAATTTACAATTGAAACAGAAAAAGAAACTTATTGATATGTTCAGGAATCCTAAAAATATTTCATATATAATTTCAATAATCTTTCATTTTATTTTAATTATCATTTTTTCGTTTATAAATTTATCGGTCGGATTGGAAGAAGATGACTATATTACAATTGGATTTGGAAGTGGGACAAGTTTGGGAACTTCTGGTCCTTTTGGACTCAGTAAAGAAGTTATTCAACAACAAGAACAAAAACAATTGAAAAAAGATGAAGAGCAAAAAGTAGAATTGCCCAAATCTAAATCCGTTGACAGAGAAAATGTTGTTGCAAAAACTGATCGTAAAAATCAGAAAGACTTACATGCAGACAACATTAAACCACTTACGAATAATCAACAAAAAGCTAAAGGGACAGAAGATGAAGGACAGGGAATTGGTGGTTTTGGCTTCGAACTTGATTTTGGTGGTAAGGGTGTAAGAAAAATATATAGTTATGTTTTACCGGAATATCCAGAAGGTGTATCCAAAGAAATTGATATTAAACTAAAGTTTACAATTTTACCAGATGGTACTGTTGGGAATATATTCCCCTTGATAAAAGCAGATGCTCGATTAGAAATGGCAGCTATAAATTCACTACGTCAATGGAGATTCGAACCTCTTCCATCGAACGCCAAGCAAGTGGAGCAAACTGCAATAATTACATTTCCTTATCGTCTTCAATAGTTTTTTGTTCTTTGTAATAAAATCGGTAGAAAAAAAATTCTACTATTGATAGTAATGTTAATGATATTGTATCTGCATTAAAATGCAATCCCAAGCCCTTTTCATCAAAAAATATTTTAACGATAGTTGTGCTAATTGACCAACCAACAGAAAATAGAATAATTATTAATGCTACATTTATCAAAGCAGCACTTAGAGATTCTTCCTGCCATTTTTTTGTGAATATAATTGTTATAAAGATTAAATGAGCAGATAAAATTAATGCGGAGATCATTTTATTCTGTCGTAATTTTTGAATTAATTAATTGTACCGAGATCAAGCCTCCTATAATTCCAAAAATTGTATCTACAACAAAATTATTTATTAATACTGAAAAGGTATAGAGGAATGAAAATCCGTATTGAATTATTTCATCACGAACAATCTGAATTAATTTAATAACTTGTGTTTTTATTTCTTCTTCAACCGGAAAATTGTTTATCATTCTTTGAAATTCAGGAAACATAACGACTATATCGTTACTTCTTGTAATAAATGTAATAAGTAAATCGAATAAAGTACCAAATAAAGCTGCATAAATCCCTGTCATTAATCCGATCATTAATCCATGTTTTATTGATATTTTACCAGAATCTCGCTTAGCTTTTCTATCCAAAATTATTGCAATATACGATGCTACTGGTATGATTAAGCAGCAAGTTAAACTTTTTACGATTGGTACTACCTGTAAAACTCCTGCTCCAAATCCTGTAACAAATGATGAAATATACTTTTTCATTTATGTTTTGTTTCACTGAAAAGAATTATTAAACTTTTGTAAAAATAAAAAAATAGCAGTGAACCAAAAAACAAGCCAGTTAAAAAAGCAATTAATTTTGAATAATTAAAAAATAAAAAAATAGCAGTGAACCAAAAAACAAGCCAGTTAAAAAAGCAATTAATTTTGAATAATTATAAAAATTAATCGTAGTCAATAATACATCTAAAAATAACAACGATGCAGAAAGATATAGCAATTTATTTTTTATTATAGGGTATTTTTTAGTAAACAATGAAATAAAAGACATTATAAAAGCTCCAATATAAATTCCTGAACATCTTGAACAAACAAGTAACTTACCAAAGCTTAATTCAATAGTTTTTTTAGGATTTTGATGACAAACCAATGAATAAGTTTCTTTAATAAATGGGTAATATGAAAGTAGAGATGGGGATATATTTATAAAACATTCAAAAGAAAATCCCAATACCCAGATAAGAATTGTGAAAAATATAATAAGTCTATAAGTAAATTTTAAACTATTGATCAAATATTATTTTGTATACTATAATAGTTTTTGAAGTTAAGATAAATAATTTATTCTTAAATATCACAGAATCACTTATCAAGTCGTTTAGTTGTGGACTGAATATTTGAAATTCCAGATTATTAATTTTTTCTTTCGTTAACGAGAAATAAATTTTATCTTCTGTACAAATTGTAATTCCCCAGTAAGATGAATTGATATTAACCGGTCTATCTTTTAAAGTTAGTTTTGAAAGGCCATTCCCAAATAAATCATAAATAATTAGGTTATTATTTTCTATAACTAAAATTTTATTGTCAGCAATTGTAAATACTTTAGGATTAATTAAAGCGAAATCCCCAAATTCATTACTACCAATTTCAAGGAGAAATTTTCCATCTGAAGAAAACTTTAAGATTCTAGAATTATCTGAATCAATCAAGAAAATATCTCCCTGTTCAGAAACACCTACTCCTGCAGGATATCTGAATCTAAAATTTTCATTTTCAGTAGAATTTGCTGAAAGTGATGAAATATAATTTAAGTCCTTATCAAAAATTTGTACTCTGTCGTTATACTTATCTGCTACATATATATTTAATGTAGATGAGAAAATATCTATGGGCATATCGAAAGAATTGTTATCAAAACCATATCCCCCGAATGTTTTGAAAATTTTACCAAGAGAATCTAATTTTATTATTTCATTAGTTGATGCATCTGTAACATAAATAAAACCAGCAGGATTTATACTCATTGCATTAGCTGAATGAAAGACCCCCATTTCTGATTCATAGAGAAAAGTTTGTGCATAAATATTGATTGGGAATAAAATAAATATGTGTAAAATTAACATGTAATTAATTAAACAATAATTAAAAGTAATAAAGCTTTTGCTGAAATTATTAGATAATAAGTAA
>FWPU01003019.1_pt1 | contig 44118 bp, 44 predicted proteins | sample 2228361 | NCBI WGS metagenome assembly FWPU01 (sample SAMEA103939777, study PRJEB20133) | metagenome | reverse complement strand
CGTCGGGGCAGGTGTTGCCGTCGGCGCAGCCGTGCCCCCGCACGAGACCCCGTTCAGAGCAAAGTCCGTCGGCTCGGCGTTCGTGCCGCTGTAGGACATGTTGAAGCCGAAACTGACCGAGCCGCCGTTGGCCGGGATGGTAGCGTTGTAACTGACGTTCTTGGCCGAGACCGAGGCCCCCGACTGCGTGTAGGTGGCCCCCCACATCTGGGTGATCTGCTGGGTGCCGGGGAAGGTCCAGGTGAGCGTCCAGCCGTTGATGGCCGAGGTGCTGTTGTTGCGGATGGTCACGTTCACCGTCGCGCCGGAGCCCCAGTCGTCCTGGATGACGTAATCCACCGCGCAAGCACCACCAGGTGCCGGCGTGGCCGTCGGAACGGGGGTCGGCGTCCGTGTTGGGGTAGCCGTGGCAGCAGGAGTTGGCGTCCGCGTAGGTGTAGGTGTGGCCGTCGGTGCAGGGGTCGGCGTAGCCGCGCTGGCGGGCTCGACTCCCCATACCAGGTTCCCGTTGTAGTAAAGTGTCACCCGCTCCCAATCTGCATATGCTGTCTTGGTGGCATCGTACGAGTAATCGTTGGTCTCGTCAAATACAGCATAGTCCTCCGTCTGGATACGGGTCTGAATCTCGCCGCTATCTCCGCCGCCCAGCAAGTTGCCCGCACCATCGGTGAACCCGATCTCGGCATAACGATTGGCACCCTGTACGGGAGAGATGCTCACCAGTTTCCCCGTCACGTTCGCGCAGCCGAACGGCGTATAGTCGCAGGCGAAACCCACGCCAACCGGCGCACCGTCGTCGGTGTACCAGTAACGCAGCGTCAGCGCGCTGAGAGGAACGGTGTTGCCGGCATTGACGATCTTGAGATAGGGCTTGATCTGGAGGTTGTTCGGCCTGCCGGGATCGCCGTCCATGTACTGCACCCGCAGGTTGACCTCGAGTGTGCCCGCCGCGTGGGCCACTGCATCGTAGAGGTCAATGCGCTTGTTCAGGTTCGTCAGGGACGAGCAGTTGTTGACCCGCCGCGTGTCCTGGGGTACGTACGTGGCAACACAACCCTTATCGCATTTGCCGGTCGAGAGCATCAAGGCGGCCTCGCCGGCGACGAAAGGCGCGGCCATCGAGTTGCCCGTCCACCAGGCATACCCCTCGATGCCGACGGTATCCGTGTAGTAGGCCGAATAGATGCCCACGCCGGGGGCATAGACGGTCGGGTACCCGTTTCCGAAGCAGGCATAGTCGGCAGCCACCTGATCGTCCGGATTCGTCGCGCCTACCGCGATTACGCCCTGGTACTTGTCCGCATACAGCGCCGGATACCCCATTCTGTTTTCGTTGCTGAGGCCACCCGCGACGACAAAGACCACGCCCTGATCCACAGCGTACTTGACCGCGTCCTCCAGAGCCTGGACTTGGTCGGGGCCGGCCCCGCTCAGGTTGATCACCCTCGCACCGCTGTTCACCGCGTAGACGATGCCCTCGATGGCGTCGAAGTAGGTGCCGTGCCCTTCGCTATCAAAGATGCGCACCGGCATGATCTTGGCTTGAGGGGCCACGAGGGCGACGATGCCCGCCGCGTGCGAGCCGTGCCCGACCCCCTCGTCAATCAAACCGTCGCCGTCGTCGTCCAGCCGGTTGTATCCGTCGCTCGGGTTGGCGTCGTCGTCCACCAAGTCCCAGCCTGCCACCAGCCGGCCGGCGAAGAGGGAGTGATCCAGGTCTATGCCGGTATCCAGCACCGCAACGGTCACCCCCTGGCCCTGCGCCACGGCCTGTGCCTGTGCTGTGCGAATCTTGGACACGGCCCACTGGTCGGTATAGTCAGGGCCAGGGTTGCCGAGCGCGCTGATGTAGCGCGGCTGGGCTTCCAGATTCTCAAGCGCGCTGATGTAGCGTGGCTGGCCGTCCAGCACGCGGTCCCGCTCGACGGCGACGACACGCGCGTCGGCCCCCAGGTTCGCCAGCAGCGGCGGGTCGGTCCCCCGCAGTCGGCAGAGTGAGAGCGCACTCACCACGCCGGCCAGCGTGGCCTGGTGGTCTGCAGCCAGTTGGCTGCAGTTCGTCCCGCTTTTGACCTTGACGATGGCCGCGACCGTCTCGCCGGCCAGGGCCGGCCTTGGTGCCAGGCTGGCAAACAGGAACGACGCGAGGAGCATGGTTGTTGCCCCAAAACGTCTGAGGTTTACGCAAGTACCCATAGCCCACCTCCCATCAAAAACACCCGACCTCCGAACCTGCTTCTCGTATAGTTTCCGGTACAAAACGCGACGGACGCCCCGATTTATCGGGGTTTTCCCGGCTAAAGCCGGGCCTCCGGCCTGGTTTTGAGCCAAAACCAATGTAAAGGCCGCCGTTTGGACGCCTCGCTTTAGCGAGGATGCCCCGGCTAAAGCCGGGCGTCCGCCACTTCCAATGCCACCTGTAAAATGTGCAAAACTACCGTGTCATCCGTGTAATCTATGTCCAGAATCGTGCTCTGGACGTTTTCTCTTGCCACGCCAGCCCGGAAGAGCCGGTGCCGGCGGGTTCTCCACACAAGAGTGTCTTTCGCCGCCCGTTCATGGCGCGGTCGGCGAGGTATGGTCTCCGCCTTGCGAGTGTGCCATCCAGGCCGGCGAGAGGCATGTGTGGATGTCGCCGGTCAGGATGAACGGCGCCCAGTAATAGGGATGACCCATCTCGGCCTTGATCGCCAGTTGGGCCGTCCGCAGCGCCTGATTCACAGGGTGGCCCGTCCGCAGTTCCCCGTAAAAGCGCCGCATCAAGCGGGCCGTCGAATCGTCGTCCACCGTCCACAGGCTCACCACCAGCGCGCGCGCCCCGGCGCTGAAAAAGCCGCGACACAGCCCCACCAGTTCGTCGCCCGCGGCCACCTGGCTGCGCCCCGTCTCGCAAGCGCTGAGGGTGACCAGGGGGGCCGAACCGGAGAGGCCGTAGATGTCGTTGACCGTCACCCAGCCGTCGGCCAGCCTCAGCGCGGAAAAGAGCGGGTTGTCGGAGCGAAAGGTGGCGTGGGTGGAAAGGTGCAGAAAGGCGGGGCGCGTTTCGTTCTCCATCAGGCTGGCGACTGTGGCCTGCTCACCGAGCCGCACGTCGGCGCCGGGAAAGAGCGCGGCGATAGCCTCGACCTCGGAAAGGGCGTAGGGGATCGTGGGATCAGAGACCCCCAGCAGGAGCGGCGGCCTGCCGTTGCCGCTCGCCTCGCCGCTCAGGACGCGGTGCAGGATGGTGGCGCTGGGGGCGTAAGAGATGGTTTTTGCCTCGATCAGATAGCGCTCGCCGTCGAACAGGGCCTGGAAGGGGACGTGGTGTAGCACGCCATGCGGCACAACGATGAGCGTCTCGGCGGTCAGCCTCTCGGCGATGGGCAGGAACAGCGCCTCGTACAGGCGTCGCAGTTGCCGATTGGTGGCCTCTAACAGCGCTGCGGCGTGCGCTTCCCGGTAGGCCGGGCCGTAGCCGAACTTGGCGATCTGGAAATAGAACTTGCCCAACGCCTCGGCGATCTCGCTGTAGGCCGCGGGCATCCGTTGCACCCACGTCCCTTCCTGCGAAATGCCAAAGGCGAACACTTGCTCGCGCGCGCTGTAGAACTCGAGCAACATGGCGTTTTCCGGCAGAACGGCCCGCACCTGGGCCGGCTTGACGGCCCCGATGGGGTTGCGCGGGGCGGCGGCTAGGTCCGGCGAGCGCCAGCGGTCGAGGAGTTCCTTCAATTCCCTCTCCCGTTGTGTGATGGCCGCGGTGAGTGCGGCCACGCGGGCTGCCGACCGGCCGTCGCCAGGACGAGGCTCGTAGAGGCGGTTGTAATACCAGTTCAGTTCGCCCTTCAGGCGTTCTATCTCGGCCCACAGGCCGGCCTCGGGCGACTTGTCGGCCGGGGTGATTGGCCCGCGCGCCAGCGCGTCGAGCAGAGCGCGCGACTTGGCCCGCTCCACGGTCTCAAAGGCCTCGTCCACCGCTTCCGGTGTGCTACGTTGCAAGGACAACAGGATCGCCGCCTCATAGACCTGCAATTTGTCCTGCAGAAAAGCGATCTTGTAGTCTTCGGCGCCGATGGCCGTCTGCAACCGCTCGACGTCGGCGATGGCGCGGCGGTAGCAGTGTAGCGCCGTCTCTTGCCGGCGCTGGATCTCCTCACTGCGACCGAGGCCGTAGAAGCAGGCAAAGGCCACCGCGGGCACATCGGCCTGCTCCAGTTGAGCCAGGCCACGGGAAAAACACTCCGCCGCGTGGGCGACATCCCGTTCTAACAGGGCTACTTTGCCCAGAATCACGTCACACTGAGCGGCACGGCTGCGCAGCCCGGCCCGCTCAAAGACCCCGCGGGCGCGCAGGGCCGCCTCCCGCGCCGCGGCGATATTCCCGCTGCGCAACTCGAACGTGGCCTGGCAGAGGTCTGTTACCGCCAGCCCCATTTCGTTCTGTTCTTGGGTGAACATTCGGCGCGCCTGCTCAAGCGCCTCGGTGGGTGCGCCGGCGCCATCGGTATGAGCCAGTGCCACGGCCTCGTTCAGCCACAGGTGGGCCGCCTCCCAGGCCATACTGGCAGCCTCGAAAACGGGACGTGCATCCCGCACCCGCTCCAGCGCCTCCTGCCACAGGTTGAGCGCCAGGTAGGCATCGCTACGGTGCATGTCCACGTACGCCACATCAGACGTACTGTCCAGGGCTGCATACGCTTCGCGGGCCCGATTGAAGGTAACCAGAGCGCGCTGATAGTCCCCCTGGGTAAAGTACAGGTAGGCCAGGTTGAGGTCAACCTGTGCGACCAGTGAGGTCAATCCCTCCGCCTCGAAATAGGCGCGTGCCTCCCAGAACATACGCTCGGCCTGGCGAAAGTCGTCCAACTCGGTCAACACGTTGGCGTCGTTTACATTCACCATGGCCAGGTGCCGGGCGTCGCCCAAGGCCGCAAAGATGTCGCGTGCCTCGGCATAACTGACACGCGCCTCCGCGAAGCGACCCAGGCGGGCAAAGATGTTGCCCCGGTTCATCACCATCTTGCCCAGGGCCAGTTGGTCCCCGGCGGCGCGAAAGACGTCGCCGGCCCAGTCCGCCAGGGCCAGCGCCTCCCCATACAGCCCCAGGTACATCATCGCTGCCAGGTGACCGACGGCGACGCGGGCAGCCTCGAGTTCCAGGCCCAGCGAGCGGAAAAGCGCGGCGGCCTTCCCGTACAGGTCAAGGGCCGCCTTGTGATCATCTAGCACTGTAAGTGCATCCGCCTCAATGTGTAAGGCAGTCGCCTGTGTCTGTTGGTCACCCCAGACTGCCGCCGCATCGGCTGCTGCCTCGGCCACTTGCAAGGCCTCATGGGGGTCGTCACGCGCACAGCGCAGCGCCTCCTCGCGCAGGGCGCACACCAATGCCTCGTCCCGTCGCGGGACGTGCTGCTCCAGCCAGGCCCGGCGCGCCTGGCTTGTGCCTAACGACAGGAGGATCTGGACCTGCTCAGCCGCCGAACAGACCATCTCCACAACCTACCGGTCCACGGTACAAAAACATAGCGGATTTAGCGGGGTTTTCCCGGCTGAAGCCGGGCCCTCCAACCGGGTTTTGTGTCGGCAACTATTCTAGAAACACAAATAACCCCACCCTGCTCTTGGTACACCTCCCCTACCCCATCACCAAGAGCCGGTTGAGGCACCCTCCTCGGGAACAGCGTGAATGGGTTCACGCAATGGCCTGGCATTCAGTTGGTCTCAGGCTCTTATATATCCCGACCTCAATTATAAGACAAAACCTGCGGCACACACAATAGGAAGCCTGTACTCTCAGAGCCTGCCCCCAAATACCGCTACCCGTTCCGGTTATCGGCCGCTACTATAGGGCCAAGAACGACGTCGTGGTCCTCAAAGACGACATGCACAGAGTAGGTGCCCTCTGGCAGTTGCGTAAAACTAAAGCAGCCTACCTCGTCGGTCAGTCCGCGCCTTATTGCGCCGTCGGCATTGACGACGCGCAGTTCGATTCCCTCCAAGGTATCTGGTTGTGAGCCTTTCCCCAATACCTGCCCGCGCAGCGCAAAAGTATTCGCCTCACTCCTGGCAACTTGAACGTCGAGATCGAATGCGTTCTCTGAAAACAGGAGCAGACGTTCTTGCGGCGTGCCACGTACACCCAATGCGGCCAATTGGGCCCAACTATCAAAGCGGAGCACCGCCTGCCGTTGCGGTCGAGAGGGGGAACGGCTACGCCAGTGACGAAACGCCGCCGTGACGCGCCCCAACAGGTCGGACGGCGGGCTATGCAGTTCGTTCTTCGCCCCAAGGAGTACACGGCGTGCCAGGTTCAATTCCTGTTGGCAGTGCGTGCAGGTCTCCAGATGACCTTTGACGGTCTCTTTTTCGGCTGCGCTCAGTTCGTCTCGCAGATACGCAAGCAGCCGCTGGAAAGACGGGTGTTTCGATACCTTTCTCATTGTAGCCTCCCCCTCAACAGGCGGATGATACTGGTATCTGTATTATACAGTTGATCGAGGAAATTGAAAAATACATCCATGCGGACAAAAGTCGCCAGTTTACAGCGGCGCGATATGTAAGCATCGCCGTGCGCTCGAAGCGCACGGCTGAATCTAATGGAAGCCCTACGGGCTTGTTTTCAGCCCCACGAAGGGGGCTTGAGACGGACGCCCGGCTTCGGCCGGGGTGGCCTCGCTAAAGCGAGGCGTCCGAATAGCAACCTTTTGCAGCCGCCTATTCCTGTGTAGCAATCACCGCATCCGCTGGCATCCCCGGCTTGAGCGCGTGGTCGGCGTTGGGAATGCGCACTTTGACGGCAAAGACCAGGTTGACGCGCTCTTCCTGCGTCTGCACGTTGCGCGGGGTGAACTCGGCCTCGCCGGCGATGTTCGCTACCTGCCCGGCAAACACTCGGCCGGGGAACGAATCCACGCGCACCTCGACCTCTTGCTCCAGGCGGACCTGGCCCACACGGCTCTCCGGGACGTAGATGACCAGCGTCACCTCGTCCAGGTTGGCAATGGTAAGAAGAGGCATCCCCGCCGTCGCTGTTTCCCCGACCTGGGCACTGCGCGTGGTAACGATCCCATCCATCGGTGCGGTCAGCGTCAGTTGAGCGATCTGTGCGTCCACCAGGCGCACGGCAGCCTCGGCCTGCCGCACCTGCGCCTCGGCCATCGCGATCTGTTCCGCCGTTGGGCCTGCCACCAGTTCATCGAGCGCCGCTTGCGCGACGGCGACCTGTGCCTCGGCCAAGCGGTATTGCGCCTCGGCAGCGTGAAGTTGTGCCTCCAGCGTGAGCGGGTTGGCGCGGGTCGCCAGCAGCACGTTGAGGTAGGCGCGGGCGCCGTCCAACTCGGCCTGCGCCTGTGCAAGCGCTGCTCGTGATGCCTGCATCTGCAACTCCCAGATACGCCTGGTGTCTCCCTCCAGTTCGCCCGCCGCGGCCCGGCGGAGTTCCATCTCCGCCAAAGTCGCTCGCGCCATTTCGACTTTCTGCTCGTTCAGGCGTACATTCGTGCGCGCGGCGTCAATCTGGGCCTCCAACTCGAGTGGGTTGCTGATTGTGTCTTGCGCGTCGAGCATCGCCCGGAGGGCGCCATCGCGCTGAGCCTCGGCTTGCGCCAATGCCGCACGCGCAGCAGCGATCTCTTCTGGGCGGGCGCCGGCCCGCACGCGGGCGAGGTTCGCCCGTGCTGCCGCCAGTCCCGCTTCGGCCTGCCGGCGCTGGCTTTGTAGCACCGCGTCGTCCAGACGCACCAATACCTGCCCGGCCGCGACGGCATCGCCGCGCTCTACCGCTATCTCCGCAATGCGCCCGCCCACCTCCGGCGCCATGATCACCTCCTCGCCCTCGATGAAACCCGACGCGGTAATAGGGCCATTCGCCTGGTTACTGCCGCAGCCGGTCAAGAGGAGGATGATCAACGACAAATGACCAATGACCAAACTTGCATACTCGCATACTTGCATACTTGCAGACTCGATTCGCATCACCACTGCTCCTGTGTCACAAACACCGCATCCGCCGGCAGGCCCGGCTTGAGCGCGTGATCGGGATTGGGTATCTGCACGTCCACGGCAAAGACCATGTTCACCCGCTCCTCCTGCGTCTGCACGTTGCGCGGGGTGAACTCGGCTTTGCTGGCAATGGCAACCACCGTTCCGGTAAAAACCCGCCCGGGGAACGAATCCACCTGCACCTGAACGCGCTGCCCGATCGTCACCTGCCCCAAGCGGTTCTCCGGCACATAGACGGTCAACGTCACCTCATCGAGATCGCCCAGCGTCAGCAACGTGGCGCCGGGCGCAGCGAGTTCCCCGCGATGGATGCTCGTCCCCAGTACCAGCCCGCCGACCGGGGCGACGAGCGTGAGTTTATCGCGCAGCACGAGCAGGGCATCGAGTGCCGCCTGTGCCTGCTGTACCTGCGCCTCGGCCACGGCGATCTCTTCCGCCGTCGCACCCGCGCGCAGCGCATCCAACTGGGCCTGCGCCATTTGGACGGCGGCCTCGGCTGCCTCGTACTGCGCCCTGGCCGTGTTCACCTGCGCGTTTATCTGCTGCGGATCGTTGCGCAGCGCGTAGAGATCGGCAAGCGCGGCGCGCGCTCCATCCAGCGCCGCCTGTGCGGTGTTGACGCCCACCCAGGCCTTCCAGTAGGCGTTGGGGGTCAGGTGCGCTTCCAGCGGCAGCCACGGCAACGGCGGGCGGAGCGGTTCGGGGATCTGCTCGATCTGCCGACGCGCCTCGTCCAATGCTTCCTGCGCATCGAAAAAGGCATCTTGGGCGATCTCGGCGGCATCCTCGAGCGCGACGGCCTGCGCCAGCGCCGCCTCTGCGGCCGCTACCTGTGCGCGTGCCTGGGCGATCTGAGCATCCAACTCTTGCGGATTGTCGCGGATGGCGATAGCATCTTGCCATGCCTGGTAGGCACCGTCGCGAGCAGCCTCCGCCTGTGCCAGCTGCGCTTCGGCCTTACGGATTTGCTCCAGACGTGCGCCAGCCTTTGCCTGTGCCAATTGCGCCTGGGCCACATCCAGCGCGGCCTGCGCCGCCGCGATCTGCGCCTCCAACAGCGTCCCATCCAGCCGCACCAGCACCTGCCCGGCCTCGACCTCGTCCCCTTCCTCGACCAACAACTCGACGACGCGCCCGCCCAATTCCGGTGCAATCGCCACCTCCTCGGCCTCGATGAACCCCGAAGCCTGAATGGGGCCGTTTGGTCTGGCACTGCCGCACGCGCTCAAGAGCGTCAAATGAACAACGAACAATGCAACAATGAACAATCTGCAATCTGCAATTTGCAATTTGCAATCTGCAATCTGCAATTTGCAATCTGCAATCTGCAATCTGCAATTTGCCAATTCGCTGATTCGCATATTTGCCTCACTTTACATTCTGCCGCACGCTGGAGATGAACACATCTTCCAGCGACGGCGCGATCACGTCCATCGTGCGCACCCCGACGCCCGCTTCGGCCAACGCCTGCGCGATAGCCGCTTCTCGCGCGGCAACACCATCGGCCACGACGTGGATCAGTGCGCCATAGAGCGCCACCTCCTCAAAGCCGTCCATTTGTCGTAGCGTGCCGATCGCTACGTCGGGTCGGTCGCAGTCAATCTCCAACACCTGCCCGCGCATCTTGTCCAGTTTGATCGCCGCCGGTGAACCCTGCGCGATGACGCGTCCGCCGTGGATAAAGGCCAATGTCTCGCACCGTTCAGCCTCGTCCATATAATGTGTTGTGACGAGGATCGTCGTCCCGCCTTCGGCCAGGGTGTATAGCAGGTCCCAGAAAGCCCGCCGCGAGATCGGGTCTACGCCGGCGGTCGGCTCATCCAAGAAGAGCATCTGCGGCTCGTGGAGGATCGCCGCGCCGAGTGCCAGCCGCTGCTTCCAGCCGCCGGAGAGATTGCGCGTCAGTTCCCGCTCGCGCCCCGCCAGCCCGGCCATCTCGATCACGAACTGCTTGCGTGCCTTCAGCCGCTCGCCGCGCACGCCGTAGGTGCGCCCGTAGAATTCCAGATTCTCGCTCACCGTCAGGTCATTGTACAGGCTGAAACGCTGCGACATATAGCCGATGCGCTTGCGGATCTCCTCCGGCTGGCGCGCCACGTCGAATCCCAGCACGCGCGCCGTCCCCGCCGTCGGTCGCAGCAGGCCCAGCAGCATACGGATCGTCGTCGTCTTGCCCGCGCCGTTGGGCCCCAGGAAGCCGAAAATCTCGCCGCGCCGGATAGTGAACGAGACACTGTCCACCGCCGTAAAGTCGCCGAATTTCTTGGTCAGGTTGATGACCTCGACTGCGTAATCGCTCACGTCAACGCTCTCCCAACATCAGCGTCTCACGCATCAGGCACTCCACGCCCGTGATATGCGATGCGCGGGACTCTTTCCGGTACAAAACACGGCGGACGCCCCGATTTATCGGGGGCTTCCCGGCTAAAGCCGGGCCTCCAGGCCAGTTTTGTACCGAGAACGACTCTACCGTCGCAATACCTTCACCACAACCAGAATCGCCATCGCCGCAACAAGCAGCCATATCGTGACGATCACCACCGCGGCCCAGCGGCTCACCGGCCTGCCCGCTGTCACTATCTCGCGCGCCTTCTCACGGCTCTCGTCCCACACCGCAGGCGGGATCATCTTGAGCGCCAGCAGCACACCCAGCGGGACCAGCACCAGATCGTCCAGGTAGCCCAGGACGGGGACAAAGTCCGGGACCAGGTCAATCGGGCTGAAGGCGTAACCCACCACCAGCGCCGCGAACAGCCGGGCGTACCACGGCGTGCGCGGGTCACGGTAGGCCAGGTAGAGCGCATACGTTTCGGCCTTGAGTTGTTGCGCGCGTTGTTTCCAGGATTCGCTCACCCTCTCCAACCCTTCACGCATTACGCATTACGCTTTACGCATTACGCATTACGCATTACGCATTACGTGTCCTGCTTCTCCCCGCCGCCTCCGTATCAACGAAACGAACGCCTCCTCCATACGCGGCCGCGTCTGGCGCAGCCCCGCGACGGCAATGCCTGCACGTGCGAGCGCCGCTTGCACCTCCGGCGCACGCTGCGCGGCGCGATCCACAAAGACGTGCAGCAGATCGCCATAGACCTGTACTTCCTGCACCCCAGGCAAGCCTTCGAGCACGCGGGAGGCCTCGCGCAAGCGATCGGGCCGCAGTTCGAGCACCTCACCCTCCACCAATCCGCGGATCCGATCCGGGGTATCGCACACGACTACACGCCCCTCGAACATCAACGCCACCCGCGAGCAGCGCTCCGCCTCGTCCATGTAGGGCGTGCTGACGAAAAGCGTCACACCCTGCAAGTGCAACTCGGTCAGAATGTCCCAGAACTCGCGCCGCGAGACCGGGTCTACACCGGTGGTCGGCTCGTCCAGGAAGATGATCTCCGGCGCGTGGATCAGCGTGCAGGCCAGCGCCAACTTTTTCTGCATCCCGCCGGAGAGATGCGCTGCCCGCCGCCCCTTGAACTCGGCCAGCCGCGAGAACCCCAGCAGGCGCGGGATGCGCTCCTGGCGCTCTTTACGCCCCACCTCGAAGATGTCGGCGAAGAAGGTCAGGTTTTCCAGCACCGTCAGGTCGCCGTAGAGCGAGAACTGTTGCGGCATATAGCCAATGCGCTTCTTGATCGCCTCGGCCTCTTTCACCGTGTCAAAGCCTGCCACGCGCGCGTGGCCGGCCGTCGGGTCCATAATCGCGCACAGCATGCGGATCGTCGTCGTCTTGCCGGCGCCGTCCGGGCCCAGCAGGCCGAAAATCTCCCCACGCCGCACGGCGAGGTCGAGGCCATCTACCGCGGTGACTTTTTTGAAGCGCTTGGTCAAGCCCTGCGTCTCGATAACGGCTTCGCCGTTTCGCTGATTTGCCGATTCGCTCATCTCACTCCAACCGCTTGCGGAAGCGCGTCGCCGCAAACGCCATGATCGCCACCCCAAAGGCAACCATCGCCGCGACCTGGCCGGCCAACACCTCCAGCCCCACCCCCTTGAGGATGATGCCGCGCACGATGATAAGCATGTAGCGCAGAGGGTTCAGATAACTGACGATCTGCAGCGCCATAGGCATCGCATCCAAAGGATAAATGAAGCCGGAGAGGAACAGGGCCGGCAACAGAATGAACGCCACCACGAACATCGCCTGCTGAAACGTGTTGGCGACGCTGGAGATAAAGATGCCCAGCCCCAGAGAGGTCACCAGAAACAGCGCTGACAGTCCTAACAGAAGAAAGATGTTGCCGCTGATCGAGACGCGAAACCAGAACACCCCGAATAGCAATATCTCCAGGACTTGCAGGAAAGAGATGATCACGTAGGGCGTCACCTTGCCTGTCACCAGCTCGATGGGACGGATGGGTGTGACCATCAACTGCTCGATCGTCCCCCACTCCCGCTCCTGCACGATGGTCAGCCCGGTCATGATCATCGTGAGCACAAACACGATCGCGGCGATCAGGCCGGGCACCATAAAGTTGATACTCTTCATGGCCGGGTTGTACCAGACGCGTGGGTGGACTTCCAGAGGCGACATCTGCTCGGTCGAAATCCCCAGCCGCCGCTCGATGATCCGGACACCGTGAATCTGGCCTACGGACTGCGCGGCAGCAAAGGCCGTCTGGGCTATGACGGGATCGGACCCATCTATGATGAAAGCAATGTTGACCGTCTTGCCCGTGGTCACGTCGGCGGCATAGCCCGGTGGAATGATCAACCCCGCCCGCGCCGATCCCGCGTCTATCGCCCGTGCCAACTCGGCCTCGCTGGTGACAGTGGCTACGATGTCAAAGTAATTGGAGGCCCGGTAGGCATCGATCAGTTCACGGCTCTGGGGAGTGCGGTCGGCATCCAGCACTACCGTGCCCAGGTGCTCCACATCGGAACTGGCGGCATAGGCCAGGAGGAAGAGTTGTACTACCGGAATAAGGAATAGCACCACCAGCGTGCGGCGGTCGCGGATGATATGGATCAATTCCTTGCGGGCGATAGTGAGGGTGCGCCTGATCATACCGCCGCCTCCGAGTTCGGCCCAAGTCCATGGAGATAAAGCTGCGTCAGTTCCCGTACCAGTTCGTCGTCGGACACATTCGCTATGGCGTCGGCGACCTGGGTGCGCAAACCGGCGAGAACGATCAGGGAGCCCAACGCGGCCGGGACCACAATTTCAGCCCGACAGGCGCGCGCTCTCCCCTGCTCCACAAAGTTCCGCAGGTAACGAGCGCCGGTATGAAGAATCGGCCCGACAACCTGCGAGAGAAACCGTTCACGCAATTCCTCGTCGGTCCAGATCTCGACACCCAAGATCTTGACGAGCATCTGATTCTGGTGGATAAAGTCGAGAAGGCTTTGCAGCAAAGTGGCAATATAGGCCTCCGTATCATCACCCAACTGCTCTAGCCGGGCCAGCACCTGGTCCAACGCCCGCCCGATGATCCGGTCGGCTATCGCCAGCAAGAGATCGTGCTTGTTGCCAAAGTAGTTGTAGATGCTCCCCTCCGACAGATCAGCAGCATCCGCGATCTCTTTCGTGGTGGCGCGGAGAAAGCCCTTCTCGGCAAACACCTGAGCAGCCGCGTCGAGAATCTGCTCCTTGCGGGCCGCGATACGGCGTTCGCGGCGCGTGCTCGGTTGCTTACTCGCCATAGCACACCTCTTTCTGAGCGTTTACTCATTTATTGAGTATACGCTCAGATTATATCACGTTCCGGCGCCGGTGTCAAGGCCACATGAGATTTTTAAGGATAACCGTTGGCCGCGCTATTCCAACCGCTTGCGGAAGCGCGTCGCCGCGAAAACCATGATCACCACGCCAAAGATCACCAGGGCGACGACCTGTTCTGCCAAGACCTCTAGCCCCACCCCCTTGAGGATGATGCCGCGCAGGATGATCAGCATATAGCGCAGCGGGATCACGTAACTGAGCCATTGCAGCGCCCTGGGCATTGCCTCGAGGGGAAAGAAAAAGCCCGCCAGAAAGATCGAGGGCAGCAGCAAGAGCCAGACCGATAGCATCGCCTCCTGCTGTGTGTTCGCCACAGACGACACAAAGATGCCAATGCCCAGCGTCGTCATCAGAAAAAGCGTCGCCAACGCCAGCAGCAGCGCCAGGCTTCCGTGAATCGGCACGCCGAACCAAAAGACGCCAATGGCGAGCACTTCGAGCACATCGAAGAAGGCGACGACGACGTAGGGCATGATCTTGCCTACCACCAGCTCGATGGGCCGGATCGGCGTGACCATCAGTTGCTCGATGGTGCCGCGCTCACGCTCGCGCACGATGGCGAGCGCTGTCAGCATGGCCGTCAGCAGGAAGAGGATCATCCCGATCAGGCCGGGAATCATAAAGTTGGCGCTCTTCATCTCCGGGTTGTACCAGACGCGCGGGCGCACCTCCAACGCCGTCATCCGCTCCGCGGAAATCCCCAGCCGCCGCTCGACCAGCCGTATGCTCTGCGCCATCCCTACCTGTTGCGAGGCGGCGAGGACCGTATTGGCGACGTTGGGGTCGGAGCCGTCAATGACAAAGGCCACGCTCGCCGTCCGTCCGGCGGTCACGTCGGCGCCGTAGCCGGCGGGGATCACCAGCCCGGCACGCACTGTCCCCGCATCCACCAGCCGGCCCAATTCCGCCTCGCTCCCGACAAAGGCGACGATGCGAAAGTAATCCGAGGCGCGATAGGCCTCCACCAACTCGCGGCTCTGCGGCGTGCGGTCGGCGTCGAGGACTGCCGTGTTCAGGTGCTCGATGTCGGTCGTGGCGGCGTAGCCCATCAGGAACAGTTGCACCACCGGGATGAGGAACATCACCCCTAGCGTGCGCTTGTCGCGGACGATGTGGAGCAACTCTTTACGGGCGATGGTCAGGGTACGGCTGAACATTACGATTCCTCCGCGCGCGGTTGGAGACCGTAAAGGTATAGCCGGGTCAATTCCTCGATCAACTCCTCGTCGGATATGCCGGGCAGGAGTTGATCGGGGATCAGGGCACGCAGCGCCGAGAGGATGACGATGGAACCGGCCACCGCCGGCACGACGATCTCGATCCGGCAGGGGCGCAGTTTGCCCGCCGTAACCTGCATCTGCATATAGCGTGCACCGACGGCAAACAGTGGCCCCATAACTTGCGCAAAGAACCGTTCGCGCAGTTCCCGATCGGTCCAGATCTGCGCCACCAGAGCCTGGAGCAAGGCGCGGTTCTCGCGGGCGAACTGGATGCGGTTGCGCAGGATGGCTGCAACATAGTCTTTGGCTTCCAGGTTCGCCGCCTCGGCCAGGGCCTGATCCACGGGGCCGGCGATCAGGCTATCGGCGATCGCCAGCAAGAGGTCGCGCTTGTTCTGGAAGTAGAGGTAGATAGTGCCTGGCACAATTCCGGCGCGCGCGGCGATCTCTTTCATCGTCGCCCGGTCATAGCCCTTCTCGCCAAAGAGGGCGGCGGCGGCCTCCAGGATTTTGGCCCGGCGTGCTTCGGCTGGGGAGACTTGGGGGAATGGCTCACGCTCCATAATCCGTCCCCTTTCTGAATGAACGTTCATTCAGTGTTTATTATACCACGTTCGTCGTACACCGTCAATCCGACAGGCAAAAAAAGCGACTGCGCCCCGTTCATCCAGGACGCAGTCGCCATCTGCTACTTGCAATCCTACCGCGCGGCGTAGAAACAGATGCCGACGGTACCCGGCCCGGCGTGCGTGCCGATGACCGGGCTGACCGTCGTGCGATAGACCGGGGAGATGCCGAAACGCTCTTCCACTTGCCTGGCGAGCGCATCGCCTTCCTCGGGAGCGTCCACATCGAGAACACTGACCTCGGCCATCGGCTTTCCAGCCAGCCGCTCCTCGACGACGTCCAACATCTGGGCGACGGCCTTGCGCTTGGTGCGCACCTGGGCCAACGCCTCCACACGCCCGTCGTCCAGGTGCAACAGCGGCTTGATGTTCAGGGCTGTCCCCAGGAATCGCTTGGCCCCGCCGATGCGCCCGCCCCGGTGCAGGTACTCGAGTGTGTCTACGGCGAACAGGACGTTCATCCGATCGCGCACGCTCTCGGCAGCCGTTACGACTTCGTCAAGTGTCTTACCTGCCGCTGCCGCCCGCGCCGCTGCGAGTGCCGCAAAGCCCAGGCCCATCGAAGTGGACAGAGAATCCACGATGCGGATGGTCATTCCGGGGAGTTGTTCCTTCGCCGCCTCTGCGCTAGGGATCGTGCCGCTGAGTTTCGAGGAGATAAAGACACCGACGATAGCATCGGCCCCTGCTCCCACCTGCCGGAAAAAGTCTATAAATTCCCCGGCCGAGGGCTGCGAAGTAGTTGGAAAGTCCTTGCTTTCACGCAGCCGACGATAGAACGCCGGCGGGTCAATATCCACGCCATCGCGGAAACGCTCATCACCCCAGATCAGCCAGAGCGGGATCACGGGAATGTTGAAATTGCCTAACGCCGATGAGGGGATGTAGGCTGAGCTGTCTGTCACCACAACGATCTTTTGCCCGTTCATCATTGCCTCCCTTGTGCTCAGATTGCTAGCAATTAAAACACCGAGATCGCCGGTAGGATGCACGTAAGGCAAGGGCTAGGCGGCTTTGGCGAGGGTGCCACAGTATGGGCACTCAGCGGTGTGGGCATCGTGCCACTCGACCTCGTCAGGGACAAGCGGTGCACCGCAGCCTTCGCAGCGTGGCGGCAATGTGCCACGCCGCTCGGATGTCAGTTGGGTGGCGCGCTGCATGGCCTCGCCGAACGAAATGCCCGCTTCTTCAAGCGCCCGCGCAGCCTCTTGTTCCAACCGGTCAGCCTGGGCTTCGTAACCCTTCTGACGCAGTGCAGCCGTCATCCGCGGAAGGACTATCGGGATGCGGCCTGGACGGCCGCCGGCAACGAACAGCCACAACGCCCGGCTCGCCCGGTCCAGCGCCGCCTCCACGGCGCCGGCGGCAAAATGCGCCCGCGAGGCCTGTAGGGAGAGATCGGCAGCGCGGATGGGCATGCCGCGCTGCTGTGCCTCATCCGATAGCCGGCCAAAGATACCGGCTGCTTCGGCGAACTGGCTGCCGGACATCAACTCGTTAGCGCGGATCAACGCCTGGCGTGCGATGAGCGGCAACGGCGGGACCGGCGGTGGGGGAACCCCTCGCGCAGGCAGCGGGGGGCGCCGGGGAACCAACGATGCACGTCGAAATGGCCTTCTGCGGAACACGAGCGACCTCCTGTAAAATTGGTGCGTATAGGGTTTGAGTCACACAGACTACGGCTTGGCGTCCAACAGAAAACTGAGCGCGATCGAGATGACGCCCGCAGTGACGGTGCGCAGCCCGTAGCCGACAAGGCTGTGCCCAGAGATGTGTCCCAGAAATGCCCCCAGACAGAATAGACCGATCAGCGCGAGCACCAATGCAAGCACATAACTGACCAGGATGCTGCCGAGCAGTTCTGTCGCAATGAGCGGGATGAGCACAATCAAGGCGGCCCCGAAAGGTGCCAGTCCATCTACCAGCGCGACGATGATGACTGCCATGCGCGAGGCTCGCCCGATCTTGGTCCGCCCCAGGTCGGTGAGTGAGGCCCTTTCCAGTTCGTTCAAATCGCGCTCTCGCTCAGCCGCCTCGGTCAGATAAGCACCCCACAGGCCCGAGATGCCCATTGCGATAGAGGTCGCCATCCCGGTGTGGATCACTACGTCCGCGTTGCGCACTCCGGCCACATAGTTGCCCGTCAGTACGCCGATCATCGTCAGTACGCCATCGAAGGCATTCATCGCCAGGTAACGGCGAGCAATCTCAGCGACACCAGCGATACGACTGTACTCACGTATCTGGCGGACACCTTGGAGCACGCGCTGAAACAGATTGGTCGGTTCTCCCACGTTGATCAGTCTTGCGGCGTCTCCACATCCTCGATGAGCATCTTGCCAGCAGCCACCTCGTCAATGGAATGGATCGAGCCGCCGTGCTCCTCGATGATCTGGGCGACCTTATCATAGCGCAGATTGTGCCCCTCGACCGTGATCTTGGCGTTCTCCACGCGCCGGTCAATCTCATAGATCGAGATATTGACCCCGTCCACGCCATCCAGATCGGCCAACACCTGTGCTAATTGCACAATGGTCGGCTCAGCGGGCTTTAACACGTCCAACACCAACCGTCGCAGATTCCCCATCGCTCACCCTTCCAGTGACACCAGTGCCCGCGCGAAAATCAGGTAGCCGGTATGGGCCACCATGCGATCCATCGGACGCAGACGTGCGGACACCGCTTTGTACTGCCGTAGCAACAACTCCTCCACCTCGATCAAGCCGAATCCGGCCTTCTCGAGCCCATCAATAAGGCGACTGACCTGGTTGACAGTGGGCAGGATAGACCCGAAAAAACCGCCGCCAGTGAGTGCTGCACGCGTCTGAGCCAGATAGTCCCAGGGGTTGGGCAGATCCAGAAACACCGCATCCACGTCACGCTCGTCAAAGCCCTCGGCAATGTCGCGCTGCTTGAACTCCACGCAACCGGTCAGGCCCACGCGTTCCAGGTTCTTGCGAGCCAGAGCCTGCACATCGGGACGAATCTCGTAGGAGTAAACACGCCCCGTCGGGCCGACCGTCTGGGCGAGGAACAACGTAAGCCCGCCACTGCCGCCGCCGGCCTCGATCACGTGACAGCCAGACACGATACGCATCTTGAGCAAGATGTAGCCCGCATCTTTGGGATACACAATCTGTGTAGTGCGAGTCAGATGGCGCACGAGATCGTCGGTGGAAGGGCGCAGCAACAGGAACGGATACCCCAGGTGTGTGGATACCTGGGCACCCCAGGGAGCGCCGATGAGATCGTCGTGAGCCAGCATCCCCCGGTGGGTGCTGAACTGCAAACCCGGGGTTAAGCAGATGATGAACGACTTGCGATCACGGCTGACCAGAAGCACTAGGTCATTGGCTTGTGTAGTCCGCACGGCTGTCCCCTATGAAGGTCGGTTTCCATTATAGCGCACTCTCCCAGCAGCGCAACACGGCATTTGACTTCAAAGCAGGATAGTGGTACACTTATTGGTGCAATGCGGGCCTGGGGCTTGCTCTACCCTATTGGTATGGTCTTTTGCTGAACAAATGGGAGGCACCGAATGGCAGAGGAAAAGAGGAAAGTGGTTGTCTGCATCGAAGACGAGCCCGAGATGATTGACCTGGTTAAACTGATCCTCGGGCGCAAGGGGTTCGAGCTCATCGGCGCCGTCGGCGGCCGAGAGGGCCTGGAAACGGTGCGTCAACGCAAACCGGACCTGGTGCTGCTGGACCTGATGATGCCGGACATGGATGGCTGGGAAGTCTACCAGCAGATGAAAACCGACGACGAGTTGAAGAACATCCCCGTTATCGTCGTCACAGCCAAAGCCCAGAGCATTGACAAAGTGCTAGGGCTTCATATCGCCAAAGTGGACGATTACGTCACCAAGCCATTCGGTCCGCAAGAATTGCTGCAAAGCGTGAACAAAGTCCTGAAAATCCAGCCCGAATGAACGCGCGAGCTCTCGCCTGCGGATATGCCCCACCCTAAGCAGTCGAGAGCACAGCCTAGTTCGCCGAACCGGGCGGCAGCGTGGCCGGACACAGAGTCGAGGCGGTGGCAATGGGATATCCCAAAGCCATCGCCGCTTGATTTATCTTGGGAGGTCAGCGATGGAACTGAAGCCAGTGCAGATCGAGAAGCCGGAGCCTGTGAATATCATTCTGGGCCAAGCGCACTTTATCAAGACAGTGGAAGACCTGCACGAGGCGCTTGTTGGAGCGGTACCCGGCATCAAGTTCGGCCTGGCCTTCTGCGAGTCTTCTGGCCCGGCGCTGGTGCGAGCCAGCGGCACCGATGATGAGTTGGTCGAACTCGCCAAGCGCAACGCTCTGGCACTGGCCGCCGGACACTGTTTTGTCATCTGCCTGGGCGAAGGCTTCTATCCGATCAATGTGCTGAACGCGGTCAAAATGGTGCCCGAGGTGTGCCGTATCTTCTGTGCCACCGCGAACCCGGTCGAGGTCATCCTCGCCGAAACCGAACAAGGCCGAGGCATTCTCGGCGTGGTGGACGGCATCAAGGCAAAGGGCGTCGAAAGCGCGGAAGACATTGACTGGCGCAAGGGGTTCCTCCGCAAGATCGGATACAAGTTGTAGCACCCCTCTCTCCACCAACGAATCAACCGAGTAGCCACCAGGCTCTTGCGCTATGGCGATCTGGCTGACCGTATGGAACGAGACACAAGGAACACCGGTATTGGGGCACGTGCGCCGTTGTGCCAGTTTCCTTTGCCGTCTGCGCGGGCTGACCTTCCGTGGCCGGCTGGGAGACGATGAGGGGCTGTTGTTGGTGGGAAGCCGCGAGAGCCGGGCCGACAGTGCCATCCACATGTTCTTCGTCTTCTTTCCGATCGCGGCAATCTGGCTGGACGGCCACGGGCGAGTGGTAGATGCTCGGCTTGCGCGCCCCTTTCGTCCATACTACGCGCCACGTGCACCAGCGCGGGATATACTCGAAGGGCCACCCGTCTTGCTGGAGCGCATACGCATCGGAGACCAATTGCGCATAGGAGGCAACGCGTGAATCGAAGGCTCGTCGGGACAGTGCTCGCCGTGCTGCTGGTCGCAACACCGGTCCGATGGGCACATGCCCAAACGGGCAACCCACCGCCGCAGGCATCCTCTTCCGAGACGACGCACATCGTGCAACGAGGCGAGACGCTGTTCACCATCGCTCAGCAGTATGGCGTGACGGTAGACAGCATCACCCGTGCAAACCGCATCTCCGATCCACGCCAGGTTTACGTCAGCCAACGACTCGTCATCCCCAGTGGGGGAAGCGCCCCGCAAGCAGCAGTGCCATACCTGATCCAGGCGGGCGACACGCTGGTTTCAGTCGCCAGGCGCTACCGTACCACCTGGCAGACCCTCGTCCAGATCAACCGCCTGCTCTCTCCTAACACCCTCTACGTGGGTCAGATCATCCAGGTGCCGACACACGACAGCAACGACACTCAGGTGGAGAGCAGTCAATTACAGGCCGGGGGAGACCTGCTCTACGTCGTGCGGCCTGGCGATACGCCATCGCGCATCGCGCTACGCTATGGCCTTTCTCTCAGGGTGCTGGCGACAATCAACCACCTTACCAGCCCAGCGCTGGTCTACCCAGGACAGGAACTGCTCATCCCAGGTGCAGGCCCTAGTTCGCTACCGGTGCCATTCATCTCTATAGATGTGCAACCCCTGCCGGCGATCCAGGGAAGCACCCTGATCGTCGCCGTGCAGACAACAGAACCTGTCACGCTATCAGGGAGGCTGATCGACCGCAAGATGCCCTTCGCCGCGGAAGGAGGCGCGTACTATGGGCTGATCGGACTGGACGCCCGTTGGGCATCCGGCCTGTACGAACTCGAACTGACTGCCACAGATGACCAGGGGCAGGAAACGGCTGTTGTCACAGGGATCGTCATACAAAGTAGAGACTCCGGCTATGCGCGGGTCGCCCTGCCTCCCAGCAACAACCAAAGCGCCTACGCGATAGACCGCGAGCGCCTTGATCCGCTGCGCAGCCTGTTTACCCCGGAGCGGCACTGGACGGTGCCCCTCCAACGCCCGTGTAGGGGAACCATTTCAGACTACTTTGGCGTTCACCGCGCCTACAACGACGGCCCCTATACCAGTTATCACACCGGCGTGGACTATCGCGCCCCAACCGGTGCGCCGGTGTATGCCCCCGCCGGTGGCATCGTGGTGCTGGCGGAACGCCTCGCGGTATGGGGGAACGCGATCGTGATCGACCACGGCTGGGGGCTGTTGACGGGTTATGCCCATCTCTCGGCCATCGAGGTACAGGTGGGGCAACAGGTGGCGGCAGGCGATCAGATCGGCCGGGTGGGCACCACAGGAGCCTCCACTGGCTCACATTTGCATTGGGAAGTATGGGTCGGCGGGACGCCAGTAGACGGCCTGCAATGGCTGGAGGAATTCTATCCGTGGCCCGAGAGCGCAACTCTCTCGGTCGGCGGTTAAGAAAGCAAGCGAGGCTACCCGACGATGAGCGCCCGTGCCCGATCGGCATAGCGCATCGGCACCAGGATGCGCACCTCACCCAGACCATCTACCGTGATGCCGATGACACGCCCCACGCTTTCATAGTCCAGCATTGCGGGGATGCCGGCTTCCTCCAACTTGGCCTTGACGACCTGTGCTCTCAGAAGCCCTTGTGTGATATGCACCACAACCATCGGAGAGCAGTCTGGCCTTTCGTCCATCCGTATCTCCCTAGCCCACCTCTAGTGTGCCTCAGCCGGAAAGATTTGTCAAACCGGTGCAAGCCTGGTATAATCGCGCCGAATTCTCAAGGTGACCTGCATCGGAGAAGATGTGAGCGTGATTCAACGGAAAACTCAGAATGCCACCTACTGGCGTGACGAGTTCGTCGTCACTCCTGAGGATCTCCAATACCTGAGCACGTTGCTGGTCGAGGACGAACTGCCGCGCTCGGCCGAGGAACTGGGGCGTGCGCTAGTCGTGCACCGCTGCCAACAAGAAGAGGTCGTTATCGCGCGCGCGCTGTCAAAGGGCACCCCGTATCAACCCAAGCGCAGTTACGCGATAGACGAGCAGGTCGTCTTCCCAGCCCTGGGGTATCAGGTCGGTAAAGTTATCAATGTGCGAGATGGCCATAATCCAGAGCACGGTCCGTTCAAGGTCATCCAGGTGAAATTCGAGTCCGGCCAGACGCGCGAGTTCGCCGCTGAATTCACCCAGGACCACCCTCTCAACCGCGAACCACAGGCCGTCACGGCTGCCGGCGTCGAACTGCACTCTCCCGACGAACTTGCGACCCTATACGGCGCCGAGGTCGGCAAGATCCTGGAGCGGCATCTCGAATCAGAACCCAGTTTCATCCGCCTGGCAGGCAAGTGGTTCATCAAGGACTTGCTGGTGGACATCCACGTGGGCCATCTGAATCTGGCCGAGGCCGTACTCGACATGGCAGGTGGCGGGCCGCTGCCCACAGAAGCGCTGCTAGGCGACCTGGAATTGCCCGAAGAGGTCACGCCCCAGTTGCGCATCTTTTCGCTGAACTATGCACTTCAGGAAGACGAGCGGTTTGACGAGGTCGGTCCTGCCGGACAAGTGCTGTGGTTTCTGCGCCGCTTGGAACCGGAGAGCGTACAGTCCGTGCCGCCCCGCCTCCAGTATGAACCGATCGCGTACGAGGCCGCGCTGCTCACCAGCGAGATGGTGGCCCTGGAGCGCGAACTCGACGATGAATGGTCCAATCTGGAAATCCCTCGAGCAGCAGAGGAACCCGTGACGGTGGTGCTGACCTATCCGCATTGGAGATCAGGCACGCTCCCGCTGACAAGCCGCTTGGCACAGGTGTTCCCAACCGGTCGGACGCACCGCATCCGGTTCCTCTTTGTGGATGAGGATACAGGTGCCGAGATGCCTGGATGGGTTGTGCGCGAGAAACGCTACGTCTGTGGCCTGGCCGAGTGGTACAGAGCCAACAACATACTCGCGGGGACCTATCTGGAACTGGCTCGTGGCCGGAAGCCTGGGACGGTGATCATCCGGCGGCGCAGCATGCGCCCAAGGCGTGAGTGGGTACGGGTCGCGCTATCCCTCGAGGGCCGACTTGCCTTCGAGATGCGTAAGGCGCTCATCACGTGCGAATACGACGAACGGATGATTGTGACCGAGGAAGATACTCAGGCAATGGATTTGGTGTGGGCCCGCGCACAAGAGCAGGGGCTTTCCCTAGGGCAACTGACGGCAAAGGTCTTTCCGGAATTGGCGAAACTGAGCCCTCAGGGCACAGTGCATGCCGCCACGCTGTACAGCGCGATCAACATCGTGACTCGTACTCCACCCGGTCCTCTGCTAGCGGAATTGGTCGCCGGCGAAATGTACATGCCGGTAGGCGACAATTACTGGGTCCTGCGCAGTCCAAGTGGAGCGTGATTTCACCGATGAAGAACAAGGCCACGATTCCCCCTGTGCCATCTGTATTGGTCAAACCTTCACTCGAGACGCTGTTCCATATAGACTACGATTGGTGGGCACGCAAGAGGCTTCAGGTTAACGTCGAATTGCGCAATCATCTCTGCGAGGAACACCGGGCCACCTTTGGCGAGAACTTTTCGGAGGAAAAGACCGATTGGGTGGACATGCGAACCGGGGAGGTGACCCAGGTGAATGGCCTGCAATACGTGCTACAGGTCCATTGTAGCAAGCAACCCGATTATATCAACGAGAACCTGTCATTGGTGGACGCCGTCTTCCGGGTCTTCCTGGCAAACGGTAACACTCCCATGACGTGCCAGCAATTGAGCCGTGCAATCAACCGGCCGGCGGAGACGATCCTGCACACAATAGGTGGCCTCCAGGTCTACAAAGGGATCCGGCCGCTGCAGCGATAGTAGCCTGTGCGCGATCGTGTTCTAGCGCCGCGAAGACTCGCGGCGCTTGTCGTTTTACAGTTCGGTGTACGGCCCTCCCGACGCTTGACAGGGGCAGTCCGTTCGGTTAGAATAGTTTCCGGTACAAAACACGGCGGATGCCCCGATTTATCGGGGGCTTCCCGGCTAAAGCCGGGCCTCCAGGCCGGTTTTGTACCGAGAACTAGAATGCGACAAGAGCCCCAGTAGCTCAACTGGATAGAGCGCCGGACTTCTAATCCGACGGTTACAGGTTCAAGTCCTGTCTGGGGCGCCTGATAATGGCATGATAGAAACAACAAATGACCAGAAGACCGACACGCCTCGCCTAGACCTCGCTAGATTGGCTGAAGCGCTGCTCCGTTACTACGATGTGCATGCTCCTCCGGTGCCGATCGAGCGCATGCTTCAGAAGCCGCCCACCGGAATAAGCATTGACTTCAACCAGATCTCCTTCATCATGGAGCATGGATTGTACCGCTATGAACCCCGTATGGCGATGGCACGTCTGCTATACCGTGAGATCGCGCATAGCCTGACTGCCCAGGAGGCGCTAGGTGTCAGAGCCCCCCAGTTCGTCTCGCCAGCCGAAGTCAAGTTCTTCGCTCGCTGTCTGCTGATGCCCCCAGGCTGGCTGAAAGTGCTCGCTGAACAGGGGCTATCACTCGAGCAGATCAGCGGCCAATTGCAGGTTCCCTCCGATGCCGTCATTATCCGCCTGACCGAACTCGGACTACCGGTCCCGGGCACAGAATAACCCACTATGAAGGTCGTCACAGTAGACGAAATGCGGCGTGTCGAGGCAGCCGCCAATGCAGCCGGTCATGCCTACGCTGCGATGATGGAGCAGGCCGGTCACGCCGTGGCCGAAGCGATCAAGGCGCGTGGAGACGTTCGCAACCGGGCGGCGCTCATCCTGGTGGGGCCGGGCCACAACGGCGGCGACGGGCTTGTCGCAGCGCGCCACTTGGCCGAGGCCGGTGCCCACGTGACATGTTACCTCTTCAAGCCACGTGACCCTGCCGCGGATGAGAATCTACGCCTGGTACAAGAACGGGGACTGAATGTCATGCTCGCTGACGAAGATGAGGGTTGGCACACTCTGGAGAGCCTGGTGCGTGAAACGGACATCGTCGTGGATGCCCTGCTGGGCACTGGGGCGCGCCTGCCGCTCCGGGGAGCATTGGCCGAGATATTGCGCGTGGTAGGGCGTGTGCTGGCCGAGCGCAAGCAACCACCCCGCCAGCGTCTGACCCCTCTGGCTACGCCCCGAGCAATCGTACAAAACGGCCCCCTGGTTGTAGCGGTGGATGGGCCTAGCGGCCTGGACTATGACACCGGCGCGCTGGATGCAGCAGCGTTCTCTGCCGATCTCACGGTGACCTTCGCGTATCCCAAGCGGGGGCATTTCCGCTTCCCGGGCGCGGGCGCATTGGGGGAATTGATCGTCGCAGACATCGGCACCGACCCGGCGCTGGCCGCAGATGTGACGCTGGAGGTAGTGACGTCGGACATGGTGCGCAGATGGCTTCCTCTGCGCCCACCTAGTGCCCATAAAGGTACGTTCGGCAAGGCATTGATTGTGGCCGGTTCAGCCAACTACATCGGGGCAGCCTATCTAGCCGGCGCTGCCGCGACCCGCGCGGGTGCCGGGCTAGTCACCCTGGCCCTTCCCTCCGCGATCCAGATGGCGATCGCGGCCAGGCTTACTGAGGCAACCTACATGCCGTTGCCCCACAAACTCGGCGCAGTCACCGCCAAGGCTGCCCAGGTGCTGCGTGAGCGACTGCAAGAGTACGACGCGCTGCTGGTTGGCCCGGGTCTGGGGCACACACGGGAGACGGCCGCGTTCATCGAGGCATTGCTGGAGATCACGAGAGGGTCACACCCGCGCCGCGTATCGAGTGGACAAGACCAGGCTACGCCACGCGCCGTGCCGCCACTGATTGTGGACGCCGATGGACTGAACATCCTGGCGGGCACCGCGGACTGGCCGCAGTATCTGCCAGCCGATAGCATCCTCACACCCCACCCTGGCGAGATGGCGCGCCTCATGGGATGCACCATCAACGACGTGCAGGCTGACCGCATAGCGGTGGCATGTTCACAGGCAGTCGCCTGGGGCCATGTGGTCGTCCTCAAGGGCGCCTACACCGTCATAGCCGCGCCCGATGGTCGGGTTGTGCTCCAACCTTTCGCCAATCCGGGGCTAGCGACGGCCGGGACGGGCGATGTGCTCGCTGGGACGATTGTGGCCTTGCGCGCCCAGGGATTGGGCGCGTTCGAGGCTGCTGCCGCCGGAGCCTATCTGCACGGGCTAGCCGGAGAACTGGCACGCGAGGAACTGGGCACAGCAGGGATGGTGGCCGGGGACGTGCTGAGGCATCTGCCAAAGGCATGGCAGCATGTTGCCGGAAACAACACGTAATACGCAATACGTAATGTGTAATACGTAATGCGTAAGCCTGACGCATTACGTATTGCGTTCTACTATGCTCTACACAGACCTGGCGAGTTGCGTGACTCTATGCAGGTTCCTTCTTGCCCTTCGCCGCAGCAGCCGCTTTCTTCGTCTCCTCAACGGCTTCCGCCAGATGTCTCTGGCCCTCCTCAAGAATCACCTTGCTCTGCCGCTGGAGTTCCTCAGCGCGGCGCTTAACATCGGCAGCCACAGCCTCAACCTTGGCGCGGGCCTCGCTTAGGCTATCTTCCGCCTTGTCGCGCAATTCGACGCCTTTCTGGCGAATCTGCTCTCGGGTCTCTGCCCCCGACTGTGGGGCCAAGATCAGGGCGACCCCTGCCCCCACCAACCCACCGACCAGGAAACCGGCGAAGAAGGCCCCAATCTCACTACCGCTGCTATCGCTCATCACTACCTCCTCAAAAGAAGATGTCTGTGCCAACACCGGGCGCCGAGCATAGCGATCTATGATGCCCGCTGGGCCCATCTACTCCTCACGTTTCCCCTCCCACAGGCCGGCAAGTTCCCGCAATACGGCCTTGAAGCCGGCCAGGTAGCCCGACCACTTCACCACCGGCGAGACGACGTTATGGCTGACGAACTGGGTAGTGCCACGCACGGTTGCCAGCGTCTCATTGGCCGCTTGCAGCATCGGCTTGACCTCGTCGCGCAACAGCACCACCAACGAATGCACCTGAAGCATCAAGATAATCAACAAGACGCCAATGATCATCGTCTCGAAGGCAACGAAGATGATGGCCGCATCGCGCAGCAGGCTTACCACCACCGCGCCAGGGCTGGGAGGACCACCGCTGTATGCAGCGTGATAAGCGTCAATCGAGAGTAGCACAAGCAGAACGATCAACCCTACCAGAAACAGGCCCACGACACACAGACCGACGATGAACAGCCACTTTGCTCTCCTCTCGGCAAGCGAGGACTCGACAATTGTGGCACCTTCCGGCTCTGGTGAAGGTCCGGGAACGGCTTGAGGTTGCTCTTCCATGTCGCGGCCTTTCTGAGCGAGCAGTGCAGCTCTGTGCAGCCGTGATTATAGCACGGATTCGTGGGCCATACAAATTGCACCACCCCCCAACACGACCTCGCCCTCGTACAACACCAGAAACTGGCCTGGCGTCAGGTCACGCTGGGGTATGTCGAAGCGCACGTGGGCACGTGTGTCGTTGAACGGGGTGACGGTGACCGCCGCGGGCCGCGCACGATAGCGGATCTGCGCGGTAGCACGGAAGGCCACGCCGACCGGGGGGACGTCACCGACGTAGTGCATCCCCTCGGCACAGCATTCATCTCTGCCCAGTTCGGTCGCCGGGCCAACCACCAATGCATTTTCGGCAGGGATGAGCGCAAGCACGTACAGCGGCTCCGCTGCCGTGAGCCCTAGCCCCTTGCGCTGTCCGACCGTGTAGGCCGGCAACCCCTGGTGCTGGCCTAACACGCGTCCCGAGGTATCGCGGATAGGGCCGGGCTGAAAGAGATGTGGCGCCTGCTGAGCCAAGAAGCGGCGGTAATCGCCATCGGCCAGGAAGCACAGATCCTGGCTCTCGGCCTGCTCCGCGACCGGCAGACCCCGCCGACGGGCGATCTCGCGCACCTCCGACTTGGTCAATTCGCCCAGCGGGAACAGGATATGCGCCAATTGCGATTGTGAGAGCGCATGCAAGAAATACGACTGATCCTTACGCCGGTCGCACCCGCGCAGGAGTTGATAGCCGTCTTGGATCCGGCGTATGCGAGCATAGTGACCGGTTGCCAGGAATTCGGCATCCTCTGCACGCACCCGGTCAAGCAGCCACCCGAAACGCACCAACCGGTTGCACGGCACACACGGGTTAGGTGTGCGCCCGGCAGCATATTCTGCTATCAGGTAGTCCACTACCTGTGCCCTGAACGCGGTTTCGGCATTGAGGAGCTGGAATGGAATGCCAAGATGTTCGGCGACGGCTATGGCGCGGCAGACACCATCGGGCGTGCAGCAGCGGTTGAATCTGCCATCCGCCGCTGGTTCCCCCCACAGCCGCAGCATGACCCCGCTAACGCTATAGCCCTGCTCGACCAGCAGCGTAGCGGCTACGGCGCTGTCTACCCCACCACTGAGGGCGATGACGACCCGTGTCCCGTTCACCCTCGTCCGCCGTCTAGGACTCGCCACGCAATCGTTCCACAATGCCCGGTAGCACCTGCAGCACACGAGCGACGTCTGCGTCATCGTTGGCACGGCCCAGGGTCAGGCGTAGGCTGCCGATGCCCCAATCACGGCATACCCCCATTGCTGCGAGCACAAAAGACGATTCTGGCTGTCCTTCTGCACAGGCTGCGCCGGAACTGGCGGCAATCCCCTCCATGTCAAGGCTCAACACCAGCGCGTCGCCCTCGACACCCCGAAAGGCGAAACTGGCATGGTGGGCCAGACGCTCGGTCGGATGACCGGTCAGGCGGCTATCGGGGATGGAGTTCAGCACCCCCTCGATGAGCCAATCCCGGAGACGCTGCAGACGGGCCGTCTCGGTTTCGCGCTCCGCTTCGGCCAGGCGCAGCGCGGCTGCCAGCCCAACCGCCCCGGCAACATTGACCGTGCCGGGACGACGGCCACGCTCATGCCCCCCACCGGTCAGCAGGGGCACGAAAGGCGTGTCGCGTCGCACATAGAGCACGCCCACCCCCTTGGGGCCATAGAACTTGTGGGCCGAGAGGGCCAGCAGGTCTATGTTGAGGTCTTCCACGTTCAGCGGCAAACGTCCGGGGGCCTGGATCGCATCGCTATGGAATGGTATACCTCGCTCGCGGCACAGCCGCCCAATTTCAGCCACAGGCTGCACAGTACCAACCTCATTATTGGCAAGCATCACGCTCACCAGGACCGTGTCAGGGCGAATGGCTGCAACCACGTCGTCTGGATCCACGCGTCCATACCCATCCACCGGCACGTAGGTGACCTCGAACCCAAACAGATCGCGCAACTGATCAACGGTGCGACCCACCGCGTGATGCTCAATAGGGGTGGTCACGATATGATTGCCACGCCCGTAGCGTCGGGCTGCCCAGACAACGCCATGTAGCGCCAGGTTGTCGGCCTCGGTGCCACAGCCGGTAAACACGATCTCGCCAGGGCGGCAACCCAAAGCATCGGCAACAGACTGGCGAGCATGCTCCAGGGCGCTTGCAGCGGCCTGCCCAAAGGCATGAGACGACTCGCTATTGCCAAAGATCTCGCTCCAGTATGGGGCCATCGCTTCGACCACCCGGAGGTCCACCGGAGTGGTCGCCGAGTGGTCCAAGTAGATACGATGCTCAATTGCGGTCATAAGTCGTATTTTAACACGTGGTCAAGGGGACGTCAAAGTGGGTGTTCCGTCAGTGTGCATGGTTTGCTTAGCACACCAAATCGTGCTATACTGAGTTTGGCTGTGCGGGGCGCCTTGGCGAGTGGTCAACTCTCAGCATCTTTGGTATACTTACACGAGACCTGCTGTGGATAGCAAAGCCATCGAGCAATCTTGGATCGAAACTTGGGCCAGGCGTATCGAAGCGCTTGGTCTGGCACCACTGGTGTTGCCGTTCATCGAGGCTGCACGCGCGTTCGGTTTCGTGGGCAGTCAAGCCCTGCTCTTCGTCCAACCGCTGGTGGCGGGCATCGTCAACGACGCGAGCATCGAACAGACAGCAACCCTGCTGGAAAGCCCCGCACTGCTTGAACGGCTCAGGGCGTGCCTGGAAGGAGATTGCAACTAGGTGAATGCCAACACTGTGCTGGCGATACTGTTGCTGGTCTTTAGCCTGTTCGTGGTCGCGGTGTTACTGATCCTACGCGGCAGAAAAGGTCCACGCCCAACAGTGCGCCCGCTTCCGGCCTTCCAGGACTTGCGTGGTGAGATCGGCCATGCGGCCGAAGGCGGTGGCACAATCCACGTGGCTCTGGGCAACGGCGGACTTGGAGGAGACGATGCGGTGACATCGCTGGCCGTAGTCGAGGCATTGGAAGCGTTGGCTGACAACCTCGTCCTGTACAATGCGCCGCCTGTCATTACCGTGGGCGACCCCACCCTGCTGCCCCTGGCCCAAGATGTGCTACGCCGGGCGTATGCGCGGCATGGTCTCGCCAGGCGCTACGAGACCGAACACATCGCCGAGCGTGTGCGCTTCATCGCTCCTTCGCCGATAGCGTATGCCGCTGGCGCTGCCAACGTGGCCGCCGCTGAGAGCGTGACGGCCAATGCGATGCTAGGAGCCTTTGGCTCTGAGGTCTCGCTTGTCGCCGCCGCCGGAGCCCAGCGCGACCTGCCACAACTGGCCGCCGCTGCTGCGCCTGACGCGATCGGCGCTTTGTACCCGGCTACCGACCGGCTCGCAGTAGGAGAGGAACTATACACGGGCGGTGCACAACTCTCGTCAGACCGACGGTATGCAGCCAGCCTGGTGGCCGAAGACATCGTGCGGATCGCCCTGGTGCTATCCATGGTCGGCGCAGTCCTGTTGTCATTGATCGGCTTCCGCTACTAGAGCATTTCGATGATCAGACGGATTCTGCCAACTTCCACCGCCATGATTGCGGGCATACTCGTGCTCATCGGGTATCTGACCCCTGGGCAGCCGTGGGACGTCCGCGCTACTCTGATTGATTGGGCCGTCATTGTGGCGGCTTTCGCTTTTCTGCTGGGCTTTTTCAATATCCTGCAGGTGCATCTCCGACGCTTAGGTCGGGTGCAGCATGGCGGATTTTACAGCCTGTTCCTGCTGCTTGCGGTGGCGCTGGCCACATTCACCACCGTCGCATACGGCCCGACAGGCAGGCCGGTCCAACAGATGCTCAGTTACGTCATCAGCCCACTGGGTGCGTCGCTGGCGGCGCTGGTGGTCTTTACACTCACACTGGCAGCATTTCGGCAATTGCGCACGCGCCGCAGCCTGGAAGCGGTGGGGTTCATCGCTGTCGTGATCCTGGCACTGCTAACCGCCACCCCCCTGACACTCTTGGGTGGCACCTCACTTCTCGGCGACATTAGGGACTGGCTCATGAATGTCCTGGGAATGGCAGGCATGCGAGGTCTGCTGCTGGGTGCTGCGCTAGGCACGCTGATTACCGCGCTACGGATATTGATGGGCGTGGATCGTCCCCACAGTGAGTCCTGACTGAAGGTGCAATGATTTACTGTCCAAAGTGTGGTACGGCCAATCGCAGAGGCAGCCGCTTCTGCAACGAGTGCGGCGAATTGCTGCCGGCACAGACGACGCTGCGCTGTCCAATGTGCGGTGCGATGAACCCGGTAGGCAACGCATACTGTGACCGCTGCAACGCTCGCATTATCCCGCTGGGTTCGCAGAGCACCGAGGAGCAGGAGCCTACCCCGCTGAAAGGCCTCTCACTCCCCACTATCCCATTGAGAGAGCAATGGGAACAACAGCCTTCCCAAGAGGTCCAGCCGGCCGGTGAAGAAGACTGGCTGGCGCAACTGCGGGGACTAGCAGAGCAGGAGACACCCCAGGTTAGCGAAGCGGAAACGACAGAGCCCCCGGCTCGACCACGCGGGTGGGCGGCAGAAGAGCCGACACCGGGCATTGGGGCAGGCGGAATGGAAGATTGGCTGGCGCAGTTGCGCGGCTCGACGGGTCCAGAAAGCCCGGCCGCCGGTGGCGAGACAGAGGAGGCAGCGGATTGGCTGTCGCAACTACGTACCGCTGCAACAGAAGAGGCCAGAGCACCGGAAGGCCCGCCAGCGATCCCCGAGCCCGCTGAAATCCCGGATTGGCTGCGCGGGCTAGGGCCGGTTGAGGCCGCACCGACCCGTCGTGAAGAGCGAGCGGAGGCGCCGAAGGCACCCGTGATTCCTGAGGTTCCGTTCGAAGAAACAGCCCCCGTGAAACCCCCACCCGCGCCGGCTGAGATGCCCGATTGGTTGCGCGAGATCGCACGACCGACAGCAGCGCCAGCCGGCATCGAATTCGAGCCTGAGACTCCCGCCAAACCCGCACCCGCCCCAGCCGAGATGCCCGATTGGCTGAGCGAGATCGCGGCTCCTGCGGCGCCGCCTCCTACGGCCGACATCACGCCCGAGGAAGCATTGCGCCCCACGCCCACTCGGCTCGAGATACCCGATTGGCTGAGTGAGATCGCTGCACCTGAGACAGCGCCTCATCCGGTGAGCACTGCGCCTGAGGAAGCGCTACGCCCCACACCAACGCCTGGCCCCGTCGAGATACCCGATTGGCTGAGCGAGATCGCCGCTCCTGAGACAGCACCTCCAGAGCCAGCAGCACCGGCGCCCGAGGAAGCGGAGATCCCCAACTGGCTGCGCGAACTGACCCAGGCAGAATCTATCGCGCCTACACCGGCGACCAGTGCCGTGTTCGTGGAAACGACCCCGACGACACCCGCCCCGGTTCCAAGCGAGATACCGGATTGGCTGCGTGAGATGGCCCCGCCACTGACAGAAGCCGCGCCTTCGGCGCCGCCGCTCGAAGTGCCGCCCACTGCCGTATCTGAGATGCCGGCCTGGCTGGCCGATCTCGAGCCAGTACCTTCCCCGATGCCTTCCACCCCGGTGTTTGAAGGTATACCACAGGTCTCCACGGCTGCGCTTGGGGCTGAGACCATCGCCGCAGAGGGGCTGGTGCGTGCCGAGATTCCCGAATGGCTGCAAGCGATGCGTCCACGCGAGGAAGCGGGCGCACCCACTGTCGAGGAGGACACATTCGAAACGGCGGGACCGCTCGGGGGCCTGCGTGGCTTGCTGACCCCGATTGCGGAGATCCCGCACACCCGTGAACGGGCCCCGTCTGCCAAGATCACCGCAGCCAGCGTGGCCCGGGCCCAGTTGCTACAGAGCCTGGTAACCCGCCCGGCCGAGGCACCACCGGTGAAGGCATACATGCGTGGTATCAGCCTCGGAGAGCAAATCCTGCACATGCTGGTCAGGCTCCTGCTTGCGTTTGCCATTGCCGGTGCATTGCTCATCCCACACATACCCGGGTTGGACATCCAGATCCCGCGCCTGACTTTGCCTGCCGGATCTGCCGCGGTGCAAGGCATGCATACGGCCGTTGAGGGCATAGGGCCAGATAGCCCGGTACTCGTCGCCATCGAATATGGGCCGACGGAGGCTGACGAACTCGACCTGGTAGCCAAGCCAATTCTGGCGCATCTGCTTGCACGCCAGGCGCGTATCCTCGTCGCCAGTACGCGGCCCGAAGGCGAAGCCATGGCCGCAAGGATACTCGCCGAAGGGCAATACATACCGGTGGGGTATCGTCCGGGTGGCAGTACAGGGGCAGCCCAACTGCTGGCCGATACAGAGATCAAAGCAGGCGCACGGCCAGCGCTGATCCTGGTGTTGGCTGCGCAACCTGCTCCGTTGCGCGGGTGGGTGGAACAAGTCCGGGCAAAATACGGTACAGGCGCCCCCCCCATCGTAGCCGGCGTGAGCGCAGCGTTGGAGCCGGTCGCCAACCCGTATCTGGATTCCAATGCCGGACAGTTGAGGGGTATGGTCAGCGGGCTAAGCGGGGCGGCCACGTACGAGATGCTGCAGTCCGTACAGGGAGAAGCCAGTGAACGGCTCAATGTATTGGCCGTAGGACACGCCGCCGTCGTCGTATTGATAATCAGCGGCTTGATCATTTACGTCTTGGCAGGTCCACGCCGGAGAGGAAGGCAATGACTCCTGAAATCATCGGCATGGCCACAGGAGTGGTGCTTACGCTCGCGATCTTTAGTTACCTATTGGGTGACAATTTCCTTTATCGCATCGCCCTCTACATCTTCATCGGTGCACTGTTAGGCTACACCCTGGGCATCATGTTACTTCTCGGCTGGAACATCATAGCAGTCCGGCTAGCCGGCGGAGAATACGCCCTGGCGTTCCCTCTGATACTGGGGATTCTGTTGCTGTTCAAGGGCTTCCCCAAGTATGCCTATATTGGGAACTTTTCCCTCGCCTTTCTGATTGGCGTTGGGACGGCCGTAGCGTTGAGCGGCGCGTTGCTGGGAACACTTGTCCCCCAGATCGAGGCCACCGGCCGCGCAGTAGGCAACACAGGGCATCTCGGACGGGGCCTGCTGATTGCGGCGGGTACGGCCTGCACGGTGCTGGCCTTCGATTTCACCATCACGCATAAATGGCGAGGGTTGATGGGCACCGGCGCCGGATTCATCAGGCTATTGGGACGTATATTCCTGATCTTTGCATACGGCATCGCTTTCGCCGGAGCCCTGACGGCCTCGCTCTCGATCTTCATTGGCCGCGTCCAGTACATCATCGAATTCCTGCAAAAACTGGGAATTCTGAGCGGATAGCGTCGCAACACCTATGGAAAAAGAGCAGACTATTGGCTCAATCCTGCTGGCCGATATTGGCACCGTGATGACCAAGACCGTGTTACTTGGTCAGGTTGGTGGTCAATATCGCTTGGTGGCATGTGGAGAGGCTCCCACCACCGCGGAGTATCCCTGGTCTGATGTGTCGGCTGGAATTCGCCACGCTGCTGAACAGATTACAGAAGCGACCGGGCAAATGTTCTTCGACGCAAACGATAACCTGATCATCCCAGAGAACGTCAACCGGCAGGGGGTGGACGCATTCGCTGCGACAGTCAGCGCCAGCCAGCCACTACACGTGGTGATCGGTGGTTTAGTGCGAGACCTGAGCGTGGCAAGTATGGAGCGCGCGGCCGCCGGCACGTACTCTGTGATCAAGGCCATACTGGCTAGCGACGGTCGGGGAGGGTTGACCGAAAACGAGCGCGTGCACACGATCTACAACGCTGCGCCGGACGTGATCTGCATCGCCGGTGGCATCGAACATGGCGCGACCACCCCTGTACTCGAACTGGTTGATGCCGCAGCGCTGGCCTGTTCGTTGCTGGGCGACGAGGTCAGACCCCGCATCCTCTATGCCGGTAACTCCGCCCTGCGCCAGAAGGCAGTCGAGATTGTAGAAGGACGAGCCGAGTTGCAGGTCGCCGATAACGTGCGTCCTACTCTGACAGAAGAGAATCTTTTCGGTGTCCAGGTAGAACTGGACGAACTGTACCGCCAGCGTAAAATAGGGGGATTGCCCGGAATTGAGATAGTGAGCAACTGGAGCCGCCGGATGCCGCTTACACCTACCGCGCGCGCCTTTGGCCGGCTCGTGCAATACCTGTGGCACCTGTGGCAGGTGGACGATTCCACCAATGCCGTCCTGGGCGTGGACGTGGGCGCCGCCAACACGGCCCTCGCCGCTGTCTTCGAGGGGCATCCCTGTCTCACGATCCGCAGCGATGTGGGCGTGGCCTTCGGTGGACGGCAACTCGTGCAGGAGCGGGGCATCGAAAACGTCACCCGCTGGATGCCCGTGACCATGAGCGCCGACGACGTGCTCGGAGCGCTGATCAACAAGGAGATGCACCCTGCCAGTATCCCCCAGACGACGGGTGAACTGTGGTTGGAGCAGGCATTGGCGCGTGAAGCAATCCGCGCGGCGCTGGAAATCGCTCAGCCGGGATGGAGGGCCAGAGTCGCGTTGCCTTACCCACACCTTCTGCCATTCTGCAGCGCGATCATCGTCAGCGGCGGTGTCTTGGTCCACGCGCCGCGCCCCGGTCAGGCGGCTCTCATCGTGCTCGACGCCCTCCAACCGATCGGGATCAGTACACTAGTGCTGGATGCGTATGGATTGGCAGCGGCACTGGGGAACGTCGCCACAATCAAACCACTGGCAGCAGTGGAATCACTTGACAGCGGTGCCCTCATCAACCTGGCGACCATCGTCGCGCCCGTGGGGCAAGCACGCTTGGGCGACACCATCCTCAGAGTACGGGTCACCTACGAGGATGGCAGCCGGGTCGGCATCGAGGTACACTATGGCGACCTGGAGGTCTTACCGCTGCTCCCTGGTCAACAGGCCGTCCTGGAATTACGTCCCGCCCGCCAATTCGACGTGGGCCTCGGCGGGCCTGGCAAGGGTGGAGAGCGGCGTGTGAGCGGCGGATTGGCTGGCCTGATCATTGACGCCCGTGGACGTCCGCTACGCCTTCCCAGCAACCCGGACCGATGCCGAGCCCAAGTGCAACGGTGGCTGTGGGACATCGGGGGGTAGTCGCCAAATCACACACATTAGCCATTGGTTATGTACTATCCATTCGAGACTCAGGTAACTCCTTTGACCAACGTGCGCCGCGAGCGGCGGTTGCCAGCACCCGGTGACATACTGGTGCACGTCGGCGAGCACGTGGACGCCATCCAGGTCATAGCCCGCGCGAGCCTGCCCGGCGAGTTTCACATCCTGCCAGTGGCTCGCCTGCTCGAAGTGCCCGTATCACGGGTCGAGCGTTACCTGCGTGTCAGACTGGGGGATGAAGTGCGCCAGGGGCAGGTGATCGCTGCGAAGCGCGGCCTGGGCAGCCGCACGGTGAGATCACCCATAAGCGGTACACTGACGGCCAGCGGAGGAGGACGGGTGCTGATTGAGGCACAGCCCAGCGTATTCGAACTCCGCGCCTACATTCCAGGGACGGTGAGCAGCATAACAGCGAACACCGGTGTCATCGTCGAGACGATGGGCTGCGTAATCCAGGGGACGTGGGGAACGGGCGGAGAGAATTTCGGCGTGCTTGGTTGCCTGGTAAAAAGCCCCGATAAACCGCTTCGCCCCAAGGATATTGACCCTGCCTGTCACGGGATGATCATCGTCGGAAGCATAGGGCTAAACGAGGCTGTCATCGAACGAGCCCAGGAACTCCAAATAAGGGGCATCGTGACCGGGGGATTCCCCCCTGAGTTGGTGTCCCTGGCAAGAGAGGTATCGTTCCCCATCGTCGCCACCGAAGGCATCGGAACGGTGCCGATGTCGGAAGCGCATTTCCGCCTGCTTTCGACAAACGATGGCCGGGAGGCCTCGATCAGCGGCCAGGTCAGATCACGTTGGGGTGTGGTGCGCCCCGAGATCGTCATTCCCCTGCCGGCGGAGGCACCACCAGCCCACCAGTCCCAGCCCGGCACACGGCTGACGGTAGGAGCACGAGTACGAGTCGTGAGGGCACCCTACATGGGCCAAGTGGGCATTGTCACAGCGCTTCCTGCCCACGTCCATCGTACCGATACAGGAATCAGAACCCGTGTTGCGGAAGTGAACCTGAGCCAGGGAACCCGAGCCTTCATCCCATTGGTCAATCTGGAGGTCCTGCGCTGACACGGTGCGTCCAGGGCATAGCGCCCTGGTCCGCTCACACGAGGCTTGACCCATCTGAGCGAGAAGCCAACCGAAGGAGGTCAAACATGGAAGACATAGAGTACCTTGGTGAGGGGGAAGAGGCAGCAGCAGAAGAGAGTTCCAACCGCACCTTCATCATCCTCGTGGCCGCGATGATCGGTTTGATGGTAGTAGCCCTCTGCGGCGGCGGTGCCTTCTACTGGCTCGTCTTGCGCCCCCAACAGGTACGCCAGCGAACAAACGCGGCCATCAACGCTACGAACGCCGCACAGATCGCCATGGTCAACGACACGGCAACGGCCGGGAGCCTGCTGGCACCCACCGAAACGGTACTGCCGACCGAGACGCCTCCGCCCCTTCCAACAGAGACGCCTACAGCCAGGCCGACCGTGGCAACAGCACTGCCCACAGCGACACCTGCCGAAGTCGCAGCGGCACCCGCGGAGCCTACGGCCACTCCACGTCCCCCGGCTACTCGCATGCCAACGACCGCGCCGGGTGTCGGTAATCAGTCTGCCACCCCTAACACCGGCATTGGCGCCTGGGGGGGTGGCTTGCTGGCCGCAGGGCTGCTGTTTCTATTGGTCATTGTGCGCCGGCTGCGACGGGCGTCCTAGTGGACGGTTCCCTCAACACATGGAGTAACCAGCCATCGCTGATCCCCGCCGTCCACAAATGCCGGCGCCACTCAGAAAGGGACGGTCAAGAAGAACCAACAGCGAGTCAGTGAAGGCCCTCTGTCCATCAAGTGATTCACACGGCGGAGATGCCACAGCGGTGCCTGGACAGTGAGGAGGAGTCTGCGTTCACGGTTGAGGGCTTGAGCCTCTCAGGTCAAAGGACCGGGTAATCACCAGGGCCGACCTCGTATGAGGTCGGCCCTGGTCCTGAACGGCTTGGCCACCTGGCAAGCGGTATTTCCATCGGTGACTACTCGGCCTTCAACTCGACGACGGTTGTCATGTAGAAATAGGCCAGCGATGCACTCATCCCCTCGGCAATACGCCGCGCCACTGGGCCGGAAACGTCCACGGTCCGCACGTCCCCACTTTCGGTCAGGCAGAGCACGGCCAGTTTCCCCTTGGCGTCTCCCTGCTGGACGGCCCACTCGGCCCCCTGGCGGCGGCGGAACATCTCGCCCAGGAAACTGACCCAAGACAGGCGCACGCTCTGGGACGGATTGGGGAACTGACGCAGATAGCGGTCAATCCATTCATCCAGGAGTTGCAGACCTATGGCATCGTAACCGACCTCGTGCCCGGCGAACCGGCTGAGCGCCGCCCGCGCCTGCTCGGCCATCTCTGCCAAATAACGAATTTGCCCAGAGGACAGAAACTTGACCGCCTTCATCGTCCCACCATGCTGACTCGCGCTCAGTATAGCATGATCGCCGAGGAAGGTCAATCGGCCTTTATGAGTGCTTCATCCGAAGCGACCAGTGATATAGTCCTCAGTACGAAGATCACGCGGTCGAGTAAAGAGTTGACTTCCCGGTCCCTCCTCAACCAGTTCCCCTTGTAACAGGAAGACGGCATGGTCGGCGATGCGGGCTGCCTGCTGGACACTGTGGGGCACGATCACGACAGTGTAATTCTGCTTCAGTTCCTGCAGGCTGGCCTCGACCTTAGCCGTCGAGATAGGATCGAGCCCAGAAGTCGGCTCGTCGAGCAGGATCACCTCCGGGCTGAGCGCCAGTGTGCGGGCCAGGCACAGCCGCTGCTGCTGACCACCGGAGAGCGCGATAGCCGGCTCGTCCAGGCGATCCTTCACCTCGTCCCATAGCGCTGCGGCTCGGAGACTGCGCTCGACCAACTCGTCCTGCACGGCACGGTCACGCAGGCCGGCCAATTCCAGCCCATAGGTCAGATTCTGCCGGATGCTCATGGGCAGGGGCACAGGAGTGGCAAAGACCATCCCCACACGGCGGCGCAGTGCGTTCACATTCACTTCCGGCGCATAGATGTCTTGCCCGTCCAGCAGAATGCGGCCTTCCAGGCGTCGCCCGGGGATCAGGTCGTTGAGCCGATTCAGAAGCCGCAGCAGTGTGGACTTTCCGCTGTTGGCCGGTCCAAAGATGACCGTGATCCGATTGGGGTAGATTCGCAGATTGATGCCGTCAAGCGATTGCACGCCATCTTCGTACGTGTATCTAACGTTTTCCAGAACGAACTTGGGCTCCGTCATCCGCTACTCATCTCACCATTGGCGTCTCGCCCTAAAGCGGCTACGCAAGGTCGCCGCCAGGGCATTCATCGAGAGCACGAATATCAAGAGCACTAGCGCCGTGCCATACTGGATATGGATGGGCATCCCGGGCACCTGCGTGCTAATGACAAACAGGTGGTATGGCAGTGCCATGGTCTGATCGAATATCGAACGAGGTAGACGCGGCAGGAAGAAGGCTGCGGCAGTGAAGAGGATCGGGGCAGTTTCGCCTGCTGCCCGCTCCAATCCAAGTATCACGCCCGTGAGAATACCCGGCAGCGCCTGCGGCAGCACGATGCGTCGGACCGTCTGCCAGCGGGTACCCCCCAACGCCTGACTGACGATGCGGAACGACTGGGGCACCGCGCGCAGTGCCTCCTCGGCAGTGCTGATGATAACCGGCAGGGTCATGATGGCCAGTGTCAACGAACCGGCAAGGATGGAGGTGCCAAACCGCAGGAAGATGACGAATAGCCCCAGGCCGAACAAGCCATAGACGACCGAGGGTACCCCGGCCAGGTTGATGATCGCCAACCGAATGAGGCGCGTAAACAACGAGTCACGAGCATATTCTGCCAGATAGATCGCCACGGCCACCCCTAAGGGTACGGCGAATATGGCAGTGCCCAACGTCAGGAGCAGCGTACCCACAAGGGCTGGCTCTACGCCCCCCGCCCGCATTCCATCGTGCGGCGGCGTCGTAATGAACTCCCAGGAGACAGCCGGCGCCCCCTGAACGACAATGAAGCCCACCAACAAGAAGATGGGTAACCCAACTACAATCGCAGCCAAGCAGAGGAGGACAAAGCCGAATCGCTGGCGAGCATGCCTCGACACTCTCACGATAACAGCCTCCCGTACCGTTTGTCCTGGCGAAAAATCGTCCACGCCGCCACCAGGTTGACCGCGAAGGTGATCAGGAACAGCACGAGGCCGACAGCAAACAGGACATGGTAATGGGTGCTTCCCTGTGCCACCTCACCCATCTCAGCCGCAATGGTTGCCGTCATGGTGCGCACCGGCATCAGAAACGAATTCAGCGTGAGGGGCATGCGCGCGGCATTGCCCGTCACCATCATCACCGCCATCGTTTCACCAATGGCCCGACCAATCCCCAACATCATCGCCGTCAGGATGCCGGAACGTGCTGCCGGCACCGTCACACGCCAAATCGTCTGCCAATGGGTGGCTCCCAGAGCCAACGCCGCATCACGATAGGCCCTGGGTACCGCGTCGAGCGCATCCTCCGCCACACTGACGATGGTGGGCAACGCCATGTAGCCCAGCATGATCGAACCGGCCAATGCGGTCAAGCCGGTCGGTGCACCCAGCCACTCGCGGATCAGCGGCGAAACGACGAGCATCCCCACAAAGCCCAACACCACGGAGGGGATGCCCGCCAATATCTCGATGCACGGCTTGAGAATCTCGCGCATCCAGCGAGGGCTTACCTCAGCGATAAAGACCGCCGTCAGCAACCCGAGCGGCAGGCCGATCAGCGCTGCCCCCAGCGTCACCATCAATGAACCCAGCACCAATGGCAGAATGCCAAAGCGGCCCTCATTAGGAGACCAGCGGGTCTGAAACAGATCGCGCACTGGCACCTCGAAGAAGGTCGCGCTGGCCTCGCGCAACAGGAAGAGAGAAATCAACGCCAGGAATAGGATGACCAGAATACCGGTCCCACGGATTAGGCCCTCAACCAGTGTTTCAGCAGTTATGGGCTTACGGAAGCCTATCATCTTGCCCGGCTCACCTCCCAGTTCGAACTAGCGGCACAAACCCAAGTTGGGTCACGATCGCCTGCCCATCCGGCGAGAGAATCCAGGACAGATAGTCAGCAATCGCTCCCTCTGGCTCACCGGCGGTGTACATGTACAGATCGCGGGCGATAGGGTATTCGCCGCTCAAGACCGTTTCGATGGTCGGCGGGACAAACGGGCCGCCAGCATCTGCCGCGACAGCGATGGTCTTCTGATCGGGCGTCACATAGCCTAGCCCGTCATATCCGATAGCGTTGGGGTTCTGACGCACCTCGGCACTGATCCCCTCTGACGAGGGCATCAGCAGTGTGTCAGGTGAGAAGAGCGCGGAATTGTTGGGGTCTCCTAGCCGCACCACCTGCTCCAGGAAATACACACGTGTGCCTGAGTTGGATTCCCGTGAGAGGAGCACGATAGGCCGGTGCTCGCCGCCGATCTCCGACCAGTATGTAATACGACCGGTGAAGATGTCCGACAATTGCTGAAGCGTGAGGTGATTCACCGGATTCGAGGGATGCACCACGACGGCAATCGCATCACGGGCGACGATGTGCTCGACCGGTGTGATACCACGAGCATGGGCATCCTCCACTTCGTTTGGCTTCATGCGACGGGAAGCGTTCGCAATGTCCACCGTGCCGTCAATCAACCCGGCGATGCCGGTGCCGGAGCCGCCCCCGGTCACGGCGATATGCACGTCGGGGCGGTGGACCTGGTACGCCTCTGCCCACGCCAATGCCAGGTTCACCATCGTGTCTGAGCCGACGTTTTGAATAGCGACGTCGGTCGCCCCCTCACCGGCAGGTGGGCGACAGGCGAATAACAGAACGAGCAAGGCACAAGTAACGGCAAGGGGCTTACGCATACCGAGCCGATTATAACATCAGCCGCCCAGACGGTCAATGCAGAACACCTATGCTCACTCCTTCGCTCGCAGCGGGAGCAGGTCTATCGGAACCGCCGTAGCCAGACGCAAAGCGATATCCTTCCGCCTCACGCCGGAAAACGAACGACACAGCATAGACGAGCACCCTGCCAAAAGGCAGGGTGCCCAAGTCTCCCAGAACGCGTCCCCAAATTCACGCGAACATCTTCTCGAACACCCCAGCGTGTCCAATCCCACCAAACGGGCTATCTCGCGGCTTTCGGGAAGTTTCTCAGATGAACAGCGTGATCTGTGACCGGCGTGCCTCTTCGATGTAGGTACCCACCGCGCCGTACTCGTCGATCAGGTCCTCGCGCAGATCCTCGCGGCGGACGCCCATGATCTCCATCGTCATCTCGCAGGCGATGATCTTGCCGCCCAACTCTTTGAAATCGCGCAGCAACTTGTCCAGCGTAGCGACGTTGGCCTTCTTCATCCGCTGCTTGATCATCCACCTGCCCAACCCCAGCAGGTGCATCTTGGAAAGCGGCCCCTTCTCCAGCCCACCCTTCTGCAAGCGCTGCAGGCCCCAGAAGGTGAAATAGAGCGAGACCTCCATCCCCATCGCCAAAGCGCCGTTGCCGATGATCAGCGCACTATAGACCTTGTCCATATCGCCGCTATGTACGATAATCGTCGCCTTGTCCGCTTTCCTCTCCGCTTCCATTGTGCCCCCTTGACATCAACCTAGCCGCTGCATGAACGCCTTGACCTGATGGTCCCACTCGCGCGTCTCCAATTCCAGCGTCGTCTGCTTGCCTTCTCTGTAGGCTGTGGCCGTGACGTGACCGCCACCTCCCTGGAAATGGACACAGCACGGGTTCTTTTCGACCGTCTCAAGCCCCAGGCCACCCTTGCCAAAGTAGGCCACCGCCTTGCGGATAGCCTCTTCCGGCGCCAACTTGGTCTCTACACTGTAGCGTGCCATCGTACATCCCCTAACCCGGACAAGCCGGAACCGAAAACCACGAAGGACACGAAGGATACACAAGGGACACTATTGATTTTCGTGTTGACAATGGGACGTTCTGCCCCAGATTCAAGTAGAGTTGATTCACAATTAGCCAGAAACGTGGCGGGACGCCTTTTTCGCTGTCATCTGGACACCCATGAGGCGGATTTTCCCATATCATTGCCGGACTT
>FWPU01003018.1_pt1 | contig 44119 bp, 48 predicted proteins | sample 2228361 | NCBI WGS metagenome assembly FWPU01 (sample SAMEA103939777, study PRJEB20133) | metagenome | reverse complement strand
CCACCACCTGGCGGGTCAGTGCCCTCAAGGAAATACCACTCCGTCCCCAAGCCGACCGCAATTCCACCGTTCCAAAACGGATCGCACCCTGCAACCATAGGCCACCAGTGTCTAGGTAAAATGAAACCCGTGACGCGTTCATGCTTCATTGGATCAAATTCAAGTGATTCCATCAGAGGAATGAACCAAGAAGTGGACGGATCACTGTCAACCGCCGCGTGTATCGCACTGTAAGTAAACAGCGCAGATGAGAAGTCTCCACCAGTGCCCTTAGAAATAGGTGAATTAGCCAGTGAGTGACGTCCTACATTCCAGAGATACCAACCTATGGTTCTTCCAATTCCTCCAAAGGTATTTCTGAACTCCGGGGTAATAACATCATTCTCCCCAAAGGAGGTCTGATTCCTAAACCACCACTGAGTCATCGGAACTATCACCGCCCCGCCAGACTTTACGTAGTTGATGAGGACTTGCTCAACCTCTGGATACCATGTTCCGCCACGAGGACCCCATACGGATAAGTTGCTGTCCTTTGTTGATACTAAGACCGCTAGACTGTAATCATTCAATAGCAAGGGGTCGGAGATGACTTCCGATACGTCCCTCACCTCGTAATGCAGTCCAAGAGCGTCAAAGTCCGCGACCCACTTGCTTAAGTGCTGGTCGTCAGCATCCGCGTCTATTAGAAGGGGAAGTCTCTGCACAGCGGGACCATCTGGTAGTATGACTATTGAAAGATTCACAGAATCTGAGCCGAAACCGTTGGTAACCGTTAGCGAACCGTAATACTCCCCAGGGTTCCCCAGAAGCACGGAAGGGAACCGTTCAATGCTTACATTTGGCTGGCTGGCTCCGCCAAAGTTCCAGTTAAAGTTTAGAGGATTACTTCCGTAAACTCCGACGTAGAAAGTCCTGAAACTTCCGCTGCGACCGCGAAGCGGATATACCCCAGTGATTGTTGGAGGCGCGGGCGGAAAAACTGCAACCTGCGCAGACTTGACCTCGCTTCTTCCGCCGTTGTCCGTCACTCTCACCTCGGCTCTATAGGGTGGATAATCGTCGTCAATAGGAGGTAGGGCTTCTTCATACGTGTGCTGAACTATCGCTTCCGCGCCTGAATCATAGTCGTAAGTCCCGTTCCCGTCCCAGTCCCACTCATACTTGACGATGGTTCCATCCGGGTCGGTGCTTGCGCCAGCGTCAAATGTTACAGTCAGTGGAGCATATCCGCTTGGTGGTAATGCAGTCAAATCCGCGATAGGTCTTGCGTTTCCGCTGATTGTCAGGTCAAAGGAATACTCATCAGCGCCAACCGAGTCTTCCACGTAAACAGTCACAGGATAGACGCCAGGCTCTCCGAGGGTCACCCTAGCAGAAACTACGTCGGCTGTGCCCTCCGTTTCCCCTTCAACAATGGCATCTCCAAAGTTCCAGTAGTAGAAATAAGGCGGGATACCCGTGACGTCCGCGACAAACGTAACCTCCTCGCCCTGACTCCCCGATTGGGTGGATACCACATTGATTACTGGCGGAGGGGTTCCGTCGTCGTTAAAAGCGTAGATGCCTCGTCCCTTGTTTACCGCGTAAACTGTCCCATCCTCTCCAATGGCTGGGTTGGTCTCGAAACCGTAACCAAATGGAGTCAAGAACCTCCACTTCAAAGTTCCATCAGGACCTAAGGCGAAAAAGTCATCACCTGCGAAGTAAATTGTCCCGTCACCACCAACTGCGGGAGTTGAAATAACCATACCGCCAACTTCATATCGCCATTTCAAGGTTCCATCAGGATTCAGCGCGTAAAAGAAGCCGTCATTCGCACCGAAGTAAATGGTTCCGTCCTTGCCAATGGCAGGGCTGGAAGAAACCCAATTTCCAACTTCAAATTTCCATTTGAAGGAGCCGTTTTCGTCTATAGCATAGAGGAAACCCTTTAGAAGCTCGTTGTATCTGCCTATTTGGACTCCGATGTAAACGGTTCCATCCTCATCCACTGCAGGACTTGACCAAAAGGGCCCCTCGCTCTCAAGTTCCCACTTTAGGGTACCGTCCGGGTTAAGTGCAAGCACTCTGCCTTGATAATTCATTGCGCCAACGTCAAACTCATACGTAGCGGCATAGATTGTGCTGTTCTTTCCTATCGCCGGCGTCGCACCCAAAACCGGGCCACCGACGAAATATTCCCACTTTAGGCTTCCGTTTGGACTTACCGCTTTTATGTACGAGTCTTGAGTTGAAGTAAATCCATCTCCCGTACCCAAGTAGACCGTACCATCAGGACCGATAACCATGGTACGTACAAAGGCACTGCCAATCTCAGATTTCCACTTAGTACTTCCATCGCTGTTAAGCGCAAACAGCGTGGTTTCCGCGACTACGTAAATAGTTCCATCGCTCGCGATCGCTGGACTGGCGTGTTCTACGTATGCCCGCCCTACTGAAAACTCCCACTTAAGGCTACCACCAGAATCGATGGCTACTAACTTCCTTTCGAAATCCCCGGTTGTTGTTATCAACGCATAAACCGTTCCGTCTTCTCCCACCGCTATGTTCCAGCCAAAGTATCCTGTCCCCTCGGCTAGGTCAAATCTCCACTTAACGTTGGGGGCTTGCGCACCAAAGTAGGGACTCCTTCTAGTATGTTGTGGGTCTCTCCCGAACATTGGCCAGCCTCCGCCCTCAATGCGAAGCTCAACGGGGTCAGAAGCTAACCCGTAGCTTCCAGCGGTATCTCTTGGCGTGACCTGGAAGAAAGCGCTTCTCGCCACCGTAATAGTGTAGGAGAATCTCTTCCTGCCGTCGCCAATCGCATCAGCGAGACTAACCTCAGCAAGCTGGCTAAACGGAGCTTCAAGCGTATACGCGCTTTCCACGACGTACCCGCTAAGCTCGCTGAAGAAATTCTCCGCGAGGGGGGTGACGTCGGATATGTTGATTATCCCGTCCGCGTTTCCGTCTATCCATTCGTTGGTGGGGTCGGAGGATTCAAGAAAGTGCTCCGCTAGCGGAGTGATGTCCGCGATGGCAACAATTCCATTTTGGTCATAGTCGCCGACGTTCTTGTATGTCCAGGTGAGGGTGAAGGTCCCATCACCGTTATCAAGGAGGGTCAGATCGGTGACGCGATTGGCGGGGCCCGTGGGCGGTTTGGAGGCGAAGCGCCCAGTTGAGCCCGCCTCGGCGGGTGAACGTTGCGCGTTGAGCGTTGAGAGTTCGGAAGAAAGAGCGGATTTGAGTTGGGCGAAGATGTTCGCATCCACATTCGGAGGCGTGTCAAGGTCGTCCAATTCTTTTAGCACATCCGCAAGGGTGACGGATTTGGGCGTCCCCCGGAGTACCTCGGGCTTTAGCCCTGGTCGCCCGGGCGACCCGACATCCCCGGCGGGACTGAAGTCCCGCGTACTCTGAGTGTTCGTAGGTTGCCTTCCCTCGCCGCAGGTTGACGTGACCACGCCAAAGAACGCGGCGAAGACAACGAAGACGCTAGTATTGAAAATACCCCTGAAGAAATTTGCCTTGACCTTCATTTTCTCCTCCCAAAGCCGATTAGGTCGCCCATAGGCGACACCTTCTATCTATAAGTCATCCCAGTTATTCCCCCAGGGTGATTATAACATAATTTTCCGCATCCAAGGTTAACCTCGGGTGAAAGATCTTGGTAAGGGTGTAGTATCGTCAGCGGATGTCTCTACGACTCCAAAATAAAGCGCCACATCAGCTCCTTTGCTTTTTTGATCCCAATCCTCGGAGCGGAGATGACTCTACTTCTCACAGGCTTGCGTCCCCTATTTAGGAAAATAGGCGATGAGCTATCCAAGAGGTCTACGCTGTTCATCCGTCGGTCAATTTCAAGGGACTTGCAGATTAATCCGGGACCCCCGAGGCGCAAACCTTTTGGGGTTACCGCTTCCGCACCCCTTATGAGAATCGCCGCGCCAACTCCTTCCTTCATACAGCTAACGTTCAGGCAGAAGTGGTTGCCATAGATGAAATAAACGTAGGCGAAACCGGGGGGAAGGAACATCGGCGCGTTGCGCGGGGTTCTTCCTCGGTGCGAGTGGCTAGCAGGCTCATCCTGATGGTAGGCTTCTACCTCCGTGACTCTGACAACAATCATCTCCCCGCAGTCCAGTTTGCGGACTAGAAGATGTCCAAGAACTTCCTGAGCGCAGTCCTTAGGATGCTTTGAGAGCATTCTTAGGAAGTAACGGTTCCTGGTTCCAGCCGACACTCGCTTATCTCTCCCGCGGAGGATGTTTTCCTACAGTCCTGAAGAACCTTTTGGCGGTCTTAAGAAACTGCTCTTTGGTGACTTCCACGAGTCGGACATTCCCCGGAGACAAGGGCAGAATGAACCTGTGGCTTTTGTCCCGATGCTTCTTATCCAGCCTCATCTTTTCCCAAAGAGAATTCAGATTGTCATCATCCACGGAAACCTTTGGGAGAGAAGGGTTAATCTCGCTCATCGCACTTAACAGGGACTGAAGCTCATCCGCCCTGGTGAGTCTCTTATCCACCGACAGCTCGCAGGCGAACTTTATTCCCAATGCAACCGCTTCACCGTGAGTTACATTGAAGCCTTCTACCGCCTCCAGTCCATGTGCCAGAGTGTGACCCAAATTTAGCGCCCGCCTTGCGCCGACGTCGGTAAAATCCTTCTCCACCCAAGTGGATTTTAACCGCGCACAAAGCTCTACCATCATTTCAATGTCTTCCGCGGAGCCTTCCAATGCGCCTTTTATAAGTCCTCGCACAACGTTGAACTCCGTCCTTCCAGCCAGGAAGCCCATCTTCAAAGCCTCTACGACGCCTTCCTTGAATCGCCTGGGTGGAAGAGTCGCAAGGAAATTAACGTCAATTAAGCTTAAGGAAGCGGGGTAAAATGTGCCAATCAAGTTTTTGACACGAAACGCGTTAATCCCCGTCTTTCCGCCAACGGTAGCGTCCACCATCGCCAGTAGCGTTGTAGGCACGTGAACGAGGCAGAGCCCCCTCATATAGAGGCTTGCGCAAAGGCTTGCCAAGTCCAGCGTGCTTCCCCCACCTATGGCGAAAAGGGCGTGGGTGTCGCGGTTGACTCCAAGATTTGCGAGAGTGCCAAGCGTACTCTCAAGGACGTCCAATTTCTTGCATTCTTCACCGGCGGGAACGCAAATAACATCTGCATTGCCAAGTAGCGACCTTTTCCTAGCAAACAGCTTTTCGGAGTAAAGCGCGTAAACTTGGGCATCTGCGACCGCAACGGGTCTTTTTTCAAGAAGCCTCCGGGAAACGCGAGAGAGCTCATCGGAAATTCGTTTGGTAAGCCCATCCGCGAGAAGGTTCACAAACACGAGTTCCTGCACGTAATCAGCCTTAGCCTTGACTAAGGAGATGGACCTCGTCCATCGTTCTTTTTTCTTCTTAGTGGCGGAAGCCATGTTGGATCACCTTTGCGACGAATTCAGGCTCAAGAACGTCAGTAAAGACGGTCAAGTTTGCCTGCTCATAAACTGGTTCCCTTTGGGTCAGGAGTTTAAGCAATCCGTCCCTTCCCAGTTTCCCGATGAGTGGTCTTTGTCTATCCCCTTGGCTGATTCTGCTTAAGAGTATATCAGATTTAGCCTTGAGGTAAACGAGAAAGGCGACCGCGAGGGTTTTGTTCAGAACGTTGGGGTTTGAAAGGGTGCCCCCGCCAAATGAAACAACCGCTCTACGCTTGTTGAGTAACTCAAGCGCCACTCTTGTCTCCGTTTCCCTGAAACTTGCTTCCTCTGCCTTGAGCAACTTCTCAAACACGTCAGCGCCTACCTGGTTAGCGAGAATATCGTCAAGGTCGTAAAATTCCCTTCGCATCAGTCTTGAAAGGATTCTGCCGACGGTTGTCTTGCCTGCGCCCATAAAGCCCGTGAGGATGACACTCCTTGAGGGGTCGTGGTGCTCCGATTGCGTGATGAACACGTGTATGATTATAGGGGAACGAAATTGCTTAAGGTGACTCTTCACCTAACCCGGTAGACGCTGGTGCCGAAGAGGAAGTCGTGGGGCGCGCGTCCTTCACGGTCAAATAGCATCGTAAGCATAGCGATTATGAAGTAGGCTCCGACGGTGAAGTGAATAAGACTCCACATAACGAGGGACCTGAGGAGGGAAAGTAGGAATCCAAGCTCGCTTCCGTCCCTCTTGAGAAGCCTGACGCCAGCGACCGCTTTACCGATCGTCTGCCCCCCAATGCCGTTGAATATGCCAAAGTAACCAACAGCCAATGCGAAGACTACGTAAAAAAACCGAACCACCTGTGCTACCAGATGGGGATACGTTTCCTGCATTCCCGCGGAGTTAAGAATACCCAGTTCCATTTGCTTTTGCTGAAACTCCGCGATGGTTCCTTGCATTCCAAACAAAGAGACCAAAAGCGTGGACAGGAGCGTGATGATTACCGCGTCAATGAAGAAGGCTGACGCTCGAAGCGCGGGATGTGATGGGGAGAAAACTCTATCGGCGAAGGGGACTGGCCCAAAGTAGTACCGCACTTCACTTGGATGCATTCCTGAACTTAACGGCTGAGAGGATCCAGCGTCCCGCGCTGGACGGGAAGGGTACGCAGAATCCTTGGAGGAATCCGCTAGGCTTCCCGCACTCTTTAGATGGGACTCGTCCCCAGTAAGGTTGTCAGCTAGCTCAGGTCGGCCCTCCAAAAGCTCCTGTTCAACGGGCTCATTCCCTGCTAGCCCCTCCTGAGGCATTGAGGCGTAGGATGGGGAATCGCCACTCGTCGGAGACGTCCTAACGGGTCTTGGCGACCAGGGCTTGAGTCTCTGCCCGCAGTAGGCACAAAGCTCAGCGGACGGGTCGTTCCCATTACCGCAGACGGGGCATTTAATTGCTTCACGGGGTTCGGGAGAAGCGTCTTGTGTTTGAAAAGATTCTGACTTTCTGACGTGGTCAGTTTCCTCGATTCTATTTTCATCTTCCACAATAACTTATCTTACCCTACTTTTAATTAGATTACCGCCTCTTTGTGACGAGCGGCGTTGCACTCAATGTTCACCGCCACCGGGAAAGAAGCTATATGGCAGGGATGAACTTCAGCCTTAACCGCTACTGCGGTCTGGGTTCCACCAAACCCACCGGGCCCGACGCCGGTTCTATTGACCATCTCCAGAAGTTCATCTTCAAGGGCGGCGACTTCGGGGTCAGGGTTGCGGTCATTCAACGGACGAAGAAGCGCCTTTTTGGCGAGATAGGCGCAGTGCTCAAAGTTTCCGCCGATGCCAACTCCAACCACGATTGGAGGGCAGGGATTTCCGCCAGCCTCAGAAACTCTTTCAACCACAAACTTCTTCACGCCTTCAATTCCATCTGCGGGGCGCATCATCTTCAGGGCGCTCATATTCTCGCTTCCCCCACCCTTCGCTAGGAACTTCAGGTGAACCTTGTCGCCGGGAACAATTTCTGTGTGAATAATCGCGGGAGTGTTGTCGCCAGTGTTCTTATCGCGCTTATAGGGGTTCTCATAGACGCTCTTGCGGAGGTAATTCTCCCGGTAGGAGTTTCGCACGCCTTCGTTTATCGCGTCAATGAGACTACCGCCGACGAAGTGAACGTCCTGCCCAATTTCAAGGAAGATTACCGCAAGCCCGGTATCCTGGCATAGGGGCAGGCGTTCGCGCTTGGCGAGTTCCGCATTCTCAATTAGCTGTTTAAGGACTTCACGACCAAGCTCGCTCTCCTCCTTCTCAAGCATCTGTTTCTCCGCTTCAAGAAACTCCTCGGGAAGCTCAAAGGCCGCCTCCTGCGCAAGCCTCTCAATTACAAGTCGCACCTCGTTAACGTCAATTTCACGCATATGCAGAATCCTTAAAGGAGTATCATATTAGGAGATTCTAGCACTCTCATTTGGGAAACTGATATCTTCACCTCTATCCGGCTAAATCTGCGAGGATTGCCTTGACTTTCTCCAGAAGCTTCGGAATGTCCTTTTGCGTCATTTCCCATACCAACAAGCTGTCAACGCCCAAGTAATCATGAATCAGCTTGTCTCTTAAACCAGCCAACTTCTTCCAGGGAACTTCCGGGTATTTGTTCGAAACTCTTTCGAGAGATTCTTGGTCGCTTCGCCAATGATTTCAAGCTGTCTAATTACTGCAGATTGAACAAGATTACTGGAGCTGAACTTAACCTGGCTAAACCCCTTAATGTATTCCAAAATCCGCAGGCAAGCGTCTCGGATATGATGAATGAATACTAGATCACCCTTCTGCATCAGCTAATTTCAACCATTTCCTGCTTGATGCGGTCAATTAAGTAGGGACTAATCGATTTCTCTGTAAGTAGCTGAACCTTGCGTCCGCCAAGTGCTTCCGCTAAGTCCTGCTCAATCCCGATTATGTCAAGTAGGCTCTTCCGCTCTGAGAACTCAACGATGACGTCAACGTCGCTTTCAGGAGTTTCCTCGCCGCGGGCGAAGGAGCCGAAAATGGCTATCTTCGTTGCGCCCTCCGCTTTCAGGCGCTTCACGATAACTTGAAGGATTTCCTCGCGGTTCATAGGCAATGCTTTAGCATCTATTATATCCTAATAACTGAGCTAAGCTTCCACGTCCCCAATCCCTACAAATGTTTTTAGCCATCCTCCCCACGTCCGTAAATTTATGTTATAATACGCTGTGGGCAAACACAACCTTAGAGGTTTTTGAATATGCCTTATACGTGCGATAGGGTTGAACGCAGACAGAGCGGGGTCTCGCAGGAAGAGTGCAACAACTACTGCCAAAATGCCTCGTGTCCCTGCAAATGCCCCTGACTAACCTGCGAGGCAGAGTTTTTCTACTGGGTAAAGGTAGGAACTGTGGAATGTGCGGTCCCCTGTACGCCAACACCTTATCAGAACAAAGTCCATTACTACTGCAATCGCGGGGCGTGTGGACCTAATCAGTGCTGTTTCTGTCCAGATGACCCCATGATTGTTAAGTCTCCCCCTGTTATCTACAACGTTTGCCTACCTTGAGAAGTGACGCTATTCTGAATTATTCAGTATTCGGAGGCAACGAACAATGGAGAAAAAGCAACTGATTTTTTCACACTTTGCACCGCGAATGTTCGCTAAGTTCCTAATCCCGTTGGCAGTAACGGTGCTGTTTCTCTCACTGGGACTAGAAAGGAGGTCTGAGTCTATGACAAATGTTTTGAGCGATTATTCAGTTTACAGAGAAGCACTGAGAGAAGCCGCCATCAGTGTGCTTCCTGCGCTTAAGAGTACCCGAAATGCCCTTGTGGACCCAGCTCAGTGGACTGAGGTCTGGCGTGGATACAGACCGAGCAAAATTGACAAGTTCAAGGATATGACGTTCAACTCGCCCTTGGTTCCACTGGAGGACCTATCCTTAAATGAACGATTCTTGCTCTTGGGTTACGATCCTGAATTCAGTCGCGCCATGCCAGAGTATTTCCCGCGCACCTTAGCTAGAATAGCTTACGGCTACTATCGGCGCAACGGCAAGAATCCTGTTGACCTTCTCTGGATGGGCAATCCTCAACTCGTAACCCCTGAAATACTTGCGCGACATCTATCTAACTTGATAAGTCCAGTAACCGACAAGTTAATAGAGATTGACCACGAGAATTTCTCGCCCGGGAACGCCTACGTACGAGTTATCACTGAGGAAGAATTACACGAGCTTGTGATGCTCAGTCCCGATGTGGACGAATGGTGGAATTACGCAGTTTTTTCCCATGGGCTCAACGACCCGAAGGACATTAGAACCACGCTAACGGGGAAGCCGGTTCTTGTAGATCCGCAAACCACTTCAACCGGAAACCACGAACCGTACTTGGTCTACGTCAAGTTGTACGGGGAAAAGGGAACGCTTTTTGAGGGTCTTCTCTAGAAGAACGCAAGCCAGTCCGTCCAGATAACCCTTTTTCATTTGGGTCTATATTCCAGGGCTGGCGTGATTGGGAATGCTCGGCTAACTTAACTCAAAACATACACCTCCCGCGTGAGCGAGGAACTGCACTGAATATTCTTTCTTAGCTATGCGAACAACTATTCCGCGGTCGGCTTCCTTGCGTAGGAGTGGGACGAAACGTGGAATCGTTTCTGACCACTTTTCGTCGGTCCTGACCATCAGTAAACCGTCGTCTAAACCGTCAGCATTACCCACTGATGGCGTGTAATAAGTCTATTGCGCCAATGCATCCTCTCCGCTATAATGACTTTGTGAAATATATTTCAAGGAGGGATTCGTGAAACATACTGTAACGCTTATTCCCGGTGATGGAACCGGACCTGAAATAGTGGCGGTCGCGAAGGACGTTTGGCAGGCTTTGCCCACCCACCTGGAATTTGAGGAAGTTGAGGCAGGCGCTGGTGTTGTCCCTAAGTACGGAACGCCGCTACCTGACCACGTCCTTGATTCCATCAAGAAGAACAAGGTCGCTATCAAGGGACCCATCATCACGCCGGTGGGAAAGGGCTTCAGAAGCGTTAACGTCGCCATCAGAAAGGCGCTTGACCTCTATGCCTGCCTGCGTCCCTGCAAGTGGTATCCGGGTGTGAGAAGCCTATACAAGAACGTTGATATCGTCATCGTCAGGGAGAACACCGAGGACCTTTACGCGGGCGTTGAATTTGAGCAGGGTCAGGACGAGACGAAGGAACTTATTGAGTTTATGAAGGATAAGGGCAGAAACGTACGGGAGGACTCAGGCATATCTGTCAAGCCAATATCCGTTTTCGGGACGCGGAGGATAGTGAAGTTTGCCTTTGAATACGCGAAGAAGTACGGGCGCAAGCTCGTGACCGCGGTGCACAAGGCGAACATTATGAAGTATTCTGATGGGCTTTTTCTTGAAGTGGCTCGGCAGGTGGCGGAGGAGTACGGTGTCAAAGTGAACCGCACCGAAACAGGCATTGTCAGCAGTTACGAGGGCGGGGAAGTGGCGTTTGACGACCGCATCGTTGACAATATGGCGATGCAATTGGTGCAGACGCCAGAAAGGTATGACGTGCTTGTCCTGCCCAATCTATATGGCGACATAATTAGCGACCTCTGCGCGGGCTTGGTTGGCGGGCTTGGCGTAGCGCCCGGTGGAAATATCGGCGATGAATACGCGGTTTTTGAGGCGACTCACGGCTCCGCCCCGAAATACGTCGGTATGGACAAGGTTAATCCCAGCGCGGTGATACTTTCGGGAATGCTGATGCTTAGGCACCTTGGGGAGGTGAAATCCGCGGATATTCTGGAGCGGGCATTCGCCAAGGTTATCGCCGAGGGCAAGAAAACCACCTACGATATGCGGGCGGATAAGAGCGACCCCACCGCGGCGAAAACAAGCGAATTCGGCAAAGCCATTATTGAGGAAATAGAGAGGATAAGGAAGGAGGAAGGGGCGTAGGCGGAAGAAACTCTAACTACTGCTGTGAATGAGTTATGCTCTTACGCGCGGGAGGCGTCCGCAGGGGAATGGGGAGAATTAACCCAGTTATACAGGCTCGGAGATGGTTTAGTGAGGAATGTTTCCCTCCGTGTATAATGGAGGAGTTGGGGAAAAGTATGAATCTTCATATTACACAGATACGGACAAAATCAGACAACAATTGCTTGAAATAAAGAAGGCAGGGATAAGTAACCCGTATGAAGATTAGGTGGAGCAGGTGTTCCGTAATGACACCTCAACTGGGGAGATTGGGAGAATTGCGGAAGAAGAATGAAACTAAGCGCCTTGCGCAGGCTACAGGCGGAGAATTTCCTTAAGGGCGACTGCGTTGTTGCGCGCGGTCTCGGAAGATGAGAAGAGAAGCGTCACCTTCTTTTTCTCGCGGAGGATTTTTCTCAGCTCCGCGATTGGCTGGGGATTTGCGCGGAGGTCCTCCTCATACTTTTTCTTTAAGGCGTTCCACTTAGCCAGGTCGTGGGAATACCACTTTCTAAGCTCATTGCTCGGCGCGATGTCCTTCAGCCATAGGTCAACCCGCGCCTTTTCTTTCGTAAGCCCCCTGGGCCAGAGCCTATCCACGAGGATTCGGAAACCATCAGCCTTTGCGGGAGGGTCATAGACGCGCTTCAGGTTTACCTTGGAATTTGTCATCCGCCTACGTAATTATAGCTTGGACACCGCTAGTTCGGAGTTGAGCGTTGCGCGTTATAGGTTTTAAAGTTTGAACTAGCTGACCGCAAGCGATCTTTGCACTTTGAACTTCCTGCTCACTAGGCATGGCGCTCGGTTATAATAAAAGTGAGGTGCGGACGCCAATGGTGTCTTTGTCCTCGTCAGGCGGGCTTGCCCACCGAAGCTTGCCAGCCTCTGACTGGTCACGAAGGCGGGGTGTGGCGCAGTCCGGTTAAGCGCGCCTGGTTTGGGACCAGGAGGTCGCAGGTTCAAATCCTGCCACCCCGACCATAGTAGCCTATAACCGGAGAGTTCTCATTATAAGCGAATCCTTCAATGGATTCAAAAAGAACTGGAACGCGCGGTTAGCCCCGCTTATGATCTCCAGCGGTTTTTCAGGGAGCCGATTAGATACTACGGAGTGCGCCCGCGCAAGGTTGGTGAAATAGCGCGAAAGGCACTCAAGAAGCTGGATACGCTTAGCAAGGACGAGATTCTACGTTTGGGCGAGGAACTTCTGGAGCTTGGATATATTGAAACTAGCGGAATCGCGTTCAATTGGGCGTGGAACCTACGGATGGAATTCGTGCAGTCCGATTTCCCGCGCTTCGAGCGATGGCTGAAGAAGTACGTGGACAATTGGGGATTAAGCGACAGTTTGTGTTGTGGAGCGCTAGGCGTGTTCCTGATGCAGTTTCCAGACTTGGTTCCGAAGACGGAGAAGTGGACGAATTCTAAGAATAGGTGGCTTAGAAGGGCGTCCGCGGTGTGCCTGATACCGTTGCTGACCCAGGGTGAGGAGCTGGAGACCGCCTTCGCACGGGCGGACGCGCTCTTGACCGACCACGATGATATGGTGTAGAAGGGATACCGCTGGATGCTATAAGGAGGCGAGTAACAGGTTCCCGAAAGGGATCTTCGCCTTCGTGATGAAGAAGAAGGCGAGAATGCCCCGCACCGCGCTAAGATACGCCATAGAGAAGACTGCCCGCGGAGTGGAGGAAAAAAGTGACGGGGAAGTGAAGGGGGCGCGATAAGCCAGGAACGAATTAGGGGAACCCTCTGCTCCCAGCTTACCCTTTATTGAGTTCTGATTTCATCTCCAGAATCTTAACTTTGAGAACGGGCAAGTCGTTCTTGACTAGGTTCCAGACACGGTCAATATTAACCGCGAAATACTGGTGTGTAAGGACATCTCTCAGTCCGGCGATTTGCTTCCACGGGATATCTGGGAAGCGTTCCCGCGTATCAGGCGGTATGGCTTTTGCCGCCTCGCCAATTATCTCCAGACGCCTAACGATGCCGTCCTGGACGAGGATGTTGTCTCGGAAATCGTTCAGGGTCAACCCCACGGTGTACCGTTCTATGCATTGAATGCTATCTAGAATGTCGTCAATGTAAAGCCTAAGGTCGCGTATCACAAGATACTCACCTGCTCCTGTAGAATACGCTCACGCAAAATAGGTTTAACCGCTGAATACTCAATCAAGTCAACTCTTCTTCCGAGAGCCTCTTCTAGCTCAAGTTTAAGTTGAACGAAGTCAAGGAGCCCGAGGTCTGGAGCAATCTCCACAAGGATGTCCACGTCGCTGTCACTATGCAGATCTCCTGTAACCGCCGATCCGAAGATACCCGCGCGCTTGACTCCCCTCTCCTTAAGAATGGGTAGAATGACCTTGGCGACCTGCTCTAGAACCTTTTCCACGCAATTATTTTAACTCAAGTTTATAGGTTGATTCAAATTCTGATAGGCTGAGGCTCCTAGATAATGGAGATGCCCCGCACCGCGCTAAGATACGCCATAGAGAAGACTGCCCGCGGGGAGGAAGAGGGCGATGGATAGGTGAGGGGAACAGTTGTTTACTAGTTAAGAATATTATATTATAGAATGTAACGCGATGGGGACAAAGCATACTCTAATCATCGGTGACTGCCGGGAAATTCCCGAGATTCCCGATGAAAGCGTTCATCTAATGGTGACCTCGCCGCCATACTTCAACGCGCCGTTCGATTACGAGGGGGTTTTCAAGGACTACAGCCAGTATCTTGGACTTCTGCATAAAGTGGCGACCGAAACCTTCCGTGTTCTGCAGGAGGGACGGATCGTTGTCCTGAACATCGACGATATGCTCGTGAACAGCGAGAAGTACCCGATAGTCGCCGACGCAACACGCATATTCATGAACGCGGGATTCAGATACCGGGACCGAATTATCTGGAAGAAACCTGACGGGTACCTTCGCATCAGCCGGAGGAGCGGAGTTCTCCTACAGAACCCCTACCCAATGTACTTCTATCCCGACAACCTGCTTGAGAGCATAATCATTTTCCAGAAGGGAAAGTTTGATTACCGCTCGATTCCTCGAAATGTGAGAGAGGCATCCAGAGTGAACCTGAAAGAGTTCAACGACAACAAGTGGTTTATGACACTTTGGGAAATGACCAATGTCCTTCCCGGGTCCCCGCTTGAGAAAGATATTGCCGCATTTCCGGAAGAACTGCCGTACAGGGCGATTAAGCTGTTTTCATACTTAGGCGAAACGGTTCTAGACCCGTTCGTTGGTAGCGGAACAACAATGAAGGTTGCTAGAAAACTGGGAAGGAACAGTATAGGAATAGACGTGAGGGAAGACTTAATACCCATTATCCGAAAGAAGGTCGGGTTTGCCGGACAGAAGGACATTCACAGTTCCAATGACGAGAAACTCGAAATCATAATCCGCGAGGTTAAGAACCGTGCACCTGTCCGCTAGAATAACAGGGATTAAGTACAAGCCATTGCTCTGCTCTTCCTTAAATACGTACGAGATGGCTAATCTGGGCACGGCACTATCCTGTAATGGAGCATTTCTCTTGAAGGTCAACCCAAATGACGTCCTTGCGGTTAGCTGGTGGGTATCCCCCAAAAGAACAAGGTCGTACCCTTACGCAAGAGTGTATGACACACTTGGAGCACCATGCACTCGCAAGGTTACCATCATCCCGGTCATGAAGGACGAGGGGAAGGAGGGTGATAGGGACTATATTCAGTGGGACACGGTTTCACTTATGAGCCTCTTGGATGTGTACGTATTGCTGGCCTACTATAACCAGGCAACTCCAAGCAAGAGATACGCGCACAAGGTAACAGACCAAGCATTTGATCTGAATCACATTAGCGATGAACTCGAGGAACTTCAGTCGTTCCACTCAAGCGCACTTCACTGGAATCTTAAACAAACTGACAAGATAGGTGATCTCGGCGAAAAAGCAATCAAGTGCTATGAAACCATTTCCAAAGACAAACGCGTGAAAATGCACGGCTTCGAACAAGCTAAGAAGCGCTTCGCAGAGCTTAAGATGGGTCGTGACCGATTTATGAAGCTTTCCCGATCACTTGCAGAGAATGCTCAATCAAGGGAAAGTGTGACGATTCAATTAAAAGAGAAGCTCACCGGCAATAAGGCTACAATCACCATTGCCAATTTTCTGGGTGGGGAATACTACCTTACTGTGGACGAGCTCATAGTCAAGGGCTCGGACGTCTACCTGATAGAGGGTAAGCACTCCGAAAAGGACTCTTTACCCTCAGTGGGCGACATCAAGGACGCGCTCTTGAAGATGGTTCTATTCACTAACCTCCAAGAAGTAACTTCAGGTGACATGATATTAAACCCTTTCGCGGCGGTCAAGTTGAGCGTTGCAGGCGGGTTCGCAATTTCTAAGCTTAGCAAGGCTCAAGAGCGAACATTCAGCCTCCTGACAAAGGAAGCAGACGAAAACGGATTCAAAGTTCTGACTAGGTAAGCTCGTTACAGAGTGCATCGCCCAATATGGAAGCACTGTTTCAGAAACTTGTAGATGTTCTTTTCGGTTGGATAGTCCGCTGGTGGTCTGAACGAAAGGATATCCAGGTAACTGTCCAAATTCCGTACGAGAAAATGTACTCCCACTCAACGTATGGAAGCCACGGCTTCCGCGCACCAAACGAGGTTCGGTGCTGGATAAACCTCATCCTATACAATCCTAGTACTCTACCTTGTTTGGTCTCGAATGCCTCGATCCGAGTTACCAACGAGCCGCAAGACCTGAGATCCAGTGGCGTTCTATGTAAGCAAGAAGGCTGGAGATGGGGAGAGCAGACAATGGACATACCAGATTTCAGAGTATTTCCGTTTGCAATTCAGCCAAAGGAATCTAGGGTATTGGTTAACCAACTCTCGCTAGGACCTTTGCTCCAGACGATTGACCCGGGTGATATGAGGGGTAGGCTTGAGAAGGTTTGCAGACATTTGCCTGAATTCATAGAGATCGAAGTAAAGCTTGGCTATGTGAAGGCCGGTAAGTCAGCCTGCGTCTCCGCGGATGCAAAGGCGCAGTTCAAACGCTACCTGGGAACATTCCTTCCCTAAGTCCCACGGTCGGTTCCGTAACTTGAGCTGCCACCACTGAGGTTACGCAAAATTGGATAGCGTCTTCTCTATCCCTGGTTGGGCGGCGGCGAATTCGTCCGCGTTCATTGCGGGGATGACTTCTATTTCCGCATTCGCGGAGAGCCACAAGGGTTCAACGATTCCGGGCCAGTCGTGAGAGTTCACGACCTCGATGACGAAGTAAACCGTCCGCCTTCCGCCCTCTATGCAGAAGAAAACCGCCTCCGGCTTAAGGTCTGCAAGGTATTTCTGAAGGCTTGCCATCAGGCTTCCATCACGAAGCGCGGCGTTTCCCGCCTTGGTGGGTATGCTCACTTTCAAAAGAAATCTCTTTGATAATTCTCCTTAGAATTGGAATCTTCGCCGGCGCCATCAGAAGAGAAGCGTTCGCTCGCCAGCCGCGCAAATGCTACCAGAGAATCCTCGCTTTGTAAACTGCGTCTCAGTATAAGATGCACCGAAGACTAGTTAACCCACTATCACAGCTCCTACGCAGGGAACTTCATAGGGATAATATCGCGGTCCTTGATGGCGTAATCCCGCCCCTCTGTTCTCCAGAGGTTGCTTTCCCGATATAGCTTGAATTAAGGATTCCACCTTTGGCATAGCCTTTAGAGTATAATGAGTTTAAGGGGTTAAAGTTGGCGCTAACCAGTAAGAAAGTAAATAAAGGGACTAAAGAGGAGACTTTCGCTGTCTCCCGGGATTTTTCGCGCGCGCCAACGCTGGAGGAACTTGCGGAGGCTCAGGGCGTGAAGCCGATCACTTCCGTCAACCACCTGCCACGCGATTTTTGGCCGGAGGACGAAAGCATAGAGGAGTTCTTGTGTTTTCTAAGAGAAATTAGAAGTGAGAAAGTCACTTTGGACGTCTAAAGGATGAGGACTTTGCTCTTGGATACGGACGTTGCTTCTTTCCTTTTCAGGAAAGACCCTATTGGGGATTCGTACGCCAAGCTAGTTGCAGGAAACAGGCTTGCCATTTCGTTTCAGACCGTTGGCGAGATGGCGCTTTGGGCGAAATTGAAAAACTGGGGTACAAGGAAGACTTCGGAGCTAGCTCAACACATAGGCTCGTTTCTCTTGCTTCCATTTTCAACTAGTATTGCTTACATCTGGGCTGACGTTGTTTTTGAGTGCCTGAGTATAGGGAGACCAATTAGCATCGCTGATGCTTGGATAGCCGCGTGTGCAAGGCATTACAATCTTCCTCTGGTTACTCACAATCGGAAGGACTTTGAGATGGTTGAAGGATTAGAGGTCATCAGCGAAAGCTAAACTCAGCCGGAACTGATCCCTGCATTCACCCTCTAAACTTTATAAGGATTATATCGCCGTCCTTGACGATGTAATCCCGCCCCTCTATCCTCCAGAGGTTTCTTTCCCTAGCGGCGGATTCGCTTCCCGCGGAGATGAAGTCTTCAAAGCTTATTACGTCCGCGCGGATGAAGCCCTTCGCCAAATCCGAGTGTATCTGCCCAGCGGCGTCAACGGCGGTTCCACCAGCTTTCACGCACCATCCCCGCACTTCCTTCTCGTTGAACGTGTAAAAGACGGTTCTATCCGCCACGGAGAGCACCGCTTTCTTTAGAGGTGGGACGAGTGGCGCGCCTATCCCGTAAGCCTCACGGAACTCCTGACGTTCCTCCTCCGTTTCAAGCTCCGCCAAGTCCGCGGCAAGACGTATGGGAAGCGCGCAGCAGGCGACCCCCTCATCGCAGAAATGCTCGCACATCCCCTCCCTAATCTCGGCGCGGACGTAGACGTCTTCGCCCAAGTTTAAGACGACGAGCCAAGGACGTGCGGTCAATAGCGCCAAATCTTGCAACTCCTCACGTTCCTCAAATGCCAACTCCTTGAAAAGCAGTTTCTGGCTCTCTAGAAGCGAGAGGACTTTGGAGAGGGATTTATACCTTGGGTCGTCCTCGGGATGTTTCATTGCTCTAAGTTTGCCCTTGAGATTCTTCAGCGCGGTCTCCGCAATAGCCAGGTCCATTATCAAAAGGTCGTCCCTAAATGATGCAAATGCGGATGGAAGTTTTCCGACATCAAATTCGCTCATCGCTTTGAAAACGAGAATCAGCAGGTCAGCCTGTTTGATCTCCGGCAGGATACGGTTCATCAGCCTGCTGGGGGTTTTGGCGGAAAAGCCGGGAAAGTCAAGGATTGATGCCTGCAGTGGAAGAACGTTAGGTCTGTTCAAGATTCCGTGGAGACCTTTAATCCGCTCCTCGTCAAGTGCGCAGGAACCTACCGGCGCGGTGAAGGTTTCGGATAGAACTTCATCCTTGGGTTTAGTGGCGGTCAGTAACTGGAAAAGTTTGCTCTTTCCTGTGTCCTCAGGCCCGATTAAAGCTATTTGAAGCATATAAGCTCCCTTCCCCGTGTTCTATTTTATCAGAACAATAGAACTCCCCGAGTTAACCTGGGCGCACATTCCGGTTGGCGTAATTCAGTATCAGATTCAAGAGAATCAAGCCAACAGACTGGAGGCTCTCAGGACTGCATTTATCCGGCGTATCCTCAAGGGTGTGCCAGTAAGGGTAGACAAAGTCTATGAGAAGGTAGCTCTTCACTCCGGCGTCAATCAGTGGAAGATGGTCGTCGTAGATCGCGATTGCGCCAGTGTCCAGCAGTGCTTGAACGCCAAGGGCAGATTGGAGCTTAAGCGCAGAATTGAAGAACCAGGGAAGGCTGCTCTCTGAAGCGGTTTCCCGTGTAATGGCGAGGTCTGCGTCACCAACCATATCAATTACTACCGCGTAGGAAATTTTCCGCCTTAGCTCAGGGGAGAGGTTGCGCGCAAAGTGGCGACTGCCATAAAACATCGTTGAAAGGGAGGAGCCAAAGTCTTCTCCGTCAAAGAAGACCAGTAGGACCCCGAAGTTGTCCGGCAATTTCCCGTGAAGTGCGCGCGCAAGCTCCAGTAGCACCGCAACTCCGCTTGCACCGTCGTTAGCTCCGGGAATCGGCTTTGTCCTATTCGCCCCGCTATCCATATCCGCGAAGGGTCTTGTATCAAAATGCGCGCCGAGAAGAATGAAACGCTCCGCGTCCTTGTTGAGGTAAGCGATGACGTTCGTCATCGGGGTCTTTCCCTGCGGGGTCTCGGCGGTGAACCGCTGTTCAAGAATTGAGTCAGCGAACAATTTGAGTGAACCCTTGATGTAACTCACCGCGCGCTCGTGTTCCGGCGTTCCGGGAACCCTTGCGCCAATTGCCACTTGTCTCTTCAAATGCTCATAGGCTCGGGTTCCTGAAAAATCGAGTGATACCACGTTCGCCTGAGTTTGGGATAATGGGGTTCCCGCCGTCGCAAGCATTAAAATCAGAAAAACGTATACCGCAAAGCAAAGGGGATTGCGCATAATTCCAAATCAATCTGTGTGGACGCCAAAATTGAATGGCGAATTCAACAACGCACCTATTCTACTTAAATTCCCCGTGCTTGGGAACAACTCTTGAGGAGTCTATAGTGTAGTAATCTCGTAGTGTTACCTTGATTTAGGGAGGTTTTGACGAAAATGAGAGCATCGTTTGCTGTTGGAATAACTATATTGGCGCTCGGCATTCTCTTGGCGGCTGATGGGGAACGAACTTCGCTGAAGGATAGCCAAGCGGTAGCGGGTTGGGAATTGGTGAGAAGTAAGCTCAGAGAGTTTTACGAGGAAAGGGGCGAGTATCCGCTGAGGCTTTCAGAGCTTGTAAACGAGGGCTTTCTTGAGGAATTCCCCAAGAATCCTTACGTCGGCGGATGGAGGATGGAACAAGTGCGGTCGGCGAGCTGGGCAGAGGGAAAGTTAGTCTATCATCCTTTCAGCCTGGGCGGGGAGAAGATTGATAGCTACTTCCTCGGTGTGTATGGCGGTAGCATAGAGAAAATTGAGGGTGACCCCAACCGTTTGAGAATGACTCCGTCATATTTTTCCATCCTTTACGGTTTTGACAATCCCCTTGCAAAGGCGCTTCTGAAGTACTCCTTCAGCCTCACTGAAACGGAGCTTAAAGACCTCAAGAAAAAGGAGAACCGCAAGAAAATCCAAAACCTTCCCCAGACCCTCATAGACGAGCTGGACGCACAGATGAAATCCAACGCGCATCTGTTCCGGCTCATGGTGGAAAGGTTTGCGGTGGATAATTACGGAACGTATCCGCCCTCAATTGAACGCCTTCAGGCACTAGGTTACTTTGCGGACTACCCCGACAATCCCTACTATCTTCTGGACGACAGCGCGCCGGCGAAGGTAATACCGGCAAAGCTGGAGGACGGGTTCGTAGCGGGAAGCGTCGTCTATCATCCGTTCGTTCCGGACGGAACCGCGTTGGAGACGTACCTGCTTTTGGCAAGGGGCACAAGGCAATCCAAGTCTAAGGACTTGTTTTACGGTCCTGTTGCGTGGGACAACTTGTATTACATCCTGCCCGAGGATTTGGAAAAGGACGGATTTTCGGAAGGTTTCTTGATTGCGTTCTCCTCAGTGCCTGCGGAAAATGAGCCGAGCATTGAGAAGGCCCTCCGGGATAACCCAGGGGTTATCCTTCAGGACGCGAGTTGGCCGGATGCCCAACCGGATAATCGCGCGAAGGACGCTTTGCACAGAATCCAGCTGTCCATTGAACGCTATGCGGCTGACGACCCCAACGGCGTTTACCCTCCAGACCTCCAAACCCTCGTTGACGAAGGCTACCTTTACTGGCCGTTAAACCCCTATGCGGAGGATAAAGAAGGGGTTAAGAAGCGGATGACGCAGGTGAAGCCTGGTGATTTTGAGCCCGGTGGAGTTATCTACCTGCCTTTTGAATTCCCCAGCTACGAGGGCAAGGGTTATCTCGCCTATTACCTGGCGGTCTACGGCGCTGAGCCTGATGGCGGGATGGATGTAGGTTCATTTAAGGACGGTAGCTTTGAATTCTACTGGGATGTGGAAAACGTCCCCGCACCGCCAAACTTTGCTGGCGGACGGGACGGCGAGAATGACGGCATAATTATCGTCCTGTCTAGCGGACCTGCGGAGATGTTTGCTGGCGATTGAGGCGATGAGACTCCCGAAAGCGCAAGCGGAGGATTGGCAAATGTCCTCTATCGGCGGAGAGACAATCCCGCACTTCGGAGATTCTCATTACAAATCGCTGGGTAACTGAACTTCCGCGAACTATTTGCATTCTTCCAAATTTGTGATACAATCTGCTCCTGTTTGGGGAAGCTTGCCACAGGGAGGAGTATCGGACTCCAACGCTTTCCGCTAGGAGAGTTTATAACCTAAATTTATAAGGGGGTTTTATTATGTTTGCACTGGATTTTGGCTCTGTTTTGGGAGGAGGAATCCAGCGATTCTTCACTAACATCGAGACGGTGATTTTTTACACCGTCCTCTATCTCGTCGGGATGTTCGTTCTGTCTCTTCCAATGATGTTCATAGTGGGATTTGCGGTGTTCCTTGCGATGGTGGGAGCATCAAGGGGCGCGAGCCAGCTACAACTGGCGTCCGTGATGGCTGGTTCCGCACTCCTGATGATTATCGTAGGCATTGTTATTTTTATCGTCTCGTCGTTGGGATGGTTTGCAGGTTATCTGAACGCCCTCAGAAAGATAACATTGGGACAGGCACCAGAGTTTGGGGATCTATTTTCGCAGTTCGGGAAGCTCCTTCAACTTATCATCTTCGGCATTCTCTTCTACTTGGGCGTTTTTGTGGGATTGATACTGCTAGTAATACCTGGGATCGTCGTTGCGGTTGCGTGGTCGCAGGCTTTTCCCCTCATAGTGGATCAGGATATGGACGCCATAACTGCGATGAAGACCTCGTGGAATAAGGTATTCCAAAACTTCTGGATTGTTTTTGGAATTCTCGTGGTGACCTTCGTCTGCGTGTTCATCGTTCAGCTGGTTCTAAGGGCTATTGCGGTTATTCCTGTAATTGGAATGCTTATTTTTATGGTAGCGATGTACCTATTTGTAACTCCCATCGTGATGATGATTATTTGGAACTTGTACTTTGCCCTATTCCCTAAAGAACCCCAAGCGCAACCTTCTATGACTACCCCAACCCCGCCACCGCCTCCATCCCTTTAGACTAAGCCAACGTGGAATCGGATTTCTAAATGGTCCGTTCTTGGTCGGAGAACGAATGCCCCAGCAGGTCCACCGTCAAGCATTTGCTGGCAGTTTGTTGATGCAGATTATCTAATCGCCTAGCGACTAGCGTTTTGGCGTTTGGCGGTGGTTAATTACAGAGAATTGACCTTGAGGAGCGTTCGGTGGAGAGCTCGGGTTGGAAACAGATTTGCGACCTCCAAGGTCGCGGTACTATTTGCTCTTTGGTTTTCCTCTTCGCGCAATGGAGGATGGGACAGCGCACGCTTTTTTATCCCGCAGTATCCGTAGCGCTTGACTCTTGCGGAAGGATGTGTTTAACTTAATCACGAACCGCGAGAGTGGCTCCCGCGGTATCTAACTAAGTATTGTTTGGAGGCGATTTTTTGATGAAGTTTTTGGCTAAAGTCTTGACTTTGGTAATAGCGATGGTCTTTGTAGCGTCTTGCTCGGGCGGGGTAAACTACCACGCGTCCCAGTACGATATGAATAGCTACTCGGAGCGGAATGTTTCCGCCCTTCCGCCTGCGGATAGGTACATAGTAGTTTTCAAGGATACGGTTACAAATGTAGCGGACGCGACTAGGCAGGTTACCGCACCGATTGGTGTGGCACCCGAGAGGACATTCACCTACGCGATCAAAGGATTCTCGGCGACTATCCCTGCCAACGCCATTCCCGGAATAGAGAAGAATCCGCTGGTTGATTACGTAGAACCTGATATAGTCCTTTACGCTGCTCCAAAACCAGGTAATCCGGGCGGAGGTAAAGGAGGAGGTAAAGGCGGAGGCGGAGGCGGAGGCAGCAGTGAGCTCCAGTGGGGCGTTGATAGGATTGACGCGGATAAGAATAGTGGTCCTAAGGGCGCTGGCGTTAATGTCGTGGTCTTTGATACCGGTATTGATACCGACCATCCGGACCTTGCGGCGAACTACAAGGGCGGATATGACTTTGTGAATAACGACAATTCCCCAGAGGATGATAACGGGCACGGAACCCACGTTTCAGGTATCATCGCTGCAGATGATAACGGAACGGGTGTGATCGGCGTAGCGCCGGATGCTGGCATCGTTGCGGTGAAGGTGCTTAACGCTGGCGGAAGTGGAGAAATCAGCGATATTATCGCAGGAATTGATTGGGCAATCGCAAATAAGTCCGCCTACGATATTGAAGTTGCAAACTTCAGCCTTGGCGGATACGGCGAAAGCGACGCCTTTCATACCGCGATTATGAATCTTTACAACGCGGGCGTAACCATTGCCGCGGCGGCGGGAAACGACAAATGGTGGGCGGAGTACTTCATTCCCGCCTCGTATCCTGAAGTTCTATGCGTCAGTGCCCTTGCTCCTGGCGATAAGTTTGCGAGTTTCAGCAACTACGGCTACGTGGTTGACTTAATTGCTCCGGGGCAGGACATTAAGTCCACCTGGGTTGGCGGTGGTTACGTTACTATTTCTGGAACTTCAATGGCAGCTCCACACGTTGCAGGCTCTGCGGCACTTTGGCTGGATAGCCACATCGGGAGTCCTTCAGATGTTATGAATGCGTTAATTACTGCGGGTGAAGCTCCCAAGCGCGGCAAATGGCCCGGGGACCCGGACGGCGTGGCGGAGCCCCTTGTGGACGCTGAGAATCTATAGTTTGCAAAGGCAAGAACAGGTTGTAAGGATTAAGTCTTCTTTACATCGCTGAGGCTTTGCGGGGGAAGGCGATGCGTATCGCCTTCCCCTGTATGGTTTCTACTGCTTGGAGAGCTTTGGCGGAGAAATCCTAAGTTGGTAGTCTCACCAAATCTGGTAGGCGGAGGACAGCTCCCGGATGATTTTTTCCTTGTCAAGGAGTTCTCCCCGAGGATTTTTCCAGCCCTTCTCCGCGTAGATTAGAGCGAGGGGCTCGCCTTCCTCTACTGAATGCCCGACCTTCTTGAAGATCTCCACCCCTACCCAGGGGTTTATTCTTTCTCCCATTCTCGTTCTGCCACCGCCTAGCTTATGCACAACCCTGCCAACTGTGAGCGCGTCCAGTTGACCGACCGTGCCTCTTTGGAGTGAAACTACTTCCGCCTTCTCAACTTCCTTATCAATCCCCTCAAGTTTCTTTCTAAAGGCGGAAATGTCTCCTCCCTGCGCGGAAACCATATCAAGGAATTTCTCGTAAACGCATCCGCTCCTTATCAGTTCAATCAGCCTTTCCTCAGCCATCGCCTGGGACATCAAATGTGTATGGAGCAATAGCTCCTCCGCGAGATGAATAGCAAGATGGGCGACTCCGTGGTCAGCGTTGCCTAATTCCAGTGTTTCCAGAACCTCCGCAACCTCAAGGGCGTTGCCAATCATCGCGCCAATCGGTTGGTGCATATCCGTTATGACGGACTTTAGATCTAGGTTAAACTCCCTGGAAGCGAGTTCTATCTCGCTGGCAAATTCGCTGGCGTCGCCGTAGGTATTAAAGAAAGCTCCACTTCCACACTTGACGTCAACCACAACCGCATCCGCACCACCCGCAACCTTCTTTGAAAGTATGCTCGCTACGATCAAGGGTAGAGAGTTGACTGTTGCTGTTGCATCTCGTAGAGCATAAAGCTTCTTCTCCACTGGAACAAGATTCTTGCTTTGGCTGATGATGGCGCATCCTACATCCGCAAGCTGGCTCAGAAGTTCTTCTGCGCTGAGCTCAACAATGTAACCTGGAATGCTTTCAAGTTTGTCAATTGTTCCACCGGTATGACCCAGACCACGACCGCTCATCTTTGGGACCTTGTATCCCGCGCAGGCTAGAAGTGGAACTAGAATTAGGGAAGTCTTATCCCCCACCCCGCCGGTGGAGTGTTTGTCGAACACAGGCTTGAACTCATTCGGGTAAGTAAGAACTTCGCCCCCTTCAACGAGGGCGCGCGTGAGGTCCACCGTCTCACGCCTCGTGAAGCCCTTAAAATAAATTGCCATCAGTAAGGCTGAGACTTGGTAGTCTGGAACTGTCTCGTCAGTCATCCCCTCAACAAACTGCCTAATTTCGCTGGTTGTTAGTTCCTCTCCGTTTCGCTTCTTCTCAATTATTGAGAGCATTCATCATCACGGGCAATATACTACCACGATTTCTTTAGGAGCGTTCTCGCAGGCTATTATGAGCAAGCCTCAACGGTTCCGGATGGACGTAACTCTTAAAGCACTGGAGAACCAAAGCGGTCGCGCAATCCGTATTAATCCTATGCCCGGGAGAAACGAACAGGAGCGTTCTGCCTGCGTTCCCCCCCGAGAATGGCGACCTGACTCGGATAACCGTGCCGATCTGCTCTCCCGTAGGTTCGTCCCAAAGGGGGGAAACTGTAGTGGATACCTTAGGGAACCAATGGGATACTCCACCTGTCTTGGAAATCGTTGGTTTCCGCGGAATAGGTGGGTGAGAGTACCTGCCGATTAGTCTACTTTTTGCACAGCCGATGCATACTTCCCCCGTTCTTACCCCGAAATGGCAGGCAAGCCCGAACCTGCGTGGATGAGCGACGCCCTGCCCGTCAAGGATAAACAAGGTGAAAAGCGGGCTAGAATCGCTAGCATTCGTTCTTTGTCGCTTCCTTAATTCACTTTTCAACTTCCTGTAGGCTATTAGGAGCGGGGGAAGTTCACGGTATGCCAGAAGTCCAGGAATGTAAGGAACGCCCACGCTAGCTTCCCCGAAGTAGAAGTCGCACTCATCGGTGTCTAGCTTAAGGCTCAATTTCAATCCTCCCATTGGGGTCGCTACTTGGAGTTTTCCATTCATAACCGCGATGCAGGCAAGTGCTTTGCTGGGCGTCTTCAAAGGATCGGAGAACGTCACGTCACAACCGGCGACCAGAATTGGTAGTGGATACTTCCGACCGCGATCAATCCAATCCGGAGTGAGCGAAACAAGTTTGGAGAGTTTCCGCTGGTCCGCAAATAGTCGTGAGGAAAGGCGTGGATCTGTTTGCTGGGAGGCGTTTTTCCCACATTTAAGCTTCGCTTTCAGTCTCACTCCTGATTTAGTTGCTCCCAATCCCTGACCTCCTGCGCCCAGGGGGAAAGTTGGGAGTAATCCCCCTGCCAGAACGTATACATCACACCGGAGACGCCGGAAAAGGGCTTAGCGTCGGATAGCCAATCGCCTATGGTGTAGTTTGCGCCCTCGTCGTAGTATCCTCCGAGAAGCTGACGGTGTCCGCGCTCCATGAAGAACTGAATAGTTTCCGCGCGGTTCCCAAAGTGCCGCCAGTTGCCGATAACCCAGCTCGGGGGCAAGCCCTCCCAACTGCCTTCCAGCGTTCCGTTGACGAGGTAGTAATTGTCGTGGGCGTTGTGATAAGGGTCGTGCATATCCGACCAGGTTAGGAGATTCCAGTTAGTATTAACTTCGTGCGCAATCTGCTCTATTCGCTGGGTCGCGTCGGCGAGGAGCTCGCCCAGGGTTAAGCCTCTAGACTGGCAGAGCTCGCACCAATTGGCGACTCTCAGCTCGGCGAAGCGCGTGTTTTCCAAGTTTCCGCACGAAAGGAGGACAGAGGTAGAAAATGGAAGTAAAACCCCAGTCGCTATTGCGACCCTTTCAAGTGCACTCAATACCATCTCGCGCCTTTGTTGCGGTCAGGTTCATCGGAAGGATTTCACGGGACCATCCACAGATCCCGCTTCGTTTGATTATTATACCCACGGCTGGGTATTGCGCCCAAAATTATACTAAGCGGGTTCTTAACCTGCCTTTTTGAATTTCGCGATAATGCAACAAGGACGGCGCAACTTCGCTCGGCGGTTCATTCTACATTTTTTCTCCAGCTGGTTTCATCCGCGCTGCCAAGTATATGAACGGGGTATCAAGCGCGGCGACCAGCACCTTGAGAACATAGGTTGTTAGGTAAATCTCAAGAAGCAGGGGAAAGCTGAATTTGCCGATGAACGCGATACTGCAGAAGATTAGCGTATCCCAAAGCTGGGATAGCATCGTGGATAGGTTGTTGCGAAGCCAGAGGTGCCTGTCCTTCGTGAGCTTCTTTATCAGGTGGAACATCCAAACGTCGTGAAACTGAGATACAAGGTAGGCGACGTAACTTGCAAGAACGAGGCGTGGGAGAAAGCCGAATATGGCGGATAAGTGTTCCTGCGCCCAGTCTTCGGGTCCGGGGATGTAAAGCAAGGCGTACCACATAGAGAGAGAGGTGATTACCAACGCGACGAAGCCGTAAACCACCGCCTTCTGCGCCTCCCGCTTGCCGTACTTCTCCGAAAGCAGGTCGGTGCACCAGAAGGTCGCGCCGTATGCCACGTTTCCGAGGGTAGCGCCAAGCCCGAAGAGAGTAACCTGCTTGATAACCTGCAGGTTGGCGACGGTTATGCTTATAACGATAAGGACGTGGATACCTTCTCTACCGAAGATTCGGTAAACTATTAGCGCGACCGCGAAGTAGATAATGACAAAACCGAAGAACAAAAGTTCGTTCGTGGGCATAACTATAACCTGATTTGGGGATTATACAATGGAAAACGCAAGAGACGAGAAGGAACGGCTAAGCGCGCGCTGGTATCACGACGGCGAGCGGGGTAACCTTCGCCATGAAGCGGTAGCGGTCCTGCGGGCAATCCAGCACGGCGAGAAGGACTGGGAAAGCTACTTAAGGGAGCTTCCCTTCGTGGATGAGGTTTCCAACGGAAGAGACTTGCGCGGTTTGGACTTCAGCGCATTGAAGGAGATTCCGGGCATCAATTACGCTCGGGACGGCTTTTTGGATCTCGCCGGAGCGAACCTGCACAACGCTGACCTCTCCTTTGCCAATCTTTACAGAATACACTTGGAAGATGCCAACCTATACTCCTGCAACCTTTCCCACACAAATCTCGTCAACTCGCATCTCAGGAACGCGATACTTGAGTATGTTGACCTTACCGGTTCGCACATTGAAAAGGTTGATTTGCGCGGATTTAACCTGTCAACAGTGAAAGGTCTGAATAGCGCGATTCTCAAGAACGTTAGGCTGGGCGAAACCGTAGTTCAACGTGAGCAGTTCGAGCAGGAAGACCGCACGCCAATGATTTACAACGAGGTGAGGGCGTGTTGGTGCAGGAGGGGATGCACGGGCAGTCCGGAGATGATGGCGGAGGGGATTGCTCACTTTGACAGCGCCCGGGCGACTTATCTAGCGCTTAAGAATAATTTCCTCACTCTTGGCGAGCATAGGAACGCAAGCTGGGCGGCATTCAAAGAGAAGGAGATGGAGAAGCAAGCCCTTGCCCTAAGAATAAGACGTGGAGACTTCAAGGGGCTTCTGGGCGTCCAAAAACGGCTTGAACTTCTGGGGTACAGCTTCTTTGAGCGGCTCTTTCAATACGGGGAGAACCCTTGGCGTCTCGTGTGGTGGGCATTGGGAGTTATTCTTACCTGGGCAGTTCTCTATCCGATTTCGGGAATTGTGTCAACAACCAGTGGAGGTTCTATATCCTACGCCAGCTCCGAAACCCTTATTGATGTCTTGCGCACCTTTCTCACTTCACTATACTTGTCCGCGATAACTTTCACAACGGTAGGATACGGTGACTTCATTCCCGCGGGCGGAATCGCCCACTTCTTGGCAGGAGCGGAGGCACTTTTGGGGTTACTCTTCCTTGGCTTGTTCGTCTGGACGCTTGGAAGAACCGTCGCCGCAAGGTAAAAGAAACAACCGAACTAAGGTATAATCTCACAGGAGGGTTGGCATGTGCATAATGTAACTAAGTCTACTTCAGATGGGAAAGCCTCGTCCTCCGAGAGCGGTACAGAAAGGCTAATTCCCGAAAAAATCACCACCTCAGTTGAACTGCTCAAGCAGTTATTATCACCCGACCCGAAAGTTTCCCAGAACGCGGTTTGGATACTATCAGCGATTAATCGCGAGCTCATTCTTGTGTATCAGCAACTTCTGAAAGATCCGAAGGCTCTTGAACAGTGCGGGATCAAGGCAACTAGGAAAACCAAGCGAATAATAGAAACCTAATCAAAGACCTCAACGGTTCCTCAGCCATATCGTATAAGGTAACTGCAACCCCTTCCCGAGCGAGGTAAATGGCAAAAGCCATTCCCGCGGGACCCGCGCCAACAACGTCTACGCCGCTACTGGCAATAGAGCCAAACATTATTCAGAAATACCCGAAGCCTAACAGTTGGGAATTGACTAGCTTTACCTAGTCCCGCGAACAAACGAATTGTAGATGAAGCCGAAGATGAGGAGGAAAATAAAAGCATCCGCGAACGCCCATAGCCCACCAACAAAGGAACCTCCGACAGTTGCCTCAAAACCTACGTATATGCTTCCGAACATCTCAACCATTTGTTTGCCTAAATTGTAATAGTACGCAATTAGTCCCAACGCTAAAATGCACAAGGCGAAGGTCACACCTCCCGAAAAGGCAAAACCAAAAACGTTGAGTTTCATCTAGAGAACCTCCTTAACGGTCATAATATTTCAAATTAGCTCCTGCGAATCAAAGGCGCGCCCTTCTAAGCAAACTGCTGTTGACGACAACTGAGAGGCTACTTGTTGCCATAGCGGCGGACGCAACTATGGGTGAAAGAAGCCAGCCGGTGAATGGGAACAGCACGCCTGCGGCAACGGGAATGCCGAGAGAATTGTAGATAAAAGCCCAGAAGAGGTTCTGCTTAATCTTGCGCATCGTCAATCTGCTTAACCTGATAGCCTGCGGGATGGAGCGCAAATCTCCGCGCATAAGGGTTATCCCAGCGCTTTCCATCGCCACATCCGTTCCCGTGCCCATTGCGATGCCGATGTGGGATTGGGCAAGCGCGGGAGCGTCGTTAATGCCGTCGCCAACCATCGCCACTACCCTACCCTGCGCCTGAAGTTCCTTAATCTTATTAGCTTTATCCTGAGGTAGAACGTCCGCAAGAACCTCGTCAATACCCACCTGCTTGGCAATGGCTCGCGCGGTTCGTTCATTGTCGCCCGTCAGCATAATCACCTTGCGACCCATTGTGTGCAGCGTATTTATCGCTTCCTGCGTCGTATCTTTGAGAGTGTCAGCGATGGAAAGGATGCCCGCAATCCGCCCGTCAATGGCAAGAAACACCGGCGTTTGACCCTTTTCCTGCAGTGGGACGATATATTGTGCTCCTACCTCCGATATGTCATTCGCGGAAATACCCGCCTCAGAGAGGAGTCTTTCATTGCCGAGAAAGACCTTTTTACCATCAACTTCCGCCCGTACGCCCTTACCGGTGATGGAATCAAAATTATTCACATCTGTCACCGCAACGCCGACCTTCTCAGCGTATTCAACCACCGCCTCGCCAAGAGGATGTTCACTCCCCTTCTCCACCGAAGCGGACACCCGGACAACCTCTTCCTCCGAGAAACCATTCAAGGGAATAACGCTCACGACCTCTGGCTTGCCCTTCGTGAGTGTTCCAGTTTTATCTAAGACGAAAAACTGCGCCTGCACCAGCTTCTCAAGTGCCTCCGCGTTCTTTATCAGGATTCCCGCTTCTGCACCCTTGCCAGTGCCAACCATAATTGCCATCGGTGTTGCCAGTCCCAGCGCGCAGGGACAGGCAATTATCAGAACCGACACAAAGGTTATCAATCCAAACACGAAGGCGGGTTGGGGACCGAAGATATTCCAAATGACGAAAGAAATAATTGCAATCACAACCACTGTTGGTACAAAATAGCTGGTGACGATGTCAACCAGCCTCTGAATGGGTGCTCGGGACGCCTGCGCCTCTTGAACCATTTTCACTATTTGGGCGAGGACCGTATCCCTGCCTACCTTGGTCGCCCTGAACTTGAAGTACCCGGTCTTGTTTATGGTAGCGCCGAAAACTGTGTCACCAACTTCTTTCTCCACGGGCAGGCTTTCGCCCGTAAGCATACTTTCATCAACGGACGAAACGCCTTCAATGACTTCTCCATCCACTGGAATTTTCTCCCCCGGCTTCACTACGACCACGTCGTTAAGCTGAACCTGGGAAACAGGAATTTCAATCTCCTTCCCATCCCGGACAACGCAGGCGGTTTTCGCCTGCAAGCCTATGAGCTTCCTGATTGCTCCACTAGTGAAGCTCCTCGCCTTCGCTTCAAGAAATTGCCCGAGCAAAATCAGCGCGGAAATAACTGCCGCCGTATCAAAGAAGACTTCAACTACACCCTCCTTGCGAAAGTAATCAGGAAATAGCCCAGGCGCAAACAGGGCGAAAAGACTATACACGTAGGCGGCGGTTATACCGATGGCAATCAGAGTGAACATATTGGTGGATCTACGCTTGAGTGCGCTCCACATTCCGCGATAGAAGCGTCTTGCGGGATAAAGAATTATCGGCGTCGTCAAAAGGAATTGAATCCAGTAAATACCGGTCTTCGTTAGGAAACTTTGGCTCTGATAAAAGGCAGGAATGAAGTCAAGTATTGCCAGGATAGCAACCGGCACCGCCAGTGCTAGGGAGAAGAACGTCTCCCTACTGAGTTTGATTAGCTCCTGGTCGGGCTTTGCCTCCGCGTCAAGCTCAACGTAACGGGGCTCAATCGCCATACCGCATTTGGGGCAGTCGCCCGGCTCATCCTGCACAACCTCCGGATGCATCGGGCAATAGTATTCAATCTTCACGGAAGGTTCAGGAAAAGCTTCCCGCTTCTCAAGAGTCATCCCGCACTTGGGGCAGGTTCCCGGCTTGTCGGAGACGACGCCCTCGCACATCGGACAGAAGTATTCAACCTTACCCACTATTGCGCCTGCATCCACCTTATCGGCAAAGCCGGTTGGACAGATCTCGTCTACGGACTTCGTTTCCGTTCCGCACGCCTCGCCAGCAAAGGGGAACTTGTTAGCTTCAACCCTAGCATAGGCTTTTGGATTCTCCTCAAACTTCTTCTTGCAGTGCGGACTGCAAAAGTGGTAAGTTTTGCCGTTAAACTCGCTCACGCCGGCGGACTTCTGCGGATCAACCGACATTCCGCAGACCGGGTCAGTGACCTCCTTCGCCTCCTCACGGCTGACGGGTTCCTGCCTTGACGTTTCCCGCGTTTCGGTCATGCCAAGGTAGTGCTCCGGGTGTTGCTCAAACTTAGTCTTGCACACCGGCGAGCAGAAGTAATAGGTGATGCCTTGATAATCAAAGACGGCGGCATCCTTCTCGGGTTGAACCTCCATTCCGCAAACAGGGTCAGTTGCAGTTAGATGATCCATAAAAAGAACCTCATTTTTGCTGGGGTTTTACCCAGATTTACGATGTGGGCTCTTATCAAACGGTAGACGAACCTCAATCAGCTTTCTGCGTGTAATTCTCCGGCGCGGATTCAAACTTCATCTTGCAGTGTTCACTGCAGAAGTAGTACCAATTGCCGTCGTGTTCAACCGATCCGGCTGCGTTCGCCTTGTCAATCGTCATTCCGCAAACAACGTCTCTTACCAAATCTTGTTCCATAGTTAGACCTCCGATGTTAATCCTCCTTAGTTCTTTACGCTCTTGAATACAGTTTCCACCAACTCGTCGGACACTTTATCAACCAAGTCCGGGTCGCCTTTCTTAAAGGCGGTCTTTACGCAGGTGCGCATATGGCTCGCCATAACTAGCATTGACGCTTTGGTCGCGGCGTTGGCGATAGCGGTAAGTTGGTTCATTATGTCAATGCAGTATCGCTTCTCCTGAACCATTCTCTTTACCGCACGAACTTGTCCCTCAAGTCGGGAAAGCCTTTTGGACAGAACTTCAATCTCCGTATCCGTTAGCATAGTATTGGTATTATACCCTATAGAAGTATAATGTATTGCACTGTCTAGCTGGTCGGCGGGATTCAGTGAGTGATTCCTTAACCCGTCTAAGAGGTGGGCACGCCGAGCAGGCTCAGAATAGTCGGGGCGATGTCTTTCATATCGCTGATTTCTTGAAAACTTCCCCCGCGGTCGTTGACCGCAAAAAAGCAGTCGGGAGCGTACTTATGAGACTTCTTGGCTTCGTCAAATCCGTGATCTGTAGTGACGACTAGGACCGTTTCTTTCCACAAGTCTAGCTTTACTAGGAGAGCAAGTACTCTACCAAGCCAATCATCGCACTTGATAATAGCTTCCTCATACTCCACGGAGTTCTCCCCGAACTTGTGCCCTGCGCTGTCCGGGTCGGCGAAGTGCGCGAATACCGCGAAACGATTAGACCGTCCGTAGGCTTTGAGCATTTTCAGAAGAACCGTCCCTACTTCATCCGCCTTTCTTGGCATGTCACCGTACCACAAGTCAAAGGAACCTTTAGCGTTATACCAAGGTTCACCCTCGCCGGTGGATTTAGTGCGACCTCTAAGTCCATTCTCTGAGTAGGTTATGCCTGGTCCCAGTGAACCGAGATTGTGGCTCTTTCCCGCTACGAAGCCCGTAAACACGCGGTACCCGGTGAGTTCCTCCAGCGATTCAAATATGGAGGCGCCTTTGGGGAACGGTTGGTAATCGCTATTGCTGTAAACCCCTGAGATTTTGGCGGGCAAGCCAGTGCTGATCTGGGTCCATCCCGACTTAGTATCGGTGGAATGGTCGGTAATCCTCAGCTTTAGAAGCGTCCCCTTTTCAATAAGACCAGATAGGTTCGGCAGTCTGCCCGCGGATAGCATTTCGTTTAAGTGTTCCCACTGCACACCGTCCCAACCAATCAGGAGCAGATTCTTGTGGAGCGCTACTTCACCATCTACCGCCCTTGTTTCCAGCGACCTGGAGGCGTAGCTGGAAGGAAGAAGCAGTAAAACGATGGTGAAAAGCCCGATAGATAACAAGGATTTCATTCCGTTAATTCTCATCGTTCTTTATCCAATCCTTTATTCTAGAATGATGGGATTCAAAATAAAGGTTTTCTTCGGGATTCGCAAGCATACTATAAATTTCACCTGAGATGATGATAAAATGGGCGTGAAATGGCAATGCTGGAGGACGAAACCAGACGGGTACTTGGGAAACGTCCATTCCTTAAGGATGAAGTTGTGGGGAAAAGAGTCCTTTTGCACGTTTGCTGTGGCCCAGACGCTACTCAACCCATAAGATGGTTACTTCCCCTCGCGGAGAAGCTGGTCTGCTACTTCTACGACCCGAACATCTATCCGCCGGAGGAATACCTAAAGCGGTTGAGGGAGATGAGAAAGCTGGCACAAGAATGGTGCGTGGACACGATTGAAGGGAAGTACTTTAACGCACCAACTGAAACCACGAGGACCGACTTCGTTGTGAGCGAGGAAGAACTGCTCGCGGAGAAAGAGTATGACGCGGAACCACTGAAGCCGGTGGAGGAGCTGGGCACAGCGTTGAAAAACCTGATAGATGGCGGTTCTTACAGCGAGATAATTGAAAAACTGAGACCGTTTGCTGGGGCGACAGAAGGCGGGGATAGATGTTCACTTTGCTTTGACTTAAGGTTGACACGTACATCCGCCCTGACCAAGATACTTGGATTTGACGCATTTGCGACTACGCTGACAATTTCGCCGAAGAAGAACGTGGACCAAGTGAATCTGACGGGAGAGAACGCGGGCAAGCGATTCGGCGTTCGTTACGTCTGGACGAATTTCAAGAAACACGATGGATTCAAGGATAGCGTTCGCATCAGTCGTGACATGAATCTCTATCGCCAAGAGTACTGCGGGTGCAAGTGGAGCGCGAAGGCGTGAGCAGGGATACGGAACGGGCGCCCGACTTTACGGGAACATACTGGAAAGGAAAGAGTAGGAGGTAAAGGGATTCGCCACCGGAGCGCCCGCACTATGAACGGGAGAACAGGCAAAAGGACTCTAAAGAGGTAAGCGGACGAGCCAGTGAAGCTCTCTTAAGACCGGTGGAATTTCATTGTTGCCACCTAACTACGGATGTTTTGTGACAAGGGTTGCCCATCTATTGAAAGAGTCAATTCTTATTCAAAGAATATATTTGCGTATATATTAGCGGATCGGGGGTGCAGTCAGGCTCTCTTCTTTGGCTATAAACGGTATAGGTTGGGTAGGCAATAAAGCCATCAGCGTTGGCGTTTATTTCCACTACGTACCAATCCGCGTAGATGTCAACTCGGTTCGGTTCCCACGGGGGCTCCTGCTCCACTTCCCATCGGGCGTATCCGCCGGTCAGTTGGATAACGTAATTGTTGTCGGGAAGAGGCGGAAACGCGATTGCCACGTAATCAGGATTGCAGGGCTCCGGGTCTTGAAACACATAGGCTTTCCCTTCATACTGACTCCGCGTAATCCCCTTGTTCTTCTGGATTCTCCAAACCTCGTTACCGTCGTCGTATGCGCTGATGTCATTACCTATCTTTACGTTGACGATGTTATCCAAATTATCGTTAGCATATACCACGTTATTTCACCTCCTTTTTCTCAAGTTGAGACATACAGTTATTTAGACTCCGAAAATCCAACTTTGTTCCAGGATTTGAGAGAGATATTTGGAATCGCGAATTCAATAGAGAATTGCAAAGTATAGATCTTTATCGCCATCCTGATAAAACGCGAAAGCAGGCTTATTATCTATTACTGCACCGCTGACAAACCTCCCACCGCTGAGAACCGTCTTCATCGATTGCGCGGTAGTATTTCAGCCCCGCTATAAACGTGGGAAGCCCGTTCAGGAACAAGAATCCGTGAAGAGATGGATCGGGAACTAAATCCGCGTAGTCCTCCTCCACTACAATCTGCTCGCCCCACGAAGTTCCGAGTGCATCTAGGGCTCTCATAAAGACTAAACGCTTCTTGAACGGATCATCCGTTTGTCTAGAGTAAACGACCGCAGGATTACCTTTAACGACTGAAATCACTACACTGCTCAACTGAGCAACCTTTACGTCTCGTTCCAAAACAACAGGCGTATTCCATTGTTCACCTGAGGAGTCCCTGGCTCGGACATACTTGATATTGAATAATGCGCCACCCGGTAACCTTTCGCCATAAGCTATAGCCGGGGCACCGTTTACCTCAGCTAGAGTGCAGTATTCGCCTACATAACCAGGACCTTCAACGACCGTAACATGCCACTTGGGGACGGGGTTCACCGTGATGGGGAAGTCAGTCTCATCGGTGCCATAATCGTTGGTGACGGTGAGATGACCGGTGTAAGTTCCCGGTGCGCCAAGGGTGACCGGCGGGCTCGCGTAATTGGATGTGTTTGGCTCGCCCGCTCCGCCAAAGTCCCAAAGGAACGTGAAGGGAGCGTCCCCAGTCAACTCAACCACGAATACCACTTGCGTCCCCTCGTCACCACCGTCAGGGCTGATTGACACAATCTCCGGCGGGTCTCCTTCAGGCGGTGGCGGTGGTTGCTCAGGAAGCTCAAGAACGTTGCTTGCCTCCCCCGGAAGCCCCGCAGGGTCAATCGGCATGACACGCAAATACCGGTAACCGGTGGGCGTCAGGCTGTGGATAAACCGGCGCCTACCCCCGTCCGCGCTGGAATCGGAAAACGGGATATTGGCAGTAGTGATGAAGCTGTTAGCATCACCGGTTGCGCTTCCCTGCACGAGATACCCCTCGCACTGAACGAAGAAATTCTGCGCAAGGGGTGTTATGTCGCCGATGTTTATGACGCCGTTTCCATCCCCGTCTATCCAACCCCTCCAGCTATCCCCCTCACCCTCAGCAGTCTCCTGGAAGTTCTCCGCCAGTGGTGTGATGTCCGCGATTGACACAGTCCCATCCTGATTGTAATCACCGACGTTCACGTAGCTCCAGGTGAGGGTAAATCCCGTCTCCCATGTGCCGGTGTAGGAGAGGTCACTAACCTTGTTCTTTTTACCCGTTGGCGGCGCGGAAACCAAACGTAGAGCGGAACTTGTAGGGGAGGGTCTTTGACCCTCCATTCCTGCGCGGGCGGGTTCCTCCACGAGTACGCTGGGCTTTAGCCCAGCTCCCTTTGCGGGACTGAAGTTTACCCACCCTTCCGCTGGGTCCCGCTTACTCTGTGAATGTGTATCAAGTTGGCGTGCGAGTTCGTCCTTGAGTTGCGTGAAAATATCCGCATCCACGTCCGCCGGTGCAGGAAGTTGCTCCAGCTCCTTGAGAAGGTCCTGTAGGGGCAGGTCACCGACCTGCCCGTCCTTCTGGGCGGGTTGTAAACCCTCCCCTACTTCTGAGGATTAAGGACCAAAAGCTAACGACTGCCTCTTCACTTCTCTCCCACAGCTCGCTACTAAGGCGAAAATAATGAAAGCAACAAATAATTTCATCCCTCGCATAATCGCTCTCCTCAACGTTTGGACAAATTATGATACCACTAACTTAGCCCCCCTAAATCCCCATTTTGTTCCAAGAGGAAAAAGACTTGGCTCAGCTCCTCAACGCGTCAGACTGCTAATCCGGCGAAAGTGTTGAGGGAAAGCCATTTTGAAACGCATCCTTCAGAATTTATGGGCTAGCTTACCTGCTCTTGCAGGCGAACGCCGATCAGCAATCCTTTGGCAAGTGCCTGTGTCATACCTCGCCAGGACGCGTCAACCGATGCGAATCCCTGCACTCTTGACTCTCCACCAGCCAGAACAGCGCAGGCAAAGGCAAGCATAGCCATCCTGTGATCCTTTGGAACTTCCACCTCTGCGGGATGAAGTTGAGTATTCCCCTTTATTATCAGCTCAGCATCCTCCGAACGCACCTGAGCCCCGAAAGCCTGAAGAATGCGAACCGTGTGGAAAGCGCGGTCGCTTTCCTTCATCCTGAGTTCCCCGACGCCTCCCATCCTGCTAATTCCTTCCGCCTGCGTCGCGCAAAGGGCAAGGAGCGGAAGCTCGTCAATCATAGTAGCGGTTTCCCTCGCCTCAATGTTGAATGGGCGAATTTCAGAATACTCACTGACTACCTCCCCGACAGGCTCATTGCAGACGTTATCGGCGACATTCACCTCAACCGCCGCCCCCGATTCCATCAGAACCCTCAAGGCTCCCAACCTAGTTGGGTTAAGGCAAACTTCCACGCACCTAAGTTTCCCCCCAGGCAGAAGAAGCGAAAGAATTATGGGAAGAAAGGCCGAGGAAAAGTCCCCAGGCACGCGGATGTTTGCGGGCTTTAGCCCACCACCGTCCACGGTTATCACTCTCCTTCCCGAACCTTCAGTAACCCGAAGGTTGACACCGAACCGAGGTAGCATTCTTTCGGTGTGATCGCGGGATGAAAATCTCTCGCGAACCTCGGTTATGCCTTCCGCGAAGGCGCCCGCAATCAGGATAGCGCTTTTAACCTGAGCAGAAGGCACTTGGAGTTCGTGCCTAACGCCTTTTAGTTGGGTTCCTTCAATCAGGAGTGGCGCGTATCCGTCATTGACAAGATAGCTTATCCGCGCGCCCATTTCCCTTAAAGGTTCAACAACCCTTCCCATTGGCCTAGCCTTGAGAGTCTCGTCGCCCGTCAATATGCAGGTGCCAAATCTACCGGCTAACCCGCCCGTTAGCAGTCTCAAGGCGGTCGCGGAAGCGCCAAGGTTTAGCTCAACTGGGTTTCCCGCATCACGCATACCAGTGAAGTGCGATACGCCCTTGCCTGGGATACCCGCCATTTTCAGGACGCGAACTTTCTCCCCTTGAGGATTGAAGGATTCCGCCTTAACAACCGCTCCCAGTAATTCCAACGAACTTAGTAAAGGCTCAGTAGTATCGGCCTCAAGGGGATTTTCAATCGTGGATACCCCATCCGCCAGTGCGGATAGAATCATCCCGCGAATAGTAATGGACTTATCCGGCGGTGGCGTAAGCGTTCCGCAAATCGTCCTACTGCCCTCACAGTGGATTATTAGCGCGTCACGTTCCACAGACAGAATAATATCAGGTGTGAATTAGCGGACGAGATTCTCCCTTTAAGACCCTCAACTCTCCCGCAGAATTCCTCCTAGCCCAAAAAGAACCGCACCAACCGTTTCAACGAGGTAGAAAAGGGAATAGTCTGGGGAATCTTCCCGGAGGAACCAAAGGGAAAAGAACACCAGACCAACAAGGAATATCACCGCGCCTACAAATTGAAGCAACAAGCCCCTGTCCATACAGCTAGTCACCAAAGTCCTGACAGCGTAGCCTCAATACCGGAAGGTGTATCCCTCGTTCCTAACGGTAACTAGATGCTTATCTCGTTCGTCCTTGCCCTCAACCTTTTTCCTTAGAGATGAAAGCGTAACGTCTACTGTTTTGACGTCAGATGGACAGGCTTCGCCCCATACCTGAGCCTTCAAGTCCTCCCTAGTGAAAACCTTTCCCGGATTCCTAAGCAAATGCAGGAGCAGTTTATACTCCTTCGCCCTAAGGTAAACCTCCCTTCCACCTTTATAAACGCAACGCGTGACCGTATCAACGACTACGTCGGAGAAATAGTAAACCCTGCACTGCCTCGCTTGAAGGTTCTTGCGAATCTGCCGAACGCGAGCCAGCATTCCTTTAATGAAATCTGGGCTGATGCTAGTCTTAGCAGAAACAACTACTCCATCCCTTGGTATTCCATCAATGCTCGGTTTTTCACTTCCCGTAAGAACGACGACCTCGGGGGAATTGGAAGTTGGACTCTTCAGCATTCTAAACAAAGATCGCAAGTACTCACGGTCTCCGTCAGCATCAACGATAATCAGGTCAAAATCCTCTTTCCCTATTAGGGTCTGCGCCTGATGTGTAGTCCTCGCTCTTCGCACTAGAGCCTTTTCCCCGTCAAGGCTACCTTTAATGAATTCAAAAAGCCGATTCTCCCTATTGACTATAAGAACTTTCGTATCCATTCATTGCCCCTTCTTCCCGGCAATCTGAATTATATAACCTAAAGTTTGAGATGCAATAGATTTTGAAGGTTCAACGCTAAAAAGTTGGAAAAAGATTTTCTCGTCTCGCCGCGAAGAATGAAGGAATAGGTTTTGCTCAAAAGTACTCCTACACCCTGGAATTCCGCTTTTATATCAACAACTCTTACTTCACTTGTGGAATCTCACCTTGACGACAAGAAGTTATCGGATTTCACTTTGCGCCACGCTTCCACCAAAGAGTATCCTCATTTCCAAAGGGCTTCGCGGAAGCGGAAATCAAGGCCATATCGGATGCGCTCAGAGGCTTGAAATTCATTAAGTAAGTGAAGTTCTCCTGAACCTCATCGGGTTTTCCCATTCCAACTACTGCGGTATCAACATCCTGGCTAAGGGCAAACTTAAGCATCTTCTCCAGTGAGAGCTTCCCTACCAATCTTCCTTCCGCATAAACTTTCATTGCGATTATTCCGCATCCCTGCTTCCGCGCAAAGGGAACAAACCGTCCAGCGAAGTCGCCGATAAACTGGTCCGCCACTCCGCAGGCAATGAGCGCGGTCGCAAATGGAAAACGCTTGAGCGCTTCCACGAGAACTTCGGGTCTAGTGTGCCCGGTAATGCCAATTTTTCTAACGAGTCCAGCCTTAACCGCTTCCTGAGCGGCTTTTAGGCTTCCGTTTCCGCCCATCACCTGATCAAGAGTGGCAATGTCGTTTATTGAGTGAAGCTGAATGCAATCAAGGGGTTTCTTTAGGTTTAACCGTTTTAGGCTCGCTTTAATCTCTTCTCTTGATTCCGCGTAGCTTCGTCGTAAGGTCTTTGTCGCTATCCACAAAAGGTCTTGCCTCTCGCCTTTTAGCCCAAGCCCAAGCCTGCGTTCGCTCTCACCGTCTCCATATTGGCTCGCGGTATCAAAGTAATTCACGCCAAGCTCAAGGCACTTCTTAACTGTGGCAATAGCGGTTCTCTCCTCGCCACGAGGCAGGATAGTCCCCCCCAATGCTAAAATGGTCGCCTTAAAGCCTGTCTTGCCCAGAGGGCGCGTAGGGAGTTCACCGCTCCCCTTTTCAACCTCCTTAATCCGCAGTCCAGCGGTGAAAGCCCCTCCAACTATCGCCCCCTTGCCCACTGTTTCCAGAAACTTGCGCCTTGTAGTTTTCATACTTCCCGATGCCCCTGCCTAGTATAGAATAGCAGTATGCCCGCCATCCAGATACGAATTCGTAAAGTATTGAGCCGAGAACGAAGAGGCAGACAACCATCCAGAAGGTGGTGTTGGATATTCAAAGTCTGTATTACGCCTCGTTCCATCCACGTCTAACTGCGCCCGGGTCCCCGGATTCCGAACCTCAAGACCTTCTAAAAGAAATTTTCCGAAAGTATGGAACAAAATTGAACTTTCGGGGTCTAACTATAGGACTTTCGGGAACGCATTTTAATTATGCGGGATATGAGCAAGAGGCTGAAAATTAAGCCTCTTGCTTTTTTTTGGTGATTCCAACTAGCCTTCCTTGATCCAATCACACGGTCCAAGGACTACATTGCTTTGCTACAATCGCGACGTGGGAAAGACGAGAGCATCCAATCCTTCCAGAAAACACTTAAGTTCCCAAAGCCGCAAATCCCACTCGCCTCCTGCAAAAGTCCACGTATCCCAGCTTCCCAAGAACTTTATCTACGGGATCAACCCAGTCCAAGAAGCCTTGAAGCACGGTTTTATCAAACGGCTGTATGTACTTCGTCTGGGCTCACTTGTTAGCAGGAGAATTAAAGATGTTCTCACCCAGGCGCGTGAGCATTTCATACCCGTGGAAGAAATGGGAGAGAAGCCTTGGTTTCCCGCACTTTCCTCTGCCAACCATCAGGGAATCTGCGGTATCACGAAGCCCTTCCAAGGGATTACGATAGTGGAACTCGTGGAGAAGCTCGCCGACCCCGCCTGCGTCGTCCTACTTGACGGAGTAAACGACCCGCACAACCTAGGGGCGGTAATCAGAAACTGCGCCGGCGCAGGGGCGGGAGTGATCCTACCCAAGAATAACGTCCCGAAAGTAAACGCCACGGTCCACAAAGTCTCCGCGGGAACCACATTCCTTGCCCCTATCGTAGTCGGCGAGAACCTTTCACAGGCGATTGACACCCTTAAGAGGAACGACTACTGGATTGCCTGCCTTGACCCAGCGGAAGGCGAATCCGTTTTCCACTTTGACTTCCCGAGAAAACTCGGAGTGATTATAGGTAGAGAAGAAAGAGGCGTGAGGCGCAGGCTATCCGAGAAGAGCGACTTCCACTTAAGGATTCCTATGACAGAAGGAGTAGATTCGCTGAATCTGAGTTCAGCGCTCGCGGTGACACTGTTCCTGTTCCGTGCTCACTGGGCTAGAAGGTCTGAATAGGTATCGGATTTGCTCCCAGTGAGAGTAGAAGGTGTTTACTCTCTCCACCCCATCGTTTCTTCGTGAAGCGTTTACCGGTCCTGTCTCCTTAAGAGGGATGCTGACGAACTTGGAAGAGCGAGGGTGAAGAGCGCCTACCCTTCACTTGGGATCCTATATAAGAGGAATTCTCCGCCTTCCTTTCTAAAACCAACCGTCTCCTCAGTTATAAGCTCAAGAATCGCCAGGAACGAAACAATCACCCAAGATAATCCAGGTCTCAGCTGAAGAACACTGGATAGTGGCAAGCCAGCCTCGCTTCCGCCTATCTGGGAGAGGACTTCCTGGTAAACCTCTTCAAAGGAGCAATCCTCATCAGAAAGGTCCAACACGTCTATTTTCTCAAGCCTGGAAAGGACTTCCTCAAACGCGGATAGCAAGTCGTAAAGCGACACATCCTTCAGCGAATAAACAACTTCCCTGGCGCTAGCAGTTTTCCCCCGTGGAGTGAGTAACTTGCTTTGCGCTTCCAGTCTCTCCTTTAGGTAGGATACGCTTTTCCTCAAGTCTTCATAAACCCGAAGTCGATGAGAGAGCGTCCGCTCGTCCGCCTTCTGGGACACTGGGGCAGGAACCTCCTCTTCAGGGGGCAGAAGCAGTTTGCTTTTCAGCTCCACTACTGCGCAGATCAGTAGTAGCTCGCTGTAGGCGCTGAAGAGGGAAAGTTTCTTCTGTAGCTCCACTAGAAACTCCCGCACGAGAGGTAGCAGGCTAAACTTATGGAGCACATCCCTGTCCGAGTTAGCACTGCGGAGAAGCTCCCGCAAGTTACCGGAGTAAGTTGGCGTTGCTACTTCCATCAATTAATCAATATTCGGCGACATAAAGCGAAAATCGCTTCTTCAACAATTGTTTCAGTGGCTGACCTAGCCAAGCATTTGAAACACGGATACCTGAACGTACTTGGAGAAATCGGTACCGAATAGAGCTTCCGTAAGCAGGAACAGTTTCGAGAAGGCAATGTCGAATACAGTGCTTATGATCCGAAGCTGACTATCAAATATCACTAGGAAAAGAAGTACCAGTATGCCCATCTGCGCCATCGCGTTGTAGCTCAACATCATTTTCCAAGGAAGAAACATTGAGACCACCCTACTGCCATCCAGTGGAGGAATCGGGATAAGGTTGAAAATCATCAGGACGTAATTTATCAGAACCATTATCCCGAAGAATCCAACCAGCATTGACCCGCGTGACGCCCCCAGGGAAAAGAAGATGTAGATGACAAAAAGGCTCAGAATCAAGAGAGAAAGATTGGCGAAGGGTCCCGCTAAAGCGGTGAGTATAACTCCCTTTCGGTAATCACGGAAAAACGCCGGGTTGATTGGAACTGGCTTTGCCCACCCGATGAAGGGCACACCCAAAAACACAATTAG
>FWPU01003017.1_pt1 | contig 44122 bp, 37 predicted proteins | sample 2228361 | NCBI WGS metagenome assembly FWPU01 (sample SAMEA103939777, study PRJEB20133) | metagenome | reverse complement strand
CCCTCTGCCTCCGTTGTGCGATGTGGGAAGTGCATTTTGGCAAATCTGCAGGGATGATACCGCAAAAACGCTCAATTGTGAATCAACTCTATTGGAGTTTTCCCGGCCTAGTTTTGTACAGAACTAGATTATAGACCAGGGCGTGCTACAGGTCAAACCGGGGAATGAAAACGAGCGCAGGGAAGGTGCAACTCTGCGCCCATCGAGCAAATGGCCGCTCTGGTCGGGTGAGGTTACGGCTGCGACAGCGCCTCGACCTGCCGCTGGGCTTCCCCCAATGCTTCCTCCGGCGTAGCGCGCCCGTTGATGGCCGCACTGAGTGCCTGCTGGAGGATCCCGAACGCCTGTTGAGCCTGCTGGGGCATACTGGTCGGTTCCAATAGCAACACGTCGCTGCCGACGGCGGCGCGGATGACGGCAGCCGCATCCTTGCCGACCGCCGATTCGTATTCCGCCGATTCGACCAGTGACCTGCGTGGCGGCACCAGGCGGGTGGCCGTCTGTTGGTTGAGAAACATGATCCACTGCCAACAGACTTCGGGGTGCTGTGCCTGCGCGGAGATGAAATACCCCTCGACCATCGCGACCGTAGCCGAGCGCATATCGCGTGGCAGAGGCGCCATCCCCCAGCGCATCGGCCATTCCGTCGGCCAGCCCCGCCCGCCACGTTGGGAGAGGAACGAAGCGAACATGGCCAACTTTTCCGTGAGGAAACCCCGCGCCACTACATACTCTCCGCCTCCCCCGAAGGCACGACGTGCCTGCTCCGGTGTCGGCACCGCCTCATATTCGTACATCAAGTCCACGTACCATTGCAGAGCCTCAATGTTCCGTGGATCATCAAATGTCGCTTGGGTGGGATCGCGCAGGTCCTCCGCCAACCGGCCTCCGTGCTGGTAAATGAACGGCAGCGTGTCAAAGACGTCCAGAGACGGCGCGTAACCGTAGATGCCGGCATCGGGATCGCGCAGCGCGACAACGATGTTCAGGAAATCATCCCACGTCCACTCTACTGTGGGATACGCGACCCCGTAGCGGTCGAACAGGTCCTGGTTGTAGTACATCACGAGGGGGTCTAGGCCGGCCGGAACGGCCCATAGTTGCCCCTGGCCGGAAAGGTTTTCCAGCACGCCGGGGTAATAGTCGGCGGCATCGAACGACTTGTCCTGCTCGATGAACGGTTCCAGGCTCAGAACATTGCCCGCTGCTACCAGTTCGGTCAACAGGCTGTCCGGTGCCAGGAATACATCTACGTCCTCCAGGTCACCGACGCGCCTCGGCCACATATTGGCCGGTACCGTCACCAGTTCGACGGTGGTCTGGGGATAAGACTTGCTGAACTCTTGAATCAGCGGCTCGTAGTAGGCCCGGTCGTAAACGGGGCAGGCGAACCGGATCGTGACCGGCTCGACGGTGGGGGCCAGCGCACTACAACCGGCAAGGAGAACGGTGAACAGGCCGACGATCCCGCCCATCCACCAGGAGCCGCGTGACGACAGCATATCTCATCCCCTCTTCAGCCATTGTTCGAGATGATCTGGCCGTCCTTCAGTTGCACGATTTCATCTACGTACTCGTCCACGAGGATGTCGTGCGAGGACATGAGCACGGTTACGTGTTCCTGATCCACGATCTGCCGGAAGAGGCTGAGGATCTCGCGGGCGGTCGAACTATCCAACTCGCCCGTTGGCTCGTCGGCCAGGATCAGCCTGGGCCGATTCGCCAGGGCGCGGGCGATGCCCACCCGCTGCTGCTGCCCGCCCGACATCTCGAAGGGGCGATGGTGTATCCACTTGCCCAGCCCCACCAGATCGAGGCAGTACATCGTGCGCTCGCGGCGCTCCTTACTGGGCACACCGGCGATGCGCAGCATCAGTTCCACATTCTCGTAGGCGGAGAGTGTGGGCAGGAGGCCGAACGATTGGAAGATGAACCCCAACCGCTCACGGCGCCACTTGGCCAGTTGCTCCTCGCTCAATTCGGCAAGGTTGCGCCCGAACACGTGCACCGAGCCGGAGGTCGGGTGATCCAGCCCGCCGATACAGTTGAGCAGCGTGGTCTTGCCGCTGCCCGAACGCCCCTTGACGGCGACGAAACGGCCCGGCGCCACCTTCATCGTGATGCCACGCAAGGCCGGCACCTCCTGTGAGCCGACCTTGTAGATGCGCCACAAGTTCTCGGTCTCTACGATGAATCCGTTGGCAGGCATGCTCTCCATCACGCTTCCTCTTTCTTGAGGGCCTTGCGCACACGGCTCGACAAGGTGCCCCACAGTCCGGTCAGCGCGTGCCCAGCAGGAGATGCGGCTTCTCGCAGTCTGTGCACGGCCGGCAAGAAGCGGCTGCGCCACCCGTGCGTCCTGGCCGCAACCAGATCGGCGGCCAGTTTATCGGCCGCTTCGACTTGGGCGGACTGGGGCGCCGGCAGGATCAGAATGCCCTCCTCGACCAACTCGAGCCGCGCACGCCCTCGTATGTCAAAGTGCTCCAGGTATTCCTTGGGCACTTGGAGTCGCCCGGCCGAATCCAGCACCACCAATTCCTCGTACACGACCTCGTGCTGCTCTTGCACGGCGCCTTCGGCCGCCGCCTCGCCGGCAGGCACGCTGGTCACGACGGTCTGACGTACCGTCTCGGTAGCCGTCTTGCCGTCGCGGATGGCGACGACACGATCCATGTGACGGGCGATGCCCGGATCGTGGCTGACGATCAGCGTCGTCACACCGATCTCACGGTTGATGCGCTGGAATGTCTCATAGAGCACCAGCGCCGTGGCCGAATCCACCTCGCCCGTAGGCTCGTCGGCCAGGAGCAGGCGCGGGCTATTGGACAGCGCTACGGCGATGGCGACGCGCTGTTGCTCGCCACCGGACAGTTGCGCCAGGCGGTGATGCTGCCGGTCGGCCAACCCCACGATCTCCAGCAGTTCCTGGGCGCGTCTGCGTCTCCTGCCCCCGTTGCGACCCGCCAGGATCATCGGCAACTCGACATTCTCCAGCGCGGTCAAGTACGGCACCAGGTTGCGGCTGCTCTGCTGCCAGACGAAACCCACCTTGGAACGACGATAGACGTTGAGGGCGGCATCCGACATCTTGAGCAGATCGTTCCCATCCACCCATACCCGTCCCGCCGACGGCCGATCCAGGCCACCCAGGATGCTCATGAGCGTGGACTTGCCGCTGCCGCTGGGGCCCACGACGCCGAGCAGTTCGCCAGGAGCAACGACCAGATCCAACCCCTGCAGGGCCACGACCTCCAGGTCGGCGACTTTGTAGATTTTGACCAGGTTATCGCACACGATGAAAGGTTCTTGCGCCATACTAGACCGTCTCTCCCAATTTGACTGCCTGGAAGATCTTCATCCGCAGGAGCAGCGCTGCCAGTCCCCCCAACGCGGCCACGAACAGAAACCCGAATAGGGCACAGATGCGCAGGATGGCCGGCCAGGCGATCTGCACGACGTAGGGCGGAGTTCGGGCGGCCACCCCGGTGCCCACTTGCAGGTAAGGGATGAACAGGTGGCTCATCCATATCCCCAGACCCGCGCCGGCGATGGCGCCTGTCAGGATCAGGAACGCCAATTCCCAGGCCAGGAACGTCGTCATCTGCCAGGAGGACAAGCCGATAGCCCGTAGGATGCCCAACTCGATGAAACGGCGGCGGAAAGAGAAGAAGGCATAGAGCAAAAAGCCCAGCACCGTCAAGAGGGCTGCGGCCATAAACCCTACAGAAAGCAACCCGAACAGCCCCTGGCGTTCAGGGCGCTGTTGCTCCTCGGCCACTTTGGGGAGTGGGGCATACCACGCCACTACGTTCAAGCCCAGATCGCCCACTCCTTTGGCGATCTGCTCGTAATCCACGTGCGCATCGGTTTTCAGCCACACATCGTAGGGGAACTCTCCACCCGCTTGCTCGAAGAGATAGTCCAGGTTGCCCACGAAGAGCACGCCGTCTTCCTCCTGATACCACGTGGGGAACAGGTCAAAGAACCCCACGACCTTCACGTCCAGTTGATTCCTCTGCCCAAAGGTGTTCACCATCAGGCGGAAAGAGTCGCCCAGCCTAAGCCCTCCAAAGCCGCTGGGCACCAACACGCCATTCGGCTCAAGGGCCAGCGCGTTCATCAGTGCGCCCAGTGGCTGGGCAGCGAAATCGCGCCGCCAGAACGCTACCTGGGGAAAGTCAAGCCGGTCTATGCCAAGGAAGAGGCCCTCTTGCGTGCTCCCACCCAACTGGGAATAGGCGTTGAAGCGCCCGACCCGCGCGGCGGCCCGCACGCCGGGCACCTTGAGATGCTCGGAGACCGGGAGGAAGAGCCAGCGCGCGCCTTCCTCCTCGTCAGATGTAGCAACACTAGCGCCAAAGGCAGCAGCCATCCTTTCGTCTGCCTGTGTATCTTCGCCCGTCTCGACCAGGTGCATGTCGGCGCCGACCTGATAGTAGGTCTGGTCATACAGGTGGCGATCTAACGTCTGTGCCAGCGATGCAGTGAACGCCGAGAGACTGAGTGTCAGCACCAGCAGCACCACGGGTGCCGCATAAAAGCCGGGCGTGCGCGCCAGATGGCGGGCGGCCAACAGGACGCCCACGCCGCCGCGAAAGTGTGAGGCGATCCAGGCGATGACCGAGACGATCACCGGCAGGATGCGCAGGATGAAGAGGGTGAGCGCAAAGATGCCCAGCGCGGGCACCAGAAAGAGCAGCGGATTCTGGAACGGATCGGCTACCGGGGTACCCCTGGCACCCGGCAGGGCGATGCTGCCTTGCCTGCGCAGCACGTACAGCCCATAGGCTGCAGGGACGAGCAGCATCACATCTAGCCAGGCGCGTTGCCACCAAGGCGGCTTGAGCGAGCGCGCGCGATCCTGTCGGTACGTCACGATGGTGTGGCGAGCCGCTCCAATCGTAGGGATCACCTGCGCGATCAGGGCCAGGCCGATTGCGGCCAATCCGTAGCGCAGCGAGGCCGGCGTCACTGCCACCCGCAGGTCGCTACGCAGGCTAAAATCGAGGAAACTGCGCGCGTTGCCGATGACGCGGGCGATGGCTTCGCCGAGGGGTGCGCCGAATGCCAGGGCAAGCGCGCCGATCAGCAGCCCTTCTAGCAATGCGATACCCAACACCTGGAAGGCCGTAGCCCCCCGGCTACGCAACATGGCGATCTCGCCGCGTTGGCGTCCCACCGCAAGCCCCACCACCAGACCGATGAAGGCCAGGATCAGACCGACGATGGGGACGCTGAAGGCATACAGCAGAAAGGTGAGCAGTGCGGCGGCTCTCTGATACCCTCGCAACTCGTCGGCGGGTGAGGTAGCCAGTTCGGTTCCGGGCAGAAGGGCCGCCGCCTTCAGGCGAACCATGTTGATGCGGGCAAGGAGCGCACCGGCATCGCTGGCGTGTACGTCCGAGCCGTCCGTGACCAGGTACCACACCCCGAGGTTGATCTCATCATCCAGGTAGGTGCTCAGGCGCCCTAAGAAGGTGCCTTCCGGTACGATCAGCGTATTCTCAAGCGCATTGGGACGGTAGAACCAGTACTCCTCACCGGGGTCTTGGGCCTGCCACACCCCGGCGATGGTCACAGGGATCTGCAGCGTACGCTTGCCGCCCCCCTCGATACTCCGGCGGGCAAAGGCCACATAGGTTTCGCCGACCTGCAGGCCGAGTTTCGTCGCCATTGCCTCGCTGAGCAGCACCTCAATGCTGCTTGTGCTATCGGGCGATGGGTCCGCCACTGCCGGGAAATGGCCTCCCGCTTCGATGAGGATGTGGCTCTCCAGATCGCTCGCGCTGCCAAAAGTCACCCAGGCCAGCGGATCTCGCTTATCGGCATAGGCTACTTCTTCCGTGGGGAACAACTGGAAGGTGTCCGTTTCGAGAAAGCGCACATAGGTCGTGCAGGGCAAACCGAGAGCAGAAGCGGCCGATTTAGACAGGTACTCGTCCACCTGCTGGATGTTTTCCAGTTGCACCGGACTGGCCCAGGCGCCCACGTAGCGGAACAAGAACGCAAAGGGCGGGTGGGCCTCCTCGCGCTCGAGTTTCTCGCGTAACACGCGATAATAGACCGCGTCGGCGTATAGGGGAATGCTCATCGCCAGGGCCACGGTGATGAGCAGGCCCAGCGCAGTCGCCAACGCCAGCCAGCGTTGAGAAAGCAAGCGCTTGATGGCGACGATAAGGATGGCCCAGACGCGCGGAAGCATGCCTGTCATACTCGCTGCCCCTATGGACTGATGACGACTTGCCCCTCGGTCAGGCCCTCTTCGATCTCGACACGGTCCTCGCCCTCGATGCCGATCTTGACATCTACGCGGCGTTGGGCGCCGTCTTCCTGCACTACGACGAACCTACGCCCCTCAAACGTGCGGATCGCCTGCGGTGGCAGCCAGAGCGCGTCCTCCTTGCGTTCCAACACCACGGTGACACGGAACAAGTCGCCCAATTTGTATTCGAACCCGCGTGAGGGGTTCAACGTGATGCGGGTAGACGTATCCACGCCGGTGACCTGTTGCCCGGCCTGTTCGGTGGTGCGACCACCGCTGCCGTATGGATAGGGCATTTGCCGGATAGTGCCCTGGACGACCTCACCGGGGCGGCTATTCAGTTCGGCAGAAACGGCCATCCCCTCGGTTAACTCTTGCATCTGTTCCGTGTCCAGATCGGCACTGAGTTCCAGTTCGCGCGGGTCTGCTACACTCATCACGGCTTTGTAGGCGTCCACCAACCGGCCCTCGGCAATGTTCAGCGACAACACGACGCCGTCGAATGGCGCCACGATGCGGGCGTCGGCGATCAGGCCCTCCAGTCGCTTGACTGCCAACCGGGCTCGCTCGATATCCAATCCGGCCTGGATTTCTTCCAGACGCATGCGGGCCAGGTCTACATCCTGTTGGAGGATCTGGACTTCATAGTTGTGCGCCTGGCGTGCCTGTAGTGCCGCCTGGTAATTGGCCTCTGCGACGCGCATGTTCAGTTCCGCCTCGCGTAGCCCGCGGGCATAGGCCTCACGCACCCGGTCCGGCTCCCAGGTTCTATTCAATGCCTTTTCATACTCTTCCTGTGCATCCGCCAGGGCCGTCTGGGCCCGTTCCAGGTCCACTTCGGCACGTACCACCTGGGCATCGGGGCTCTGTGCCATGGCCTGGGCCAGGCGCAGTTGGGCGGCTTTCAGATTGGCCTGCGCCTCGGCCAGTTGCCGTTCCGATGCCATCTCGATGGCCTGGAGGTCTGCTTGCGCCTGGGCTAACTGATTCTGCAAGTCGGTGACCTCCAGTTCGGCCAAGATGTCGCCCGCTTTCACTTCCTGGTTACGGGTCACATAGACCGCCGAGACATAGCCGCCGGTGCGAAAGAAGAGCTCCTCCTCGACAACAGGGGAGACACGCGCGGTGAACTCGAGTATCTTGGCCACTTCCCCACGTTGCACCACGTAAGTGGGCTTGGCGGGCACGATCGGGGTAGGGATAGGAGTCGGTGTTGCCTCCTCCCGCGAGGCTCCGCCCGAGCAACTCGTCATCGCCATCACGGTCACAAACAGAACAGCGATCCATTTGATTCGTTGCATAGTCGTATGGCCTCCTCGTTAACGGCTTGCCGAGCACGCAAGACGCTCTATGCCGCGGCTCACCTTGCAATATGATTCATCATAATCCTGGTCGCTGAGAGTGTTCTGAGCAAATGCTGAGAAGATGCTGAGAGACCTTCCCGAAGGTTGTGAATAGACTGCGACCACCTCGGGATCGCAGATATTAGCCAGGCAAACATGACCCGGCCCAGTCCCGTTCCGGCAGGCTCAGGAGAGCCGGGTCGTTTTGCTCCTCCCATCTTCCCGGTCAGTGACAGGTATTATACCACAATTCCGGTGCGCTGCACAAACGAGGCCGAAGGGGGCCTTATCCCGACCGCGCTAACAGCATGTATCGAACACCCTGCGTATGCGGGGGATGCTCAATACTCCCCAGACTCCCGCCAGCAACAACAGCGTCAACACCAGGTCGCGCGGCCAGAGCATGCGCGCATAGTCGTTGGCGTCGAAGAGCAGATGGTTGAGCCAGACGTGGGCTTCGTAAAGTGTCACGGCTACCAGCGTCCCCCGGCGCCCCCAGACGCGAAAGCGTGCCAGGCCCACGGCGCAGGCGATAAAAGCCATACCCCAGAAACCGCCCATCGCCGCCAGGTACATCCACGAGACGCGCAGCGGCAGGTCGGGCAGGTGGCGGGCAAAGTACACGGCCCCGCCCAGCCGCACCAGGTTGGCTAATCCCATGGCCAGTATCACTAGCGCCAGCACAGACACCCATCTCTGTGAGCGGATCAGCTGACGTCGGCTACAGTCTTTCATAGCAGCCAAGTGCCTTCATTGGACTGTCGCCTCCGCCCGTACAACTCGTGACGACGAATGCTCGATCCACTGCCAAACAGTCAGCACGATACCCAGCAGGCACAGAAGGACACCTAGAGGGACATCCCAGGGTAAATATCTGAAACGATACTGGTGCTGTCCAGCAGGCGCATCTACCTGGAGCCAGCGGCCGCTTAGTAACGGCACCGGCTGCTGATCGCGCCAAGCGTACCAACCTGACCAACTGTTCTCTCGAACAACTAACGTGCCAGGCTCGCTGGTTGAGCATTCCACAAGCAAATCCCCTCCGGTACCGAATGCATCACACCGGGTCATCAAGCCCGCACCCTGCACAAAGGCATACTCCCGGAAATCATTGAAACGATAGATCAGCACGTCGAAGACTCTGCCCACTTCGACCGCATTTGGCGGTATTCCTCCGCGAACGGCTGCCAGGTATGGGTCGGGCGCCGGCCTGTCTCGCCAGAACCAGGCCATAAACCCACGGTTCAATTTGTACCCCTTGCGTATCGCCGGTTCGACGTAGCGATGTTCACCATAAGGGGGTTCCACCCACTGCAGGCTGGGCGTGTGCAACGCTTGTAAGACAGCGTCCACCTCTGCAGGCAACCTCATCACGTGCAGCCAGGTGCTCGAGAAGTTACAGGCAAGTACCAGGTTCCAAATCAGGGGGATCAGCAGTAGCCATTGCGTAGTATAAATGAGCTCAAGCCACTTCGAACCCCAACCTGTTTTGAGGCGCAATCGCGGCCAATTGACTCCCCAAAGCCTATCGAGCCCATAGGCTGCCAGACCCAGAATTGGCGGGACAGCCAGTCCTGCGATCATAGTGGGGTGCCGCACACTAAGGATGCCCGGCACCACGGGTTGAATCCAACTCAGAAGCACCCCACTGGCGGTGAGAAACACCAGTAACGCGCTTGTTCCAAGATACAGGAGCGCGCGTTGATCGTCACGCCGCGCAGACTTGAGGCACGACGCGGCAAGCAAGACAGGGACCCAGCCGATGTACAGCGCAGTCCGGTGAGGATAGTTTGGCTTGAAAAGCATCTCATTCGTAAAGAAACCAGGATCGCGGATAACAAGATTCAGCGGCAAGTACTCCAGAGGCTGCGTGCTGAAATTGGGATACATGTGCTTGGTCAAATTGGGGAAAAAGTGCGCCAGCGGCACCAGAAAGGGGGCCGCCAAGAGTAGTGCAAGCCCAACAGCAATCGCGTACTCACGCCAGACCGGAAGAAGACGCCCACTCCTACCAGTCACCAGGAACAGAAATGCAGGAGCAGTGAACAACAACCCAATCTGCATATATCCCTGCCCTGCCACTGCGGCGGAAGCAAGGGTCAGAGCCAACAGCACGGTATCGCGCCGGCTCCCCGACTTGGCGACGGTCAGCGCCGGTGCAAAAACCAGACTACACATCGCGGTGGACAGCACCAGGCCAAAAGCTCCCAACTCCATGCGGCTGGCCAGGTGGCCGCCGACCACTCCCATCGCTCCACTCCACAAGCGGGCCAGCCAGCCCAGCCTCAGCACTCGAGCCAACCACCATTGTGCCACGCCGCCAGCCCAAAACGCGAATATCAAGGCCACCTTCGAACCATTGACTACGCCCCAGAGCAGCGTCGTCCCAATGACCAGCGGGTGCAGCGCGCTACTATGGACGTCAACAAACGAAGGGTAGCCCCCGTACTCAGAGCCATTCCACAGTGCACACAGGCCACATTGCTGAGCCCACGTCCAGATATGGTGCGTCTGCACCAGCGAGCCATATTCGTTTATGGACGTGCTGTACGGATTCCCACCGGGCACAACGTCAGGATCGAAATTCAGGTAGGCTCGCCCCAGCCACAAGGCCAAGAGCGCCAGGATCACAATTTCTAGCATGGGCAGCAGCCAACGTCTCTTGCCAACCCAGGCGGCCAAGCGAGAACGCTTGGGAGCCATTGCCATCCGCTCCTTCCGCGCTCTCAGCCAGCGCCTGACCACAATCAGGCCAACGTCTAGCAAAACCGCCGCTGTGAAGACGACTATGTATAGGGCGACCCTCTCAGATCCCAAGTCGCGTCGCTCCCAGAAGTCCTACAGGCTAGAACGCCGTGGCCGAAACCGCCGAGGCTACCTCAGCACCGACTCTGGCCGCATGCTGGCTTGCGCCGGTTTTTGTCATTTCAGAATGTAGTACGTTCCCTTCTTGTCGCCGATCTTGAGCAGGATGTTGCGCTCCACCAGGTCAGCCAGGTCGAGCCGTAGTGTCTCGGCGCTCACGTCCGGACAGAGGTCGCGGTACTCGCGGTTGGTGATCCTGCCGTGCTCGTGGACATACGCCAACGCCCGCGCTTGCCGCTCGTTCATCGTGCGCGTCCAGGCCGGCTGTGGCGCACGCTCGCGGACGTTGTAGAGCGTGACGGTGAAAGAGAAGGGCGTTTCTTTGAACTTGGGCGGGGGGTGACCGGCGCGCACCATCTCCTCGATCATCAGGTCCACGCCCAGCCCCAATTCTTCGATGTAGCCCCATTGGTATAGGCTGGCCACGATGCGCGGGTTGCGTGAGAAATGTTCCTCGATGATGTTTTCCACTGTGATAAAGCCGGGCAGCCCGCCGGGGCTGGTGATCTCCATGCGGTCGGAGAACATGCGCACCTCGATGCGCCGCCCACCCAGGCGGTAATCGCGGTGGGCCACGGCGTTGACCAGCGCCTCACGCACGGCGGCGACCGGGTACTCGGTGCGCTCTTCCCGCTCTAGCCCGGTGACGACTGCGCCGATGCGCATTTCCTCGCCGACGACTTCCCAGGTGCGCCGGATGATGCGTGCCAGAGGGCCGCCGATCTCTTCACGGCGACCGTAGCCGGGCTGGCCGGTCTCGCCACGCGGCAGGGTGCCGATGAACTTGACAAAGGTCAGCCCGCTCTGGGGCAGGAACGCCTGCGGGTTACGCGCAAAGAGGAGTACCCCTGCGATGGTGGGGCGGCGCTTTTCATCGAGCGCGCCCACCTCCAGCAGTAACTCGTCCACCGGGCATGTCCACTCGCGGCGCTGGCGCTCCTGCCACTTGGCGACGAACTCGGCGATCACCTCGTCGTCGAAATCCTCGCGCCGCGCGCCAGGGGCCGGCTCGGTCTCGAAATCGCCGGTGGATTTGGTCGCCGCCAACTGGCGGATCTGCTCGCCGCTGAGGGGGCGATTCTCCGTGCCGGCGCGCACCAGCACCCGCCCATCGGCCAGGCTGTGCAGTTCGGTGCTGCGGGGGACGACAATGGCGTAGACCAGGCCATCTTCGGCGGCGGCCTGATGCCAGCGCACTTCGACCGGCGGGCGACACTCGTGTGCAGCAGCGCGCAGAGCGGCTTCGACCTCGTCGGCGTATACGCGGTTGGTGGCGCGGCCTTCCTCGTCTACGCCGATGAGGATGGTGCCGCCGTCGGCATTGGCGAACGCCACGAGCGTCTCGGCCAGTGCCTCTGCCTCCGGCTCCGCCATAAAGGCCATCAATTGGCCGGGGCGACGTTCGTAAGGGCCGGGTTTTGTCGGGGTGTGTGTCATCATCCTATCCCTTCGAGGCGTAAAAAGTGTAGCCGGCCCGATGCCTCTCCGGCGAGTATCGTCAGCCCATCCGGCGCGATGGCGCACGCCAACATTGCGCTTTCGCCGGTAAATGTGGCAAGCGCTTGCTGTCTCTCCAAGTGCCATACCTTGATAGTATGATCCTCCGAGCCGGAGAGAGCGTATCTACCATCGGGGGTCACGGCTACCGTGAGGACCGCCTTGCGGTGCCCCTGTAATGTGTATACTTCTGCTCTTTGGACAACATCCCACACCCGGATGTTGCCATCCGCCGTGCCGAGGATGACCCAGGGTTTGGCCCGCGCTACGGCGATTGCCCATATCGGGCTATTGTGTTCGGCCAGATTCAGGCACTCTGCCTGTTCTACATCCCAGATGTTAAGTGCGCCGTCTTTGGATGCCGAGAGGGCATGCCGATCATCGGGCAGTACCGATACGGCTGTGATGGCGCTCTGATGTCCGGTGAGCATGCGCAGCGGGCCGCTGTCCAAGTCCCACAGGATCAGGGTACGGTCGGCTGAGCCGGAGATGGCCCGTTTTCTGTCCGCGAAAGCGGCCACGGCTGTCACCGGCGCACGGTGGCCGCTCAGGGTGCAAAGTTCCACTCCCTGCTCCAGGTCCCACACCTTGAGGGTATGGTCGCGGGAGGCGGACAGGATCCGCCGACCGTCACCGATGACGGTCAGCGCGTGGATTTCCCGCGGGTGGCCGGGCAGCACGCGCAGCATTGTCTGTGTCCATTTCAGGTTCCAGAGTTTGATTGTGCCATCTTTCGAGGCCGAGACGGCCCGTTCGCCGTCAGGCAGCAGCGCCACAGCGTTGACCGCACTGCGGTGGCCGGTCAACGTGTGCAATCCCGCTCCGCGTTCCAGATCCCACACTCTGATTGTTTGGTCGGCGGAGCCGGAGATGGCCCGGCCATCCGGCGTCGTTACGACCGCATACACGGCATCCTGATGGTCACTCAGGGTGTAGCGCTCATCACCTCGCGTCAGGTCCCAGATTTTCAGCATGCCGTCGCCTGCGGCCGAGATGATCCATTGCTCGTCAGCAGTCACGGCGACGGCGTGGACTGGGGCAGTGTGTCCTCGCATCGTGCGCACCAACCCCCCGCGTTCCAGGTCCCACACCTTCACTGTCCGGTCGGCGGAGCCTGAAATAGCCCAACGTCCATCGGGCGTTGTTGTTACGGCATAAACCTCGCTTTCGTGGCCGGTGAAGGTGTGCAGGACACTGGCTCGTTCCAGGTCCCACAGGCGCACGGCGCCATCGGCCGAGGCGGAAATTGCCCGCCCTCCATCCGGTAACACCGCTACAGCCCACACCGGTCCACCGCGGCCCTGGAGCGTTTGCAGCGCTTCCCGTTTGGTGGGAAGAGTCGCGGAGGTGTCCCACACCTTGAGTGTGCTATCGGCGGAGGCGGAGATGGCACGAAGGCCATCTGGCAGCAAAGCCACGCCGGTAACCTCGTAGATGTGGCCCTTGAGCACTGCGGTTTCCACGCCGCGTTCCAGGTTCCACACTTTGAGTGTGCGGTCTGCGGAGGCCGAGATGGCCCGTCGTCCGTCCGGCCAGACGGCGATCCCCTTGATGGCAGCCAGGTGGCCGCGCCAGGTACGCGATGTCCCTCCCTGTTCCAAGTCCCAGGCTCTAAGCCAACCGTCGGCAGCGCCGGAAACGATCCAACGGCCGTCCGGTGTCGTGGCCACCGCTTCTACGGGGCTGTGGTGGCCGATCAGTACGCGCTCCAATGGCCCGCCAGGGGGCATCAAGGTGGCCCCTAGCGGACGTAGCCAAGGGCTGGGTTGCTGCCGCCTGGCTTGTTTGAGCAGTGTGCGCATTTCGGGAGAGCGGTGGGCAAGCAAGCGTCCCCACAGTTGTCCGGCCAGTTGGCTTGTGTCCTCGGCCACTACCGGCGCCGCCATACGCAGGGTGTCTCGCACCGGATGCGCGCTCTCGCCGGGAAGCACATCGTATGCGGCAAGGAGGGTGATGACATCGGTTGCTTCTAATTGCGCCCGTATCCAATCAAAGTCCTGCAGTAACCATTCCGATTGTTCTTGACGGTGGGCCTCGGCCAGATGGTAGGTCAGGTACGGCCAGAGGTATGGCTCATCGGGTGGGAGGGCGCGCCAGATCCTGGGATCATCGGCAGCGGTACGGGCGGGGAGTATCGCCTGATACGCACGCAACAGGCGGTCGTGGAGCGCCGGCCAGTTCCCAACGTGTGCCTGGAGGTATCTCTTCAGCATGGGGTGGAGATGCAGGCGATGTCGGGTATCCCGCTGTACCAGAGCACGGCTCACCAGTACGTCCATGATCTCACGTACGCTGCCGGCATCCAATCCATCCGCAGCCCATAGGATGCGCAAGGTGGCTTCTGGGACCGGGGCGTATTCGGGAAAGACGGCCAGGTCGAGATAGCGTGCCCGTATATCCGATGGCAGGGTATCCACGGCCACCTGAATCGCATGCAGCAGACGGGGGCTGGGGACACCGGGGGATCGGCGGCGGTTCTCTCCATCCACATCGTGCAGTCGCTGCAGGATCTCGTCCCAGGAGTGCATGTCCCTTGCCAATGCCCCGATCAATGCTAGCGCCAGTGGCAGGTCGCGGTACTCGCAGGCGATGTGAGAGGCTATCGTTGGCAGGGTGCTTGCCGGCTGTCCGGCCCATGCCGCTAACAGGTCGAGCGCTTCTGTGTCGTCCAGGGCGGCGACCTCTACTTCGGCTGCGCCCATCATGGCCAGTTGGCCGACATCTTGTGTGGTAAAGAGCATGACGCCGCGCGGCCCCAGGACATTGAATGCTGCCAGGTGTTCGATCTCCCATACGTCGTCCAGGATGAGGAGGCACGCCTTGTCTGCGAGGGCGTCGCGCAGATGTGCTTTGCCTGCTTGTGTATCACCTAACGGCCACAGGGGGATTCCCAGGGCTTGAGCCAGGCGTGCCTGCAGGACGGTCAGTGCCGGCTGCCGCCCCAGCGTCAGCCACACTACGCCATCGGGGAAGGCGCTCAGCACGTCCGCGTCACGCGCCAGTGCTGCGGCCAGCGTCGTTTTGCCGACCCCCTCCATCCCAGAATCGGGCGAAGGGGGGACGATGGCGATAGGAGAGGCTTGCTGATCCAGGGTGGCCGCCTTGAGCCGTGCCAACAGCGCTGCACGCGGCAGGTAGTGCGGCGGCAATTCGGGTATGTCGAGAAGAGGGCCTATGAACATCTCCGGGCTCACCGGGTTTTATACTGAGCGAGGTCACCGCAAGTTCGCCCCGAACAAGTTCGCCCCGACTGAGCGAGGTCACCGCAAGTTCGCCCCGAACAAGTTCGCCCCGAACAAGTTCGGGATTCCAGTCTCGAGCACGGCCAATAGCCACAGGGCAACGGTGAACAGCAACCAATTCGGTACCGCCGCGCGTGGGCCGGGATAAAAGAATGTCCTAGACCGGGATCGAGAGGGAGGAGTTGCACGACGTAGAAGAACGTGATGCCGACGGCCGACAGGAACTGGGGATGGCGCACAACACTGTATGGGCCTTTGGTCACCAGCGGATCATCCAGCCGCCGATAGAGGAACGAGCGCCGCAGTCCCAGCACCCCAATTGCCCATAGTCCAAAGCCCAACGAGAGCAATGCCCCCAGACAACTCAATATCCGTATCCAGAATAGCATGGTGGGCCGTCCATCCCAGCCCATGAAGATCAGCCACCCGCCCCAGTCCTGGATGGACGCTTCTCCAGGCAGGGCTAGCACGGCCAGCCAGCCGATGAGGATCAACAACACACCCAGCGGGCGCACAACGGCCGAAAGCCCATAGTAGCCCCTACCCCAGCGCTGCGCCAGTTGATGGGTGTAGCGCGTCAGCCACAGGCAGACGATGCCACTCAACCAGATGAGCGGCGCATAACCAGAAACGGGTTCCAGCCAGGGAATGTGAAGTGGAACGATCGGGATAGGAAACATCGTACGCCAGCCCTCCCTCAACCGGTGTGACTGCCATCTCTTAGCAGGGCTACTGCTGTGACCTCATTGCCCGGTGTCACCTCTACCAACCGGGTGCCGCGGGTGGCACGTCCCATCTGTGGGATGTTCTCGGCAGCAGCGCGCACTGCCATCCCTCCCGCTGTGACGAGCACGACCTCCTCCTCTGGACGCACGATATGTGCGGCGGCGATTGTGCCGGTTTGCTCGATACGCCCACCCAGGCAGCGCACGCCTTTGCCGTTGCGCCCCTTGAGCGGGAACTCGCGCAGAGGCATACGTTTGCCATAGCCATTGGCCGTGATGATTAGCAAGTCGGCTTTGGGCTGCACGATGCACGCGCCGCACACCTCGTCGCCTGTGCCCAACTTGATCGCGCCGACGCCTGCGGCGGCGCGGCCCAGCGGGCGTAGCGCCTTTTCGGCGAAACGCAGTGCCTGTCCCTGCCGGGTGACGATCAGCAACTCGCCGTCGCCGGGTGTCGGGTGTACCTCGTTCAACTCGTCGCCGCGTTCTAGTTTGATGGCGATCAATCCACTGGAGCGCACGCCGCCCAGTTCGCTCAGGGCGATGCGTTTGGCACGTCCCTGGCGCGTGAACATTGTCAAGTAGGAGAATGGCGGCTGCGCCTCTACCCGGCTGGAATCCGGCAGGGCGACGACTGCGGTGATGCGCTCATCGGCGCCCAGGGCGACAACGCTGTTGAGCGGCACGCCGCGCGAGGCGCGGTCTGCAGCCGGAATCTGATAGACCTTCTCCTGGTAGACTTTGCCGCGGTTGGTGAAGAACAGGAGCGAGTCGAACGTGCGGGCGGGGATGAGGTGGAGAACCGCGTCTTCTTCGCGCCCGCCGCGCGCGAGGGCACGCCGATAGGTCTCGACCGGCACGCGCCTGATCAGGCCACGCTGGGTGATGGTGACCAAGACATCTTCTTCTGCAATCAGATCGCGCTCCTCGAACGAGACGGCTTCTTCCTTGCCGATGCGCGTGCGGCGTCCATCGGCGTAGGCGCGTTTGAGGCCGGCGAGGTCCTCCTTGACGAGGTAGAGCATCTTGCGCGGCGAGGCCAGCAGGTCTTCCAGGTAGGCGATGCGCTGGATCAGTTCCAGGTACTCGTCTTCGATCTTTTGTCGTTCCAGCGCGGCCAGTCGGCGCAACTGCATGTCGAGGATCGCCTGGGCCTGGACCTCGCTCAGTTTGAAGCGCTTGATCAGGCGGGCGCGCGCTTTGTCGGCATCGGGCGATTCGCGGATGAGTTTGATGACGGCGTCGAGGTGATCGAGCGCGATCTTGAGCCCCTCGAGGATGTGGGCGCGCTGACGGGCCTTTTCCAACTCGTACTGCGAGCGGCGGGTGAGTACGTCCAGGCGGTGTTCGACGTAGAGTTGCAGCACCCGTTTGAGACTCAGCAGGCGCGGCTCACCATGCACCAGCGCCAGCATCTGTACGCTGAAGGTGCTCTGCAACGGTGTGTGCTTGAAGAGTTGGTTGAGCGTTTTGTCCGCTTGTGTGCCGCGTTTGAGTTCGATGACGATGCTCATTCCGCGCCGGTCGGATTCGTCGCGCAGATCGGCGATGGCGTCGATCCGCCCCTCGCGTGCCAATTCGGCGATGCGCTCGATGAGCGATGCTTTGTTGACCTGGTAGGGCAGTTCGGTGATGACGATGCGGCTGCGCCCGCCGCTCATCTCCTCGATGTGGGCCATCGCCCGCACGACGAGCCGCCCGTGGCCGGTGGCGTAGGCCTGGGCAATACCCTCGCGCCCGACGATGACGCCGCCGGTGGGAAAGTCGGGGCCTTCAATGTACTCCATCAGGTCCTCGACCGTCACATCGTCCAGTTCCTCCCAATGGTCAATCATGTAACTCAGCGCGTCGCACACCTCGCCGAGGTTGTGCGGCGGAATGTTGGTCGCCATGCCGACGGCGATGCCGGCGGAGCCGTTGACCAGGAGGTTGGGGAGGCGTGCGGGAAGCACCGCCGGCTCTTGCAGGGTGCCGTCAAAGTTGTCAACCCAGTCTACGGTATCCTTCTCGATGTCGAGCAAGAGTTCGAGCGCGATGCGGTTGAGGCGTGCTTCGGTGTAACGCATCGCGGCGGGGCTGTCGCCGTCTACCGAGCCAAAGTTGCCCTGACCGTCCACCAGCGGGTAGCGCAGAGAAAAGTCCTGCGCCATGCGTGCCATCGCCTCATAGACGGCCATATCGCCGTGCGGATGGTACTTGCCGAGCACTTCGCCGACGATGCGGGCGGATTTTTTGTAGGGCGCATCGGGGCGCAGGCCCATATCGTGCATGGCGTAGAGGATGCGGCGCTGGACGGGCTTGAGGCCGTCGCGGGCGTCGGGCAAGGCGCGGGCGACGATGACGCTCATCGCATAGTCGAGGTACGCCGTGCGCATCTCTTGTTCGATGTCTATGTGTTGTACGATGCCGATCTCCAAAGCCGTGACCTCCGGGGTTGGGGTTCTGGGGTATTATACCGCAAAGCGGCAGGGGTGTGAAACGTATGCGTGCTCCGTGTTCCGTTATGCAGCACAGAGCACGCAACAGACCTCACTTGACATACCGATACACGTCCACGTGAGCAAAATGCGCCTCAGCCTCCAGCCGCATATTCGTATCCAGCCACGCTTTGACCAACCCGCGCTCATCCCACATCGCCGTCTCCGTGGCAAGCAGCCAGACGGTATCGTAGCCCGCCGTGATCGCCTGCATCTGTCGGGCGACGTCTGCCTCACTCACCGGGTAGGTGCCGTCTGGCCTACGCCAGTTGGTGAACAGCCCTTCGGCCCAAGGATAACCCTCGGTGGGGAAGTAGTAGTCGAAGGAGTAGCGGGCGTAGGGAATCTGAAAGATGATGAGGCCATCAAATGCAGAGTAACCCGCCATCACCAGTGGCAGAAAGTAGCGCAAGCGACCGGTGGCGACAGGGATAGATTGAGGCACGACGGACGGCGAAGGTTCGGGAGGCCGGTAGTTGGCGACGTAGGTGGCGGCGGCGCGAAAGTCGGACTTGATCGGCCGGGCGGCTTGCAGGCCCAGGTTGGCGGTGTTGGAGACGAGGATGGCAACCACCAGCGCTGCCACTACCCAACGCCTCCAACCGCCATAGCGCCAGAGCACGACCAGCCCCACGGCGAGCAGCAAGTAGAACGCCGGTGCGCTCCAGACAAGGTAACGATCGGTGAAGAGTGGCTGCCAGCGCGAGACAAGCCACACGGCCAGGAGCGGGAAGAGCAACCAGGCGAGTAGGCCCCCTATCCTCACCCCCCACCCCTCTCCTTCCCCCCGCAAGCGGGTGGAAGGAGAGGGGCGAAGGGGAGAGGTCAGGGGGCTCACCACTCCCCACACCACCAGCCCCGCCATCAACACTGCGCTCCAAAACCCGCCCCACCCGGTGATGCCGGTGCTCCAGCCATTGAGGAGGATCAGCACCATATCGCTCAGCGTATAATGACCGAAGCCGGTCTCGCGAGCCTGGAACACGAGCGGCACCTGCCAGCGCGCCAGCGGCAGATAGGGCAGGGTCAGGCAAGCCAGGCTGAACAGCGCGCCCCGCCAGTGTCGGCGTGCTCGCGGCCACCAGGCAACATACAGCAGCGTCAGCACCGGCACGAGCAGGGCTGCCAGGATGTGCAGATAGAACGCCAGGCTCGCAGCGACAACCAACGCCGCCCACCAATACCCACGCCCACTCTCAACCGCCCGGCGCAGGCTATAGACCGCAAGTACGGCCAGCGCCACCACCAGTGTGTACATCTTGACCTCCTGCCCGTACCATGCCAGATAGGGAGAAGTCGTGACCAGGAACGCAGCAATGAGCCCGGTAGGCCGGTCGAACAGACGGCGGCCCAGCGCGTAGACGAGCGGCACGGCCAGGACGCTGAAGACGAGCGAGAAGAAGCGCAGCGCATACTCGCTCGTACCGGCAAGCGCGACCCAGCCGCGCAGCAGGAGGAAATACAGCGGGCCATTCCAGCCAGGGCGGGTGAAATTGGCGAGCATCTCCGCCCACGGCACGGTGGCAAAGCGTAGCGCGTCCACCTCGTCACGCCAGAGGGATTGGGCGTCGAGCGAGACGGCGCGCACAGCAAACGCTGCCAGCGCGAGCAGGCTGACGGCGGCAAGGTAACGCGAGTGTTTCAAGGGATATCGCGGCGCCAATAGGCGATGACGAGGATAATGACCAGCGACAGCCCAATACCCAATACCACCCACAGCAGCACACTGCCGGCCCCTGTCTGACGTGGGAGTGAGACAGAAAGGGTTGGAACAGCAAGCGGGGACATCGTAGACGTAGTGGGCAGCAGAGGAGAATGCCCGCCACCGAACGAGGCATCGTGCCACCATAACCAGGCAGCAACGGCGAGCAGTACCGCGACCAGTACCAACAAAAGCCCTGGGCGAGAGCGAAGTAGGGATTTCATACCATCAATTATAGCGCAACCATCCAGCAACGCCAAACCTGACCAACGCCGGTTTGACTTATCCTACAGGGCCACTATAATCTCTTCTCACAGACTGAAAGGGCACAAATGGACAGAAAGATCATCTTTCTGGCCGATATGGACGAGTTCCCGCGCATGAACGCCGTCTATGCCGAGTTCTTCGCCAATGAGCCGCCAGCCCGCTCAACGGTACAGGCTGCCGCGCTTCCATTGGCCGCACGGGTCGAGATCGAGGCCGTGGCCCAAGCATGCCACTGTAGAGAGGCGGGTACAAACCACCCTCAAGTGCAGTACAGTTGCCAGAGTTCGTGACCGCCCTAGCGCGGAGAGTACTATGCAACAACACTCTGCCCATCGGCTCAGTCGTGCCGAGTTCTTGCCCAGGGCCTTCTATTTCCTCTTCTTCGGCGCAAACGCCTCTCTATTCCCCTTTCTCGCCCTCTACTACGCGCACTTGGGGCTTTCCGGCGATCAGATCGGCACACTGGGCGCGATCTCGCCGCTCGTCGGCCTCTTTGCCTCATCGCTCTGGGGCGGGCTGGCCGATGCGACACAGAAGCATCAGCACCTGCTGCGGCTGGCCATCGTCGGCGTCATCGCGTGCGCTCTGGTCATCTCTTGTACCCACACCTTCGTCGGCCTGATTCCGGCGGTCATCGCCTATGCCCTCGCCATGGCTCCGATTGTGCCGCTGACCGACAACTCGGTCCTGCGCCTGCTGGGCAATCAGGCCAACCGCTACGGCAAGGTGCGGTTGTGGGGCGCCGTCGGTTGGGGCATCACGGCGCCGCTGATGGGTCGCCTGGTCGAGCAACTCGGCCTGCGCTGGGCGTTCTACGGCTACGCCATCCTGATGTGCGGCTGCCTGGTGGTCGCGTGGTATCTGCCGGTGGCCCAGGCGAGCATCGGCGGAGGGTTCCGCCGCGGCTTGGGGAGACTCTTGGGCAACCGGCAATGGCTGTTCTTCTTGCTGATTGTCCTCATCGGCGGTATGGGGATGGCCGGCGTCAACAATTTCCTGTTTCTCTACCTGAGCGACTTGGGTGCGAGCCAGTCCTTGATGGGCATCATGCTGACCATTGCGACGGCCAGCGAAACGGCCGCTCTGTTCTGTGCCGACCGCTTGCTCGACCGCTGGGGGACTTCCAAGATGCTGGCATTCTCGCTGGCCGCCACTGCCGTGCGCCTGCTCGCCTACTCATTCGCCCGCGCTCCCTGGCCCGTGCTGTTCATCCAGTTACTGCACGGCCCCGCTTTTGCGGTGCTGTGGGCGGCGGGGGTTTCCTACACCAACCGCGCCGCGCCCGAGGGCCTGGGGGCGACCGCGCTGGGGCTTTTCTCCAGCGCCAACTTTGGCCTCGGCGCAGCGGCCGGGGCGTTCGTCTGTGGCTTCTTGTACCAACGCCTGGGCTCCTTCCTGATGTTCCGCTGGATGGGGCTATGGGTGCTGCTCGGCTTCGCCCTGTTCATCGCCGTCGGCCACGAACGAAACCGGCCGACATCCGTCATCTGAGCGACACCAGTGGACTGTAGCGCAAGTTTTGCACGCAATAGGAGCGCCCTTGCCGCTGCCCGCCGGTGGATGAATCCACCGGCTCATCCAGGTAAGCGCGGTGAACCGCGCTCTGAGCCCGGTTTACCGGGCTTTGCTCTGCTCAGCCGGGCGATTTATCGCCCGGCGCCCGCGCCAATTGCTTGCGCTATTTTGACTACCCACCAGGAGGTGCGACTGTGGCCCACACCACATTCGAGCCTGGCACGCACGGTTTTGCCTTCATCAACTATTGGGTGCTCGATGAGAGCGCACGGGAGCAACTGTACCAGACTTTTGCCCGCCGCCTAAAGTGGGGCATCATCCTGGGCGCAGCCACGTTTGGGCTGACCGGGGCGCTGCTCGTCCCACGCGCCATCCGCGCGCTGCGCGACAAATTGGAGCGCGATATGACGCGCGGCTATGGCCTGTGCGGGGGTATGTGTTTCACCACGCTCGACTTTTACAAGGCCGGCCTGCCCCTTCCACGCGGCCAACACGCCGGCGACCAACTGGCCGGCGGCACACCGCTCCGCAACTACATCTGGCGGCGGCAGATAGACAGCCTGGTGCCCGACGCGGCCCGGTTCCTGGCCTGGCTGATCATCCTGAACTACATCCCAACCCGCTGGCCGTTCAAGGGTGGGCCTGGCTGGCTGCTCGCCCAGTCGAAGCGCGAGTGGCAGCGCGCCAAGGCCGCGCTCGATGCCGGCGAACCAGTGCCCATCGGGTTGGTGCGCGATACAAAGTACGTCTTCGACAACCATCAGGTGCTGGCAGTCGGTTATGACGAAGCAGATGCCGACCACGTCATACTCTATGTATACGATCCCAACTGCCCCAACCAGATCTCGGTCATCAGCCTCATCTTTGGCGAACGCATGCTCCACGGCCAGCAGAGTTGTGGGGAGACGCTGCCACTGCGCGGCTTTTTCTGCCAGACCTACACGCCCCGCGATCCGTCCGCCGCCCTCGGATAGCAGGGTTACGCCGCAAGCGTTGCCGCCCCCCGCCGTACGCTCAAAGCGCACGGCTGAGGGCAGGCCCGCCCTGGCGGGCAGGTGAAAGCCCTGGCAGGCTTGCGTCAGTCCGCTGCGCAGGCTTCCATCTGCTGAGCTGATGGCTTCTAGCCATCGGCGAGGCCGGGCCTGAGCCGCCCGCGGGACAAGGGCTTGCGTTTTGTGCCGAGGACTCATAGCGCGGCCTCTGGCCGCAACCAATTTGCCGGACACGGATAGACACGGATTCTCACGGATTGAAAAATAAAAACTCATCCGTGTTTATCCGTGAAATCCGTGTCCCCAAAAATCTTGCGTGCCAAACCGCCGGGGCGGGGTAACCCCGCCCCTACCGGTCGTCCCACCGCTTGGGCGTGCAGATGGCCCCGCCCCTTGCCATCCACACGAAATCGGGTAGAATTGCTCACGATTGAACAATGGCTTCTCCGACCCATTCTCGCCTAAGGGCCTGTGGCCGATGGCGGATGGGCGGTAGGGTGTGGCGGGAAACGGCCACGCCTCCCATGCTCGGAAAGGAGAAGAACACCGGTTACGCGACCGGCGCCTATCCTTTCCAGATGGGCGCCGGTTCTCATTGCTATGGAAGACCTCTGGCGCGGCCTGATCCAGGCCATTCAATTGATCCTATCCGGTGACCCGGCGCTGCTCGAAATCATCGCGCTTTCGCTCAAGGTGTCGGGCACGGCGCTCTTGATCAGCGCCCTCATCGGCGTGCCGCTGGGCGCGATCCTGGGGTTGCGCCGCTTTATCGGGCGGCGGCTGGTCGTGGCATGGCTCTACACTGGGATGGGCTTTCCGCCGGTCGTCGTCGGGCTGTTCGTCTATCTGCTGCTATCGCGCAGCGGGCCCCTGGGGCAACTGAACTCGCCGTTCATCCCCAGGCTGTTCACGCCGGCGGCGATGGTCACGGCGCAGTGCATCATCTCCTTCCCGCTCGTCGCCGGGTTCACGATGGCCGCCGTGATGGGCGTGGACCCGCAACTGCGCCAGCAGGTACAGGCGCTCGGCGCCACCTCCTGGCAGAGCGTCTGGGCAGTGCTGACCGAGGCACGGGTAGGCGTGGTCGTCTCGATCATTGCCGGGTTCGGCAGCATCATCTCCGAAGTCGGCGCGGTGATGCTGGTGGGCGGTAACATCGAGCATCACACGCGCGTGCTGACCACCGCCATCGTGCTCGAAACGCGCAAGGGCAATTTGGACCTGGCAGTGGCGCTTGGTATCATCCTGCTGGCACTGTCGTTCGCCACCAATGTGGGGATTCTCTATCTGCAGGGGAAGGCGTTCGAGGAATGATGCAAGTCGGCAAGTCGGCAAGTCGGCAAGAGCCGGTCTATCGCTTGCAGGGTGTGACCAAGGCGTATAACGGTCGGCGAGTGCTGGACATAGAGGCATTGGAGGTTCACCGAGGCGAGGTCTTTGCGCTGGTGGGGCCCAGCGGCGCGGGCAAGAGCACGCTGTTGCGGCTGCTCAACTTCCTGGAAACGCCCACCGGCGGCGTCATCCACTTCCTGGGCAGAGAGTTCGGGGCCGATGGGACATTGTCGCTCGACCTGCGTCGCCGCGTGACGATGGTGTTCCAGCGCCCCATCCTGCTCAACCGGAGCGTATGGGACAATGTGGCCTATGGGCTGCGGCTGCGTGGCGAGCGTCGTGTGAAAGCGCAGGTGCAGGCCGCGCTGGAGCGCGTCAGCCTGGAGACGCTGGCAGCGCAGCAGGCGCGCACGCTTTCGGCGGGTGAGGTACAGCGCGTGGCGCTGGCGCGGGCGATCGTCTTGCAGCCCGAGGTGCTGCTCCTGGACGAGCCAACCGCCAATCTCGACCCGTACAACGTCTCGCTCATCGAAGGGATCATCCAGACGCTCAACCGCGAGCAGGGGACGACGCTGGTGCTGGTGACGCACAACGTCTTCCAGGCGCGGCGGCTGGCGCAGCGGGCCGCGCTGTTGCTCGGCGGGCGGCTGGTCGAAGTGGCCGATGCGGAGACATTCTTCCGCTCGCCGCGCGATCCGCGCACGGACGCGTTCGTGCGCGGCGAGATGGTGTATTGAACGGGGCAACACGGGATACGCAGTACGCAGCACGAAGGGCGGCCCGATATGAGCCATAGACGCCTGCGGATCACACTGGCGGCTGTCGCCGTCATACTGCTGGCAGGATGCACCGGTCCATCGCGGACACTTATCCTGGCGACGACGACCAGCATCCAGGATTCCGGCCTGCTCGACTACTTGTTGCCCGATTTCGAGGCGCAGTACGATGTGGACGTGCAGGTTATCGCCGTTGGGAGCGGTCAGGCGCTGGCTCTGGGCCAGAGAGGCGACGCCGATGTGTTGCTGATACACTCTCCGACGGCAGAGGACGCATTTATGGCCGCCGGCGACGGTGTGCGCCGCGAGGACGTGATGGTCAATGACTTTGTCATCGTCGGCCCCGCCGCTGACCCCGCCGGGATTCGCGGGATGGCGAGCGCCCAGGAGGCATTCGCCGCAATTGCCGGAGCGCGGGCCACTTTTATCTCGCGCGGCGACGAATCCGGCACGCACGCGAAGGAAAAGTCCATCTGGCAAGAGGCCGGCATCGAGCCTTCCGGTGACTGGTACGTGTCCACCGGGCAGGGCATGGGCGAGGTGCTGACGATGGCGAGCGAGCAGCAAGGCTACACGCTCAGCGACCGCGCCACCTACCTGGCACGGGAGGGCAATCTGGAACTGGAAATCCTGGTCGAGGGAGATCCACTGCTGTTCAATCGCTACAGCGTCATCGCCGTCAATCCGGCCAAGAACGCGCGCATCCATGCGGAACTGGGCAATCAGTTCATAGACTGGCTCATCGCTGTGCCCACGCAGGAGAAAATCGGCCGGTTCGGCGTGGCAGAATACGGCCAACCGCTCTTTACGCCTAACTCGGCTATCTGGAGAGAAGCACATCCGTAACGATGTGGATATGGAATGACCTTGCGGCAATGGCGCGACCCACGAACGTTTTTCGGACACAGATTCACACAGATGAACACGGATTCTCAGGACAGACAAAATCTGAGTCTGTGTTTACCCGTGTCCGTCAGATTGGTTACGACTGGAGGCCGTGTTATGAAAGACATCGTATCTCGGCTGCAAAATGAGCGCCCGATCGTTGCCGACGGCGCGATCGGCACCATGCTCCAGGCCGCCGGGCTGCCTATGGGCAAATCGCCAGAGGCCTGGCTGATGGAGAATCCCGACCCGTTGCGCGACCTGCACCGTGCCTATGTCGAGGCCGGCTCCGAATTGATCCTGGCCTGCACGTTCGGCGCAACGCGCACCCGCTTGGAACGGTATGGCTTGGCCGAGCGCGTAGCCGAGGTCAACCGGCGCGCGGTCGAACTGGCCCGCGAGGCGGCAGGGGATGAGGTCTATGTAGCCGCCGATGTTGGGCCGCTGGGAGAGTTGCTGGCGCCCTTGGGCAAGATCACCTACCCGCAGGCCGTCGAGATATACGCCGAGCAGGCAGCGGCGCTGGCGGAGGCAGGCGTGGACGTGCTCTATATCGAGACGATGGCGGACCTGAACGAGGTCAAGGCCGCGGTCGAAGGATTGCGGCAAGGCGCGCCGGGCATCCCCATCTTCGCCTCGCTCTCCTTCGACACGCGCGGGCGCACGAGCATGGGGGTGCGCCCCGAAGAGGCGGCGCAGGCGCTCGTGGAGTTGGGCATGGCGGCCTTGGGTGCCAACTGCGGCGCAACGCTGGAGATGACGTTGGAGGCAATTGCCAAGATGCACGAGGCCGCGCCGGATGCGGCCCTCATCGCCAAGCCCAACGCCGGCAAGCCGCGCATGGCGGGGCAAGACATCGTCTACGACACGACGCCGGAGGAAATGGCCGACTATGCCCGTCGCTTCGTCGCATTGGGGGTGCGCGTCGTGGGCGGCTGCTGCGGCTCCACCCCCGCGCACATTGCGGCGATAGCAAAGGCGGTCAAGTAGGACGGGATAGCATCCCATCCTACCCGTACATCTCCGCCACTGCCGCATAGACCCAGCGCATATCCTTGCGCGGGTAGTGCTGCGAGAGGTAGCGCATCAGGTTGGGCCGGTCACGCGGATCGAGACCCGATTGGTCCACCAGCCCGCGCAGCCATTCCTTCTTCTGCAACTCGACCACGTACTCGGTCCACACGCGGCGGATGAGGCCCTCCTGCTGCTCGACGTGCGGCTTCTGAAAGTCGTTCTCCAGTTCCGCGATCAGGTCCTCTACCCGCCCGTTGGCAAAGTCGTAGCCGTTCTCGCGCATCTTGTAGAGCGCCTGTCGGATCACCTCGCGCCCGATGGACTGGTCTGTGCGCCAGTGGATCTCTTCGATGGCGGGCGGCTTGCACTTGTAATAGTGCGCGACGCGGGCGGTGGAGATGACGAGCACCGCGCCCTCCTGCACGTACCGGTCGGCGCCGGCAGCGACGTTGGCCGCCTCCATCTTCTCCTGCCAGGCGCGATAGGCCGCTGCCAATCCCGCTGCGTCGGGCGTCGCCACCTGGATGGACTCGACCAACTGGCAGTCATAGATTTTGGCAATGTGCGCCAGGCGCGGGAAGGCCAATAACTTGTGGTGGCGAACGCCGGTATGCAGCGTGAGCGCCAGTGGCGTCTCGTAAGAGACCAGGTGGGGGTTGCGATAGCCCCACAGTTCGAAGGCGAGCACCACGTCTTGCTCCCTCACCGCTCGCTCGACCGGTGTACGGTCGGGGAGGGCCTCGGCGAGGAGCGCGTTCCAGTCACCCCAGCGGCTGGGCGTCAGCACCGGCTGCAGGCGTGTGCGCGGGATGACCTCCAGCACGTTCCCCGCGTCGTCGCGCAAGGGATACCAGAGGATGCAGGTGCCATCCAGTTTGATCGTGAAACGGGCGTCGGTCGCGCGCGGCGGGATGGGGATGACCAGTTGCACCTGACCCTTGCGGTCAACCTGGTAGGGGTAAGGAATCTTGGGCATGCCGGGGATGAGCTCGAGCCGCTCGCGCCCGGCAACCTGTGTGAGGGCCAGAGTCCCCAGCCAATCGCTTTCCTGGCGGCAGAGGAAACCGGCGAGGGGAACACCACCCGGCGAAACGGCGCTGAAATCCTGCCAGTGCTTGGGCCCCACGCCGGTAATGGAGACGATCGTTGCGAGATCCACCATGGCTCAACCCAGCCGCTTGGCCGAGAGGATGCCGGGATCGGTATCGTGTACCATCAGGTCTACCAGCCGGTCGGCGACGACGAAGGCCCAGGCCAGCCCACGCCCTCCGAGGCCGACGGCAAAGTAGACGCGCGGGAGGTGAGGCAACCAGCCTATGAGCGGCAGGCCGTCGGGTGTAAAGCCCATCGTGCCCGAGCGGCGCTTGACATCGCGCAACGCGATCTCGGGAAAGTAACGCCCGGCAAAGCGTGCCAGCCCATCGCGCACCGGATCGTCGGGGTCGTCTGGCGTGGACTGAAGGGGTCTGCGCCAACCACCGATGAGCAGCCGACGGTCGGGCAACTGGCGGCAATATTCGTAGCCGTAATCGGCAGAACAGGGCCGCTCCAGCACAACGCCGTCAAGCGGCTCTGTGGCGAAGACGAGACCGCGCGTGGGGGCGATCTTGTCGGAGAAGTAGGGGTCGAGGAGCGGAGCATAGCCATCGGTCGCCAACACGACGGCGTCGCAGAGCACCGTGCGCCCGTGTGCCCAGACGCGCACGCCGTCATGCTCCGGCTCCATGCTGTGGACCTCGGCGTGTTCGTGGACGGCCACACCGCTCTCGGCCAGCAACGCTTGCGTGAGCGTCGTGGCATTCACCGTCACACTGTCCGGCTGATACAGCGCAGCCAGAAAGCCGCGATTGAGCGGGTCGGTCAGTTCGAGCCGTGCATCAAAGCCGTCCTCACGCAAGAGTTCGGCCGATTCGGCCAACGCCTCCACCTCGGCCTCTTCGACGGCCAGGGCCAGGCTGCCGGTGCGCTCGAGCGGCACGCCCAGCCGTCCGGCCGACTCGATCAGCCGCATCGCGCCTTCGACGGTGAGCGCCCAGGCATCGCGCGCCCGCGAGCGGCCATAGGCGGCGACGGCCCAGTTGTAGTGCCCGGCCAGGCCGGCGATTACCATGCCGGCACTGTGCCCGGTCGCGCCACCGGCGACCGTCTGGGCCTCCAGCACGGCGGTATCGAAGCCGTCGTGGGCGAGGCGCGCGGCAACGATCGCGCCCGTAAGCCCTGCCCCGACGACAAGCACGCCACAGGCATCAGTTCGCTTGTCCTGTCTGGTCCACATGCGGCTTTCCTCGAGCCAGTTGGCCGTGTCAAGGTTGTTGACAGAAAGTGCCGATCGGCGGTGGGTACCGTCAGTCCGTGCAGTTGGGTATCTCGGTACAAAACCCGGCCGTCGGAAACTATTCTACCCCGAACTCGATTTCCGCGCCACTGGGGTCAAGACGCAGTAGCGCATGCCGGCGTAGGTGGTAACGACCTCGCCGAAGGTCTGGCGGACGAGAGCGGCAACTTTTCAGGCTGCCATTGCGAGGCGCGCGTTTATTTGAAGTCTATGCACGACTTGTCACGGACTATCTCAACGTCTCTTGCGTCTGCGCGGGTGCACCTTCATCGCTCTGGGCTGCACTGCATTGGGCATCTGCGCCAGTTTCCTGGTGCGCTCGCTCTGATAGGCGCGGATTTCTTCCGCCAGCGGGTGGTGTGGATTGACCTCTAGGTGTGTGAGGGAAGCGATCACCGGGTATCGTTCACCTCCTGGCGGCGTCACGTCGCACAGAATCCCGCCCTCATCACCACCATAGAACACGTTCTTGATCTGGATTTCCTGGTCACGGGAAAAGTTCAGTTTCTGCTTCCGTGCGACCCGCAGCAGCGCCGGGCTAGGACGGACAGGAATTGGGATTTGTGCTTTCATCTTCTTCACCAATGCCATTGCGCGTTTGTAATCGTCAATCATGTATGCCTCCAAAGATTAACCGGCATCTCGTACGGCCTGTCAGTGAACAGTCGTTTGTCCACTCCTGAGCACCAGCGGCAAGAAGACCTTGCGAATAGGCTGCCCGGCGACGAAGGCGCTGTAGCCACTGGCACTCCACAGCCCACCGACGTTGCGGGCCTGCACGGCCAGCCAGTATGGCCGGCCCGCGACCAGGCCGAGACCGCTCCGAGTGAGTGAGTTGCTGCCGGTCGCCATCCAGTTCACGGTGTCGGTGGCGCATGCCGCCGAGCCGATGGCATAGCGATAGCCGGTGATGGCAGAATCCGGCCCCTTACATTGTAGCAGGTCGCCTACAAAAAGCAAGACCCCGGCTCACGTCCGGGGTCTGGTTGACGGGGAGCACCTTACGCGGTGATGGCGATTTGGCGCAACCCGGCGCGCGAGGCCACCAATTTGCACACGCGATGGTGCAGCCGAATGCGCGCAGGGCAAACACGGACAAACCCTGGTAGGGGTGATACCGACCTCATCTACAACCGCGCTTTTGCCCCGCGTTTGCCCGCCATCTGGCTGATGTATTGTACATAGGTTAGCCTCAAAAGGCAAATCCCTTCGACTCACTCCTCCACTCCTCCCCTTCCGTCCACACCTCCTTCTTCCATATCGGCGTGATCTCTTTGAGCCGGTCAATGGCATAGCGCAGCGCGTCGAACATCTCCGGGCGATGCGCGGCGGAGAGGGCGATGACGACGGCGGTCTCGCCCACCTCCAACCGCCCGACGCGATGGACGATGGCGACCTGGCGGATGGTCGGCCAGCGGGTCTGGATCTCGTCGCCGATCTGGGCGAGCGTCGCCTCGGCCATCTCGGGGTAGGCTTCGTATTCCAGGTAGCGCACCGGACGGCCGTCGGTCTCGCCGCGCACCACGCCGACGAATGTGACCACCGCGCCGATGGCCGGCTCTGCCAGGCGGGCGATGACTTTGTCGGCGGAGATTGGGTCAGGTGTGACCTTGAACAATTTGCCCATCTCACCCTCCCCCCACCGGTGGCAGGCAGGCCACTTCGTCGCCGTCGCGTAGGGGGGTCTGCATGCCGACGTAGGCGCGGTTCACGGCGACGTTGAGGAAGCGCGTGTAGGACCGCAGGACAGGATACTGCGCCTGCAACCGTTCGATCAGGTCGGCCACCGTCGCGCCGTCGGGAAGCGACATCTCTGTCTCGCCAAAGCCCAACGCCTCTCTCGGCGCAGCAAAGAACCGCACCTTCACCTTAATCTCCATGCTCTGCTCTCCACTCGCCGCTTTTTCCGCCGCTCTTGTATACCAGCCGGACGTTGCCGATGCGCATCGTCCGGTCCACCGCCTTTGTCATATCATAGATCGTGAGCGCGGCGACGCTGACGGCGGTGAGCGCCTCCATCTCGACGCCGGTCTTGCCACAGCTGCGCGCCGTCGCGGTGATCGCGATGCGCGAGGCAGCCTCGTCTATCTCGAACGCCACGTCCACCTGGGTCAGCAGGATGGGGTGGCACAGTGGGATGAGGTCGGGCGTGCGCTTGGCGGCCATGATGCCCGCGACCTGCGCGACCGCCAGCACGTCGCCCTTGGGCATGCCCTTCTCGGCGATCAGGCGCAACGTTTCCGGGCGCATGTGAATCTCGCCTTTGGCGATGGCAGTACGCTCGGTGTCGGGCTTGGCGCCCACATCCACCATGCGGGCGCGACCGGTTTCGTCGAGGTGGGTGAGTCCTATGGGCATGTCAATCACTTGGCGGGTGCCAGCCGGCAACAATCCATAAGCGACGGGCAGTGACGAGGTCGGGATGATTCACGTTCAGCGCAGCAGCAGTTGCTCGGCCTATTGGCGTCTTGCCGCGAATGAGTGCACCGTCCTCAATCCATTCGAAATGATCGCTCCAGCGATCGGTCCGAGGATTGAAGAGTCGAACCGTCTCATCACTTTCCGGGTCAACTGCCTCAATCCGATCCGCCTTGTGGCTATTGCACATCGGGCATGCCAGGAACAGATTGTCCTCATCGTTTGCGCCACCGCGTGCTTCGGGGATGATGTGGTCAATTTCCAACAGCGGACCAATCACGTGCTGGGAGGTCAGACAGTAACCGCAACGGAAGCGAGCAGCCTCGCTGACTCGCTGACGGAGCGCCGCCGGGATACGTTCAGTGGGAGTCATTGCAGCGGAGCAAATTGCTGTAGGTCGGAGACGTCGTAACCCCGCTGCTTCAGAAGGACCGCCGCCTGGGCCCGGATCAATAACGTCTCACGATAGAGCGCCAACAGGGCCTGTTCCTCGGCCTGCTCTTCAGCCGTCAACTCGCGCTGCTGTTGTTGATGATGCAATTCTTCGAGGCGCTCGCGCTGTTCGGCCGGCATTGTCGCGCGCGCTGCCTGCCACAGCGCGCCATCGTTGAGGTAAGCCATCTGGGCCAGCGCGGTGCGCAACCTTTCTGGTGCCGAGTCAATCACCGGCGCAACGGCCGTGACGGCCTCGACCAACACCTCGTCAACCGGACGTCTGGCCCTTTCTGCTGCCCGCCGAATCTGGTCGTAAGTCGTTTGGGGCAGGCTCAAGGTAACCGTTTGAACTGCTGACATTCTGCACCTCCCGGCACACACCTGACGATCCCCAGTGTAACACAACTAAACCGATAGGCAAGCCCGTCTGTGGCTACTTGCCGATCAAAAACACCAGTTCCGTCGCAAACTCGAAGCGGCGGACGGCCCAGCCCTTGCCCGCGACCAGTTCGCGGAAACGGTTCTCATAGTTGACAGGCATCCCCTTGTCCCGACCACCTAGACTTCGTGCCGGGAACGAGACGAGGATGTATCGGGCGTCGAGCGCGCCCAACAGTCGCTCTCCGGCAGCCTTGTCCACCTGCTCCAGACACGGGATGGTCTTGAGCGCGAGCGCGAGGTCTACCTTGCGCGTGGGGCAGGCCCGAATCAGGTCGCTCACCTCCGCACGGCCCTGTACCGCGATCAGCGCCAGGAACCCGTTGATAAAGTCTACCATGTCGCAGTAAACGTCGCAAGCGTAGTATTCTGCGTCTGCTGCCAGCCCCATCCAGGGGATGGCAAGCGGGTTCAGCCCGCAGGCCAGGTCGAGCACCGTGCGGATCGGCGGCAGCCCAGCCAACACCGTCGCGTAGAACGCATCCAGGATGGGCAACCGCTCTCTCGTGGAAGCGTGATGGCGCATCAGGCTCGTGCACACGCGGCGGAATTCGGCCTCGCCGCGGCGGCGTGCCTCGCGCAGTTGGTCGAGCCAGGCCGCGTAATCCAGCCTGCCGCTCAAGTATGCCCCGCCGACCTGGTGCAGTTTGCTCCTGGTCGCCTTGATGGCTTCCCGCAGATCGCGCCGGTGCGCGAGTTCCTGCGCGCCGAGCGTGCGGATGAACTCGGGCGCGACCCTCGCATACTTGGGGCTCGCCAATACGGCCTCAACGAGCCTGTCCAGTTCGCCGCTATCCATCGTCGCTCAACCCTATTGCTGACACCCGACGGAGACCCCGGTTCATCGGGGCTCACCCGGCTGAAGCCGGGCCTCCGCTTCTGTACCGAGGGTTAGCCTTAGCCGCTCGGTCAGTTGAACCATAAAGCGCAGGTTGTGGAGGGTGGCGAGCCGCACGTACAGGCTATCGTTGATCTTGAACAAATGGTGCAGATAACCCAGCGAGTAGCGCGTGCAGCACGGACAATCGCAGAAGCGCGAGACAGGCGCGTCGGACTTGATGTGCTTACGGTCGTGAACGTAGGTGTAGGCGAACCACTCGCCTTCGAGTGCTTCCGACAGGAACGTGTAGAGCCGCCCGTGGCGCGCGTCGCGCGTGGGCATCGCGCCGTCGAAGAGAGCGTAGCCCAGCCGCGCGCAGGTGACTATGTTGGCCGGATGGGCGACGCCCAGCGCGTGGAGCGGATACTCGGGCGGCACGAGTTCGCGGGTGTAGGCGAGCATGTCGGTCAGCAGGCGCCCTTCGCCATCGAGCGGCCAGCCACCGTAGCCAAAGCCATCGAAGCCGATCTCGAGCAGGGCCTCGGCGCACTCGCGGCGCAAGTCGCGCTCTCCGCCGCCCTGGATCACGGCAAATAGCAGCGGGCGCTTGCCGGGGGCCAAGCCCTTCTGCGCGATCACCCGCTCGAACTCGGCCTTGCAGCGCCGCGCCCAGTGGATCGTCCGCGTGACGGATTCGCGCTGCACGTCCAACGGGTCGTCGGCGTGGGTGCAATCGTCGAGGCAGAACAGCACGTCAGCGCCGTAGGCGATCTGCAGTTGGATGCTCTTTTCCGGCGTCAGGTTGAACCTGCGCGACGAGCCAGGGGGGCGGAAAGTGGCCCCTTTGCCGGTCAGGCTGCCGTAGGCGGGATTCTGGCGGATCAGGGAATAGACCTGAAAGCCGCCCGAATCGGTAACGATCGGCCCCGACCAACCGAACATCTTGTGCAGCCCGCCCAACGCCTGGATGGTCGAGGAGCCGGGATGTTGCATCAGGTGGAAGGTGTTCATCACCACCGATTGCACGCCGCAGCCTTCGAGGTCGGCGCTGTCCACGCCGCGCACGACGCCGCGCGTGGCGTCCGGCAGGAAGGCGGGGAGAGCGAGTTGGCCGTGGGGTAGATGCAGAGCGGGACACATGGTCAGTCGGTTGGCTTGCCGGCGACGACCAGCACGTACTCGCCGCGCGGCTCGATCGTCTCGTACAGGGTGACGAGTTCGGATAGCCGGCCTCGGTGGATCGTCTCGAACATCTTGGTCAGGTCGTTGGCGATAGCGGCAGGGCGATCGCCCAGCACGTTGAGCGCATCTTGAAGGAGCCGTTTGATGCGGGACGGGCTTTCGTAGTAGATGAGCGTATGCGGCGAATCCTTGTCCACGGCGAGGAAACGGCGTCTTGGTCCGCCCTTGTGCGGCGGAAAGCCGCGAAAGGTGAAACTGTGCGTCGGCAGCCCGGAGAGCACCACGGCCATCAAGAGCGCGCTGGGGCCGGGGATCATCGTCACCGGAACGCCGGCTTCGATGGCCCGCCGCACGAGCGTAAAGCCGGGATCGGAGATGCCGGGGGTGCCGGCGTTGGTGACGAGGGCAACCGACTTGCCTTGCTCGAGGAGCGCCATAATCTTGCGACCGGCGCGCTCCTCGTTGTACTCGTAGAACGAGACCTGCGGCTTTTGGATGCCAAAGTGCTTGAGCAAGATGCCGGTCTTGCGCGTATCTTCGCTGGCGACGACGTCTACTGTGCGCAGCGTTTCCAACGCGCGCAAGGTAATGTCGCCCAGGTTGCCGATGGGAGTGGCGACCAGGTACAACGTGGGGCGTGGGTTTTCTGTATGGGCGTTTGTAGGAGACTCGGACATAGAAGTAGTACTGTGAAAGCCTATCGCGATCTACTGATTCAGTCTAACACAACTGCGCCGGAAAGCAAATGTCCTCATCCCCCAATCTCCGACATCACGCGCCCTCCCGGCGACCGTTTCTCGCCCAGGTGATGCTGGGGCGGTTTGCTCTCGATGGCGTGCAGGATCAGCGCCTTGATCTGTGCCGCATCCGCCCCCTGGCGCAGCGGCGTACGCAGGTCAATCTCCCGCTCGGAAAGCAGGCAGGGGCGCAGGCGACCGTCGGCGGTGAGACGCAGCCGGTTGCAGCGGGTGCAAAAGTGCTCGCTGATCGGGGTGATAAAGCCCACAGTGCCGTGTGCGCCGGGCAGGCGATAGTAACGCGCAGGCCCGCCGCCGACGCTCACTTTGGCCGGCTCCAATGGGCCTAGCATTGTCTCGATTTCACGCCGGATCTCCGCCGCCATCACGACCCGGGCCCGCCAGTCTTGGTCTACCAGCCCGCCGTTGCCCACCGGCATCAGTTCGATGAAGCGCACATGCCACCCCGCCTCGACGGTCTGGCGGGCCAGGGCCACCACCTCGTCGTCGTTCAGGCCACGCACGACGACGGTGTTGATCTTGATGGGTGTCAGGCCCGCCTCACGTGCGGCCTCTATACCGGCCAGCACATCCTCCAGCCGGCCACAGCGGGTGATACGCGCAAAGCGTTCCGGGCGCAGGGTATCCAGGCTGATGTTGACCCGTCGCAGCCCCGCCGCCGCGAGGTCGGCGGCGTAACGCGCCAGGAGGGTGCCGTTGGTCGTCATCGCCAGGTCGTCCACGCCGGGGACGCGCGCCAGCATCCGCACCAACTCCACCGCGCCTGGTCGCACCAACGGCTCGCCGCCGGTGAGCCGCACCTTGCTTACGCCCAAGTCGGCGGCCGCGCGCACGACCGTCTCGATCTCTTCGTAGCGCAGGATTTCGGCGTGGGGCCGCCACGGCACTCCCTCCGGTGGCATGCAGTAGACACAGCGCAGGTTGCAGCGGTCTGTCACCGAGACGCGCAGGTAACTGATGGGGCGATCGTAGGCGTCGAGGTGGGCCATGTCCGGATGAAAGGTGTCTTTCAAGATAGAAACACGTGATCACAGGTTATTCTACGCGGTTTTGTGTAAGAGGCAAGAAACCCGCTTGCGATTTGGAGCGGCGTCACTGGGGAGGGACATTTGTCTGAGGCTGCGGCGTGTGATATACTCGCAGCAACGCGATGCGCAGGCATAGCCCGCGGGGGGTGGCACTGTTGTCGCGGGGAATCAGAGTCGGAAAGCCCGGTTTGTAGATAGACTATGCGGCCGATCTACCGCGGTACCGCGTACCGCTATCCTTACGAGCACCTCATCCTGGCGATCACGGTGATTCTCGTGCTCCTGGTCATCGCCCTGACTGCCACGGCTACCGTCTGTGTGAGTGTGCTGTTCATCGTCGCGACGGTGGCGACTGCCTACGCGATGAACCGTGCCAATCTGCAGGCGCTCCTGGCACGGGCCCATCCGATCACGCCACGCGAGACGCCCGGTCTGGCAGTGCTACTTCGCGAGTGCACCGCCCGTCTACAGCCGGGGGATGTGCACGCCTTCGTGGTGCCGGCTCACACGCTGAACGCTTACACCTTCGGCATCCTACCTCCCAAGGCGGTGGTGCTTCACTCGGCGCTGTTGCAGGCAATGGACGAGGACGAACTGCGCTTTATCATAGGCCACGAATTGGGGCACGTGCGCCTGGGACATACCTGGCTCAACTCGCTGGTCGGTGGGATGGCGGGCATCCCCAGCCCGTTCGCGGCCTCGGCGCTCCTGGCGCTGGCCTTCCTGTGGTGGAATCGCGCCTGCGAGTACTCGGCGGACCGCGCCGGGATGCTGGCGTGTGGCAAGCCCGGCAAGGCGATCTCGGCGCTGATCAAGTTGACGGCACCGGGAGCAGACACGCAGGCGGAACTGGAGCAGGCGCTGCGGCTGATCGAGACCGAGGACGATAGCGCATTCAATGTATTGGCTGAAGCACTGGCGACTCATCCGATGACAGTCCGGCGCATCGGGCAACTGCGGCGCTACGCGCTCTCGGCGGAGTACCGCCGCCTGCAGGCACTGGTGGATCGGAACGTGGGGTAGCCCCCCTACCCCCCATAGCTTAAGCGATCAAGTCGCACCTTGAGGGCTTTCAGCCGGGCGTCCACCTGCGTAGACGCCCCTGTAGTTCAGGCCTATGGGGGGCAGGGGTGGGGGAAAGAGGGCATCTCACTGCTCCCAATACCTCTGCACGAAATAGGCGTACAGTGCCTGTGGTTCGGTCAGCGTTTCCGACTGCAAGGGGCATTCTGGCGGGTGGGCGATGAAAGACTGCATCTGGGGCCCGCCCAGGCCGCCGTGCGCCGCGACCTGTTCCTCAAAGGACACAACCTGCCCATCTTCGACCGCTCCAAATACGATGAGATCGCCGGCATGCGGAAAATGCGCCAGTTGGTGCACCTGATGAGCGACATAGTCCACCTCGCCGAACGGCGCCAGAGGGTGCAACCCCTTGACCGTTTCGTGTGCCTCCCCCACAACCGAGATGCCCCCCTGAGGCCCTAACGCGACCGTCCGCTCTCCTGCCCGGCCCACTACGGCGCCGATACCCGGAGTGGCAAGCAAGGTGTCCAGCAGTTGTGGGTACAGTACCGCCACCTCGATCAGATCGAGCGGGCGCGGGCTGAGATTGAAGTAGACGTGGGCCAGCGAGCCGGAGGCCAAAACGGCCACGTCCCGCTGACGCTCCAAATCATAGTCGAGGGCCTGGGCGGGCCAGGTACGCCGATCTACGTAACGCCGGACTCGGGTGAGTACCCGGCGCAAGCGTGGCGGAAGGCGCCGCGCCAACTCTCCCCACTCGGCCAGCAGGTAGCGCATCTTTTCCGTCGAATGCACATAGGCTTCTATGCTCTCGCCCAGCGATAGACCATCTCCAATGTGCGAGACGATATACTGTCCCAGGCTTTGGCCCTGGCGCCACCGGAAAGGCACGGCGGGTGTGTTACCGTGATCGGACAAGATGTAGAGATCGTACTCGCGCCAATGATAGCGCCGGCGCATACGGTCGATCTGGTGGATGCGCTTGTCCACATCGCGCAGGATACGGAATGCGGCGCGGTGGTCCGGCCCCAGTTTGTGCGCGACCTCGTCGTAACTGGTATAGTTGGCATAGATAGCCGGCACACAGCGGTAGATGTCGAGCATCACACCGAAAGTCTGCACCTCGGTAAACAGCACGTCACTGGCTGCATGCACGAGCGGAGAAAGTACATCGAAGGGGTTCAGTACACTGGGCCGCACGAACGCGACCAACCGGCGGCCCAGTCCAGCCAGATAACCGAGGATAATGCGCCACGACACGCGCAACAGGCGGAACGGGCTGAACAAGAACATGAGGAACAGCCCGATTCCCCGTGCGCTCTCGAAAAAGTGCTGCGGATGTAACGTGCTGAGGGTAAAGAGCGCGAGATCCGCATCACCGTCGAACACGCTCACGTAGCAGGAGCCCCCGCGCAGGATACCTTTCCGTCCCCGGCTGATGCGGGCGCGTATCGCCCTTGCATGGTCGGGCCGTCGGGTGAGCACTGCCAGCCTGCGCTCCTTCTCGTACCAGCGAAAGCCGGGGATGTCGAAGCGGTTGCCGAACAGGATGCCGGCCTGGGTAGCAGGAGTCGTACATGGCAGGCCGCAACGCCAGGGGGAGACGATCAGACGCCGTTCGGCCAACAGCCGGGCCATGTATGGCATGTAGCCGGATCCGAGCGCCTGCATCAGGTGGTCATAGGAGAGGCCATCAATCTGGATAATGATAAAGCCACGCCGCGGGTCGGGACCAAGGCCGGGGCGGCCGAGACGCCGGGCCAACGTGCCGTACTTGCGGGTGTAGTAAAAGTCGGCCAGTACGTCAATGAGGCCCAAGAGGCGCTGCGCGAGCCAGGTGGACATTGGACGTGAAACGTGAGGCGTAAGACGTGAGGCGTGATGCGCGGCTTTTCACGTTTTGCACTGCGCGCCCCGCTTGGCAGCGCGGCGGGCTGCCGGGACGTAGCAGCGCTCGGTATATTCCTTGACCATGCGCCGCGTGCAAAAGATGGGCACGGCGGTACGGATGGCCTCTTTCATTACCTGTACCCAGCCTCTCGGCACGTCGTCGGCGTCGCGTTTGTAGAACAACGGCACGACTTCCTCTTCCAGCAGACGATACAGCGACTCGGCATCGTCGGCATCACGCGCGTTGGGATCGTCGTAGGGCTGCGCGGAGCCGATCGCCCAACCGTTAGCGCCACTATAGCCCTCGGCCCACCAGCCGTCGAGCACACTTAGGTTGGGAACGCCGTTGGCGGCGGCCTTCTGACCGCTGGTGCCGCTGGCTTCGTATGGCGGGAGAGGCGTATTCAACCACACGTCTACGCCCTGCACCAGATAGCGTGCGACCTGCAGATCATAATCCTCAACAAAGGCGATCCGTCCGCCCATCGCGGGATCCCTGGCAGCGTTATAGACGTGCTGGATCAGCCGCTTGCCCCCATCGTCGGCGGGATGGGCCTTGCCGGCAAAGATCAACTGCACAGGGCGATGGCGGTCGTGCAGCAAGCGCCGCAGGCGTTCCACGTCGTGGAAGATGAGTGTGGCGCGCTTGTATGTGGCGAAACGCCGCGCAAAGCCGATGATCAGCGCGTCGGGATCGAGGAGCGTCCCGGCGCACAGCACCTGCTCCGCATCCAGCCTCCGCTCCACGCGCAACTGGCGTACCCGCTCGCGGATCATGCTCATCATGCGACGCTTCTGCGCCAGGTGCGCTGCCCACAGTTCGTCGTCCGGAATGTCGAGGATCCGTTCCCACAGTACCGGATCGTCGTGCCGCTCGATCCAATCGGGCCCCAGGTATTTGCGGTAGAGCCGGCCCATCGGCCCGCCAACCCAGGACGGCACGTGGATGCCATTGGTGATGTGGGAGATCGGCACTTCGGCCTCTGGCTTTTTGGGCCAGACCGAACGGAACATGCGGCGCGAGACCTGGCCGTGTAGTTTGCTGACGCCATTGGCCTGCCCGCTCAAGCGCAGCGCCAGCACAGTCATGTTAAACCCGGGCCGATCCCCGTCATAGGCTCCCAGGGCCCAGAACTGCTCACGGTTCAGACCCATACGCGGCCAATAGGAACTAAAGTACCTCTCAACCAGGCTGAAAGGGAACACATCGTGGCCGGCCGGCACCGGTGTGTGTGTAGTAAAGACTGTCGTTGCCTGCACGATCTTGCGCGCTCGATCGAACGACTTGCCCGCCTCGACCAATTCGCGCAAGCGCTCCAGCATCAGGAAGGCCGCGTGCCCCTCGTTGATGTGAAACACTGCCGGATTGATGCCCAGTGCCCGCAGGACGCGCAGGCCACCGATGCCCAGCACGATCTCTTGTTGGATGCGCATCTCCTGATCGCCGCCATACAGCCGGGCCGTGAGTTCCCGATCCCACGGGGCGTTCAAGTCGTGGTGGGCATCCATCAAGTACAGGCAGACGCGCCCCACCTGGACATGCCAGACCTGTAACTGCACCGTGCGGTCGCCCACTTCCACCGGCACGTAGAGGCAAGAGCCGTCTTGGCACAACGCCTCTCGAATCGCCGCCTCGCGCGGCTCAAAGGCCGGATAGACCGCTTCCTGCCATCCATCGGACGTCAGGTGTTGGCGGAAATAGCCCATCTCGTACAGGAAGCCGACGGCTACCAGGGGCAATCCCAGGTCGCTGGCCTCCTTGCAATGATCGCCGGCCAGCACTCCCAGGCCGCCGGAGTAGAGCGGCAGCGACTGGTGCACTCCAAACTCGGCTGAGAAATAGGCAATGGGACGCTCTACGAGATCGGGATACTGAGCGTGAAACCAGAGGTGGCCATTGTGCATGTCGGCATCGAACGCCATCAGCACGGCGTCGTACTGGCGCAGGAAGAGCGGATCGGCAGCCAGTTCTGCAAGCCGCTCCGGCGAGACTTCCAGCAGCATCTTGACCGGGTTATGTCCGGTGGCGCTCCACAGGGCATAGTCCAGGTATTTGAACAGATCGCGAGCCTCAAGGTGCCAACTCCACCAGAAGTTGTAGGCTAGTTCTTCGAGCCGGGCAATGCGCGACGGGATCCTGGATGACAGAGAGGTTTCAGTCTTCATAGGCTTTCCCCAAAAGCAAATCCCGAAGGATGCGTTCTGGTGATCACGGGGCTCTGAGTAGAATGATGACCAGCACGAGGAGTGTGACGACAACAAACTCGATCAGAATGGACAGTTTCAGCCGCCCGAGCAGGTGCTGGTAGGCCACGTTAACCACAACATAAAAGATCAACAGCAGGAACAATCCACCGGCCCATGCACCGATCTGCCAGTAGTTCATAGCCCACGTGCTCTCGCCCACGATGAGGCCAATGACTCCGGTAAATAGAAGCACGCGCCCCAGGGGCATATCGGCAACGCTCAACAGGTCGAGCGCCAGCAGGGCAGCCACGAACATGGTCAAAGTCGCGGTCACCAGGCTACGGAGACGGGAATGGTAAATGATCGCAAAGAGAATGAACGCGAACAAGTAGGCCAAGATGTTCAGGGCGAGCCGGGCCGCCGGGTAAGCCGGCGCCTCAGGCGAGACGGCAGCGTACTCGGCCGAGATGGTCAGGCTGACGACGATGCCGACCAGCGCCAACTCTCCGAGCCAGACCGGCCAGGCGACCGGACGTGCCAGCAGATAAGCCGAAAGCCCGGCCGCCACGCCAGGTAATATCCAGTAGATATACACCGGGCGCCCGGGGTGTTCCGCTAGGTGCGGGTGACCGTGCAGGATCAGGTTGGTGCCGGTGCAGACCAGGCCAACCGCCAGTGCGATCAGCAGCCATGTGCCGGTAATGTGGATCTCGAGCGGCGATCCCAAGGGATACAATCGCCACGTATGCTCCGGCAGTTCGATGAGGCGAAAGAGTACACTGCCCAGGAGCAGCACGGCCATCAGCACGCTCAGACGGTTGCGATCCACAGACAGGCTGGTTTCTTGCATCGGGGGCATTGTACCGTCGCGTGGATGATTTGTCAACCCGGATGGGGTATGCTATAATCTCACTCTGTCGGTTACCATCCACCATCACGGAGGCATCACCATGCAGCGCATCTTTTCCCTACTCGCACTGTGCGCCGTCCTGGTCGCCGCTTGCAAAGGGCCATCTTCCCCCACACGCCTCGTCTATGGCCTGACGCTGGCCCCTTCGGGCATTGACCCACACGTCAACAGGTCCTCGGAACTGGGCATCCCGCTCACGTCGGTCTATGACACGCTGGTCTACAAGGACCCCGAGACGGGCGAGTTCGTCCCGGGCCTGGCCGAACGCTGGGAGGTCTCGGACGACGGGCTGGTCTATACGTTCTATCTGCGCCGCGGTGTCAAGTTCCACGACGGTACGCCTTTCGACGCCGAGGCAGTGCGCTTTAACCTGGAGCGCATCACCAGCCCCGATCTCGCCTCGCAAAAGGCGCGCTTTATGCTCGGCCCCTACGACCACGTCGAGGTGGTGGACGAGTACACCGCGCGCATCATCTTGGGTGCGCCGTTTGCGCCGCTCTTGGACTCGCTCAGCCAGGTCTACCTGGGGATGGCATCCCCTACCGCCGTCGAGAAGTGGGACGCCGACTATCAGTTACACCAGGTCGGCACCGGCCCCTTCATCTTCGCCGAGTACGTGCCGGGCGATCATCTGCTCCTGCGGCGCAATCCCGACTATGCCTGGGGCCCCTCGGTTTACCGGCACAAGACAGCACAGGTGGACGAGATCGAGTTCCGCTTCTTCACCGATCCGGCCACCCGTTCGCCGGCGCTGGAGACGGGCGAGGCCGATGTGATGGGCGAGATTCCACCGCAGGACGCCGTCCGCCTGGAAGCGAGCGACGGTTTCCGCATCGAGGCGGTACCCATCCCCGGCGTCTCGCTCATGTTCTTTATGAACACGACCCGCCCGCCGCTGGACGACCTCCGGGTGCGGTCGGCGCTCCTCTGTGCGACCGACCGCCGGGCGATCATCACGACCGTCTTCCGCGATACCTCGCCGGTGGCCTACGGGCCGCTGGCGGCAATCACGCGCGGTTACGACCCGGCAGTAGAGGGGTACTACTGCTACGACCCGACGCAGGCAGCGGCGTTGCTGGACGGAGCCGGCTGGTCGGATAGCGACGGCGACGGGATCCGCGACCGCGACGGGCAGCCGCTCACGCTTGACCTATACCTGATGGGCTGGGGCTATATGCCGGAGGTGGGCCAGTTGCTGGCAGCGCAATGGGCCGAAGTGGGCATCCAGACCAACAGCCAGATGCTCGGCGGCTTCCCGGAGGCAGTACAGGTGGTGGCCGAAGGCCGGCATCACCTCATCCCATTCAATCTCTCCGGTGGTGACCCGGACATCCTGCGTCAATTCTTCCACTCCCAGGGCGGCTCCAATTGGTCGAAGGTGAGCGATCCCCAACTGGACTCTTGGCTGGAGGAGGCGGCACGCACGACCGACTGGAACGAGAGGGCTGCACTTTACAGCCGGGTGCAATTGCGCGTGATGGAGCAAGCGCTGGTGATCCCGATCCGCGATTACGTGAACCTGAACGGCGTGAGCGAGCGGGTGCAGGGGCTGCGCTTCGACGCGCAGGGATGGTTCCCGTGGTTGATTGACGTGACCGTTGGGACGAGGTGATGCGGAGAGAGGGCATAGGCGCTAACTTAAGCGACTCAAGTCGCACCTTGGGGGTTTTCAGCCGGGCGTCTACCTATAATGTTATTCTCGAAAAACGTATCTCAGCCCATAGCAGAGATGTCACTCTGAGCGCCCGGAGGGCGCGAAGAGTCTCGTTTTTGGTTTGCAGCAACGAGATTCCCTTCGACT